>Ga0123342_1001026_pt1 | contig 46369 bp, 20 predicted proteins | sample Turbeawhitnodule_FD_89960 | JGI IMG/M metagenome (GOLD analysis project Ga0123342, IMG submission 89960) | Root nodule microbial communities of legume samples collected from Mexico - Turtle bean Mexico white nodule | ecosystem: Host-associated > Plants > Roots > Nodule | place: Mexico: Nepantla...
ACAAACCACACACCAGATTCTCTACCACCACCCCTCGCCTTTCCAAATTTACCCTAGTAGCAATCTTATTCTCCATCACCCTCCAAGCAGTGACCAAAGCGGAAGGCAAAACTTTGCACCTCCGCAACTTACTGTAAACTGGAGAAACCTCCCCAACTCTATCCTTCCTAACCTGAAAATAGGCTAAGTTAACCGTAAAAGTATGAAACCCCGTAAAAATATGTAACTATTAATCAATATAATAACTAATTATTTTTTGTCTCTACAGTTGATTGTTATTTAATGATAATTATTTAATAATTTTCTTCAAATTGAAATCAACCAACGAATATCCATTCCACATATAAGTTTAGTTGACTCCATCCAAAATCAAACAATGATGAAATAAGATGCAACTCCCTCCCCCGCTATTTGACAATTGTTACATTTCAGGTAGCAATAGCCTATAAAAGAATTGAAAAACCCTCAATATCTTCAATATCCTAAATCATACAACCCTAAAACAAAATTTGATTAAATATAATTGATCTATTCAAAGTCACCTACTAGTAGTAGGAGAGATATTCAAGAAATGGATAAAAGATACTTTCAGAAAGTTAGAGAGAAGATAACAAAAACATTGCCTGAACTAAAAATAATTATTTACTGATACTTTTGAATTATTAAATATTATTTAATATTAAAATATATTTTTGTATTTAATAGTAACTAAAATATTTTATTTTAAAAGAATTCAATAAATTTGAATTGTTTTATTCAAATAAAATATTTTCAAAATATAATGACATTATTAATAATAATTCTAAAAAATATAAAAAGTACGTTAAAATATTTCATTTATTTATATTTTCAGGAAGAAAAATTACTCTAACAATCTTTCTTTTTATATAAAAACAAATAAATAAAGAGAAACGAATCAAATTATATTAATGTAATTTTTACTAAATGTTAAATCATTTAATATCTTTTAATTGTATAATTAAAAAAACTCATTATTGGATTAAAAATTCCTTTCACAGATATCATATTTACAAATATTTAGGTTAATTCAAAATGATTTGATACCTTATATAAGAACCAGAGACATAATATATATTTTTCAAACTAGTGTTCAATTTTAGCATGAATAATCATAATGATGTAAAATTATAATTTAAGAGTTTGGACCAACAATGTTTTTTTATATAAATTTTATTAATAGTGTAATATTTGATAAAAGTAACTATATTAGTGTGACGGAGGTTGGAAGTCGGATGAGTCAGATCATAACTGGATCGTTATGTTTAAGATGTTGCTCTCGAATAGACAAAAATTGGTTTTCCACTATAAAAAAAAATTCTAATGTAACTAAATAATTGAACAATTTGTATCAAAATCGATGTCACAATTAATGACAGAGATTGTTAAAAGAAATATTAAATCATGTGATTGAAGTTGTTATCCTCCTAAATAGAAACAATTATACCTAACTCTAAATTATAACTTATAATACGTAAAATATGTATTAAAAATGGTTTTTCATGAAAAAAAAAAAGTATAAGCAAATAGGTCAACAAAAAGCAAGTGGTTAAAAATACACTATCTAATATATTTTATTTTAATAAACTATTTTTTATTTATTAAACAAATTGTTTATCACTATAAAATAAATGTTTTTTGGTATTAGTTGGTCCTTATTTTTTGTTTTCAATTTTACCACTCTTTTTTTTTGGTCCGTTAACTATGATGATATATTACAAGTTACATCATTAAAATTATGAAATTAATCATGTTATATATCCTCAAATTGCGTCAATGTAGATTAAAATTAAAAAGCGACATATTTGTATGAACTAGAAAAAAGAATAACATATTTATAAGAACTAAAACAGTAAGGATTAAAATAAAAAAAATATTTGTACGACTAAAAATATCATATTTACAAAAATACTAAAAGTATAAAGTAACGTACAACAACTATTTTATAAATTTTATTTATCAGTAAATAGTTAATTAAATTAAAAAGAAACATTCATTACTTCAACATTCATACAAAAAGAGACTCTAAAAAACCTTCATACAAAAGAGAGACTCCTAAAAAAAATCTGCAAGCCAAACCTACATCTCAAGACAAGAATAAATCTACTATGAGCAGGACAAATAGACCAAAAAATAACTACAAATAACTTCTTCTAAATCTTACGAAAATACAACAAATATAAACGTATGGAAAGACTATAATACAGTGTATTATCAAACAAACACTCTAGTAAAAAGTCTTGTAATTAACTTTGTCCTTGTTTATAACATTTTGTGTCAATACTATTCATAATATAATTCTAGTATAATTATGAATTTTATTATATATGATGGTGTCATCTGTTAATATAATTCTTTTGATGACATCAATATTTACTAATTTGACAATTTTTATTAATTTTACACAGTATTTTTTATAAAAAAAAATTAGTTAAATTAAGAAAGAAGTACTTGAAGATATTCCAATCCTTTTACAAACGAGATATAGGAAGTTAATGTAAGCTTCCTAACTGAATCATTATCTCCTAAAAGCCTAACTGGATATATATATCCCTAAACCCTAAAACCAACAGTAGTAAACTACCTTTTCGCAAAAATGAAGGATACATTAAGCATATAAACCTTTGTTAAACTATGAAGCAATACATGACAGACCAGTAAGAAAGCTATGTACCCTGCTGCTAATAAATATAATAGAAGAATTACCACAAAGACCAATTTTTTTTGAAAGAAAAAGAAAAGAAACCATAACATTCCTATTTTAAGAGGAAGAAAATGTTATTCTGTAAACAACAAAATAAAAAACATTAAATAAAACACAAAACTTACAACTTTTATACTTTGTTATAAAATTCTTTAGAATAAAATGTTAAAAAAATGGCGTGAAATATATATTCATGACATCTTTCATATTCTTAGGGTCAAAACCGCTGTATAGGGGATTTTACCCTAGTGCTATATTTTTTACCCTTATATTTTAATCATGGTACCTCAAACATTTATATCCACAATAATATATACCAAACATTATTTATGATGTTTACTTCATAGACAGAGTGAAACAATAGTATATTAATGATAAGAAACAATTTAATCAAATAAAGTAATGGCAGTGAATAAATTGGAGATTAATTCATAACAATATTAATTAAGATGAGTGAAACTTTGCTAACACATGTATGATCATTTTCACTATGTAGCTAGTAAGTATTATTGCATCTGTCCCTTCATTATTTTATACACACCTATATTTTTATTATTGTACTTCAAACATTTACCTCCACTTTATAATATGCACCAAATATAATTTATTATTTTTACATACGCGTCCGACAAAGTTAAAAAAGTAAAAGCATGAAATACTGGTAGTGAATAAAAGTGAGTCAGAAATACTCTATGAATTGGTTTATATAACCAAATATACTTTCTATTATATGTAATGAAATCATATAAAATTTTCATAGTTTTTTTAATGTTATACTAACAGCTCTTGTAGGGAAGTAAATAAATAAATAAATAAATTGAAGCAAATAGAAGAAGTTGCATTGAATAAGTTGGAGATATTAAAGTTGACAGGACCATATTGATTTAATATGATGAACTATGACTTAATATGTAATGGGCCTGCTATGAAATGACCCAATTTGTAGCATCTATCCCAAACCCAACTTCACACTCCTCCATGAGATCAGGAATCTTGACGTCATTACTACATTTTTATGTGGTGAACCAACTTAGCTACTCAACTCATTAAGTAAAATGCTCGTGATGATTAGTTCCCATCATATAAATTCACACCTCAGAATTTGTACCAATTCGGTCTGTTTATAGTAGCTTTAATATGTAGATGCAGCAATGGTAAGGGGGGCTGTTGCTTTTGGTTAGAACTATTAGGTGGGAAGCTAGGAAGGTAATGTTTTGATTCTGGTATGTTGGTGCTGCCATGGCCACATTCACATTGATACTTATGCAGTTTTGGTTGCTTATAGCAGCTTTAATATGTTCGTCGTCGCAGATGCAGCAATCCTAAGGGGGCTGCTGCTTTTAGTTAGAAGTATTAGGTGGAAAGCTAGCAAGGTAATGTTTTGATTCTGGTATGTTGGTGCTATCATGGCAACATTCATATTTATGCAGTTTTTGGTTGTTATAATTGGTGTCACTATAAGAAACACACTGCATCTCGGTCAAAAACGGATGTAAAACAATCAAAATTAACGAATAAACGTTCGATTTGAGTTGGCTAAGCATCGGATAAAAATGTTACGGAAACAAACTCATTTTTTGTTGACCAGCATGAGATACATTTTGTGTGGGTCAAGTTGATGAAAAATGGATGCGAATAAAGTGACCTACTATCGTTATTTTATGTGTGAGCCAAATCGATGCAAATATATTTAAGAAAACATGTATGTGTCAATTTGGTCCACGAAGAAAGAAAAATAAATAAATATGTAATCAGATCGATGCAAAACTTAAAAAAAAAAACACTTGTGTGGACTTGGCCGACGCATGAATAAAAGAAAAAAAATTAAAAATTATTTGTGTGAACTTGCTCGACGCATTAATGTTTTAAAAAAAATATTCTATTTTTTGTTTTAGTCATTTTTACGCAAAACAGTCAAAATAACATATCCTTAATCAAATTCACAATTTTGAATAACAATTCTCCCACAATAGAAAAATCGTCTAAATATGTAAACAAAGTCATTCAAAAAATTTAAGAGTTTACCTCGAAAGAATGAAGTTGGAGCAGCGAGGTGAAGGCATTGGGAGTTGAACATGGTGGGGCAGGACGTGGAGCAGGAGTGGTGGAACAACACCAATGAAGGAATCTTGGATCTTAAATGAAGAACAACAAAAGAAGTTAAGAAAAATTATAACATACAGAGAAGAGAAGATAAAGGGAGAAAAAGACAACAAGCAGTGATGGAGGCGGGACTGGGTAGCGGAGGGCACTGGAAGGCGGTAGCAGAGACAGTGAGGGTCGTGGTGAAGTGAGAGATGAAATGGAGAAGAAGAACAAAATAAGAGAAAAGAAGACAACTGAAGAAGAAAAAACACACCGACAGTGAAAAATGTCGGAGCAGTGATGATGAGATGGTGAAGAATGTCAGAGTAGTGATGACAAGGCGGGGGTAATGAAATGTGAAGAGTGAGGAAAAAAATTAGGATTCTCAATTTGGACAAAGAGGAAACTGAGGCGGGACAGTGAAATGTGCTCTTTATATAGCACAATGTATGTGTCGGCCACGTCCGACGCATAAATGGAAGCAGATTTTGCGCCGATTGGCCGATGCCAACCCCTCCATATATAAAAAAAATTCATTTAACTCAAGATATAATTAATAAATATTACATATAAATTTATATTTTTATAAATTTTTTCAAAAATACATAAATCACTAAATTTAATAGATATTTAATTCACCATTTGTAATATTTTAAACATTTAATTAAATCTTAATAAACTTAAATAAAACTTAAAAAATAATTTAATTTATACTAATAATAATTTAATTTATACAAAAAATAATAATTTAATTTATACAACAAAAGATTAATTTAATTTATACAAAAAGAATAAATAAATAATTCAATTAAACGTTGGTTTGGAAAACCATTTATCCGTACAAGTGTTGTTTTTATCCACTATTATCTAAAAATAGTTAAGTTATTAATATCTGGAAGAAACCAAAAAATAACTCTTGAGGTGCGATATTGAAAAAAGGGTTCCCTTTCCGATCAAACAATTCCATCAAAGTAAGTATAATTTTGTTATATATTCAATTTTCATTTATAGAACATTTGGTGAGTTTGGAACACTTTGGGTATTGTAGTAATCTAACAATTAAAAATAAGTTACTCAATCACACTCAGTCTTAATGTTTGTACTATATACTTTGTCGATAAATCTTTAAGATGATCTTATGCTTCATGAGAAGTGACCTCTTTCATATCACAATGAATATCAAAGGAAAATCATAATCATCAGTTCCTTCATCCATTACAAAGGTATGAGATTCAAATTTATTTAAGCTATCAATCAAAAGTTTTATCTCACTTTTTCTTTTCTTAAGTTTACTTTCTGATTTTATGATAAAATTGACTCTTTATTTTTAAATACATCCATTAAATTTTACATTAACTAATTACTTCATGTTAAAATTTATATTCCTAAATTTATATATATTTTATATTTTATATAACATTTATAAAATTTAAATACGTATTTTTTACTCAATTATTGTTTACATTTTTTAATTCTTTCTAAACTTTTTATGACAATTTCTTTAAATAATTTTAAAATTAAACACTTACTCAATTAAATAAATTTAATTTAACTAACTTATATCAAAATATTCAAAATTAAAATATTTATTAGACTATTAAAAAAAGTTTAAAATAAATCAATCTATGTAATAAAATTAAAAATAGAATAAAATATTCAATATTACAATATTATAAATTAAATAAATTTAAAATAAATAATTTTTACAAAAAATGAAATATTTAATTATAATTATGCGTCGGCCTAGCCGACACATCATATTACGTTTTTCTGAACTCATTGTTGGTCAGGACGACGCACAACTTAAGTTATGCGTCGGTCTAGGCCGACACAATATTATTATTTTTTCTTATTCCCCTTTGTGCGTCGAACATTGCCCACGAAAATCGATTTTGCGTAAGTTCTGCATGGGTTGGCCGATGGGAATGACGTTCACGCTTAGCCGACACAAATGTATGGCATGTAAAATCAAAGCATACCGTAATGAACAATAATGCACATCATCATAAGGATCATACAAACTATGATTCTCACATTCCATGCATCCATTATAATAGAAATAGACACTTTCCTTGATTTCTGAGAGTCCTTATGTGAGCAGTTTCTTTTATCTCTTTTTTCAATCTATCTCTAGCAATTCCTTTCTTACTCACGTTCTATCTTGATAGTTAGTCATGAACAATTTCCTTTGCAGACAAACTTGTTTCTATTCTTTCCCAATCTCCATCATATTAGCTTTTCATTAGGTATCATAATATATATATATGTGTGTGTGTGTGTGTGTGTGTGTATATATATATAACTTCTCACATTAACCAATAGGCCTTTTATTTTATTAAATCATATTCCGGTCCAAAGCCCAAAATCTATTTCATATGAGTCACATTATAAAATTAGTTTACATAATTTTCTATCATTCTCCCACTTGACTCATATGAGATATAATACTTTCATGATTTAATAATTACATCAATCATAATGCGCACTAAAAGGCCTTGCGTAAATTGATTATATCATCAATAAAAAATCAAGGATACATAATTAATAATTAATAAGAGTCATGGCGGTTACATGTCAATCAACACATTTCCTTCCATGTACTACTACATCATTTTTTCTCCTTAATATGACTTTATAATGATAAGTCCATAATGGGTTCAAACATAATGTCATTTTCATCAACAATAACATAATTTTTTTTCCACACCATAATTTACAAGCATATTCATAAAGTAGAAAACATAGATTCAGAATAAGCATTAATAACAACATTCATCATTCACTAGTAGACATAATGCTCATATTCTCAACATGATGAATAATTTTTTTTGGACAGTAACCCTTTTGTTAAAGGGTCAACAATCATAAGATTAGTGCTAATATGTTCTATTGACACTCTATGTTTCTGAACTTCCTATTTAACGGCAAAGTATTTCAATTTCATATGTTTAGCACCTTTCGAATACTTGTTGTTTTTATAAAAGAAGTCAGTTGCGGAATTATCATAATAAATTCTCAGCGGTTTGGCAATACTGTCAAAAATTCCAAGTCCTAAAATAAATTTCCACAACTAATTAGCTTGAATTGTGGCCTGAAAGCATGCCACAAATTCAGCCTTCATGGTGGATGTAACAATGACTGACTGCTTCGCACTTTTCCATGAAATCGCTCGTCCGGGTAAAAGATACAGATAACCAAATGTGAACTTTCTTGTATCCATACAACTAGTAAAAATTGAATATGTATATCCAATCACCTCAAGATTATTAGATTTCTTATATGTAAGCATGTGATTCTTTGTCCCTTGTAAGTATCTTAAAACTTTCTTTGCAGTTTTCCAATGACCCAATCTTGGATCACTCTGGTATCTACCAAGCATACCAATTGCAAAGCTAATATTTAGTCTTGTACATGTTTGAGCATACATAACACTCCCAACAACAAATGCATAAGTGATGTGAGTTGATTTTAGGATTTGCACATTTTTATGGGTTTTATTTTGTTTATGGTTTTTATTTTAAGCAGAATATGGTGAGAAACCCAAAGAAGATTCTCACTAGACACAAACTTAACCATGTAGTTAAGTAAGTGTGAAGGCTCACTTCTAGAGGGCAAAGAGAAAACACAATTTATATGGTGTTGATGATGAAAAGGTGAGGAATTAAAGAGCATATAAGGGAAAGAAAGAAGATAGAAACTGAATAGAAAAAGATGAACACCGAAGACTCCAAGATGAGTGGTGAAGAGACGCCACCTGAAGTGTAGTGCACTCAAGATAAGACCCAAATTCTAGAAGACTCAGTTCAATAAACACTTTAACAAAGTTTCTTTTCTATTCAAAATTCAATGTGTAAAAATACATGAGGCAAGACACCCTTTATATAGGAGAGAGTGACTTGGAGAGCAAGAATCAGAGGGGTAGGTAAGCTTGGCACAAGCCCAAATTACTAAGCATACCCTATTCTTCTATTTGGACCCCTAAAAAGAGTCAAAATTATTTACATAAACTTGTCTTGTAAAAAGACTAGAAGAAAGAACATTTGATGCTCTGGCCTATGTCCACTTATTCTTCTACGGATGTCCTTTTGATGTTTGGTGGGGCATTGTCTTGTATGTTGAGATGAATTACCTAATTGTGAAGTGTTCATGGTGTCCTTAGTCATCTGCTTGTCGATTTGGGTTGTAACATGCCCCCCTAGTTGGAAAGAATTCGACCTCAAATTTAGAACTCCTACAAATAACATAGTTAGTTAGTTCACTTGATTTATATATGTGAGTTGTGAAGCAAACTTATGTTCATTGAATTTTAGGAGTTTGGGTGGAATGGTTATAGTTACATGTAATGTTTGTAGAGAATCTGTATTCTTCATTTGTTTCCATTCCAAATCATTCTTTGGACATTGCATGAGACTGATTTTGTCTCCTTTTTGTATTGGAACAAGAGATGCTAAATATGTATCCACTTTGAATCTCTCTAAAACTTTATTAGTATATGCTTTATGAGATAAGCCCAATAGTCCTTGGGATGTATCATGAAATATTTCTATTCCTATCACATGGTATGTCTCACCCATATCTTTCATTTACAGTTATGTAAACAGATAAAGGCTAAGGTAACTCAAAAGATTAGAGAAAGTTTAATGGAGGAATTTAATAAGTAGATGGATAGGGAGTTTGAAAAGTGGTGGGAGGGTTTAGGACTCTCGCAGCAACCACCTACTATGGTACAAGATGAACCACCTCCGCCTCCTATTAAGAAAGTTGGCACTAAAGGGAGTTGTTCGGGGGTTGATCTATCGGGGGATGACTTTGGCTCAACTAGCCAATGCGAGTTATATGTTGATTATAATTCTTTGACCCGATTCGTTGCCCTGGGTAAGTGTTATGAAGGGGTCACAATGTTACACAATGTGCCTCTTCCTTCTAATTTCATAAAGGTCACGGTGGAGAAGGTCCTTTATGACGATGTTGTAGTTCCTATGCCGACATCAGAGGTGACAATTGTAGAAGAGGCATTACATACTTTCGTTGCTTGGCCTATACATCTCGTCAAACCTATAGATTCTACAGTATATCTTTACACTAATAGGATTATATATCAGATATATTACATTCTAAGTAATTTAATTATTTGTTTGTTTGTTGATGAGTAGCAGGAATCTAAGACAAAATTACCTCTGCGAAAGAAGAAAAATTCTCCACTGATGATCCTATGACGACATTGGTGGAAGTTGCTACAACTTTAGATACAACCGTCGTAGAGGTTCCATGGGATGCCAATATTTTTGGAAGACATAGTGATGTATCCTTGGACTTTCACATGTCTAACTTGTTGGACCTTGCATATGGAATTCAAGAGATTAACATAACAATTTTGCAATTATGGATGATGTAAGTTCAAATATTAAAATCTTTATACTTTTGATTTATTAAATATATTAGTACTAACTTATTGAAATTTTGGTATATTTGTGGATTATGCTTCAATGAGGGGAAACAATATATTATCAATAATTTCATTTAACATTTATTATTACTTATATATTATATAATGTTGTGTATTCTAACATGAAATCTTCTTATTTCAATGTTTACTCTGGATATAACATGTTGAGTGGGAGGGGAAGTGCAACTTAAAAACTCACTTGGATATACCTTGAGGTATTTAAAGTATATATGTTCACTCAATTTACTATGTCTCATGCATTCATTTAATACATTTATTTTCACATGCAGTCCAACAGACAATCTGGAAGTTATGAGTGTGGTTATTATGTTATGTAGTGGATGTCGACTATTATGCGAGCTACAATTGATAGAGGTTGGGATCAGGTAAATACCTTAATACAAAAAAAAAACACTTTAAAATTCGGGGTTCATTATTCATACACTAATTCAAAAAAAAATTCAATATGTCACAGTTTTTTAATGACCAACAGCCGCTAGCTTCGTAAGCATTGGAGTACATGAAGACAACATGGTCAAAGTATTTTGTAAACATATATAATACCTTAGGATAGATAAATTATTAGAATGAGATAGAACTTTTTCATATATTAACAAAACTTTTTGTTGAATTTATAATTTGTTGTATATGTATTTTTCATATTTAAATTATGATTTTAAATGTTTTTTATTTTCTGAAAATTGGATATTTGATGCAGGTTTAAGATGTATATAAAAAAAATAAAACATTTTTTAAAAAAAAAATACATATAATGACGGTTCCACTTCAGAACCGTCTTTAAAAATATTTTTTTTAAAAGGAGACACACTTACAACGACAATTTCTCTGGGAACTGTCTCTAAAAATATTTTTTATAAACAAAAATTATTTAAAGTATAGCAACGACAGTAGAAGAATCATCATTATAACATATTTATAATGACGGTTCTTCCATCGTCGTTATAATTGGCTTATTGATAACGACATTTGTAATAAAGACGGTTCGAGAATCGTCTTTATATGTCCTGTTTAATCGTCGTTATTATACCTTTTTGTACTAGTGACGAATGTCGATGGGATCAGGTTTAAACGTGCCCCACATTAGGTGTCAAATGTTCTTGCCGGTTGACCTTAGGTGGACTGGATGGGCAAGCTTCGCTTTTAGTCTATCTCCTCTTGGTGCACTGGAACAACGCTCTATTGAGACAGATGGGGCTCTACTTGTTGATCACACTCCGACAATCAAGTCAGTGAGAGCATACTAAATAATAATTAGTTTCAGTCTTTAGTACTCAAAAACAGTCTCTCTTTACCGGGGGTCTCAAGCCCATTTTATCGTTATCCCCCTAACAACTTTCACTCACAATAATATAATATCTACTGAAAGTATAAGATAATAACAAAAAAAACACCTACTAATGGGCACCACTTATCTTTAGGTACTAACAGAAAACATTTTGTTTAACATGTGCACCATTATTCTCGGGTGCTCTTCTTTTATTCTCAACAATTATTAATTAATATGTGACTAACATGTATTAATAAATATATAACTAACTAGCATATTATCATGAGATAAAATATCTCTTTATCTTCAAAATAATATGATAACAGATTTAAACAATAATAATAATTATAACTTTCATCTTCATAATAATATGATAACAGATTTAAACAATAACAAATATCTTTCATCTTCAAAATAATATGATAACAGATAAAATATTTATTTATCTTTTATCTTAGTTACTGAACTGACCAACAACTGGGTCGAGCTCACGACCCACCTTTTGGGTCCAAACACCAAGCTGGTCTTCCCCAAATACCTGGACCGAGATCCCGAGCATTCGTGTCCAGTACACACTAATCACGCGTTTTCTTGTAATGCTTGTGGTGTATTGGAAAACCTAAGCTTATGGGGAGTGGAGGTATTTTGCTACTTGTATACAGGTTGGGACATCTATGAGGTGTTCCCTTTTTAATTCATTTTATTTTTTGCTCATAAAAAAATAAAATGTTAGAAAAACATCCTCTTATAACTACCTATCAAAATATTATAATTCAATGTTAGTTTATTCTTTTATCATTTATAGATTTTATACTTTAATTATATATTTTTATCTACAAATCAAAAATAAAATATCTGTATTTTACTCTCTTTTATAGTTTTCTGGAAAAACCTTAAACAGATGGAAGCGTTTTTTTGTAGTAGTATTGAATAATAGGTGGAGACATTTGGTATAATGTGCAGCATATATTATGTCTTAGGTATTATTTGTTGAGTTGTGATATCTTGAAACCATAGTATAATAAACATGCACTTGATAAATAAATAAATTAATATTTTAATTATATTTAATTTAAAATATTATTATATTATTATAATAGTTTATTAAATATATGTATTTTACTTTTTGCGTGTTAACAAAATCTTTTCCTTATTTGATTAATCTTTAATATTACAGAATGCAAGTGTGGTTTAATCTTTAATTTCCTTATTTTGTTGTTATTCTGTAAAACAACAAAAAAAAACATTAAATAAAACACAAAACTTACAACTTTTATACTTTGTAATAAAATTCTATAGAATAAAAAATGTTAAAAAAATTGCGTGAGATATATATTCATGACATCTTTCATATTCTTAGTATCAAAACCGCTGTATAGGGGATTTTATCCTAGTGCTACATTTTTTACCCTTATATTTTAATCATGGTACCTCAAACATTTATATCCACAATAATATATACCAAACATTATTTATGATGTTTACTTCATAGACAGAGTGAAACATTAGATATATTAATGACAAGGAAACAATTTAATCTAATAAAGTTATGGCAATGAATAAATTGGAGATTAATTCTCATAACAATATTAATTAAGATGAGTGAAACTTTGCTAACACATGTATGATCATTTTCACTATGTAGCTAGTCAGTACTATTGCTTCTGTCCCTTCCTTATTTTATACACACCTATATTTTTATTATTGTACTTCAAACATTTACCTCCACTTTATAATATGCACCAAATATCATTTATTATATTTACATGCGCGTCCGACAAAGTTAAAAAAGTAAAAGCATGAAATATTGGTAGTGAATAAAAATGAGTCAGAAATACTCTATGAATTGGTATAAAACCAAATATAATTTATATTATATGTAAAAAAAATTCATAGTATTTTTAATGTTATACTAAGAGCTCTTGTTGGGAAGTAAATAAATAAATAAATAATTTGAAGCAAGTAGAACAACTTGCATTGAATAAGTTGGAGATATTAAAGTTGACAGGACCATATTGATTTAATATGATGAACTATGTACTTAATATGTAATGGGCCTGCTATGAAATGACCCAATTTGTAGCATCTATCCCAAACCCAACTTCACACTCCTCCATGAGATCAGGAATCTTGACGTCATTACTACATTTTTATGTGGTGGACCAACTTAGCTACTAAACTCATTAAGTAAAATGCACGTGATGCTTAGTAACCTTCATATAAATTCACACCTCACATGTCTAGAATTAGAAAATGTTGGAAAGACATCCTCTTATACCTACCTATCCAAATAGTATAATTCAATGTTAATTTATTCTTTTATCATTTATAGTTTTTGTTCTTTAATTATATATTTTTATGTACAAATAAAAAATAAAATACCAGTATTTTACACTCTTTTTTAGTTTTCTGGAAAAACCTTAAACAGTTAAATAATAGATGGAGCGTGTATTTAAAGTAGTATTGAATAATAGGTGGAGACATTTGGTATAATGTGCAGCATGTATTATGTCTTAGGTATTATTTGTTTAATCTTTAATATTACAAAATGAAAAGTGTGGTTTATAAAATAGTGATAATAGAAATTTAAAAAAATAGTTTGAAAGCAATAATCTGATTTTGTGACAGGAAGCAGCAGATTGGTGGGGTCTTGTTCTAAATCAAAATAGATGCTTGCTCCGCCAGCTAACATCATTAATTCAAGTTCATAAATGAAGAGTGACGTACATGCTGATAATGGAAGAGCAATACGCAGGTCACTAAAAGATTCTACCAAACTTCATAAGTTCCACATATAAATTTCACCTAGCTACGTACCTCTAATTTTCCCTTATACAGATACAGTTTTAAAGGTTGATCGTAATGAGTATGTTGTTAATGTTAATGTTAATGTTAATGTTAATGCTAATGATTGCCATGGTAAGGAAGAGCACATAGTACATTAATTCATTGAATAAATATTTGATTTTGAAATCCTAGAATATTATGCTGCTAAAGCTGAAGAGAATCAAGAGTTGTTACTTGTAAACACTGATAAACTCAACGGTTAACACCTAATATACTATTTTGGACAAGAATATGATGGTTACATAATTATTTTGTGAGACATTATTACTATTAGTAGCATTTTAACCTAATAAAGTCCTATAGCTAACGGCTACTCTAACTAACTAGTTTCACATACGACACCACACAACCGTGTATCGATGAGATGATCAGAAGACAGAGGAACCAGACAAAGGATCATTCACCAAATTAAATATATTATTCCAGTAATGCTTGTTATTCTCTTCCAGGTTCACGTTGCAGAGGCTTCCATCCCCGTTCATCATTGCCATGTTTTCTTCCTCCACTCCCAAGTTATCGTTGGACTCATAAACCAACCCTTCATCATCGTTGAGTCCTTCGAGGACGCCACCGTTGGGGAGTGTGGGAGGAACGACATTATGATTGCTGTCGTACACTGTAGTAGTGGCTCTAAATGCTTCCACAGCCGCCATAATATCATCGTCTTGCAAATGTAACACTGTGTTCTCTTTCATGAACCCACTTTCCATGTTTGTGCTGGAGAGAGGAAACATGTCGTTGTTGTTGTTTTCATTGAACAGTACTCCAATGTTGTTATTGTTGGAGACAGGAAGCATCGTTGATGTTGTTCCTGGAAAGCACAACGTAGAGGTTGGAGACTCAAGAGTGTCTTCGGTGGATAGCATCATGGCGTACATGCTATGCATCATTTTGGGGTTACTTTCTTTTGTTGGTGGTTGTGGCTTGGACCATGAGCTTTGCCATGCTTTGAGGATGTCGAGGCAGGGTGGTAGAGAGGGTTGTTGCGTAGTGATTTTGTTGAGGACCAGCCTCGCCGGTTGAGGGTTGGAGCAGGATCCGAGGTTGTTCTGGACTTGCAACTTTGACTCTCTCACCAGCCTTGCTTCGGCTTCGAGACGGGCACTCTCCCACTGCGCCATGTGGCTGAGGTTGGCTGCGTCCTTGGATTGGCAACCACCGGAGCCACCAAGTGCATCGGTTTTGGGCTTGTGGGTGGTGGGGTCTATCCCCATTCTGGTTAACCTTTTCTTCAGGTGTGTGTTCCAGTAGTTCTTTATCTCATTGTCTGTCCTCTTCGGAAGTTGAGCCGCTATAGCTGACCATCTATGCTCCAAAAATATTCAGCAAAAGAAACAACCATTAACCATTAGCAATGAACATTAACTATATAACAGTCTATACATACATATAAAGCAGTACAGTGACTTAGATACAGTTACAAATCAACATTTTTTGCACTGTTATCCAAAGTAACCTTTGTTAGCATTCAATGGAAATTTTCAGTTCTCATCAGAGAAGTGTGAAAAACATCTGTAAAAATCTAAGTGTGTTGGTTTATAAATGGCAATGGCATGATTTTGTAGCAGTTTGCATAGCAAAATATGAGGGGATACTAATATGCAAGTTAAGTTTCCTAGATATGGGGGGGTCATATATAATTAATAAAGTGGATATAGAAAGGGTCCTTATTTCTTTGTTATTTTTGGTTTATGGGTCTATCACATCTGCCACTTCTATACGAGTGATTTGGTTTGGTCACCTGTTCCCAAGAAGGGCATGGAGTTGAATGATTGTTTGCTCTTCCTGCAAGCTGAACTTTCCCCTTTTAATGTCGGGTCGAAGGTAGTTAGTCCACCTGAGTCTGCAGCTCTTCCCACATCTTTGAAGGCCTAAATTTTAGTACGTAAAAAGCAAGAAGCTATTAACACAGAGGCCATAAAGAAAAGAAGAAGAGAGAAAGAAAAAGGTTGTGGATGCAAGTACCAGCTTTGGAAGGCAAGGCACGCCAGCTTCCGTGGCCGAACTCTTCTATGTAAGCCATGAGCTTTTTGTCCTCCTCGGGAGTCCAAGGGCCTTTCTTCAAGCCCACCTTTTCACAGCATGGTGACCTGCCCATTGGTGTTGTGGACCAATAGTGAAACGTTTGAGTTAGCGGTTTTGGAAGGTTTGGTGCAGAGAACAAGAGAAGGAGAGAAAAGGCCACAAACAAAGTAAGCAAGTTCAAGAGAAGGGTGAGAAAACAATGTTATATATAGAGGGATAAACATTACATATCACTGTGCAAGTAGTTATGATGCAGTACGTGTATTTGTGAGTGAGGTTCCGTATCTTAATTTTAGACACCTGCGTGGGAAAGGGATAGTCAGAGTAACGAGGCCTAATATATTTTCTCCTTTTCTTTTTATTTATTTTACTCACTTTTTTTCTATTCTTATTTTATATTTACCCCCATCTTTTATCACTACTTTGTTTAATATATTAAAAACTTTTGCAGACACAACATGTCACGTGCACATAATCTGTTACTGATTTGACTTTGTTCTTCAAAAGTTAATGGTTGATAGGAATCCGAAATCTTTTTAATTAAGATATTTAGAACAATAGGAAATATAAAAAGATCAACATTGCAATTATGTGACACTAAGAAAAAATAATTACACATTTAATATTGAGGAACCTTGGGGGCTTTTAATCATGCTGATTTTCACATGAAAATGTTTATGTTGTTTAATATGATTTTTAATATTCAGTTTTTATATAAAAAAAATCATAATTAGTTCGAATGAATAAATATACAATTAAAAATTAAACTATACATACATATATTCAAGGCTTCTGGGATAGATTATTGGTATTTTTTATTTAATACATTTCGTTTTAATTAAGACTTCTATAAGTAATAAAATTCTTTTCTTATAAATGTTCAATGAAAATATACAAATTTAATTATGTGATCCGTTTACAAATTTAGTAGTGATAAATTAAATTTGTATATATTTTAGCTTTAGTGTTTTGCTTCAACCATTTTCAAAGTTGTACTTTGTAAGTACACAATAATTTGGTCAGAGAAAACGAAATGAAGATAACCTTTTTGTTTTAATTTGATTTAAGCAACCACATATTTCAGCCAGCTAAACCCATCCAAGTGTCTCCATTTTTCTAACTCTGATGTAAGTGAGATAAATATACATGCTGCATAGGTGCAAACACTTGAGGTACCATAATTGAAATTTAGGTGTAATCAACAAACAGAGAAAGCTATATTTGTCAAATAATGAGTGAACAACTGAATGTAAATGAAAATGTGCAGCATTATTTTGTCGTCGTGATCACCAAAACCTTCTTGTTGTCAACCACCCTTATCGCATTTTCATTATCAAGTCCAAGAAGCTCTAATCTTGCTAGCTACTATAGCAGTTGTTGGGTATTTATTTATTTTTCTTTATATATATATATATATATATATATATATATATATATATGTGTGTGTGTGTGTGTGTGTGTTTAAGAGGGTTCTATATAATTTACAATCAATGTAGAAAGGAATTTTGGCCATCAATTCATAGATTGGTATAGAAAAAGTTAATTAAAGATATAGTAACAACCCTTGTAACAACTATTCGAAAATTACTCATATTATTTGTATATTATTGTTAATTCAAGTGTTTATTTTATTATGTTATTATAATAAAATTGTAAAATGATTTATATTTTATAAAGATTGTCACAACATTATTTTTTTTTCAAAAAGCTTTACTTTTCATATTCTTGAAGAAATCATCCATTCTACAATCGAAAAAAAAAATGTATATGAGAAGGGTTGATTTGTACTAACATGAGATTGATGAATTTATTTTATGAAAACATTAAAAAAGTATTCTTCCAATTATAAAAAAAAAATACAATCTTTTAAAAGTAGTTTAAATTCGAGAATCATTACAAAGTAATCTAAATAAAGAGCTATTTATTTCACCTGATCAAATAACATTGTAAGAAAACATTTTTACGAAATAATTTTCAATGAATTAAAGAAACTAATCTGATATAAGCTAATATTATTAACCAGTCAAACACTACAAGAAAATCATATGAAATAAAAACTAACTTTAGAGGCAAAAAATAATTAATTGCTATAGTGATTAAATTAGAAACCATTTTAGAGACTAAAATTTTTTTGTTTCTAAATTAGTTTCTATTATTGTTAAATGGTTTCTAAATTGGTATCTAATTAGCTATCAAGGTTTTAACTACCAAAAGAAAGTACACTTTGCTTATTTATCATTGTATAATAATTTTACAAATTAGTAACAATTAAAATTATATTTGGAGTTGGGTTGGGAAGATTTTTCTTACTTCTCATATCTCTAATAAGAATGATCTTCTTTCTTTTATTAAGAGTGTTGGTAGTTCTTTGGTTCAATTGATTAAGCTTATTGTGATCACTTTTTCTATTTGGATGATATGGCGTATGAAGAATTATACTAGATTTCGGGATAATATTGATGTTTGTAGGGCTATTTCGGTAATTAAAGATTTAACTTGTCTAGTGAGAAATTAGTCTAAAGCTTCAATTAAGAATGATATGTTGGATTTCATCGTGATTAAGTTTTTTGGTATTAATACTCATACTCGTAAATTTCTTCGTCCACTTCCTGTTAGATGGGAGTTCCTTTCACCAGGTTGGGTTAAAATTAACACTAATGGGACTACTAGGTGATATCCTGGTCTTGCTACTTGTGGGTGTATTTTTTGTGGGGAGTTTATTGATGTTTTCTCTGCGTTTCTTGAAGTTCAGACGATTATGGTTGCTGAGTTTTATGGAATTATACATGCTATGGAGAAAGCTCAAAAGATGGAGGCTTACTAATGTATGACTTGAATGTGATTCTACCTCGGTTTGTGCTGCATTTATTGCTCGGACTAATGTTTCGTAATCGATAGAATACTTGTCTTAATTATTGTGGAAAAAATAGGTTTAGGGTTACTCATGTTTTTCGTGAAGGTAATGTGTGTGCCAATAAGTTGGTTAATTTAGGATTTATTCATAGATAATCGTTTCATTGGTATAATAAATTTTCATCTAGTTTGTTCTTAGAATTCTTCATAAATAGGTATAGTCTACCATTGTATCATTTTTTTAATATATGGGTTTTGGTCTAGTTCCCTTTTTTCTTTTTTTTTTCTTTTTTTTAATACTACTTTTTCATATAATAATAGATGATTATTGTTTTTTGAGATGTCAACCTAATTGAGATGTTAAGTTCCATAGTGATACCTAAAATGAAAGTTTATATAAAAAAAATTCTTAGCAACATCTAAACTTAATCACTCAGCATTATCAAAACCTAACTCCATCCCCAATCAGAATCATGGTGGTGATTATAGAAGAAAGAGAAAAAGGAGTTAAAAGACTCCAACAACCATGATCAAAAACCTTCACCACCACACACCACTGCAAAAGCAGGAATAAAGAAAAAGAAAAAAACCATGAAAGACATAATCCACCATGGTTTAACCTACAATAGAGAAAATCGTAGCCTCTTTGTCAACACAACGACAATGGCTTTTTGTCATCATTACAAGTATGCCACTACTGTCGACTAGTGAAGAGGAAGAGAATAAAGGGTTGGGAGGAGGATTTGACTAACAATAAAATAGGTTTTACAAGTGATGACCTACTATCACTTAATAATAGCGATGACTTTCATGGTATAGCCTAATTGTTGGTTACTACATTGCCATTCAAATCCTCAAATTTCAAGTGCAACTCTGTACTTAGTTTTCACAATCAAATCCACAAATTTAGTTGGAATTTAACTTAGTTTGCATATGTTTCTTCAATTTCAAAATGATTCCACATTTAAAAAAAAAATGCCCAAATGATTAATTTTTTCAGTTTTCAATGAAATGTAAATTATTTTCAGTTTATATGTAAAATGGTGAAATAAAGTATTTATTAAGATGCTGGTAGCAGGAAAACTAAAGTTATGGTAGGAGTACCTTATTATGTTAACTCCTTTATGTGTGTATCTTGTAGAGTATTATGCTTTCTTCTTGTTATATGGTGATCCCGCGTAATCTATGTGAGATACGTTTTATAGAAATTGCTGAATCTTTTGTAAAGAGTATCCTTAAAATACTCCCTTTTAATTTCATTTATTATCTACTGATAAAAAAAACAAAATGTGATATTATTTTAATAATGAAATATTTATTATTGTTGTTTTTATTTATTTACAATGAATAAATTAAATTAAATAAAGTATTTGAAGATACTACAATTCTTATGAAAAAAAAATAGGTTACCTTTCATATCTCCATCACAAATGTTCCAACAAAAGTAAAAGAAACTTACATGATATATTTAATAATTATTCAAAAAGAACAATATAAATTTCTAGGAGATCATGCAAAAAAATTGTAGCTATTCTAACCAGCTATATCTGAGATTAACATTAACAGTGTGAATTATGTTTTGTATATCGATTGCGGAAAACTTATCAAAATGTGTAAAGGATAAATGCAGAAAAAATTATAAAAATAGGTATTTTTGACTCAAAGTTGTTAATGGTGTATGTAACACAATTAAATTCATTGATTTGTTATTTTTTTAAATTAAATTTGTCAAACAGATTGAGAATTTCAATTTAAATAAATTGTGAAGAAATTGGATATTCGATTCACAACTTCAGGATATTGATCTAAATTGAAATTGTCAATTCGGTTGATAAGTTTAGTTTAATTTTTTTTTCAAAATGAATGATAATTAATATTTTTTTAAATAAAACTATATATAGTAAAAAAATTATTTTATAAATAATATCAAAATTTATTTATTTTTATTTAATAAAATTATATATAAATTGTTTCATCCGAACAACAATCACAAGGATGATGACGAAGACAATAAAGAAATGACACAACTTCTCATAAATAACAACTTTTCCTACATTTATATTTCCTAATCACGTGTAAATTGGACTTAATTGACATTTTATAAATATCATTTAAACACTACCTCTTTTATATATAATTGTATCAACTTACTTCAGGATATAATTTCAAATTTTTTAAAACAATAAAATTATTTTTAATTTTAACAACATTTAAAAAGTACTGTATATTTTAATTTATTACACAACTATTTTTAATCCAACTTGATTTAAGGGAACTTTGTTTCTTTTCAAAAGAAAATTTAGTTTTAATTTTTTTAATATTATTTACTATAAAATATAAATTTTCACAACATTCTTATTCACATTATTACACAACTATTTTTAATCCAATTTGGTTTTTTGTCAAAACAAAATTTAGTTTTAATTTTTTTTAATATTATTTACTATAAAATACAAATTTTCACAACATTTTTATTCACTTAATGTAATTTTAAATTATGATTATATACATTTTTTAATTTTAAAAAATGTACTGGACATGAATGTTCAGGACCTCGGTCTAGGTATTTGGGGGAGGTCCACTTGGTGTTTGGGTTCTAGAGGTGGGTCGGGAGTTCGACCCAGGTAGGGGTCGGTCCAGATAGGGGTTGAACCAAGAAAGGTAATTAAGATAAAAGATAAAGAGATATTTTATCTGTTGTGATATTATCCGAAAGATGAAAGATATAATTGTTATTGTTTAAATTTGTTGCTTTATTATTCTGAAAGATATAATTGTTATTTTTTAAATATGTTATCATATTATTACGAAGATAAAGAGATATTTTATCTCTTGTGATAGTATGTAAGTTAGTTATATATTAATTAATACATGTTAGTTACATATTAATTAATAGTTGTTTAAATCTGTTAGCACCTGAAGATAAGTGGTACCCGTGAGCAGGTGGTTTTCTATTATTATTTTATGCTTTCAGTGGAGATTATATTTTTATGAGTGAAAGTTGTTAAACGAGTAAGCTATAAAAGGGGCTTGAGACCTCAGGTAAAGGGACGTTGTTTCTGAATACTAGACTGAAACTGAATACTTATCTTATTTTAGTAGCTCTTACTGACTTGATTGCCGGTCGGAGTGTGATCAACAGGTAGAGTCTCATTTGTCCCAACAGAGCCACATTCCAGTGTAACGAGAAGATGCAAAACTGAATTTAGAAGAGACAAGTTAGAAACAGAACTTTCTATTCAAGTCCACTAACGAGAAAGTCAACTTCAATTTAGATAAAATACACTGAAGTTGTCAACCTAATGTACAATTTCTTCCCAATTTATTTAAACTCTTCACAATTTATTTAAACAAAAGTTCTCAATCCGATTTTGAATCTATGATAGAGAACTGATGAAGAGCTTCCAAAATGATGCGGACGTTTACAGCATGTGCTGCAAATTATTAGTGATGTTTTTGAGGTGATAGAATGCAGGTTTTGCAGTTTATAAAATTGATGATTGAAAAGAGATGCAAATAGAATGAATGAAGCAGACGAGACGAGAAGTACTAAATGATTTTGTTTACTTGGTATGCTAATGGACATAAGATATGGCTACTACGTATAAGAAATATTATAACCCTGAAGACAAGATAGCTGAATATTGTGTAATGGTTCTGATATTTCATAATAGCATCCACCAAGAAGCACGCAATATGTGGACCATAGGAGAGCAAAAGAATTTGTATCTACTAATCAAGATCTGTCGCTGCCTTGCATGCCACAAACTTAGCACACAACATATACATATACATTAGACGTTGAATTTATTATGGTGGGGTTCATCACACTGCACTCTCACAATATTTTCACATTGCTTTTTCCATTCATTTACTACTGTTTGGTAGAGCCCATGAATGTAAGGTTTCTACACCAAACGTGCTTCTGTGTTACATATATTTATATAAACTGACATTACTTTTATTACAAGATTCACATATGAAGCACGAGAAACAGATTTTTCATCTTATCTTCAACTTTCTCTCAAACACATCCCTATTAGGTTTCCTTTTAAAAGGAAAAAAAAATCACATTTCACAATTTTTTAAATCAATAAATAACTAATTCAATATTTCGATAATAATCTTTTTTTCTTTTTTTTCCTTAAAGAGAAAAAAGGATTTTTAATTATTTTGTCTGATATTATATAAAAGATGTGGTTGTTATGACAATAATAAGATATGGTTTTTCGCCTACATATTTGCTTTCTATAAAAGTTAACTAGTGATCAATATTAATTTATTCAATTTTTTCGATTAAAAACAATATGAATAACATTTAGTAAAATAAAATCCAAATCTCTTCTATATGTTTTTTACTTTTAAAAATTATGTCACACTAAGCTCCTTAATTACCATTTTTTTTATAATCAAATATTCTACTTTGCGAGGTCTTTTCAATTCCTCTGTGTGGTTTGCGAAGTTGGCAAGTTTATATTTTCAATCATTCAAGTTCCACTGTTGACGAAGATTTTCTCATAACTATTTTATATCATTTAAACTTCGATATAACCTCATTTAAAAGGATTCTGCATGCATGCTTCAACAATTATATGAAGTAGTAAGGGATGTTGGGCTGTTTGCAGACAACTTTATATATAGACATTGTAATATTACATTGGTTCAGAAGTTGTTTCAATTTATGTTTTAAAAGTTGTTTATGCTTTTTGATTTGAATAAGTCCTTATATCTAAATTAGTTAATCTAATTAGTATTAATCAAATTTAATATTATTAATTTTTTTTAAAATAGTTTTTTATTTATCAATTTATATTCCTGTACATTTTATTTTTTTTACAATTTCAGTCATATATAATTTTTATATATCACATGAAATATTGGTCACTTCAATTTGCAATGTTAAATATTTTTTAATTTTGAATTATAAAAAAAATTAAATTAATCTAATAAGTATTGAAAGTGGTGTAGTAACTAATTGTTTTTATGAAATTAAAAAGTATGTAATAATAAATATTGAAATGCAAAGAATAATAATAGAAAAAATTAAATATGTTACAAACCAAAAGATGGGTAAAGTAACTTGTAATTTATAAATTAAAAGTTTTTAAGATAAACAACCTTTAAAAACATTTGTGTGGGTCTCATAAAGTAGTGAAATAAATTAATAGTTAACTTATTACCCTTATAAACACACTCAGTGTCAATCAAGAATTTTGAGAATAATGATTTTTAGAAATAATTAAAATAATATATTTTTACTTCTCATAAGTTATATTAAGATTTTATTTTATAAATATTCCTTAATATTTTTCTAAATATATAAGTATTTTTCTCAAAATATCCTTTTAGATAAATTATTTAATTGGGTTATTTATTATTTTTGGAAATTTCCGAACTATTTTATTTACTAGTCAAGAAACTTCATTGTCGAAAACAAAATTTATTATTTTAAATATGGAAAAAAATTATGATTATCTTAGCATGTCAAATGTGTTCCTTTCTTCTTAGTAACCTTCGGCAGTGATAAATTAAATATAAATAACTTTTAGAGAACTTTTTGGACTTTAATGAAAATGTTGTTTTAGGAAAATACGAAAAAAGTCATCCAATTTATTTTTTAAAAGATAGAGATTACCATGTTGCCATTAGATAAGTGTTTTTAATGTTGCAACAATAATACTCTAAAGTAAATTCTTTTTTGATGATTTTTCAGATAATTTAAAAATAAGATGAATACTGTTTATTATTTTGAAAAACCAAAACAATATATGTTATAACAAATATTTTTGAATTATAATAAATATACTAAAAATATTTATTAGCATTATTTTTAAATTTAATAATTTATCATATTGAATAAAAATATTTTAAAATTTTATATAATTAAATGAGCTAATGAGGTTATCATGGATTTTTCATAATCATTTATTCTTTCTTTCCAAAGTTTGAAAGTTAAACTCTCACGTAATAAGTTGAAAATGTTTTCGAGAAATAAACTTTTATTTTTTTATACAAAAACTATTTATATAAAAGCATCATTATGAAGTGAGATCCTAATTATATTGTAATCCAAAATTTCAAAATTAATATAATAATTTATATTCTTGAATTTTTTTTTTTCATTCTACTAAATACACCCTCTTAACGTAAGCAATTTATTTTAGAAAATAAAATAACAAATATTAGTTATAATAAAAGAATTAATAATGAGGTTGGTTTGTTGTTGATTTATTGACGTTCTTTCAGAGATTTTATTTATTTTAATATTTGTGTTTTTGTATGTTTGATAGATGTAGTTTTAAGAGTGGAAGAAATTTAAGTGCAATTGTATAAGGTATTGGTTTATATTTATTAATTCGTTTTATTAATAAAAAAATTATATCCACATCACGTGCATGCTTTTATAACAAACGTTTTGATATATATATATTGATATATTAGAAATTACATATTAATATTTTTATAACCATTGGAATTATTATTTTTTATTTTAGGTGAGAATACTTGATATTTTCCAAATATTGAATTGAATATTATGGTTTTAGGAAACAAGAGTTTTCGATCTAACAATTACGCTCACAGTTGGACAAGTGGTATGAAATGAAAGACATAATAAAGTGTTGAAATTGAAGCAAATATGAATATATTTATTTTTGCCTGCATTATCTATTTAATGATTAGCTAGGTCTGAACACAATAATACGAAATCATAATTGTTGAAATAAATTCTTACTGGAGCAAAAAAATTGGGTTCCATCTTCATATTTACTGCGGTGTCACCAAATTTCATTTCCTCTTCAGTTTACAGATCTTAAGATTAATGCACGAGTGAATGCAGTGTAGCCTCACAGAAGCTTCGAGCTAGTATTGTATCTAACAATACTCCAATTTCGTTCTATGTACTTTCTCACTGCATTCTTTTTTTATATATATTATTTTTCTTTTGAAGGCTAAATCACTTGTTAATGTTTCTGAAAAAAAAAAAATGTGTAGAAGGAAGTGAAGATAAGAAGAGTGTAAAAGTTGTCAGGAATTAATAAAAATTTGAAACAGATAGAAAGTTATAGAAGCTAATAAATACATTAACGTATATGGACTTAAAGACTTACTGACAAGCCAAAGATATTCATGTTGAGTAAGAGATTGGTCCTGACCTGTTCAATTTTGCGGAAGCCAAGCTAACTAATACGTCAAGTTTCTGAAAAGAAGAAGATAAAAATAACTGTATGGTATTTTTTTTGGGAGAAGATATTATAATACTTAATTATGCTAATACATTTAAAAATAGGCCCACAAAAAAACATCTAAAGGACAATACCGCCACTTCAAAAGCTTATCGAAAGGTAATCTCTCTCTAGTCGGTATATATACACACACGGATTCTCCCTGTACCTCCAACGTTTCTTCCTGCACCTCCATATAACTTTCTAATTCCACTACTACCCCTATCGTGATAGGGTTTTGTGGTTTTGGTAGACACGGTGCTCTTTTCTTCTTCATTTTAAAGGAGTCAATTTTGTTGTTGTAGTGGCTCGTGCGTTTCGTCGTGGTATTCGTGGTTACTGATGATGTGAATTTGGTGGTTGATATAAGTTGTGTTCGTTTCATTTTTTTTTTGTTTTTTGTTTTGTTTTTGATATTGAATTGTAGCCTCCGTAATACCTCTCTGATAATTTTACAAATCAGATTATACAATCTGGTATATGTTTCATGATTCGTTAATATATATATATATATATATGAGATTTTACAAATTGGTATGTTACTTAATAACGTTACATTTTTAAGTTGTACAATCTAGTTTTAACATCACAAAAAAATTTACTTCCCTGTAGAGAAATGGACGGGTGACAATTTTGGGAGAGAATAGTTAAGAGAGAGTACGAGGTTTTGAGTAAGAGAATTAAGGTTTTAAAATTTTTTAAATAAGAATAGAAAAAAATTTCACTTTTTCCATGATATAACATATTTTCAATAAAATATATCACAATTTGATATATTTTGAAAGATGAAAAATTTCTTTAACATCTTTCGAATTCTTAGTTATTTAAGAATACTTATGGGTGGATAAAAAAATCCAATGGATCAAACTGGTTCATTTTTGTATTTTGGTGATCAATTAAAAATTTATATATTTTAATTTTATTTTTATCAATATTTTATAATATTTTTAATCAGATTTTATTTTGGTATTATAGAAATTTTAAAAATTGAAATATCCAAATTTCTAATTCTATTTTTTTTTAATTAATTGCATAATCACAGTCGACACGAATAGAAAATATACCAACTTCATTGCAAACATTACGAAGATCAACACCATTAATCCTGAAGTGAAACAAAATCATTAGGAAAAGAATCTAAAACAATACTTTCAATATGCATGCATACTTACATATCATTTATATATATACCTCAAAAATATTAACAACTGCTTCATAATCAATTTCATCCTCTTTTGCATTTCCAGCAGCATGGATTTTGAGGATTTGCATCCTTAAGTGCTTATTTGGTAATGGTATTTTTATTTTTCTACCAAGTCCGCCGGGAGGAAGAAGGACTAGATCAAGAATAAATTGTATGGATATTTAATTTTTTTATAAAAATATGAATATGAATTTGAATTTAATATCCAATTCAAATATTTGGATTTGAATTTGTAAAAATTTAAATTATTTTTAAAAAAATATGAATTTGAAATTAAAATTTGATCTAAATATTTGGATTTGGATTGAACTTTCCAAAGTCCAATCCATGATCACTCTTAAGAATACCTAATGTAACTTATCATTCAGTATCTTTCAAAAAAAACTCATAATTAGTAAGCACATCCCTCTAGAAAGTAACATCTGACCCATCAAAAACATCATTGGTAAATACTACTCTTACTTTCTTATGTTAAAGTGATTTATATACTTGTTACCTAATCAAATAATGTTGAATCTCCTTCATCTTTTAATCACTTGATGCCTTAATCTACATTATCATATCATAAGTGAAATTATTGTGAAAACCAAAAACTAACATAAAAATGGAGGGTTGAATTGCGTTTTTAAATTCCTCATTTTTTTGCTTATATCATCTAAGCATACACGGATAGACGATAAGTAGATGAATATACTATGATATATTAAATTAATTTGTTAGTGAAATTTTAAATTTTCCTCCTTCTTTAGTTAGATAAACAATTATAACATGCAAAGTAAAAGATCAAGGAAAAGATACTTAGTATTTTTGTATTGGTTCGATTGATTACAAAGACTACATCCAATTCTTGACCACCAGTCCAGTTCAACTAATCAAACTATCACAGTGAAGTACATGCAATATTATTTTCCAAGTCACTCCTAGTTCAATGCAATATTCTTTCATAAGCCACTCCTGACTCAAGACAGTAAACAAAGTTTGAGTTATCAACATATCACAGTTTATGCTCACTAGAGAGGGTAGTGATCATTATTGTTTCATAATCAAGTTTAAAGCAGTTTCAGTGTAGATCATAAAACGTAATGATAGACTGTATAACACAAAAGATGATAGAATAGATAGGATCTGATAATCTCAAGTTGTCTCCCAACAAATTCAATTGTGAATTTAGTCAAACAGTTCTCACAATTTATCTACAAACAATTAAAAGTTAGCAATAACAATAAAATAAAGGGGTGTTAAAATCATTGTATGATAAATGTCATAATTCAATAATATTTCATACAAAAAGATAGGCATATATGGACTTTAATTGATAAAATAGTTATAATTCAACCTCTAAGTTAGGAATTCGAACCTTTTTACATATTTCTTATTATGAAATGAATAAGAAATATTTATTCCCAATTTTGTATTATTTTTAGGAATTTAAGGAGAGATGAATCATGCTTTTCAAGATTCCAAATCTAATGCAAAATTGTTGTATTTTTTGGTTGAGCGACCAATACATCACTTAAGCATCATCATTTTTAGAGGAGAGAGTTGTATGAATATTTCTCTTGGCCAAGCTACAAACTCTCCTTTGAGTTAAGTGAGTAATCATTACACATAACTTGAGTATTGTTTGATTAGTTAAGCAACACTTAAACATTTTTTATGATTTTTTATTTTTTATTTATTTTTAAATGAAACTCAAATTTTACCACCATCAATGTAACGATATATTTCTGAAGAAAAGATCAGAACTTATTATCTTATCAGTGTCACTTAGTAATTTTTCACTATGTTTAAGTTTTTTTTTTATTATAGGAAAGAATAAAAAATGCTGAAAACTAATTTTGGTATAATTCGTTTGGTATGACGATGGTTCATTTGATCAAACATGAGAAAATTCACTTAGTTTTAATGGTTAACTACACAGTATTGTTGATAAAAACAAAATTGGCAAAATAAATTGTCTTACCTACAAAAATTGATGCGTATGAAATTTAATAATTTCATATTTTTAGTTTTGTATATTGAACCTTTCGATTTAATTTTAACTATTATTTTATTATTTTTGAATTAATTGTCTTGACATATTAATTTTACAATATCGCATACGAGTATATTTATAAATATTTGACTAAAATAATTATATATTGACATTATTGATTTAATATTAACAATTAAGACTAAATTAATATATTTTTAAATATTAAAAGCATCAAGTTAAATATGACAAATTTTGTTTATGAAGAAGATAAATCGGATTTCTTCGAATCTTCTTAAAACATGAAATTAGAAAGATAGAAAATCTGCTTATAATCGCTTAAGGAGGGGTCGAGAACGGGAGAATTTTTATGTGTACAAAAAGTTTTGGAGGTGTATAGCTTTGCCTTCTGCACTTGTCAGTGTGTGGAGGGTATTGAAAAATAAGATTATTACTAGGGTCAATGTTGTGGGGTGGAGCAGGAGTCTTGTCGTTATTTGTTTTGTGGGTGCAGAATACCTTGACTCGTTTGGAGTCAATGCTATGCTTGGCTTGGAGTGACGTTTGCGATTCACAATGATCCATTATTAAACTTTTTTCAGTTTAGGATGTGTTGCGCTTCTGATTCAGTTAATGATGTTTGGGGAGCGATTTGGATTGTAGTAGTAAGTAAGATTTGGAAGCACATGAATAATTTCATTTTTAAAGGGGGTGTGGTTGATGTGTTAGAACTGTTTGCCATGGTTCAATTAAAGATTTAACCTGTTTAGTGGGAAATTCGTCTAAAGCTTCAATGAAGAATGATATGTTGGATTTCAACGTAATTAAGTTTTTTGGTATTAATACTCATAGTGGTAAAGTTTTTCGTCTTCTTCCTGTTAGATGAGAGTTTCCTTCACCAGGCTGGGTTAAAATTAACACTCATGGGGCTGCTAGGGGTATCTTGGTTTTGCTACTTGTGGAGGTATTTTCTATGGGAGTATGGGGCATTTATCGGTGTTTTTTTTGCGTTTCTTGAAGTTCAAACTATTGTGGTTGTTGAGTTTTATGGAGTTATACATGCTATGGAGGAACCTCAAAAGATGGGGCTTACTAATGTCTGGCTTGAATGTGATTCTACTTGGTTTGTGTTGCGTTTACTCTTAGGACTAATGTTCTGTGGATGCTTCGTAATTGATGGAATACTTGTCTTAATTACTGTGGGAAAATCAGGTTTAGGATTACTCATATTTTTCGTAAAGGGAATGCGTGTGCTGATAAGTTGGCTAATTTAGGATTTATTCATAGAGAATCATTTTATTGGTATAATAGGCTTTCATCTAGTCTTCTTAGAACTCTTTATGAATATGTATAGTCTACTTATGTATCGTTTTTGTTAACATATAAGTTTTGGTCTACTCCCTCCATATTTTTGTATTTTTTATTTTTTAAATAATATTTTTTTCATGTGATGGCAGATAATTATTGTTGCTTGAGGTGTCAGCCTAGCTGAGATGTCAAGTTTCACAGTGATGCCTAACATGAAAGCTTTTATATATATAAAAAAAAGAACTTCAGTAAATCATCCATATCAAAATCAACATATTCACATTTGATTTAGAACAATACACTACATTACTTGGAAACAATCAATCCTGCAAACAAAATTTTGGAACTGCTGACGACGTCACCCCTATTTAGATCCTCTAACCTGGGTTTTATTGAAAATAAAACTAGTTTCCCTTACTTGAGCTATTGAGAAAGTGCTAAAAAAACTTCAAATCTTACAAAAGGTTAAGGATGACTTAACCTGTACCACAAAGTCCTAATTAAAAAATCTAAATACATCACTAAAACCCTTAGCTAACAGGGACTGATCCTGAAGCTAGAAATCTCACATGCAACAACATCTACCAAGACATATTTATCATTTTAAAAATAGAGTCAAATGAAAAATGAGCAAAATTGGACTTACTCTATTTAAGATTTTGATCAGGCAGTCTTGTAGTGATCGTCGTTAGGAATTCAATGGCAAACTTTAATGGTCAAATCGATGAGTGAGGAGGTGAAAATATTAGAGAAAAGGTAGAGGAAAGGAAAATAGAACTTTTAGAAAAATTGAGGTTATTTTATAATGACACTGGAATAACTGAATTTTCTATTTATATATTTTCTTCATTTTATTAATAAAATATTCAGATGTCATTTAAAATATATTATTTATACTTTAAAGTTATTTTCTATATCCTTACAAATGTAGTAACTAATTATTTTTTGTCTCTAAAATTAATTTTTATTTAATGAATTTAAAATAGTGATATATTTAAATTACTTTATAAGGATTAAACTTAAGAATAATTAAAGTTACATTAAATTTATTTTTATTTTAGTATAAGATAATTTATAAAAATCATATGACATAGAAATATTTATGCTTATATAACATTTACCAAATATTTAGATTTTGAATGGACGGGGAAGCTAAAGAATAAAATTTTCAAGGGATTGTTAGAAAAAAAATTAAAAACCTAAACATTAGGAGTTCAAAAACTCAAAAACTTTATAAAGTTATCTAAACATGTTATTAATGTTTATAGCTCAAGCCATGAAACCAATTACAAAAGTCAAAATCAGGATTTATATTAAATTAAAAAATCCTGAGAAATTTAAAAACTCTATATTTTGTAGAGTCCGAGTTATATGACTCGAATAAGGAGGAAAGTTTAAAATTTGAAAGTTTTCATTATTACTCACTTTTTTTCCATAAAAGAAATCCAAGATAGTTGTTGTATTTGTACACTTTTTTTAAAATCATAAGTAATGTATACATATAAATAGTTTTCTCACACCGTTCATCAAGTTAGTGCAGTAAAATAAGTCAAAAAAATTCTTTGAATCTATATATGTTTTTTTATATATATTTTCATTAGTGTAAAGTTACAAACCCGTAGAGTAACGAAAAGTTTTCTCCAAGTGAAATTGCTCTAACACGTTTTTTTAAATTTTTTTTATAACTACAATATTTTTATTTTATATATATATATATATATATATATAAAAGAATTTTCCTCTTTAAGTGTTATTTTGATGTTTATCAATTTTATCCTTATATTAATATTTATTTTATTATTTTATCTTGAACATTTCAGTCATTTCATTATTTTCTTAAATATTTAATAAGTAACTAATTATTTTTATAATTAATTGGAAGTTTTTTTTTAAAAAAAAACTAATATTCTATCATTTTGTAAAAAACATATATTAATTTTAAATTTTGAATGTAGAGCAGTTTATTAAACTTGTGTAGGATGTGGAGCTTCATCTCTTAAAAATCATATTTTTTTTTCTTATCATTTGGTTTCTTATTCTTTCTTTGCAAAAAAAAAATATATGAATGAATGGCAGTAGCGGTTTCTTCATCAATGACTCAATCTATTACTATGACCTCTATCAACAACATTTGACGGACGACCATCTTCGAATGTCTCACGTGGGCGAGATGGAGATGAGAACAAAGAGCAAAACAACTTATTCTTCTTCACTCCAATTACATCATTCTTCACAGATCACTTATTCTTCTCATATTCTTTCCATCACAAATGTGGCATTGAAGCTTCTCCAAATTCGCCAATAGAATTTTGAGTCTATGATTTATGACGCGATCTTTCTTACGCGAAGCAGGGAAGAGACTCGCTACATTATGGAGAAACTACTATTACGGAAGATTATGTCTTTGTAAATTGGATTTTCAATGGTAACATGTTGTTTGTCCCGCCTTTATCAACCCAACCTTTAAAATCATTGACATGTTCACTTTTTATTCTTCTTTATCAAATTGATCATTCTTTATTTTTTTTTATTTATTTGTTCCATTAAATTGAGAATTATTAATAAATATATTAAATTTTCTTTATTGTTGTAGTAATATGATGACTTTAAAAATGTTAATGATAAAAATAAGTATCATCATGACTTTTTTTCAATAATAAGATATGGTTATGCGGATAATATTTTCTATATTCCCAATATTTTAGGATATTTTTTCAATTCTTTCTTGATTGGGTTGATGTTATCACAATTTTGTACTACTGTGCCGATAAAAAAAATGTACTACAATCAACTGGTCATCAGTATCGAAAACTTCTTATTTTTTTAAGTTTTAAGATTATAAAATAGAAATTTAATTATTTATTTATTAAAACCACTAATTTTTTTAAATCTTTTTGAATTTTCTCAATTTTTAATGTTTTTAGCAAACTTTATATCAGTTTTCTTATTAGATACTGTTAGACAGAGGATGAAGGAAAATAGAATATGGATGAAAATAGAATAAGATTGTTCGATTAATTTCTTTATTTGAATAAATTTCTATTTTCTTCATATTAGTGCTTGAATCTCGTTGACTAAGCTCTAGTGTTGTTTTGAGTGTTTGTGAAAATTTACTTTTTAAACCAATCATTTTCATTATCTATCTTTTAAGTAAAACTTTAAGTCTAATTGCTTTATCAAATATCGAATAACGAAGGATCTATTTTCAAGGTTTTAAAAAATGTTTTCAAAATATACACTACAGTACAACTCAATCTCCCTGTATGTTTCTTATTTTACATTATTCCTTATATATTGTGATCCTAACTCTTTTTTATCAATAAAGATATAATTAGCGAAGAGTTTTGGTACAAGTGGATACTAACTCTAAAATCAAGCACAATACTTATAAGCAGAAAAGCTACCTTAGGAGGTTATTGCCTTGGATCAAAAGATGAATATCTCAATATTCCAGCATTTCATTCCATACTCCTTAATTACTCCTCAATTTCTTACAAGTGCATTTCTTACAAGTGCATTTGCATATTTATGGCTATTAAAACACATAAATATTTCATAACTATTAAAAAAATAATTAAATAAAAAAATAATTTAAAGATAAAACTCTTCGCTAATCTTAGATACAAATTTAGAAACTAATTTATAATTTTTTTATTAATAATAAAAACTACTTTAGATACCAATAGTTTTATAATTTATAAAATAGTATCTAATTTCGTCAATGTAGTAACGTAATTAATTATTTTTTGTCTATAAAATTTGTTATTATTTAGTAATTTTATTTTAGTAAACTCACGTGTATAAATTAAGATCACTTACTTTCACTTGTTATACCAAAATTTTTCCTTTTGCATAATTTTTATTTTGTTACAATTAACAATACAATACTTACAATTACCTTACAATTTAAAATTTGTAATTGAGTCTTTCCTACCTTGTACTTTTTAAAGTGAATATCTATTTTCCATCATCTCAAGGCTCCCTTTCAATCCAATGTTGATTCAAGCTAAAATAACAAATAACAACCATGATTGCATAAGAAGTGTGTGAATGAGTAAGGAAAAATATTGATGTATTTCTTAAGCTAAGATTCCATAGAGAAAATGTTTTATGCAGCAGAGCTCCCTTGTCAAAGATCTCACTTTGAAATACACATGTATATTTCTTTTCAGCCTTTATACTCTTTGTAAAGTAGTTTATGCCGACTAGTAAAAACTTGCATTGCCTTTTCCAGGACTGAATGATCCTAGTATATCCATACCCCATATTGCAAATGGTAAAGGGGATGTAATATGATGTTACTTTTCGGTCTTGGTGTAGGATAAAACTCTATGTTCCTTGCTTTTGGGCACTTCTTAACATATTTCACACAATTACTCTAAATAGTGGGTCAATAATGTTCGACCATGAGGACCTTAGTTGTCATGGTTCTCGCTCCTGAATGGGTGTTGCATACTCCTTGCTGAATTTCATCCATGACGTATTCGACCAAGTTATTGGACTTGCACTTCAGCAAAGGTTTAATGTATCCTATTCGATATAAATCTTTCCTTACAAGGACGAACCATGCACATCGTTGCCGCATTGATTTATCATTTTTTTTACCACATGATTCGTCCTCCAAGAGACGTCGGATAAGCGCCATCCAGACTTCATCTTTCATTACTGTTGAGCACTCGGATCTACCCACACTTGGTGTTTTGAGGTATATATGTATCACTAAACAATGATGGCTTTGGCTTTTCTTCTTGGTACTGGATAACCTCGATAATAGGTCTTCCCGTACTATGTTTTCTTGTCAAATGTGTTCAATATATGTTGTGTCAAATTTGGAAATTGCACTGGATACTATGTCATAGTATCGTTGCAACAAAGGGTCTTTGACCTCAAATTCTCCTTTGACCTGATCGACCACAAGTTAGGAAGCACTTATGTATGTGATATCTCACGCTCCCATGTCATTTCCAGCATTAGTCCTGCAACGATGGATTCATATTCCGCTTGATTATTGGAAACCTTGAAATCGAATCTCAAAGATTGCTCGAGGAGAAGACCTTTTAGTCCCTTTAAGATGACCTCGACACCGCAACCCTTTTTACTAGATGGTCCATCATGTAAATGGTCCAGTTTTGTTGCTCACTGTGTGGTTTCAGGCTTAACTCTGTCGAGAAGTCTTTTAGACATTGTGACTTAATCACTCCCCCCCCCCCCCCCCCCCCCCCCCCCCTCTCTTTTCCCTTCCTCTCCCTCTCTATCCACCCTCCCAACTCCAATATTTCTTTTTTCCTTTATTCTTAAATACATTTTTTATTTATTGTCTTTTTTTTGTTTTGAGTCTTATCCTTCCCGTGAGCCCTTTGTCAAATTGTGATTTTATCCTCCCCCCCCCCCCCCCCCACCCCCCTTGGATTGATTTGGATGTCGAATTCTCAAAATTCAACTGACCATCTGATCATTTGTTCAGCGAGACCAATTTTTGCAAGGATTTTGATAATGGGAAAATTGGTTCAGACTATTATCGAGTGGTTATGAAAGTATGTCCTCATTATTTGAGCAGTCACAACCAACACCAATGCAATATTTTCTATCATATGATATCTTACCTCAAATCCGTGTAGTGTTTTACTTACAAAATAAACTAATTGTTCCTCATGGTCTATATCTTGGACTAGGGCTTCACTGATCGCATCGTCGGAGACTGAAAGGTAAACAATCAATGACTTGTGAGGATTTTTCTTTTGTATTATGGGGAGCGAGGCAAGGTAGTTTTTTACTTGGCAGAAAATTTCTTCACATTTCGTATTCCACTCAAAATTTTGACGCTTTCTTTAACAGATAGACAATCGACTTGGTTTTCTCTGCTAATCTAGACAGGAACCGGGACAGAGTTGTGAGTCATCCTACGAGTTTCTTCCTTTATATCTCGGGAACTTCTCATTTCTGCAATTGCTCGCCATTTATCTGGGTTGACCTTGATACCTCTGTGGGTAGGAATGAAATCCAAGAATTTTCATCCTTTATCCAAAATGCACACTTATAAGGATTTAGCCTCATGTCGTTCTTCTGAAGTGTCGATAACACTTCTTGCAAATCTTTAACATGTCGATAACTAGTGGTAGGTTGCTCCAACATTTTTATGTCCGAAAGGCATGACCTTGTAGTAGAAGTTAGCATCATGAGTCATAAATGTCGTTTTCTCTTTGTACCTTGGGTGCATGCAGATTTCATTGTATCCAGAATATGCATCTACAAAGTTGAGTATGTGGTGTCTGACAGCTCCGTACACTAAATGGTTCGTGGTGAGGACAAGATCGTTGTGTTGATCGACTTCTCTCTTTTTCTTGTGCTCGATGGGTTTAATATTCTCTTATGTCATTTTCTCTTTGTGACTATTCTTTCCCTCTATTTGGGGAACGTGGGGCTTGTCGATTGTCTTTCCTCACAAATATCCTCATATGCTCTGCCTGGATTAGATCTTCAATCTTGTCTTTGAGAGCGAGACACTCTTCGATTGAATGCCCGAAATTATGGTGATATGAGCATTATTTTGTCATGTCTACGTTCCGCGAGGTGGGTACCTTTCATGGCGTCGGTATTAACTCAACATTCAGGGCTTCCTCTAGAATTTGGCTTCCTTCAGCATTAAAAAGAGTGTAATGTGATAGGGGCGGGCCATGCTTGTCCTTTTCTTTACCTTTCTCGGTCCCGATTTGACTACGGTACACATGAAGTTCTTCTAGTTGCATGAATTTAGCTGCTCTTCAGTATAACTCATCTAAGTTAGCTACCTATTTTTTTCAAAAAATTTATGCGAAAGTCCCCGATCTCAGAGTTGTAATCATGTGGTGCATCATAACCTTGAGACTGAGGTTATGAATATTTAACAAAATTTTGTTGAACATTTTCATGAACATTCGAAGAGGTTCACCTTTCTCTTGTCATACGTTCACCAGTGTTACGGAGGTTAGGTGATAGGGTTGATTTATCATGAATTGTGTTCCAAACTTAGATATCAACGTGTTAAAACAGTTTGTTGATTCCGATAGGAGCTTTGTGACCAACTGAAGGCTCCCCTTTGAGGGAGATTGGGAAGACTTGGCATAGTAGCACGTCATTATATAGGCTCATCTGAGTGGTTTAGACATCTATGTGTTTGTTTGGGTCCGTCATCATATCATAGTGATTGATGGTTAGTCCCTTCCATGTCGGGGATAGTTGTGCCTCCATGATCCCATTTATAAATGGGTTTCTAAGGGATCCTCCCATTCTACGTGATGTATGGGCAGACGTGTTGAGCCATGATTATGCTTTCTTGTTCTCGGTCTCTGGTGGTCATGTCATAGCAGACAAGAAAACTGGGGGAAAGTGTGTGTCCGTTTGATAGCCTGCAGACTCCTCTTGTTGTTCTTGAGGCGTGGAGCTTCTCCTGACCAATTGTTGCTTCATTTCTTCATTTTCTTTCTTGAGAGCTCATATCTTTTCGTCATTTTTTTGTCTTGTCTTTGCCATTTCTTTCTGTAACATCAAAAGCAATGTCATTTGGTCATTCTTGTTTACTCTTTGATCTCCTGTCATGTTTCACATTGATACCATTAACTTTTCTTGTTTCTCGCTCTCTTGGTCTACAGTGGCCGTCAATTGTTCTTACAAAAGCTAAGATGATGATCTTCTTCACAAGTACCTCTTTTATCAATGACCTGATGTTTGTCTTCATTCTTCAATATTCGGTTCTCAATTTCGAAAAATGGAGATGTACATGCAAAAAGTTTTCCAACGTTCAAGTTAGCACTCAATAGTCGAAAGTAATAAATGTTTACCTTATCTCACTATGAACCAACTATTTATAAAGTCATATCATGTTAGATCTTGGAACCAATGACTCATGATTAACATAGATATTAGTCTTATCATTAGAATGCCATTTTTGTTTTGTACAGCACAAAATCACATTAATCATGATTTACATTTATGTTTAATTGTCTTTTGTGTGGTCGGCCTTGACTATCGATATAGCATGAACTCCCTCGACCCTAGAAGTACAGAAAGCAACTTGTACAAGTATTTACATCTATTTAAAAATATGTCGATTTATAAAATGAGAACTTTTAATATTAAAAAGCTTTATAAAGTTACACAATGTTAACCAAGGTAGAAAACCCGAGTTTCTAGATCGGGTACCTTCTAAATCAATCTAAGGTTTTTCCTTCCTAGAATACCACATGAATCGCTCCCACCTTCCCCATTTCTAAATCGGTTCATGATATCACTTCTCCACTGCTACCGTTTTACTTTCTTCCACCATTTTGCGACTACCATTCTTCTTCTATTTTGTCATAATTTTTTTTTGTCTCCATTGGACTCATAACCCAAGATTTCACCCTCCACTGTAACATCACACTCGTGTCTTCTCTCTCCACCATCAATTTTCTCTCTTCATTCTATTTTCTCCTCCCCCACTTAATTCATCCTTCCACCACATTTCCCTTTGAGTCACATCGCTCTCTCCACTGCACACCAACCATTCGTATGGTTTATTTTTATCACTTTTCTTTCATAACTGTGAACGCTTTTCTTTCCTAATTGATAGCGGTTTTAATACCGATTTATGTAAATAATGATTACAAACTTATCACATGTTTGAGATTGGGAAACTGTGAGGTCATGGACCGAGTCTAATAATAGAGTGAAAACGGATTTAATATTAATATCTGAATTTAATGGTTATAAACTTATTAATTTCATTGGCTTACGTATGAGACTGTGAGATCATGGATCGAGTCTAATCATGTAGTGAAATGATCTTAATATCGATCTCTAAAGTTAATGAAAAAGATTTCATTTATTTCTCATAAAATATGAAGTGTAAAAAAAAAAATGACAAAATACTCTAAAACTAAAAATAACTTTTTATCACTTAACTCTAAACTCTATAAGACATCTCTATTTACTAAAACCATAATAACTTCGTATACACACATCTTCGTATTCATTACTTTCTGTTTATGGAAGTATTATGGATGGATATCAAACGTTTAAGGGTTTTTCATCGGGATCTAAAATCAAACCTTCATCAATTTATCCCTAAGTATAATACAAATGAAATGCCAAATTCTGATTGCAATACTTAGTTTAATAAAAGGATTGTTGATTGATGGAATGTGGTAATATTTTGGCTTTATATGATAAGTTAATACTTACATATATATTATTTGAAAATGTTCAAGAATCAAGGCCCCACGACCAGGAAATTGCTAATATTTAATTGGACAAATTTTCTTGATATATGCAATATGTCAATTTATTACATTAGATGTTCTTTATTTAAGTTGCAAGTACAACATTCGGAACGTTACACTTTACAGTTTATTCGTACGGCTTGAATTGTCTATTTATATAGGGTTAGGCAACAAATATCTCAACATTTAAAAAAAAAACAATTCTTAGGTTTAGATAAACAATTTCAAAAATTTTAATATATTTAAATTGATAATTTTTTAAAACGATTTTATTTTTAATATTTTTTTAGATAAATTAATTTAAATTTAGTAAATTTAAATTTTTTTATTTGAATAAAATATTTCAATTACCACCAAATAAAAAAATTATTTAAATATAAAATAATTATTAATAATTCAAAAATATTAATATTGATAAATTTTTTAGTCATTTTGATTGATGATATTTTTTTAAAAGTTCATCATGATTTTTTCAATAAATTTACATTTTTTTCTTAATTATGATTATTTTTAGTTGATGTTGAGCATAATTATTGAAGTTGACATGGATCTAAATTGTTTTTACAATATTAATGATTAGGTTTTTTCCATTTTTTTATTAATGTTGGCAGAAAAATTTTGGTAAAAAAATAGCTCTTGGTTGAAAATTTTCCTAATAAACATTAAAAAGATCCTAATAATTATTGACAAAAAATCACATTGTGTTACTAATAAAGAAATAAACAATAAATATATTGATAAAAAATAATCACTATAAATATCAATAAAAAAATTTAATTCACATCCAAAAAAGATAATTTCCCAAATTAACCGAGAAAATTCTAATCAATATTGTACAACAAAAATATCTTTCTAACAATTTAAATCATAAAATAACTCTCATCATCAATAAAAAAATTCATATTAAACATAAAAAAGTAATTATCTTAATTATTTCATAGTTTTTTTAACAGAGATACTTATCGACGAACTGTATACAAAACCAACAAGACTACAAAAAATAATTTCTTAATCTTAATAAGTTGACGGCGAACTAGTTAAAATCAAGTTTAAAAAATAAAAAAAGAGAAAACAGTAAAATTTAAAAGTTTTAAATTATTACCTTTTAACTGGAATTTGAATTTAAGTAATGAATTATTCTAATAAAATTTTAAATTTTAATTTCTTTTCAAATTTGTTACTCAATCAATATATTTTGTTATAAAAATATTATAATTTTTAAAAATAAATTATCTTATCAAATTATTTATACAAACAGTATTACCTTTTCGATTGGTCATAACTAAAACCAATTTAAAAAAAAAAAAAACTAGTTTTCAAATCGTAAAATTAATCTTTAAAATGTAATTTCTAAAACCATTGCTAGAATTAATCCAGAAAAGTCTTATTTCTTTTATAGAGTAACTAGGTCAGTACTTGTTCTTATATAAAAAATAATAGCCGATTTTAAAAGTTTTATTTTTCTGTACTAGATTAAGTCCAGTTGCTTTAATTGATAAAAGTAATAAATAATATAATAATTGAATAAAAATATTAAAACATATTTGATTAAAATAAGTTGAATCTTTGCTTCATTTTAAAAATTAAAAACAAAAATATAAGTTACGTAATTTTTTTAATAAAAAAATAATAATAAAAAACGAAATATTTCATGATGCTTCGGCCATTATAAAAGATCGTAAATCTTATAAAAAAAAACAGAAACCGATGTTGAATATAAAATTTAACTAAGGAAAGTCAGCCAAAAATGTAAAAAGAGATAGATAAATTAATTGAGCGTGAAGTGAGGATAATTTGGCTAAGTTGACTAAATATCTTATTTTAATAATTAAATTTAATTATTGTATTTTCTGTATAATTTTTATTTAAGATATTTTGTATTTATAATAAAATTATAACAACAGAATGAAAACTTAATTAATTATAACCGAATCACCATCTTCTTGTGTTGTTTATTTTCTGTATGATTTTGTGTTATTTTGCGTGAGTTTTTCATCAAACTCTCCTAAATCTCTGCCAGAACTTTCAAAACTCTACTCATCCGTTAACACAGATAACCCTCATTTGTTTTTCCCCATCAGTCCAAATAGTTTTGCTGCACATACTGTTATCTCCTTCTCAATCCAGCTTCCAAAGTTTCACTAGTTGCGTGGTATGGAATGAATGTTTTAGGTAATTTGAGGAATGAAAAGAATTATAATTAGAGAGTATGAAAATTAAGGCGTTAATTAATGATGAAATCCTGAATGTGGAAGTGTATGTTTTAGGTTTAACTTAGTTAGCAGTCGCTAATAAATAGAATTCCTCATCTACAAGTGTGGTCAGATATTCACAGGTTTGCAATCAGCCCTAAAAGTATGTAACCATAGCTTTTGCTTTCTAATTTAATTAATATGGTTAGCATGTGCGTATTTTATCTGCTCCTACATCGTCAAATTATTATGTTTCGTACACTGTCCCCCACACTCTTCTTTCTTCTTTCTCCTTTAAACTCATTTTCTTTTCATATAACACCTCATAGTTTCAAATTTTTGTTTTTTTCCTCTCAGCTCCACTTTATATCTTTCGTCAAACGCGAGAAAGTCGTACTTCAAATCTAACCATATTCGTGAATATTGCCATTCTCCACCATATACATAGCCTGCACTTTCCTTGTCATCAATCCAACTAACTTCGTACATTGGTATAATGCAAAAAGTTTATATGTAGTTTTTTTTCTTCTTAAATGTAATCTTCTAAGAGGGTGCTCCGATCCAACGTTAAAAACTGGTACGTTTGGTTCCATATTTAAGATGCACTTCACCCCTCCTAAAACCAAAGGGGATCATTACATTATAACTTAACCAAACATACTTTAGATATACTTTCGCATTTATAATAATATTCTTTTTAAGTCTCTTTTAGCATCCCTGCATTTCAACTTGTGTGCACATATGTAATCCATCTAAGGAAATTAATTAATCTATTTTTTATTTTTATTTTATCTTAATAAAGTAAACTTTAAATCTATCTTAATATCATAAAATCTTTAATTGATATAAATTTTTTAATACAACTTCTTACACGGATGAGTTATTTGTACGTAATATTATAATAAATTGATATTAACTAACAGATAAGTTTAACAAATTTTATTAGAGTAAATTTTAATGTTATTTTAAAGTAATTTAATTTCATAAAAGTGAATTATAAAGTAAAATTTATAACTTTTTATTTTTAATTAATGTGACAACTCTACCACTTTACTTTAAAAAATTTATACAAATGAAAATACTGTTGCTTAACACCTGGAATGTCAAAAACTGAAGAAAAAAAAACTGCAAAAGACATGTCATAGTTCATTATATAGCATACCATAAAAACTACAAGGTAATTACCCTTTTTTTCCTATTACATTTTTATTATTGTTATGAAAAAAAGATGCCTCTGTTATGAATGCAATGTATCAGTAATCTCGTGATGTACATTGGCATGTGAATTTTCACAACCGCCTGAATTTTTTTGGAATTGATGCATTGCTAGGAGGAAGTTTTTACTCAGAGGTTTTCAGAAATAGTATATCATTTTTAATAATATAATATAAAGTGGCCAGTATAAATGACTTCATATGAAAACGATAACTCATTTTCTCTTTACTGTTAGTTTATGTTCACATATTCAAAGTTTTAAGGCAAATCATAAAACAACAATGTGCATAATAAAATAAAATAAAAAGTCTAAAAATAATTGGTATATTATATGAATGTAGCGTCAAATCGATTTAAGTGAAACATTAACTTTTTATGAAAGCGTGATCCAATAATAAATGAAAAATTTGAGAAACATTTATTGGTGTCTGTAAATATGCCTATGTAAACTTATATTTTAATTTAGTGTTTGTAGGGAAATGAAGTTTCAAAATCAAAGTGACATAAATTGGTTGCGCTGTCAGAGTTTAATATACATAACAGATCTTTAGTAACGATTATTAAATACAATTTAGGTGCAGAGCTATTACCATCACCTGCAACAGCCTTCCACGTGGGTGACGATAAATCCCGTTAATTCTGTCACAATTGTGGTGAACTGATACGGTTAAGCAATTATATGCAGCATCAATGTATTTTACTGCTATTTACTCACAGCAGATACACTCATTAACAAATTGTAGATATGAATTTAACTGCCCTGCATAATGCACTTAACTAAGGAAAACAACATCCAACTACACATCTCTCTCTCTTTAAATAATTCTAAATAAACATCACAATATAATTATTATCTTTATATAACTTTGTTAAAAACAACAATTTAACATTCTCATGCATATTTAAATCAATGTTAATTAATAATACTCACACATGACATTTTATTTATCATCTCATTGTTTAAATGTACTATCAAAATGATATCATTTTATATAATTAACAAAAATAGGTTGACTTTTTTGTTCTAAAAGACTAAAACAATAAAATAAATATATCAGAGGAATTATTAATATATATATAATATAAAATTATTTTTCCAATTAATAATTGTTTAAAATTATAATATAATTATTTACAAAAATATTTTTTTAAATATAAAAAATATATAACTTTTTTTAATTTATACCTAGTTCTACACTGATGAAGGCATTAATGTTACTGTTTCTAAATTACTCCATGTCATTATCATTCAGAATGGTACTTAATTTTAAATACAAATATATTTTTTAAATAAGACTGAATGACGTGCTTATTCATAAATAAATAAATTGATTAAAAATCTCAAATATATTTTTAATATCGCAGTTTTGAGTAAAATTTCATTTTAATATTTAAAATTTAAAATAAGTCTCTATAATTTAAAATGAAAATATTCAATTTCTTTGGTCAAACAATTTTTTTATTAATATAATCAAAATGAATAAAGAAAAATAAAACATGTACCTCGATATTTGATCATAATATATAAAATTAAAGTATATTTTTTAACAATAATTGAAAATAAGGATTAAAATGTAGTGTTTGTAATGTTTTTTCATATTTAGAGTTGTGTTCGACACTTTTTTCTTACTATTTATTTGTCTAATAAGGATGATCTTCTTTCTTTTATTAAAAGTGATGGTAGTCATTTGGTTAAATTGATTAAATTTGCTCTAATAACTTTTTCTATTTGGATGATATAGCGTGTGATGAATTATGCTAGATTTTAGGATAAAATTGATGTTTCTAGGACTATTTCGATAATTAAATATTTAACTTGTCTAGTGAAAAATTCATTTTCATATTGAACACATTTAAAAATCTATAGAAAAATTTGAAAGGTTAATACTTATGGTTAAGAATTTCACCCATATCCATTTGGTATAATTGTGTACTACGACTAAATTGTATCGTTTACCACTTAAAAATGCAATTTTTAATTAAACCAAATAAGTCCAAATATAGTAGTTTAAGAGGTTTTTGAGTATAAACTTTTCTATATTTTTTAATGATGTTTTAACTTGTTTACCTCTTATACAAACTTCACAAAGAAGATTTTATTTGAATGACATTATTGACAAACTTTGTCAATAGAGAGATTTTTCGAACCTATTCAATCTATTCCAATTACCCTCACTTGTTGGTTTCTTTCAAATGTCATTATTCATCCCTTATTGTTTCTCAAATCTTGGAATCTAGACTTTTTTCTTATGATGTGTTGTGAATATCCATTGTTCAGGTACTACTGCATATGTTTGTTTGTTGTTGTTAGGTACATATGCAAGAAGTATTATTTTTGTCTAGTGTAAATTCTCTTTGTAATCAATAATTGTTTTATCTTGGGGTTTCTTTCTTTTCCTTTGAGAAGTCCAATTCTTTTAGAGTATTGACTTTTGAATATTGAATTATAACTTTTTTTTAGAATAACAATTTCAACAAAGGATTATTATTTCATTAACATCATCTTGACACTACAAGAAAATCATGAAATAGAAACTAATTTTTAGAGACCAAAATAATTAGTTGCAATAGTAACTAAATTAGAGACCATTTTAGAAACTAAAAAAAAATTAGGTTTCTAAATTAGTTTCTATTATTGTTAAATAGTTTCTAAATTGGTATCTAATTAGCAACCAAGGTTTTAGAGACCAAATTTAGAAACTAAATAATTGGTAGTTAAAACTTTGGTTGCTAATTAGATACCAATTTAGAAA
>Ga0123342_1001027_pt1 | contig 46352 bp, 31 predicted proteins | sample Turbeawhitnodule_FD_89960 | JGI IMG/M metagenome (GOLD analysis project Ga0123342, IMG submission 89960) | Root nodule microbial communities of legume samples collected from Mexico - Turtle bean Mexico white nodule | ecosystem: Host-associated > Plants > Roots > Nodule | place: Mexico: Nepantla...
AATATATATATATATATATATATATATATATATATATATATATATATATATATAAACATTTATTGATGTCAAAGACATTGTCAAATGTACTAACTGTGACTTGAAGGTTATACCAGATAGATTACCAATAAGAGTGAACTTGATTAAGAGAGGGGTCATGATTAGTAATCTCAATTATGCTCTTTGTCATGTATGGGAAGAATCAAACCAACATCTGTTTTTTGAGTGTAAAATAACGTATCAGATTTGGAACTATTGCTTTAGGTGGATTGACATCTTCTGTGTCCAACACAATGATTTGAAATACTATTTTGAGAATTTTCATTTGGTTCATTTGAATTTCACGTAAAATCATTGTGAGGAGTATATGAGACCACAAAAATAAAGTTATATTTAAGCAAGTGAAAGTTTATGCAGAAGAAATATTCCAAATGACACAACTTAAAACTTGGTTATACCTAAAGCATGATATGGTCTTATGTTTTATTAAGTTAGGTGTTTATTGTATAAAGATTGGAACACTACTAAAATATCTTGTTTTATTTTATTATTTTTTCTAAAGAAAAAAAATTAAACAAACTGGGAATGGCTTGAACCATAATAAAAAGTTTATGTAGCTAAATAAGTGTTGTATGTCCGATCAATAGTGACTCATAGGTTTGTTCACTACTCTACACATCAAAATATAAATATTTTAAATTTTAGAAAATAATAAAAATAAATTGAAATTTACGTGACATTTTCAACTACTTAAGTGATGACGATATTTTTTTTAAACATTATATAAACATCCAATGAAATAAAAAGAAATTCAACGTCTTCTAACATCATTCGAAATTAAAGACCACTGTCCTTTATATTATATGTAATAATCAAGCATTTAAGAGAAAGAATAATAAAAAACAACCTTCTTCTTAAAAGCTTACAGAAGAAAATAATTTATATATAGGTCCATTTAGTATTTTTAATTTCTTTAAGGAGATTGTGATTAATCTTGTTGTTCAATAAAAAACAAAGATTCCTAGTAAAGTTTCAACAAAATGGAATCCTTCTATATACCTCACTTTTCCTTGGAGATCATGTATCTCTTTTTTGCTACAGCTAAAGCTTCTAAAGATGATTTTTTTTTTAAAAAAAATTATGAGGATTTTTTTTTAAAAAAATTTATGTATTAAACTTGACATCTTATTTAGTCTGACACTTCAAGTAACAACATCAGCCATCACATAAAAAAAATATTATTAAAAAAAATACAAAAATATGGAAGAACTAAACCAAAATACATATGTTAACAAAAACGATACATAGATAGACTATACATATTCATAAAGAATTATAAGAACATACTACATGAAACTCTATTATACCAATTAAATGATTATCTGTGAATAAATTCTAAATTAGTTAACTTATCATGATACACATTCCCTTTACGAAAAATATAAGTAATCATAAACTTGATTTTTTCACTGTAATTAAGACAAATAAGCATACAAGAAACATTAATCATAGTAGAAAACGCAACATAAATAAATGTAAAATCGCATTCAAGTGTCAATATTAGTAAGCCCAATTTTTTGAGCTTTTATTCTGTAATATGTATAACTTCATAAAACTTAACATCTAATCTAAAATTCAAGAAATATAGAAATGACACCATCTTTGACCTTAGTGAGAAACATCTTTAACCTCGTTAACAATTTTTTTTTGCAGGATTTTGAGTTCAGGAACATGTTTACGCATCTCTTAACAATTATTTTGGGATCTTAACAATTTTTTAAACTTTACCCAATTATTTTGGGATCTTGTTATGCAATTTTAACAACTATTTCTTCTCATAAGCATGGATCTTGAAGGTTTTAAAAACTGATGCTACTTGCTGTTGTTCTTATGAGAAGTTTAATACTAATACACCAAAAAGGATATTTTAATTTTTGTAATAAATAGTTGTTATGTTTAAAATAATATATAATATATAATATATGCATGCTGAACATGTTGGTTCACGAAGCCGATAGTTAAGGAGTCAACGCATATATTACAGTACCGAATTTTTGTTTGGACGAGTTAAACGAGTCAACTCACCTCTAAATTAAATTAAGTTATGATCCCAGCATGCACGCGCCGTTGGGAGCGTGGAAGATAGATCTCACCACCATAATCTGCTTTTCAGTGAGTCATTGCACACATAACGGAACACAAGTAAGGCTGAAGAAAACGAGTGGAGTGGAAAACAACCAAAGAAAGAAGCAGTGACCCTAAGGAAATAACGTGCATGCTCTCGCTTACGCAACCTTCGTGCATTCCCAAAACCCTAAAACCCTCCGTTCCCCTTCCGTTTCCGGCCATGAAGGACCGCCGAACGCCGTCCTCCTATGGCTCCGTTTACATTCCGCCGCACCACCGTTTGCGCTCCGTCGCCAATTTCAACAACTCACCCTCTCCGGTTCGCGCCAAACCCCACGAAAACCCTACACACACCATTACTACTCTGCAACCGCCGTCGACGGAGCCAGTTCCCGATAAGGCACGTTCGCGCTTCGTTTCTGCTTATGACGACACCGTTTCGGAGGAAGGCTCCGATCGTGAATTCGAACCTCCCTTACTAGCGGTGAGTTATTTTGTTTTTTTAACGTCTTGCATTTTCTCTTGTTGTTCGAAGTGTAAGTCTACATGTTTGTGAACGTGGTATCTGTGTTCTTTTGGTTTGCTAGCGTGCTTCCAAATTTGCTTATCCGAATGCTTCGCTTAATGACAACACTGACGAGTGGAAGCGGAAATTTACCATGCTCTTAAATGACAAGAGTAAGCAAGAGTTAATCTCGAGGGAGAAAAGGGATAGGCGTGATTTTGAGCGAATAGCAGTTGTTGCAAGCAGAATGGGGTTGTATAGGTGATTCTTCTATTATTTTTTCACTACCTCGGTGCTATTGTTTTAAGTGAGGAGTAGGTCTATATTGTGGGGATTTTCAATTGCATTAGTTTTTGGCAGCCATATGTATGCTAAGGTTGTTGTCTTCAGTAAGGTCCCACTTCCAAATTACAGATATGATTTGGACGATCGGAAGCCTCAGAGGGAGGTATGTATTCAATCATTTGCTCTTTACTTTTCCCTTTGGCCTTTGCTGAGTTCAAATGTCTTTCTTTTTATTTGTTTGTCTATAGACTGTATTTGAATCCTGTTATCAATGGAAAATTTACTTGTCAATAGATACACCTTAGTGAAGCTTTCAGTAATTGACAGGTGAGCTTGTCTATCACCACATTTACCCGTGTAAAGGCACATTTTGAGGAATATCTTAGCCAAAAAGCCAGGATGAATAAAAGCTGTTTGGATTTGTCATCTGCAAGATCAAGTAGTAATGGCAGTATTGGTATGGATGAGGGGCTTTTTGAGCAACCTGAGCCACTAGCATCAAGTAAGGCTGTTATGGAGAAAATTGTTTGGCAGAGGAGCTTACAAATGCGTGATCAGCAGCAAGCTTGGCAGGTTACCTTCTCTCAAATAGAAAATAGTGGCATGTTTTCATGTTCTGTGATAAAATTTATGTGCATTTTATAGTTTATTCCTTTATCTGCATTTGGCTGTTTATTCTGAATTGAATGAATATTGAACCCACAAACTGTTTACAGAGATCTGTGTTTACAGTTCTGTTACAAGTCATTTGTAATAGTCTAACCAAAACAATTGCTCTAACTGGCACTAACAATGAAGAGCCTAATCATAGATAAAGACAAACCGTAACTAACAAACTATGACTAACTAATTGATTACAAAGTGAGTTACACCCACCCCCACAAACTCGATGAGGTTAAGAAACTGTAGGGAGCGTCTGGCCTGAAGTAAAGAAATCCTAGTAGAAGAGAATGGTTAGTAAGAAGACCTGCCCACTGATCTGGCTGGGAACATGTTGAACCGCTAAGTGCTTGTCAACAGCTTTCTCTCTAACAAAGAAAACATCAAGTTCCATATGCTTTGTTCTTGCATGAAGGACTTGATTATGAGCTAAATTGATAGCACTGAGATTCAAGCAAGGACATAGATTTTGTTGCCATTTATTTTTTGTCTAAAGGAGTCTATGAATAAGTTCATTGCAATTTTATAGTGTATATAATTAATCCAAAAGCATGGAATTGTGATGAGTGGAAAATGATATCATATGCTTGTCATGGCATGCTGGTAGTCTTTTAAAAAAGATAGAATAGTCATGAACTAAGTGAGTTACTATTTCTCTTAAAATACCTAGTAGGTAGAAAATACAATGATAATGCTATGATGATGTTTAAAACCTGTCAGGAAAGGGAGGTTAGGGAGATGGTAGGAGTAGGGGAAACCTGACACTTACAGAATAGAATATTCATAAAAAACACAAGGGTCTGTTTGGGAGAAAAAACTGCTAAAATTAAATTATTTTGATAATTGATGATTGTTATAATTGATCATGACCAATTTGGTTTAGGTAAGTTTTCTAATGTTGTTTTAAGACAATTAATTTTGTTTGGATTATACAAAAAAAACAGCTTTTTCCTAAGAAAAAAATTATGTATGTAGCTGAAAGGGGAAAAAACCCTTCAGAAAATAATTATAAATTATAATTCTTTAGATTAATAGAAACAGTTTTTTTTTTAAATCTCAAAAACAGCTGAAATCTCTCCTAATAATCTTTCCCAATCATGCCCTAAGTATATGTTTGGAATTTCATCCACACAGGATTAAACACCCGTCCACCTCGCCGCAACATACTGTAGCTTCAGCTTCAGTTTGGCTTAACATGACCCCATATCTATGCAACATAGGTTTCTCATTAGTCACAGTTTTGGGATGATATCTTCCCTCCATTGACAATGACCATAGATCAATCTGATGCTTATTGTTAGTTGATATTCATACTAACTTCTTTTATAATGAGTTGAAAAGAAAAAAAGTGGTTCTTCTTGTGGTCATTACAGTCTGTCCACATTACCTGTTATGTTACAGATACTTGTTATTAGTTATGTGTGTTGATTGTTTTCCCTGAATCTCTTTTCAATATTTTGAAATATATATCCAATGAGTTTTAGAAACCGTCGAGACAAAACAAAGTTGGCTTGAATGGTCTTCACATCTTACCTTCTCATTTCAGGAATCTGCTGAAGGAACTAGAATGCTAGAATTTCGCAGAAGTCTCCCAGCTTATAAAAAGAAAGAAGAAATATTATCAGTCACATCAAGGAATCAGGTGTGTTGAATAGTTGTATTATTACCAATGTTGTTATTGGTTAAATTTTTTGACTTATTAATTGTATTAAAGGTTGTGTTGTATTGTACATCATTTTAAATTTAGTTTTATACCATTTGTATGTTGATGTTGGATTTGTCTCAAAATAATGTTGCAAGTCAATTCCTGTTAGCCAGTTTGACTGGCTGATGCACCGAGGATTGTGAGTTGGTTCAGAAAATTAATCCAGTGATGCCATGTAAACTGAAATTTTTATTGTGCAATTCAGAACCCGCCGTAAATACATTGTTGAATTTTTTATTGTAAAGATTTTTAAACCTGAATATCAGGTGAAAGTAGGTTATGGTGGCGGTTTGGTTGAATTTCAATGCAAACAGCAGCAGTGATCATCCCTTAAAAGATGGGTTGTCAGGTGGGGTTGTCACTTGACATTTGTATGAAAATATTTTATGATAAAAAAATTAATGTATAGGCTGTGTTATTTTATACAGAAGTTAGACAATTGATATTTGACTATTTCCAAGTTAATATTTATCAGACAACTATATATTAGACTGTTTGTATCATATGGTTGGTTAGTTTAGCAGAGTTATCTATGAATGAGAATGCCATGCCCAAATCAATAATCAGAAAAGGCTCGGTATTTGACCTGCTCTGGTTTATAGATGTATCATGTATGAGTTGGGACTTGGGTTGGGTGTGATAAGATATACTTCCTCAGCAATCTGTATGGTCCTCAAGAATCTTGAAGTGATACACAAATTTTCAGCTTTTATATGCCCGTCGCCAGTGTCACCAGAAACACTCTTTTGGCATAACCACTGATGTAATTGTGACTGTAAAGCTTTTATAATAATCAATACAAAATGTAGTATGCATCTTGGTTAAGTTCTGTTCCCCTTTACTTTTATTCAAATATGCAGGTTGGTTTGTTGGTAAATATATGATTTAAACGCAGATTGTAGTCGTAATTTTAATCTTCTAAAATTTTATTTCTATAACTTGGTTGCCTGTTATTAAATGACATATTTTTTAGGTAGTTATCATTTCAGGCGAAACAGGTTGTGGCAAGACAACACAAATTCCACAATTTATTTTAGAATCTGAGATAGAATCAGTTCGTGGAGCTGCTTGTAATATCATATGCACACAGCCAAGACGCATTTCAGCCATGTCAGTTTCTGAAAGAGTGGCCTGTGAGAGGGGAGAGAAATTGGGCGAATCTGTAAGTTTATCTGCCAAATACAATTATTTTTAATATACTATCCCAATCTATTACTTTTCTGTTTTCTTACAGTTGCAGTGTTTCTCCCCATTTATCGGTTGCTCTCACACTTGCTCTTTCTCTCTCCTTGAAAGGTTGGATATAAAGTTCGACTTGAGGGTATGAAAGGGAGAGATACCCATCTTCTCTTTTGCACCACAGGCATTTTATTAAGAAGATTACTAGCTGATAGAAAGTTAAAAGGCGTAACTCATGTTATTGTGGATGAAATTCATGAGCGTGGGATGAATGAAGGTATAGTTTTGAGCTTTGTTGAATCTTTTTCTTTTAGAACGATTCTAAATATTCATATACTTTCATTTCTTTGTGACAGATTTTCTGCTTATTATTCTTAAAGAACTCCTTCCCCGTCGACCAGAACTGAAACTAATTTTGATGAGTGCTAGCCTAGATGCAGAGCTCTTTTCTTCGTACTTTAATGGGGCTCCAACTATGTTTATTCCGGTGCGTTGCTGAAACAGAGTGTTATTCCTTGTTTGTGATGGGAGATAGTTGTATCTCTGGCAATTTCTATGATAAATGGATCATGAACCTGAGTACATAGATATAAAATGAAATAATTTCAGTCTCAATTTCTAATTTTTTCAGTAAATAATAATAATTTCAGGCCTAGAACTAGAGACTTCCCCTTTTCTTATTGTTTGGATGGATATGCTTATTAATACAGGGCTTCACATACCCCGTTAAAACTCATTTTCTGGAGAACATTCTTGAAATGACGGGGTACAGATTAACTCCTTATAATCAAATTGATGATTATGGTCAAGAAAAGATGTGGAAAATGAACAGACAGGTCCCAAGAAAGAGGAAAAGTCAAATTGCTTCTGCTGTAGAGGTATTTTATAAATTCAAAACTGTAGTTGCTTACCTGTTTAGTATTTCTTAATTTTTGTTCATTTCTGAAAATGTATGACCAGGATGCAATTAAAGCTGCTGATTTCAAAGATTACAGCTCACATACACAGGAGTCTTTGTCATGTTGGAATCCTGACTGTATTGGTTTTAGTCTCATAGAATATATTTTGTGCAATATATGTGAGAATGAAAGACCTGGTGCTGTTTTGGTTTTCATGACTGGATGGGATGATATAAACTCTCTGAAAGAGAAGCTCCTGACACATACTGTCTTGGGAGATCCAAACCGTGTTTTGTTGCTTACATGTCATGGCTCAATGGCTAGCTCAGAGCAGGTAATGTTCTGTGCGTTGATGACTAATTTGTAGTTGATTTCATACAATCTGTATGCATAATGATTTGTTGTCTGAAAACAGTTTTAACAATATGTTTGTGCATAGTTTTTTGTCAAATAAGGTTGTATATGCTTTATCTCCCTAGCACTTATGATTAATATTTAGATATACATAACGGATAGGTAATATGCAGAGATTAATATTTGAAGAACCTGAAGCTGGAGTAAGAAAAATAGTGCTTACAACAAATATTGCTGAAACCAGTATTACAATAAATGATGTTGTTTATGTTCTTGACTGCGGAAAAGCGAAAGAAACATCATATGATGCTCTGAATAACACACCTTGTCTGCTTCCTACATGGATTTCTAAGGTTTCTTCTCAACAAGTAAGTTTATACTTTTGTTGATTGTGTGTGTAATGTATCACTCCAATAATATGTTTGTTATTACTAGACATCACTTTTTATTATGTCACCTTTGTCCTTAATGTATACATATTGGTTTTTTTCAAAGCTTTCTGCATAGTTTATCATGTTTAGTTGGCCGAATGTTATGGACACTGGGCTATTGAAACTATAAATGTTGCTAGTTAGCAGTAATCTGGATAGGAATGTGAATTATTCTATGATAACAACTCTGCATTTTTTTCCTGTAGACTAAGGCTTAGCTCTTGAACTTGTGTTCATCATCGAGAGAAGAGTGTGTGTTCTTCGTAGTTTTTAATAAACATGATTTTGGGAAGAAATATATACACTGGACATATTTTACGAAGCTTGAAAGATCTTGTATTTACTCACTGGTCATCGCTTGCACCAAGAGTTTTAGTGACAAATTGGAAGTTGAAATACAGGAAGAACGGTATGTGGGTAGTCATGAAAAGATATAAATCTAAGGTGGACTAATGGAATTCTGCGATTCCTGACCAAAGCCCTACAGTGCTTCTGGTCTGATGTCTTAATTTTAATTCCTTGGGGCTTTTGTAGATGAGTTTTAATTAATCTAAGTAACTAGCATCCTTACCACCCATTGCATATGGCATAAATTGTCACGAAAAGGTCATGTCTGTTGACTTTTTAAATGAGTTAGAAGAACAATGTCTTGCTGCCCCTACAAATAAGCACCAGAGATAACTCTAATAATATAAAATGATAAATCATCACATAATATAATTTCTTACTGAAACCCAACTCTATCCGTACCTTGAAATTACCTTATATATAATTAAAATACCTAATAGTTCATAACTCATGTGAAAATAACATCAAAGTAATCAAAATCTGAAATATAATTATAATTTATCCTTCATTGTGCTGCATCAGTGGCATAAAGAAACTATAGTATCATTTACATGTAAAAGAGGCTACGGACAATTTTGAATAATGTTTTTGGTGGGGGTGGGGGGCATGATTTTATTGGCATGTATAAAATAGAAATAAAGTTATTCAATTGAAAATTAACATTTTATTCTCTTGGATTTGGTACCATAATCCTTGGGGCATTATTTAATTACCAACTTATGGTAATTTCACCACAGTCTATCTGAAGGATATCAAGGATAATGTCTGATGAGACAATGCAAGATATTTCCTATAAACTTTAGGCAAGAGTGCATTTGTCATTTAAGCGAATGAATGCATTTGCTGCTGACAATTATAATGGCCTTGTCTGGAAATTGCTGTTGTGTTGTAAGGCCTAGTCATGTGCCATTTTCTAAAGATTAAAGATGAAAATCAATTAGACCCCAGGATTATAATCGGAAAATGCAGTATACAGCAAAGTATTTACATATTTTTACTACCGGTGAATTACGACCTTAATTATTAATCATGAATGAAAATATTGGACCTTAAATGCTGAATTTTCCACTGAATCATATTTTTCTAGAGAAGAGGAAGAGCAGGTCGGGTACAACCAGGAGAGTGTTACCATCTCTATCCTAGATGTGTGTATGATGCATTTGCGGAATATCAATTACCAGAAATTTTGAGAACACCGTTGCAATCCCTCTGTTTACAAATTAAAAGTTTAAGACTTGGAAGTATATCCGAGTTCTTGTCCAGGGCTTTGCAATCTCCTGAGATACTTGCGGTAATTATACATTTGGTTTATTCTTCAGAATTCAAGTACTTTTCTTTTATTTAATAAATTCATTTATTCTTTTTTCTTGTGTTGGTTACTTATATATAAATTTGTACCAGTCATTTTTTCAATCGTTTTATTCATTTTCATAGGTACAAAATGCAATTGAATATTTAAAAATAATTGGAGCTTTGGATGAGGATGAGAATCTCACTATTCTAGGTTGGTTGATCACTTACTAGTACTAGAAAAATTAGCTTATTTTGTCCCCTTGAAATGATGAAGATTTATACTTGGTTCTTCAATTGACAGGGCGCTATTTGACAATGCTTCCCATGGAACCCAAACTTGGCAAGATGCTAATATTAGGTGCTATTTTCAATTGCCTGGATCCCATATTAACTGTTGTTGCTGGGCTTAGCGTGAGAGATCCTTTTCTTACACCATTGGATAAAAAAGATGTGAGTTGTTTCTGTTTTAGATCATTGATTAATAATTGAAAAGCTAATTTGTTTTTATTATAGATTACTTAATGTTTAATTGTATTACTCTTTTGTGCACTTGTGTTCCCTCTTAGCATGAACATTGTATTTTCCTTTTTCAAAAGATTTTGATTATTACAAATAGAGATTATGGGAATGTGATTGGTCTGGCTGTTATCAATAAAATAATTCTTTATTTTCTTACATAGTCCAAGTTGGTATCAAAGTTATTTAGAGTCAATCCTAGTCCAGTTTGTTGGGCCTATTATGCCACCTTCTATCGAGTCTCCCTCTATTCTCATGCTCGATGTTCTCAATGTGAGGGGATGTGTTGGAGATTTTACATTAACTAGAAATATGACAAAGTTATAATATTGGGTGCAAATCTAACTTTATAAACCAACTTGTAGGGTTGAGTTAAGCTTAAAGTACACTTTCTTAATATGGTATTAGTGTCAAGTTCGTCTTGTGATTGACTGGCTCGGACGAGTACAATATATTGAATGGTCTTTGTATCGAAAGTCTTCCTAGTAGGGGTTTTCCATTATGGTAACGGTATGAGTAAGTGCCACTAATAAGATATGCATGGTTAAAAATAATTTCGCTCGTAGAGAGTGTACCAACGTGTAAAAGACTTACTTGAGGGAGAGATTGTTAGAAATTCAAGTGTAAGTTTGAGTCCCACACTCAGTAGAAAAGAAAATGTTGAGTAATATATAAGAAAAAAGATACCTATAAACCCATTTCCTCAAGGTTTTGCGTTAAAGGTGATGTTGTGGTCTTTTATATTGGTTTGCTCATGGCCCATTGGTGTGATATATGCCCCCTCAAAAGACCAAACAGCTTCCATTCTTACTCTCCTTTTCTTCAGCGGGGTTTTTCTATCTGGTAGTCCCTGGCAACATACTATTATTGGGTTAAATTTTTGTGGGCCCATTAAATTATGTGGTGTCCCACTTCCTACTGAGTGGTACCAACATGAAATTCATCCGATAATAGTGTTGAAAGAAGTGTGTTCCTAGTATTTCTCCAAAAAAGAATTGCAGCTTACCTTCTGTATACTGCTTGAAAGAGACTTTTATCTGTGCACTATTTAAAAAAATAATAAAAAACTTCTAAATTGTTTTGTTGCCAAAGTTATATCATGTGATATTTTTTGACTTTTTTTCTGAATGTAAGAGCTAGTTAGGATAGTACTATTTCAGTTAATTAGACTTATTTGAAGTTGGTAATGGATATGGTCACTTTCATGACAATCAGTATAAGTAATGTGGCCCATTTATTTTCCAACTTGTTGTGTGATGTCTTGTCTTAAAATGAATTTCATTATTTGAATGCTCAAAGTTCTTCATTGTAGCTTGCAGAGGCTGCAAAATCTCAATTCTGTGGTGCATATAGTGACCACCTTGCACTTGTAAGGGCACATGAAGGTTGGAAAGATGCTGAAGTGGACCTGGGTGGATATGAATACTGCTGGAAAAATTTTCTTTCCTTGCAATCCATGAAAGCTATTGATGCTCTTCGGAGAGAGTTCATATGCCTGCTCAAGGATACCGGATTAGTTGATAGCAACGCAGCCAGCTGCAATGCATGGAGCTCTGATGTAAATCTTATCCGAGCAGTTATTTGCTATGGTCTATATCCTGGAATTGGTTCTGTTGTGGTATGTCCTATTTTTAAGACACATAATATATTAATGACTTCATCAGCCTATATTTTTTTTGTGTTAATAGTTTATTCTAGTACTACAACAGAATAGTTTGTTTATAAAAAAATATTTTCTTGTACTTGTAGTTCTAAATTTTCTTTCTGAATTATAGATGAAGAGAAATAATCAAGTATAATTTAAATTAGTTCGTGTTCTGTTCAGTTAATTATAATACATGATGACAATTTCTTTTATTCGACTCAGTTATATTTTAAAATTTGAACTTTTGCTCATCAGAATCTCAAATTGGTGGAATAGATGCCCTCCTGAACGTTTGTATATTTGTATGTTGTGTTTTGAAAATGTAAATAAATATGTAATTTCATTTGCAGAATAATGAGAAATCATTCTCTTTGAAAACAATGGAGGATGGTCAAGTGCTCCTATATTCGGTTAGTCCATTCAGACCTTTATAATTTGCTGCTAGCTGTGAAGCATTTTAAATAATTCTATTAAGGTTTTATGTTGCCTTTCCTTTTTTTTTGGGCTTTCGGTTTTAATTGAATATTCATTTCATTTGCCTAGAACTCAGTGAATGCTCGGGAGACTAAAATTCCATATCCATGGCTTGTTTTTAACGAGAAGATAAAAGTGAATTCCGTTTTTCTCCGTGACTCAACAGCTGTGTCTGATTCAGTGGTGCTTCTGTTTGGTGGAAGCTTATTGAAGGGAGATGCTGTAAGTGTGATGTGGTTTTTTATTGTTTCTTGTGTTTATTATATATTATATGCAATGTTCGCAGTTTCAAATTGCAGTCTTAGTTTTAGTTGTCTTGTGTTTTACTTGAATCCAACCCTTTTCTATCAGGATAATCACTTAAAAATGTTGGGAGGATATCTTGAGTTTTTTGTGGATCCCAGTGTTGTTGATTTGTACCAGAGTATAAGGAGAGAACTTGATGCCTTCATTCAGAGCAAAGTAGGTGCAAATTAATTTCATTCTCCTACCTTCTCGATGAAAATAGAACTAGCATTATGTTTCTGTTTTAGTGCTTTTCCTGTCGCAAGTCTGAATTGATAACATGGCGGTTAAACTTTTAATTTGAACTTTGTATTTGACAGCTACTTTTTCCAAGAATGGGCATACAGTGGTATCATGATCTCCTATCTGCAGTACGGCTGCTGATATCGAATGACCTATGTGAAGGTAGATTTGTATTTGGTCGCCAGGTCCTTAAACCACCAAAGAAATCTATTACGATGGCCTCAAATCCAACCTTGGTTTCAAGGACTGAGAGTGGACCTGGGGGAGATAATTCTAAAAGTCAGCTCCAAACATTGCTTACCAGATCAGGATATGCAGCACCCGTCTACAGGACTAAACAATTGAAGAACAATCAGTTTCAGGCTACAGTTGAATTCAATGGAATTCAGACAATGGGTCAACCTTGTAACAATAAAAAGAGTGCAGAAAAAGATGCTGCAGCTGAGGCATTGCAGTGGCTGATGGGTGGAAAGCAAACAGGCAGGGAGTATATCAAACACTTGTCAATGTTAATTAAGAAAAGTAAGAAGGATCACAATTAAGGTCATACTAATATGCTCAATTCCAAGGTAAAAGGGAGCATGGTGGTTTGATGGGCCATTGTTACTATAAAGTCCTGGATCAATGAGTCAATTTGTTCATGAAAGCAACCAAGCCCAAATCCACCGTCAACCAGATTGAATTTGAAGTTGAAAGATACTCGTTCTTTGATTGAAGCAAGATAAAAGATCATCCGTGAGCATGAGGCAAGTAACTGTCAATCAAGGCTTGATGATACTTTTCCAGTTTTATGCTTTTACATCAGTGAGAAAATAGACGGTTAGTGGCAGGGTCATACAATAGGAGGGATTAGTACATAGCATTCATTAAATGGATTGAGGTTGGGGTTGTTCACATTCTGCGGGAAATGATGCCACACTCGAATCCCAGTATATTCACCCATTAATTTTGTACAGTAATTATCAATTTTGACATTATTAAAATCCTAAATATGTCGAACCACATTGCATCCCAAGTAACAGGTTTTGGACAAATTATAGGTCAAATCAATGGGAAACTGAAACGATTGTTCAGGATCAATAAGTTTTGGGTGGTGAAAATATAAGTTGGAATTTATCACATTCTTAGTTGCTTTGAGAGGACTGAGCCCTGCAAGAAATGAACCAGACTTTGAATGTGCTTTGGAATGTGTTTTGCCGGTAAACCAAACGCCAAGTGCTGTGTTTGACCCAATGAAAATACATGCAAGGAAAATAGAAAGATTTTTTTCCCTTTAATTAAAATTTCTCTGCTGAAATGAAAAGAAAACGTGCTTTTCTTCTTTCCTTTCATTAATTTGTTCAATACCAAGAATTTTTGGTTTATCGTATATTTCTCGATAATAATGTTGTGTATCCGAGAAAAAAGAATGGAAAAAAGTTTGCTTCAACAAACTTCTCCCGAATCAATTCTAGATATAAAAAAAAAGACTTACCATAAAATCATATTTAGTACTTTATCTTAATCTTCGACCAAGTTATGATTAAAACTTTATTTGGACAATAAAAGAAATTTTAAAATTAACCAGAAGTATACATGCATAACTCTGACCCACTGATTTCATAGGCGAGTGCAGCAGCAGGGTTTATTAATTGCATATCGCGCTCATCAGGAATAAAAGCAACTATGAGAAAAAGAAGTGGCTTATTGTTATCATTTTTTAAATGCTTACAAAATATGGCACACACAAATGCGGATTAAACATGCCAATGTTATGTCTCAATCACATATTGGGCTGCCAAGAACAAAATCTGTTAGGCAAATATGTAATAAACTTGTTTTCTTCTGTTTTTTTGTCCTATTTGGGTTTTTCCTAATACCCAACCTCCATTTCACCAGGAAACCTTTCTTTCTAGCTTCAATTTATTCAAACTCATTTGCAAGAAATTGAAAAAAAAAACTAAAACACATATAAGTCCCCTTCACGTTCACTGCCAAGATGAATGAGAAATAGCTAAAACAAAACATCTGAAGGCCAAAAAGACACCTAAACTTTTAGTAGGTATAGCCCTTGACAAACATTCCCTTCTTTGCTTCTTCGCTCTCACCCTCCGCGGAATATCTTCCAAGTTGAGCCAAGGAGTTTGCTTTAGCGCGCACCAAAAGAGACTTTTGAGCAGCTTCCACATTCTCAGGCTGTCCTTTCCACGTCTTCAGCACTGTATTCTGAAGAGCTCGGGCATATGAGAAAGAAACATGCCATGGGTTGGGGCTTTGGTTCATTGCGTTCAGATTTAGTGTGGCTTCCGCTTCAGATTGTCCACCAGACAAAAACTGAGAAAACAAACAACATTTTTACTGTTTACTTTAGTAGTTCTAAATTTCAAATTCTTTATTAAGTGCAATAATACAAAAGAACCGGTTGCTGTACCATGATTCCAGGAACTGAAGGAGGAACTCTTCTTCTAAGCATGGTTAGAGTATATTTAGCAATGGTTTCTGGAGAAGCCTTTTCCTTGTGGTCAGCCCCCGGTGTAACCATGCTAGGTTTGAGCAAAATTCCCTCAAAAAGGACATTGTTTTCAGCCAAATAGAAGAAGACTTCTGACCAGACTTTCTCGGCCACTTCCAATGTCCACTCAATTGGGTGGTCTCCGTCGAGAAGAATTTCAGGCTCTACGATTGGCACAAGACCATTGTCCTGCAATGAAGAACAAGTGGAGCCAGGGGATGAGTCCATTGTGAGGGAAAAGCATTTCTTGAGATAAACAGTAAGAAATAGTTTTATGTGCACCAACATCAAGTAACAAAAGTTCAAATAATAACAAAAATTACAGGTTATCATAACAAAAACTAAACCCACATGGGTACGGTGATCAAGACCAAAGGATAAATGACAAATATATGTACATTACTCTATTATCAGCTAATTTCAGCAAACAGAGATTTATGGGAGCAAGAATACCTGAGAGATAGCAGCATAACGTGCAAGTCCCCATGCTGCTTCCTTAACAGCTAATGCAGAAGGACCACATGGAATGCTAACAACTGTCCTCCTGTAGATCAAAACAATTTTAAACTCACCTTCAATGCATTCAATTAAGAAAATTTCACAAAGAAAAAGTGACTTACCACTTGGCAAATCGAGCACCTTGCTTGTAGTATTCAGCAGATCTAGAAGCCAATCCATCCAACCCTTGGCACCATGATTCATTGTTTGACCCCGGCAGAGGGACCAGACCCTAAAAATAGCAAATCTAAAAATGTAACCACCGAGCCAACTTCTAAATCTAAACAGTAAGACATGACACCATTGACAAACTCAAACAACAAACCTTATCAACTTTGATGCCAGGAACAATGTTCTCATCACGGAGGCAATCCACAAATTTCTTTCCATCAGTGGTTGACTGGTAAAGGGTTTCTTCGAAAAGAATGGCACCAGAAATATACTCACCAAGGCCAGGTGTGGTGAGAAGAAGTTGCCTGTAGGCCTGGCGATTCACCTCAGTATTGTCCAATCCAATGGATGCTAAACGCTTCCCACATGTTGCATTTGATTCATCAATTGCAAGAATTCCACGCCCAGGAGATGCAATAGATTTCTATACAACCAACAAACAAGAAAGCCAGTCAACAACCCAGAAAGAAACCAATAACTAATCAAAATAAATCAATAACTAATCAAAAGAAATCTACATCTAGCTATGCATCCCTGGGAACGAATCATCTTCAACAAATATAAAATTGAGACGATCCTGCTTCACGATCTCATCATTCATTCTTTTAAGCTTACACTTTATATAATAAATATAGTATATTGATTAAGTTCACTGAAGGGTTAAGATCCCGAAGTGATAGTGTGATAATATCACCGGAGATAATCTATTCTGACCTATGCGAATGGATCAAGTTCAGAAGAAAAAATAAAACTTGTGAATGATAAAGAGTCAAGAAAATCGTCGTTTTAAATACCAACTAGAATCCAAATCGACACAGAAAAACAGCAACCGAAAGCATCTTCCAAAAACTAAAGTAATACTAAAAAGTCAAACCCAGGGAGAGATTTCATTCCACAGTAAATCATGAATCAAACTAATCAAAATCAACAAACAAACGACCAAAAGAAGCAAAATAGGCATGCACAAAGGGTGTACGAAAGAACAGCAAAGTTAAAACCTTTACAGCTTAAAAACGTTGGAAATTAAGCGAATTGATGAAGGGCAAGAAAGAAGAAGATAAAATAAAGTATTGGTACTAACAGCGGTTTGGACGAGTTCTTGTTGGTAAGAAGAGGCGCGGATCGGGAGAGAGACCCGGCGAGGAGAGAAGGTGGTGGGGGCGATCCACTGTGGAGAGAAGGTATTGAGCTTTACAGAAGCCATGGCCATGGAAGTTGAGAGTGAAGAGATTGATCGATGCAGAGTGAAGGTTGCGTTGTGTTGTGTTTGTGATTTGAAGGTTTTATAGTGAAAAGAGAAAATGTGAAAAAGAAAGATGAAGCGTTTGGTTTGGTTTTCTCGGTCACTCCGCGGTAGGTGATGTGAGACACTTCTCAAGCGGCAATATCAACAACCCACTTTCCCTTTTTCTTTTCAACTTTATATTTTCAAACACAAAAGTCCTTTTCTAATGTTACTTATGTCATGTTTTTTGGCGACGGAAATTATAGATAAAAATAAAAAACGAAGTAATAATAATTCAGATTTATTCTTCGTAATAAAAAAATTTGTAAATGTTTAGGGTTCAAAAAATACATATATATTTATTTATATATAAATGGTTAAAAATATATATTTTATAATTATTATATAAAATAAATATTATATATAATATTATTAATTCATTCATATTTATATTATAATAAAATAAATATAATTAATTATATAATATAATATAAATAATAATTATATTTTCACGGTCATTGAATTATTCACAAACTTTAATAAAATTTTCTCTCAAATTTATACTAATATATCTGACTTTAAACAACTTCACTTTCTTATCATTTCTTTTAAATACTCCAAATCTATTCTTTCAAACAAAAAAAATGTTTTTCTTACATTCATACTCCACCTTACACCTTAATAAATATTAATATTTTAATTATTTATAATTTTTTAATTTTGAAAATATTTGAATATTTTACATTTTATTTATATTATCATTAAGGAAATTTTTAATTTTTTTTTATATTTCTTTTATTACAAATATTAATATTTTACTATAAATGTAAGGTGGAATAAATGTAAGGTGGATTGTTTTCCTCCTTCAAATCCTCTCTCCAATCTAAATAAACTCTTATGTCATGTTTGTTTTTCCAAGACTGAAGGCACGGAAAAATAAAAAACAAAAAACAAGGTAATAACAATTCAGATTTTTTACTTCACACTCTTGCAAAGATTTACTGTTTAGAATATATATGTTTATATATAAATGGTTAATATATATATATATATAATTATTATATAAAATAAATATTATATTTTTATATTATTAATTCATTCATATTTACATTTATATTATAATAAAATAAATATAATTAAATATAAATATAATATAAATTATTATTATTTTTCTATAACCATCACATTATTTACAAAATTCAATAAAATCTCCTCACAACTTTACTATAACATATTTCAATCAAAACAACCTTACTTTCTTTTTAAATCATTTCAAATTTACTTCCTCAATTTTTTTTTCCAATCTAAACAAAACAAACAACAAACTCTTAGGACAAAGAAGTGAGAAGTGAGAGGATATATGTTATTTTGATCCAGAGTTTTGTGGGGGAAGAGAACGATCTCAATATACATGTGAATAGTAAATATTATCTCCCTGTAAAATGAAGAGAGGTAGAAGAAAAACCAAATCCGCACGTGTTATTTTCGAATTTAACCTCATTTATTTTATTATACTATTTGTGGTATTTTTTATTTTCCATTACTGTAAGATTTTTCCACTCTCCCAAAGGTAGTGGACATTTAGCAACTAATAGGTGGTAATAAATAAAAATAATTTTTTAAAACTTAAAAACTATTTTGTTAACAGCTGAAATCACAAAATTACAAAATAATAAAAATAAAATAGGAATAATTTTGTGTACAATAGAAACAGTTATAATGAAAAATATAAGTATAGATAAAGATAAACTGAAGTTATTCATATTTTACATTGGACTAGAAAATACTAAACACACCAATTTTATATGCAATTGGAGAATATTAAATACACTTCCAACAAATATTCTTCAAATTCAACTCAAATGTTTTATATTTAATAAGAACTCTAAACTCTACTTACAACATAATATTATTCTAATAAAACGTTAAAAAAAAAAACTATAGTTTAGAGTTTACCTCCATTATGACCTCCTAAGATAACTTCCTTACTTAGAATTCGTAGCTTTCTTACCTAAAATTTTTCTCTTTCAATAAATTCCTTATTCAAATAAGAAGAACATTCAACACTTATAAACTGTAAGGTAAAATTATTCAACATAGATAAACCTTAGCCTTCCAAATACCATGGAGCAAAATCAAATTCTAAAAAATGAGATTTTTAATGACAAAAGTAAAGAGAAGATAGAATAAAAACTTAAAGATTGAAATAAAATTGCTTGCAAACAAGAGAAATTAACCGACATTATATTTAATCAATTGAACTAAACTTCATTAACTTATATTTAGTATTTTACTGAATTAAAAAAATATTATTATATTTTATTTTGACTTTTTTTCATTAGTACATTTTTAGTCTTTTAAAAATTGAATACACATTCATTGATGTTCTAATTTTTAAATGTAATATTATTTTTTTCCTCTTAATTTATCTTTAGATTGTCAAAGTAATCCTCTATTTGAAAGAGTGAAGTTATTTTAGTAAAAGTTTAAAAAAATGCATAGTTAATATTGTTTTAATGTGTGGAAAAAACTTTAAGAGTGTAAACCAAATCATGTCAAAATCTTAAAAGAGAAATAAAAAGGAAAGAATATATATATATATATATATATTTGTTTCATTAATAAATCATGCTATATTAATTAATGAATATCTAAAAAACAAGTTTGAAATGTTTGAAGAAACATATTGGATTTCAATGCTATTAATGAGTATTTGGCCTGTTGCAATTCATCAATTACTATGCATTAATTTTAAAATTTATTATTTTATTGAAATTTTAAATCATTAATTTTTTAATTAAATTTACATGGGTGAACATTATTTACCAATAATATCCAAAAATATATAATTTATTTTATTTCCATGGATTTTGCAATGTTAGGTTTACGTACTTTATATAAAAATTCACTCAAATGTTAATGTTTATTATGGCTTGTTCATGTTCTATGTAATGTTGTTAAATTTAGTATTCACTCCAATTTTATAGATATTATAATTAACTTATTAAAATATTTTTTCTAATTTAAAAAAATATTGTTTATATACAACTATATATGTCATTTGCTGCAATAATACCATTGATTAAACAATTTTTTTATAACTTTAATCAATATAAGCAGCTTTGTTGAAGATACTTTACAGTGTAGTTTCTCAGATATGATAAAAAGTGTTAGGAATACAAATTTAAAAACTAAAACAATTTTTTTTTTTGAAAAGGGACTAAAAAAAAATACAAAAGAAGGTTCATGAAAATAAATAAATAAATAGTAAAGCCTATAAATGCAAAGATTATTGCAAAGAGACATTGAAATGTTTTTCTCTTATAACGTAATAGAAAAACCACTGAGCTCAGAAACCCACCAAAACCAGAGAGACACGATGAAATTGAAGGGTAGTGAGAACATCACCACCCTCACTCTAACACTCGAACCCCTTCAACGCTTTCTCTGAATTCACACAACAATCACCCTTTTGGGTTTTCTTCTTTCATTCTCTTCCTCTCTGCTAAACACCGTCATGTCTCAGAACAAGAATGTTTCTTTGGAGCGAAGTGCCCCACAGCAACCTCGTCCTTCCAATGTATACGTGGGTGTGGGAGGTTCAGACAGCCTCTGCATAAGCCCCAAGCGAGATCACAAGTCTGAAAACTATGAGGACCTTCAATTGGAGTTCAACCCTCTTGTGTTTAGCTCTCTGGAGCAGTATTTGCCTACCCACATGCTCAACCTCTCACGCGAGGTTAAGGTTCAGTACATGAGGAACATTTTGCTTCGGTATTTGCCCGAGAGTGAGCGCATTCGGGTGGGTGTCACTACAATTTTGGACTTTTGCACTTTTAATTTTTGTTGACTTCCGCTGTGTTTGAAAAATAACGGTGCGATGAAGGGCCCAGATGGGTGTTGGAGTTTGGGAGCGCTGAATTTTGTCGTTTCTTTAATTAAAATTTCATTTTGATGTTGCCCTTGGTCAATAGGGTCTCCTTTCGTTTGTGGTACCTTGTTGCTGTTTTTCTTGCATTCTCGATTGGTTTGGGAAAATTTTGATGGAAATTGGGAAAAGTAGATTTTTGAATTGTGTTGCATATTGTCTTTCTTAAATGGCAGCACACAATTTGGATGATTCTATATTTTGATTGCTGAATGTGGGTGCATGTTGTGAAGATGGCCATGTTTGTTTAACAAGCTGGTCTTTCATCAAAGATGTGATTCCTAATAATTTATGTTATTAGTCTTGTCTTCTTAGTTCTTAGGAAAAAGGTCAATCTTTTCTTTCATTGGCATACTCTTTTGTCCGTTGAGAGTGCTTGCCTGTGCCTATCTTGAAAAATGATTCATCTGCCTTGTATTGTTAGCGGGTTTTCTGAAAGCTTATTATTGTCAAGTGTAGAAGTCTACATTGATAGAGATTTCTATCTGCACTTGTCTTAGAAAATTTATTAAGTTTCCATTTCTATTAAAATACTTGTTAACCTAAATAGGTGATGATAAATGAGTCCCATCCTTAGTATGATAATGGAGATGTTTTTATTTTATTTTTTCCTGGTATTTTTTGTTTTTGGTTTGGTTTTGTTGTTCACTCTTTTGAGTTTTTGACTTTACTACTCTATCTTGGATTGAACAGATTCAAAAGCACAAGGAATACAGGCAAATGATCATGTTGAACTATCCAGTAAGTTTTCTATTGAATGTCAAAATGGCGGTTTTGTTTGTTTGTAACTGAAAATTTAGATGGTTTCATTTTATGTTTCTCTTGGAAATTGTGGGATATGGTGTTGATGGGATAATTTTTCTTAGACTTAGGGTGACAAACTTTAGTTGGTTGGTATCTATTATCTGTGAGAATTTGGATCTGCACGTGTTCGTGCTGTTAACGTCATTTGAACTTGGGCCCTTGTGGACATGAATTTCAATCACAGCCACAGAGAACTGAAATGTCAGTAAAAAAGCACATGTTAACATTTGAATTTTCTGAAACAAGAACAGTCATCCTTCCTGTCTCCTTTTTGTATGTTTTGATCATGCTCAATCTTACTGGTTGTTCACTTTTGATTGTAGCCTCTGCACAGGGAGATATATAGTATGGATGCTGAGAAATTTTTCACACCATCATTTCTCAGAGCAATCAAAGAAAATACAGAAGAGAGTTTTAGAAGTATAATGATAGAACCTTGTAAAGGAATTTATACATTTGAAATGCTTCAACCACGATTCTGTGAAATGCTAGTATCTGAGGTATTACATTTCTTTACTTTGCTTTTCATGCATATATCATTTTATCCGATCTAGATCAATGTATGTTCTTATCTAGTTCTGATTGTTTAGGTGGATCATTTTGAAAGATGGGTCCATGCTACCAAGTTCAGAATCATGCGACCTAATATAATGAATCAATATGGTGCTGTACTTGATGATTTTGGCCTGGAAGCCATGCTTGACAGATTGATGAGTGATTTCATACGTCCTTTGTCTCGAGGTTATTTTTTATTTTTCTTAATGAGAATGGATTACAAAAATATGTCTGAGATGAAGAAACTACTATTAATAATGTGGACTAACTTTTGCAATTTGATGTTTTTTGTAGTTTTCTACTCTGAAATTGGTGGATCCTCGTTGGACTCTCATCATGGGTTTGTTGTTGAATATGGAATCAATAGGGATGTGGAACTTGGTAGGTTTCTAAAATTTAGGTCGCTGCTTTGTGTGTATGCTATTGCCTGGGATCTGTAATAGATATTTTGAACCTAAATGGAGTTTAATGTTTCAAGTAAATCCATTTATAGTTTTATATTAATATACTTGAAAATTCTCTTTATGGTATACACATTACCTTTCATCTTGCTGATTTTTATTCTTCTATTAGGCCACACTAAAAGGATAAGAAAGAAAAAAAGGGATTAAATTTTCAGATTGTTTGAAATACTGAGATATTCAGTTTTTATATTTTTCGGCCTCAATGCCATATATGCCCGTTTTGTATTCTTTTTTCTGTGTAGTAGGGTATCTGATCTCCCCCCTAAGGGTTTCTTTGGATGAATGGTTTTGGAGGGTAAATTTTTTCATTACGTGTATAGATTCTCTAATTCAACAGTTTTTTAGAATGGAAGGAAAAATGATAGTTTATCATGAAATTCCAATCAGCCCTTGTTCATTTCAATAATACTTTGTGACTCAATTCAAAACGAAAACTTCAACCCACCCTCCTATATCTTCCATCTAAAATAACTGAAGTTTGCTATAGTTTATTATGGAGATTCAATTAATTCAAGTTCACTCTAACTATGATTGATACATCTGTCATTTTGGCTTATCTAGTGTTAAATTTGAATGTATCGATTCTTTTACTATAAAATTATCTCTTGTTGCCTTAACTCGTTAATCCGTCCCAAATCATGACTATTAAATACTTTCTCTCATGAATTCAATTCTATGCTAGATCTTTCTCCTCTTATATTGCCTACCTTAGATGCTTACATGTTCTGTATAGTATGCAAGTGTATCTTGCATGCTTTGTTGTGCCTGTCTCTGTTTACTTCTCTCCCAACAAATTAGCTTTATGTGCTTTTGACGAAATCTAAAGTGCAAATATTTTTTCAGGCTTCCATGTGGACGATTCAGAAGTATCCTTAAATATTTGCCTGGGAGGCGAATTTTCTGGCGGAGAACTGTTCTTCCGGGGTGTTCGATGTGATGAACATGTAAATTCAGATATCCAATCAGGGGTCTGCTTACTACCTTACTCTTATTTAAGCTGAATTATTTATATTTAACTACATTGATCTCCAGCATGTATCTGAGTTGTACGTTTCATATCGTTCTTCCTGAGATTGAATAGCATTATGTTTTGGCAATATCAGAACACCAAATTGACCAAAAATGATCACATTAGTTAGAGGTTTATAAATTTCATATGAACATCTTTACTTTGTTAAATAAATAACACCAAACATATGTATGTAGGAGATCTTCGATCACTACCATGTTCCAGGACATGCAATTCTTCATCCTGGTCGTCACCGGCATGGTGCTAGACCTACAACATCTGGGAATCGGATAAACTTAATTCTCTGGTGTAGAAGGTATTTGCATCATTTATTCTTTGGTGTAGAAGGAAATTAACCTATGTAAGACAGACACTGACACAACATGAACACGGAGATATGTATAATCTCTAAAACGTAGGACACGGAGACATGTATCTATATGTTATATAATTATAAATTATATAAATTGACAATAAAGATTTATGTGCATAAGTATGTTTCAGATTTTTTTTTTAGTAGAATAATGTTTTTCATGAATAGTCCAAATGAATTGTTTCTTATTTTTATAATCATAATAAAAATTTATACAATAAGTTTGAGTTTTTAGAAAATTAATATATTTCTCTTTTTAAATTGTGTTAAAACCGTACTAGAATTGTCAGAAATCCAACAAATATTTTTTGAATTGGACACTTCATCAATATGTGTTCTACAAGTGTCGGTGTCTGATATATGTGTCCAATACGGACACGTCATTTAAGAGGAGTGTTCGAGCCTTTTTGAAATTAACCGCATACCCCTTCTGACTTTAGATTGCAAATTGTAAGCATAGTTGTGGTCAATTACATATGCATAAATCTTCATGTTGTCACGCAGTTCGGCTTTTAGAGAGTTGAAGAAATATCGGAGAGATTTTTCCAGCTGGTGTGAAGAATGCAAACGCAAGAAGAAGGAGAAAGAGCGTCTGTTAGTTATGGCCACCCAACAGGTAACACTAGTTAACAACAACCACCTTGAACTTGAAGGATCTTCTAAGGTTAATGTCATTGTTAATGTTGTAATTCTGTGTGTTGAATGGTGTTGCAGGAATTAATGAAGAGGGAAATGCAATCGGCATCGTGAAGTTGCAGATGCAAATCATATTGTATAGTTGATTCTCACCGTTGAGCTTCTTTACTGTCTCTAAATTCTGGATTATCTTTAACCAAATGAAATGTACTTTATGTTGAAAGTAATAGGCATCCATTTCATAGGGTTACATGAACCAAAGAAGAAAATAGTTATAATTTAATGTTTTTCATTTCTAATGATTATGATAATAAGGAACTAGAGTTCCTCATTTTTTTTTCTTTGGTTTCTCCTTTGGTGCCTTGCCTCTTTACTTTCTCAGAAGATTAAGGGAAGCATGCCCACAAGACCAAAATCTTAAGACATTTTTCTGACCAAGCAATTTCAATAAATTAAAAAATTCAACATTTTGTTCTATTTGAGTGAGTTTTTTTGAAAATGGAATGAATCTTGCAACTTAATTTGAAAGCTCTAAATTTTATCATAATATTAAACTCATGGAAATAATTGTGAAACTTTACTTAAAACATATTTATGGAAAATATTGTTTTCACGTGTTATATTTAAAAAAAAAAAGAAAACATGTATGTAAACTTTTCAAATTTAAATTTTCAGAAAATTAAAATATTTGAATAACTGATTTACCCCCACAAATTAATGAATTAATTCGTCAAATAGATTCACTTCAAAAGCCCACTGTTTCTTATAAAATGGGCCTATTTTTTACAAATCAGCAGTGAAATTTCCAAGAGTGAAACTTTGTCCAATTGAATTCTAATCACTTTTATCAGTTTTTTCAAAGACTCGTGGAAGGTTTATAACTTTGATTGTGTCATTGTGTTACTTGCAATAGTTTAGTTAGGTAATGATTTCAAGCAATTAAAGTTACATTACCTTTGTTATGCATTTTAGGGTTTATAATTGATTTTTAGTTAAAACTACTGATTGGTTAATTCAGGATTGGATTAATGATTGAGTAGAAGACCAGCATAATTTTTCATTGGATTAATTGTTATTTATTTAATTAATTCAATACTCAGATGATTTAATTATTATTGATTATTAAAATTGGACAATTGATTAATTGAACATTTTGATTGATATTTTTGAATAATTTGACATTTAGATTTTTAAAAAAAATATCACTTTTCAAAAGATATCAAAAGTTATTAAAAAAGGGAAATATTTATTTGAAACTGCAAAAGTAGGTAAACGTAGAGTTTTTAACGTATGTTTGGTAATAAATTATAGATATCTAAAAACAATAAATAAATATATAAATAAAACAAAACAATTAATATAATAATAAAAAATATAAATACATAATATTAACATTATAAAAATATTAATTTCTGATGATGGGAACTCTGGAACTCTAGTATAAACCCGACTCTGATATTATTTGATGAAAAAAATGCACGAAAGAACATACCATCACAAATCAACTGAATAAACAATTCAGAATTTAACGAGGTTTATGGAAAAAATTCTCGTTTTATCTCAATATTATGAGATTAATTTTTTATTTTTATAAATTTTAATTTGACCACAAACCTCTAAAAATTACATTTAAAATAAAAAGAAATTTAAAATTTAAAAAGTAAAAGTCATTGTGTTCTACCTACCAATATGTAAATGTATATATACGCATCGTCCTCTTCCTTCATTCATTCCCTTTTATGTCACTGTGAAAAGAGCGTGATGTCGCAGAGCCAGCACAGTGCCCCACAGCAATCTCGACCCTCCGATGGACACGTGACAGCGAGAGTGATGAATTTGAATTCCGATAAGCTCTGCGTAAGCCCCAACCGAGATCACAACTCCGAAAACTATGAGGACCTTCAACTCGAGTTTAATCCTCACGTCTTCGGCTCACTGGAGCAGTATCTGCCTCCTCACATACTCAATCTCTCACGTGAGGTTAAGGTTCGGTATATGAGGAACATTCTGCTTCGCTATTTTCCTGAGAATGACCGCAATCGGGTGGGTGTCACTGTCACTATAACAATAATAATGCCCCACACGGGTACCCTTTTTGTTTTTTCAATCAAAATTTCATTTTTATTTTGTCCTTGATCAATAAAGTCTCGTTTGTTTGTGTTGCCTTGTTGGTGCCTGGCCTGCATTGATGTTTTTGTTTCAGACAATTTTGTTTTTTTTCTTCCTATTTGGAAATCGGAGAGTAGGAATTTGAGTTGTGTTTTATTTTGCCTCGCTTGATTGTCAGCAAACAATTTGGATGATTCTGTACTTTTGACTGCTGAATGACGATGCTTGATTTGAAGATGCTGGTTTTACTGAAGTTTAACTTTCTCTAGTGTAGAAGTCTAAATAATATGGATTTCTGTCTGGAGTTGTGTTAGAAGATGTCATGACACGTGTTATTTGATTTCTGGCATAAGAAATTTTACTAGTTAGCCTAAAACGGTGATGATAAGTGAGCATGTTATTTGTTTGTTTTGTGGATATGAAGTTATTCTTGGTATGGCGGAGGAGATGTGTTTCTTTTGTTTTTTCCTGGTATTTTGTTCTGATTGGTTTTATTGTTCGCACGTTTTTCTTTCTTATTTTATATTGGATTGAACAGATTCAAAAGCTGAGGGAGTACAGGCTAAAGATCATATTGAATTATCCAGTAAGTTTTCAACAGATATGAAATGGCAGTTTTGCTCATTTGTAAATTGAATATTTTGATGGTTTCCTTTTGTGATTCTTTCTGAAATCGTGGGAGATGGTGCTGATGGAATAATTTATCCTACACTTTTAACAGGAGACATATTTTATTTGGTACTTGTCTGTGAGAATTTTGAATGAGGACATGTTAGCATTAGAAAATTTTGAATTCTCCCTTCTGTATGTAGCATGATGTTCCAATGTTGCTCGATCTTACTGGTTATTCACTTTTTTTTACAGCCACTGCATAGGGAGATATATACTATGGATGCTGAGAACTTTTTCAGGCCATCATTTCTCAGAGCAATTAAAGAGAACACTGAAGCAAGTTTTAGAAGTATAATGGCTGAACCTAGTACAGGAATTTATACATTTGAAATGCTTCAACCGCAATTTTGTAAAAAACTGATGTCTGAGGTATCACATTTCTTTCCTTTCCTGTCCTTTTCATGCATATATAATTTTATCCATCCAATGTTAGTGTTTCATGTTCTTATCAACTTCTGATTAATTAGGTTGATAATTTTGAAAGATGGGTTCGTGGTACCAAGCTCAGAATCATGCGCCCTAATGCAATGAGTAAACATGGTGTTGTTCTTGAAGATTTTGGTCTGGAAACCATGCTTGACAAATTTATGAGTGATTTCATACATCCCATATCACGAGGTTTTTGTTTATTTTTCTTAATGAGAACAAATTAAAAAATGATGACTGAGATGAAGAAACTGATATAATGTCGTGGATGCACTTGTGCAATTTGAATGTTCTTTTTGTAGTTTTCTACAGTGAATTTGGTGGATCCTCGCTGGACTCTCACCACGGTTTTGTTGTTGAATATGGAATCAGTAAAGACGTAGAACTTGGTAGGTTTCTCCAACTTTGGTCACTGCTTTGTAGATGCAATCTGTAATAATTTTTTTGAACCTAAATGAAGTTTATTTTTTCAAGCATGTCTATATATCGTTGTGTTATTTTACTCTAATCACACCCTTGATGGAATATATCTTACAGATATTGATTCTTTTGTTACTATATAAGTAAAGGATATGAAAAAAAAATGCATTAGATTTTTCAGATTGTATCAAATATTTAATTTTGTTACATTGTTAGCCACAATGTCTTATATGCTTGTTTTGTCTAATAATTTTTATGTAGCAGTGAAGATACCTTATCTTTTTTGGGGGTGGGAGTGAGGGGGTAAAATTTTCGTTCGAAGTATATATTCTCTAATCTGAGAGCCTTTTAAATGATAATTTATCATGAAACTCTATTCATACTTATTCGTTTTAATAAATATTCTATAGTCCTCCTAATTCAAGAATGAAAAATTTAAACCCCCCTGCCAAACAAGCAATTTAAATGACTGAAGTTTAGTGATAGGAACTGATTGTCAGAAACAGTTATGGCAATTTACTATAGAAAATAATTTCTGGTAGTTCTATCGGGTATGTAAAGTTATTTTCGGTTTGTGGACTGCGAGTTCTCTCTGTAGGAGACTTTTGTCTCTGGGAAAACAAGTGCATTGCTGTATCTGTGTAATAGGATAGGATACTTGTTGTCTCTGGCAGCATGTATATTGCTGTAGTGTTCAATATTGTCTTTTATTACTTCTATGCATTGCTGTTCTATCAATTTGGTTTGACCTACCGGATCACAAGGGGGGAATTCTTGTGACCAGAAGAAAGAAAGATCATGTCATTTGAGATATTTAGACCTTTTGAATTGAAAGGGAAATTGGAAGGGCTGGCCAGGGTTCAGCGTGACTAGAAATTGGCAAATTTTGAGAAATTTTGTTGGATGTGAGAAAATTAATGGGCAATCATGAAGAAGAAAAAAGTGTCAGATCATCAGCATAGAACCGGGGAGAGGATTAGGTTCAACCATTTTTAGACATAGATGAGTACTTTATGGCAGTTAAGAAAGTTGGAACTGCCATCTTTCAATGGAGACGATCCTATTGGGTGGATTACAAGGAAACAACTTAAGTTTATTTAGAATATTAGTGAAGATTAAATTAGCCCAGTTAAGCATGAAGGGTTCTATTATCCATTGGTTTAATCTATTGAGAGAAAATAGAAGATGAACTTACATGGGAGAAGTTGAAGCAGCAAATGGTGGCACGGATTGGGGTGGGTGGGCAACAGTATGAAAACCCTTTTCAAGAACTGACCTAGTTGTTGCAACAGGAGAGATCGATGGAAGAGTTTATAGGAGCATTTGAATTTCTCCATCACAAGTTGTTTGTAAGCTGCCTTAATTGGGATCAGTCCTAGCCCACTTTATTGCCACCTCTTTGGAGGTTACCTTAATTGCAACCTCAAAGGTGGGGGTTAGATTTGCATTAACCAGTGAGACTAAAAATACAATTTATAGATGAGGTGGAAACCTTATCTTAAAAGTTGGTTTTATAGAGTTAAGTTAAGTTCAAATCCAAATTAGGACAAGTTAATCAATTTACCTGAAGTACAATATTTGGGTTATTTTTTGGGTGGTTGCATCCTGAAAATAAACTCTGGGTGCAAACTTTTCAACCCAAACAAGAATTTAAGCTAAAGCACAGAGTATAGAGGTAGAAACAAATGCACTTGTATTTGGACCAGGGAGTGCAAGTTGGCATGCGAGAATGGGATCTTCTTGTACAAAAAGTGGTTGCATGGTCCTCAAGGTGATATAGGATCAATTATTATTGTTAGAAATGTGAGGACTTAACTCAGTAGGTTAGATTGTTCACTCTAACTGTCAATGATACTTTGGTTAATTTTGGCTTATCTTTAGTAAATTTAAACGTACCCTCTTGGTTGGTCAAGGGTTTAAATTTGAAAATAGTCTCTTTGTATATGCATACAACGACCCTCCCCTACACTTTGCATGGTAAGGAGTCTTCTGACACCCGAGAGTTTTAGATTGAAATCTAAAGAGCAATATTTTTGCAGGCTTACATGTGGATGACGCAGAAGTCTCCTTAAATATTTGCTTGGGAAAAGAATTTTCTGGCGGAGAAGTGTTCTTCCAGGGTGTTCGATGTGAAGAACATGTACTTTCAAATGCCCAACCAGGGGTATGTTTACTACCTTGTTACTGTCATGGGAAATTATACTTATGCTGAACAATTTATATTTAACTACATTGATCTCCAGCATGTAGCTAAATTCTGTTTTAAACTTAAAAGAAAGAACAACAATGCTCACCAGTTGATGTTTCATACCGAAATTCAATAGCATCACGAAAATATTAGAAACATGATATTGACAAAAGAGTATTACATTAGTTATTTGTATAGAAATTTCATGCAGACGTTTACTTTGTTAAATAAATAACACCAACATATCTTTGTAGGAGATCTTCAATTATTCCCATGTTCCAGGACACGCAGTTCTTCATCCTGGTCGTCAACGACATGGCGCAAGATCTACAACATCTGGGAATAGGATGAATTTAATCATCTGGTGTAGAAGGTGTTTACACTTTTTTTTACTACAAAAAATTAACATACCATAGCCCCTTGTTTCACTAAAGCAGCAAAATTCTTACACTTGTCCCCTTGTAACTTTGGATTGGAAATCATAAGCATAGTTCTTGTCAATTTACATTATGCATGAACCTTCATGTTGTTGTCACAGTTCGGCTTTCAGAGAGTTGAAGAAATATCAGAGAGATTTTCCTAGCTGGTGTGGAGAATGCAAACGCAAGAAGAAGGAGAGAGAGCGGCTATCGCTTATGGTCACCCAACAGGTAACATATTGAAGGAGATGAAAGGAACAACAAAGATTAATGTTAATGCTTTCATATTCCATGAAACTAATTCAGTGTCTTCACATTGCAGGAATTACTCAAGAGGGAAATATAATCGGCTTCGTGCACTTGCACATTGTATAGTTGATGAGCTTCTTTTTGTTTCTAGATTCTGGATTTATTTTACGAAATGAAGCATTTTATTTGAAAGTTATAGGCATTCGTTTCATAGTGTAAAATAGTGTTTTTTTATTTGCTAATGATAATAAGGAACTAAAGTTCCTAATTTTTTTTCCTTTTGGTTTCTCGTTTGGGGTCTTGCCTCTTTACTCAATTCTAATCAGGCTATGTATTCCTCTACCTCCATATATTTCATCCAAACACTTCCATAAATATGAAAGTTTCCATTTTTCCCTTCTTGAATTTTGATATTCGAAAATCATTTTTAACTTTTGAATTATACTTTTTCAGCTTTTTTATTGCACAATTTGAAAGTCATTTAATTTGTATAAACCAGAAGTCAAAAATGACTTATAGATCCAAAAGTCAACAATAATTTTTAAATGGTGCAATTCAAAAGTAAGAAAAAAACCTACTTTTGAATTGTATAATTCGAAAGTTAAAATTGACTTTGCACTTCCAATAAAAATGAAAGTTTTCATTTTGCCTTTTTTATTGTAAAATTCAAAAGACAATTTTAGTTTATGAATTATGCAATTCAAAAGTATTTTTAGTTTTTGGATGGGAGAATGTGAAAATCATTTAATTGTGTAGACGAAGATTTCTGGATTATACAAGATGGAAGTAAAAAATAATTTCTAAATTGTACAATTTAAGTTAATACATAGACCAAAATAAAAAAAATTGATTTCTTTATTTATTTTTTATCTTTTAGATTATTCCATGGTAACTCTTTTTCCTTTTAAGACTTTACAATCCTTGTTGTAAAAGAAATTTGTGTGATGAGGTGGAATTGTAAAAGAAAATCTATTGGAAAACAAATTATTGTGGTTTAACAATGGCCAAATTCTTTTTTTTTTTTGTTTCAACTATGAATAAGGTTTAATTACACTTTTTTTTTTATACACAAGCTAGTTTGTACCAAACTTCCATGTTAAGTTTGATAGCCTAAGTTAGTTAAAATTCTCCTAACAAGCTAATCAACTCATATATATACTATATTTATCTTACTGCTAATGTATGAAATAAATTTATTTATGTCATTTAAAAAATGAGCTGATTATATTTTTTCTAAACAAAAAGAAGTATTATATATACAAAATTTTAGTATCTAATTTAAAATATATAAAATTTTGTTTTCCATCATATATTAAACCAAGACTTCGGTCTGGCAGCAATAATGATGTTGTTAAGGTCTATGAGTAACATTTTGCAAATTTCTTCAAGGCATACCACCAATTAATAAATACAAAAAAAAATCATAAACAGAATTGGATATTTGTTGTACAAAAAATAATTTATTAAATTAAAATAAGAAAAGCAAACATATTTGACTTTTATTTCTCATGTAATTATTTTCTGTGGCACTTATACTGTCATGCATGCAGTGGTGTGAAAATATATATAGTCAAAGACTAAACTAAACACAGCTGTAGCAATGATTTGTGTGGAATTAATGTGTATAATAACTGATTCGTTATTTCTGTTAGTGTTAGTTATTATTGTTAGGATTATGTTAGCTTCTTCATTCACTCCTTTATATACAGTTAGATCCTCCAAATCTTCACCGTAACACGCACTCAAAGCAATTCTGCACTGCTTTTTCTGGTAAAATTTCCATTTTCTCTTTCTTTATCATCTTTTTCTTTATTAACTCTCCCTTCTTCCCATTGAAGTTTAACAAGAACGTTGGCGTCTATACCTTCCCTTTTTCTAAAAGTTTCCGAAGAAAATGGCTTCCGAAGAAGAAGACACTTACGTAAGAAACATACCTTGTTTTGTTCATAGCACGTTATTCTTAGTACGACAGTGGATATGTGTTTCTTTTAATTTTTTATTTTGCCTTTGGTTTGGTTTTGTGATTCAATCTTTTAAGCTTTTGTTATTCTACGTTGGATAGAACAGTTTCGAAGGCAGGCACGCTACAGGCTACAGTTGATGGTGAATTATCCAGTAAGTTCTTAACATTGAAAACAGCACTTTTATTCATTTGTAAATCGAACATCTTCTTTAAGGTTTCATTTTAACATTAGAATTTTCTAATTGTAGCATTTATGTTCCAATCCTGTTCGATCTTAACGAGTTATTCACTTTTATTTGTAGCGTCTGAATTGGGATATATATGATATGAATGCCGAGAAATTTTTCACACCATCATTTCTCTGTGCAATTGAAGAAAATACAGAAGAAGGTTTTAGAAATATAATGGAGGAGCCTTGTCCAGGAATTTTCACATTTGATATGCTTCGTCCAAAATTTTGTGAAAAGCTGATACGTGAGGTATTACATATTTCGTTACTTTCCCTCTCAATTATGTATTATGTTATGCTATTATTAATTTCTGATTATTGCTTAGGTGGATAACTTTTTAAGATGGACCGATGATTTCAAAATCAAAATCATGCGACCTAATGAATTGCATGAACATGGAGCTGTTCTTCACGATCTTGGTATGGAACCCATGCTTCAAACATTCAGGAAAGAATACATAGAGCCTATAACTCGAGGTGATTTTTTATTCTTCTTAATGAGAATGAATCAGAAAACTATGAGTGAGATGAGACTGAGATGGGTAATTTGAATTATTTTTTTGATAGTTTTCTACGGTGAATTTGGTGGATCCGCGGTGGACTCTCACTATGCTTTTGTTGTTGATCATGGACTCGCTAGGGATGGAGAAGTTGGTCAGTTTCTGAAACATAGGTCACTGCTTGCTTGGAATATGTAACAAGTATTTTTTGTTAATCTTGTTTAATCATTATTCTCTTTATGGATGTTTTTGCTGTCATCTAATGAAGAAATGAGGTTTTTGCATGGTTTTGTTGAAATGTAATGAAGAATATTGTTGCAGACTTGCATGTGGATGACGCACATTTGGCCTTGAATATTTGCTTGGGGTATGACTTTTCTGGGGGAGAACTGTTCTTTCGGGGTGTTCGATGTGATAACCATATAACTACAGGGTGCCAACCAGAGGTATGTTTGTTTTACTACCTTATGTTTGTTTACTGATATTTATATTTAACATAGTGTTACTGTGTGTAGGAGATGTTGGATTATTGCCATGTTCCGGGACGAGCAATTCTTCATACTGGTCGGCACCGGCACGGCGCAACAGCGACAACATCTGGGAGACGGCTGAATTTAATATTCTGGTTGAAAAGGTTGTTTGACAGTTTTTTCTGGTGTTGAGAAGGAAAGTGTTGGTTTGACAGTTGCATGTTGTTGTGATGCAGTTCGCGTCTTGCAAAGTGGAGGCGTTACCAGAATGATTGTAGCAGCTGGTGTGAAGAATGCATGCGCAAGAAAAAAGATGAGGCCTCGTAAGCATGCACACTTGATTTGATGCATTCATCATTGAGCTCTGAGCTCTGTAATCTTTCTCTGAAAGTAACTCTGCAACTAGAAAACATTGTTTTTTGTGCTTCTTTCTTGAAGCTTCTTCTCTCAATCCATTCTTCTCATTCCACTTCTACTGCAAAATATTCGCATTTTAGCATTGGTTAAATGTGTGTATTAACGTTTGAAAACTAAACAATTGTGCTTAACGTTTAGGGTTTAAACACTGCTTTTAGAAAAACAGATCAGGTGCAGCTGAAGTTGAAATATTAGTAGAAGCTAACAATAACAAAGGGATCAACAAAAATAAATAAAAAAACACTTCTGACTTTGAGTAATCTTATTCATCGATATTTTTCCTCAAAGGTTGATGGTGATAAACTAAATAGTTTAGAGAGAGTCCAAATACACTATATATATTTTTTTTTAACTTTTGTGAATAAAGTTAACAAAATATAAATTAGTATCTTAAGGTTGTGTAGTTCTTTTTTATAAAAAAAAATCAATTAATTAATAGAATTCAAAGGATTTACTTCGAATTACACAGAAGTTTCAATTTTTTTTTATAAAATTGTAGGCAAACATATTTTTTATAAATAATATTACATATGTGGTTCTTTTTACATATAAAAATGTTAAAAGTATTACGCTTTACTCTCTCTGATTTGAGAGACTATTGTAATAAAAAAATAAAAAAATAAAAAAATAAAAAAATAATTTGAGAAAATCTTAGAGGTATAATGAATAAAAATTTAAGAAAAAAGAGATAATTTAAAGATGGCAGCACTTTATGATAAAGATTTATGAGAAATTAAGGCAGGATAAGTAAACTGATGAAAATAATTTATGAGAAAAAAAATGAAATTATTTGATAGTAAAAGAATAAAATGGGAACTTTCACGCAAATTTATTTCTACACTAAGCGTGTGAAAAAAAAAATACTATAAAGAGGAAAACTTATCTTCATTGTGTGAAATAGAAGAAACATTATAATCTATTCTAAGAAGATTTATGAATGATCTTAACCAAATTATTCAACATATAATTGAATTTTTTAATTATAGAAACCTTGGATGAATTTGTACATCTACAAAAGTGAAAATACAAATTAAAAGGAGAAGTTTCGACGAAAGATACACCTCTCACGTCTCTTCATGGAGAGACCAACAAAAAATATGATAAACTTTAAAAGATTAAAATAAATATTCTAAATATCCTTAGTGGTCTTTATTTTTTAATTCTGTGAAAAGATACAATCCCTTGTCTTCTTCGTCGCAACCCAAATTTCAAGAAAAATCGAGAGAAAAATATTTTAAAATTTTATATTTTGGACACATTGGATTTGAATGTTAAAAGAAAAAAAAAATATGATGTTAAAAGACAATAAAAGAAGTATGCATGAAAGTTTTCCATCATCTTAGTATTCTTTTAAGTGAAGGTATATCTCAAATAATGAAGAATGTGAGTTGAATAGGATGTAATAATAATTATTAATTAGACATATATTTGACAGAATCCTAAAAAATCACCAATAACTTATTAAAAAACATTAAATAATTTATTACACCTATAACATGTACAATCTTTATACAATCGATTAACAATATTATTAAGTTTTGATACGGAAGATGAATGAACATGGACCCTTTAAACCAATGTTTTTGTGCCTACTTAATATTTTAAGATTGTTCTGGAGTGTCCTAGTTCCACGACTAATGGATTTCCATGATTACACTTTGGTGAAGCTTCTTAGAAAGTGTCGTCACATTCTTATACCTATTTACATCTTTTTCATTTAATATTATCCAATGCCAACTCACTACTTTCCCACTTCACCTTGAAAGCATTCACAAGTTTTGGGATCACATAGAAATGTATATGGGTATGTTTTCTCGTTTTGTTCCAATCATAAAGGAGAGATATGTATATGGGTTGGGATACCCCTGAAGTATCTCCTTTAATTTATTTATTCATTGCTGATAAAAAAAATAGAAATGCAGGCAAGTTATAACTACATTAATCTTTTCATTGTAACTTTTTTTTAAATAAAGTGACTTAAATAATATTAACATGTTAAAAAATTAAAATATATTAAGAAGTAAATTTTAAATTTAATTTAATTTTATAAAATTGACTTGAAATTTAAAGTTTAGAATTTAAATTTAAGATTTAGTTAATGTAGGATTTATGAAAGGTGATAATTACTTAAGTTTAAAAAGTTATTGAATATTATATATTCTTACCTTCCTCCATTTGGGAGTGTTTGCCATTAAAGAGTAGAATGTGATTTTGAGTTCTTCTAAACACTTTTTTTGTGTGTAGCGAGGACCAACCAATATATATCCAAAGCAAAGAGCATGTCACGGTCAAGCACAAAACAAATAATAATAATAATATTAAAGAAACTTTGATAGGTATGGTTGTTGTACCTAAACTAGATTTTCCATTTCAAAATTCATACACTACCAAGATATTTTGGGAGCCACGCCTTACCATTTTTATCATCGGATCAACTTTTTCCTTCAACCATTCAAATATGTTTTCTTAGCCTTGAAGACTGCAAAAAGTTATTTTAACATGCTAATACATTTTTCTTAACTCGTTTTTTTTTCTATCTATTTTTTGCAACTTATCATAGTTTCTTAATGGTGCATTCAACGTATGATATGCCATGTATTTTTCATTTTTGTTAACAAACGCCATAGCATTGCCATCTCCAATTTGATCCTACAAGATCCTACAACATTGTTAGGGTTGGCTGCAAATACATGTTATTATAACTATTCCAAGACCGAGTATACTCTATTGAGGTGTTCACATACTCTATTTCAATCCAATTGTCTTTTTTTAAAGTTCGGGTGGAGTACCTATACTCCAACGCTCAAATTAGATTATGTAAATTTAATTGGTTCAGTTCAAAGTTCAAAGTTCAAATAACCATTACCTTTTATTATGAGGATCTTTCATATTTATACTATTCTAATGAGTCAGAAGGATTAAGGTAGGCTCAATAAAGATTTACCTATGTTTTATAATCTTTAATTAAGATTAATGCTCTAAACCTGTGATTTGATATGACTATTGCTTTCAGTTGAAAGATGGTTAAACTGTTTGTGATAATCAATGACTCGAACTTCTGATTTGTGGTAAAATAACACGTTTATTATTTTTTAAAAAAGTACTATACAAGTTTAAGTTGCTTTTCATCTAAATGCCAACTATTCAATAAATGTTTGGATTTTTTTATTTACAAATAATATTTAAAATATAAGAATAAGAGTTATATTTTATCTTCTTTATCAAGTTCTTATACTTAGGAAGACAGAGAATTTGAATCCAAATGAAATTTGGACTGTTCTAAACTTTTTTAAAATGCTATCATATGTTATATTCATGTAGAAGCTTGGTTTAGTGATTGAAATTAATAATTGGTGTATTTGTTGGGACAGCCATATTAGATGGGACGTGTCTGGTACAAGATAAGCCTATCAAAGTTATCCCTTTCCTTCTCACCACTCAAAACTTCTAAATCTCTTTCCATTCAATCTTTACATCTACACTTCTCACCTTGTTAATATTAAGTTAGATCTTAATTATTAAATTTTTCCCATTAACGTTAATTACGCATTTTGAGACTCACTAAATACAGATAAGTCTAAATAAGTAAATTAATTATTTTGTTTGATAGTAACATGTTCATGCTATCCTAGTTAAAATTGAGCATACTGGTAAGCGTTGTAACAAATATAATATCCATTTTTTCATTTATTTGATACTAATGTGCTCATAGTGATCACTGTCATTACAATATTTTATTCAAGTGTAAAGTTAATTAAAAATAGTTACAACTGAATAGACTAGTTCTTACATAATTCAAACATCACCTACAATTGTAGAACATATATAGAACCAAATATAACAAAGAACTCAAGTTTAATTATTGTGATATTAAAATGTTCTTATATAAATATTTCAATGTTTAGTAAGATAAGATCCCGAAGAGAATTTTTACTGAATTCATTAATATTAGGAATTTAAGTATGAATTTGAGTTTTATATAGATTAAAAATGAAAAAATTGACAATAAATAAGGAGATGACGTATAAACTAGTTGGAAGTATGTCATAATCTCTTATGAGTTTCTTCATGATTTATTGGTATTAAATTTCTCATAGTGTTTTCTCTTTGAAAAATATCAGTAGTGGTATCATAGTCAATATATTGTCTTGATGACCAACTCAAACATGATAAAAAGTAGTGTTTTAATATCTTATAGGAGTTTATTGATGATTCATTAAAATTACATATCTCAAAATTACCTTATACCAATAAATTAACAATATATAATCATAAATTCATGTGAGGTTTTTTTTTTAATGTAAATACTATATGCTCAAATTGCACACATTTTATTAAGTTTTTTTAGCGAAATTCTAACACTTAACCTATTCCTATTATTCAAGTTCTTTTCCTTTTTTTTTTGTCTCAAAAACATGAAATAAGGTATGTTAAAAGAATCGGTAACAACTCACATTCTTATTTTTAGAACGTCATCCTAAACATAAAATACTCAATATATAAGAAAAAAAATAAACAAACTCAAACAACAAGTGATGATTTACACTTTTTAGAGTCAAATTTAAACATTTTCCAAACAATTTTCTTAAATATGGTGCAATTCATTTTATTCTCTATCTTATATCATTCCAAAAATGAAAAGGTACCTATCAGATAACCCTCCCTTCACACATATCCTTCTCCGTAACACACTTATTCTTCTCTCTCTAGACACACTATACAACTATACAAATGTTGTCAAAGCATTCTCCAAACACTCTTCTTTCACCATGAATTCTCTTGTTTGTGTTGTCATGTGCTTCAACTTCTTTTAACAACACGGTCTTCGTATCAATCCAATCATAATATGTCACCCAAATTTTGTGCACTATAATACTTGAGAATAAAACATATTATAACATATTCTAGGATAAATATATAAAAAAGGACAGTTTGAGTATGAGTTAAAGGAATAATATTTCATTTTTGCAACCCTAGATGGTAGTTTATTACTAACCACTTGCCATTAGTAGAACTTAACCTTATGTGGTATTTTCTCCTATCAAATTGCTTTGTAAAGGTTACTTATTTGAATTATCACCATATTATCTTGTAAAACAAAATATTCAGTTTTAACAGAGTATTTATTATCATGTTCTCCCTTCCATTATCACTTATCATCTACACCTTCTTTAACCACTACCATATTCATCTCCTTTTTCAACTTCTATAATGTCTTTACTTTCCATACAAACATTTTTATTCTCCATCAAAATATTGCTAACCAACTCATCTTTTTGTTTTGAAACCATAAACAACTTGCTATAAATTATTTTTAATGGTTTTTGTTGACTCGCTAACCATAAATTTGAACAACTTAATATTGTTTCATCCATTTACCTACCTTTACTAAGTTGTTGTGAAACCGAGATTTTATGTTTTTATTCCTATTCACTTTCATTATGTATCTCTACCAAATAGACCATTATTGTCCTTCATCATTATTATTTTTATCCTAGTCTCTATACTTCGATTTCAACATCCTACATAACAAAATGTCATCATTCTCATATATATACCATAGCCATTTTTCCAATAAATCCTCATTAAATAAATTTATATTTTTTATCTCCAAACCTCCATCCTCCCTTAGTTTACATGCATTCTCTCACTTTTCCAATGAATCTTTCTTTTATACAACCTTCTTTATAAAATGGTATATAATGCACACATTTTATTAGCAAATGAAAAAGTCTTCATCTTCTACACCTTCAACTTCTCAACCAATTTTTGCAGTGTTGTTACCCCTATTAGTAGCCCCAAATATATGAAAGGAAATGCTAGCAAGTCACTTTTGAAACTTCCTTCTCAAAGTCTCAAATATACTTTTGTAATAATTTATCTTTAGTCCCTATGTCAACTCAAAACATTTTAAAATTGTTTGAATTGCTTTAACATTCTTTATAGTAGTCTCCAAAAAATAATGTATCATCTCCAAATTGAACCATGATTACCTCTTCCTCTAAGCTCCTATTTTCTAACCATCAATTTTTATTTTTATTTATTTCTCATTAGACCGTTTAACCCATCTCCTACATTTATAAACATGAATGAGAGTAGTAAATTATTATCCTATTAATTCTATTTTTTGTTTTGGTTAGTTATGGATTTGAGTAAAAATGACATCCACAGTGGAGGATGATTATTAACCAACACAAAAAAAAATTAATCAACTTAACTACATAGCATGAAAGAGAAAGAGTACTTGGTTCTGCACTTGGTAAAAGCATTAATATACTAGTGGAATAAGTTTGAGCTTAACAATAATTAAAGTTGACTAATAGTAATAGTGTTGATCTACAACAATTCTATGAATCAGACCCATTTAGAAATGTAGAAATAAGAGTAGAGTTTCGAAGTAATAAAGATTCATTTAACAACATTTACTATTACTGCTTGTATTATATATTAATTTCTGAAAAGCTAATTATATTATTGACGTTAAAATGAAAAATAGAAATTTTCACTCTGGTATAAAATATTTGTATAAAAATTAATTAATACTAAATTAAAAATAAACATAACAGTTGTGTTAACACAACGATCATTCATTCTCATTGCTCCAAACATGTGGTTGCTTAGCGTCTGTGGCCCACACTTTGTTTGGAGCCACTAAAAGTGTGGTCGGTAGATACGCGGATCTCATTGGACGGCGTGGATTGGATTCTGGCCAGTTATGTTTTTATTAATCTAATTTAATTTAACTCAATTATGTTAAAGATACTTTTAACAATTTAAAAATACAAAATAATGTGAATGTCTTCTCTAAGACCATCTCAAACTGGAGATTATTATTGAGATAGATTCTTCACTAAAATACCAATTATATAAAAACATACTTTTATTTGAGGTCATACCATAAATTGCTGCTTATGTCTCATTCAATAACAAATTTTCATAATTACTTTATTAAAAAGTTATTCATTAATATATATAAATAATTGATGAATCTCGATTACTAATAGACCCCACTCACATTATTATAAAATAAAAAGAATCATAAATACAATTTAATTAAAAGAACACAAAATAAGGTTAATGTCCTATAATTATGGTAAGATGATTATAAATAAAAGTTTTTTTTTATATACATTAAAAGTGAACTTTTTTATTGATAATAAAAAATAAATAAATGTGAATCATTTCAAGAATATTCCAACTTTCATAAAATAAAATATCTAAAACATTTCATCTCAACACTCACACTCAACTCAAAAATAAACACTCTAAACACATATATCTGAAAAATCAACCATGAGTTTGATAAAACAATGGCACCCTCTTTATCATTTACAAATCTTTATGTCCTTTTGTTACTTGAAGATGTTTCTTCACTTAAAACTTATTATTGTAAATTATTAATTTCTTAGAACTAAGACATTATCTTTCTATAAATAATTAGATCATTTCTCCTATTGAAATTTATATATACATGGTTCATGTTTTTCGAGATTGTTTTATGCATCAAGTTATTTTTTCTTAAATAAATTTAACATCTAGTTTGTCAAATATGTCAGTGTATTTCTTTCTATTGACTTTACAGTTTTTCATCGTAATTATTATTTTTATTTCTTTTAGACTTACTATTTTTACTCTATCTATTAAATATATAAACTTTAAATTGTAATTTTTTTATAATATTGGTTCTAATTTCATTCACTTTATTTCTATTATTTTCAATAAAAGTTTTTTTTTTTTTGTTTTGAGAAGAGTTTTGTTTCTTTTTCTACAAAGTTCAAAATAACACTAGTTATTCTCTTGTCATATATATAGTCCTCCTCTTCACTCTTGATTTGTTTAAACAAACCTTCATCATAAGCTACAATTGAAAACCATAAAATAAAAAAAAATTAATTTTTTTTATTTGATTTATTTGGATTTAGGGTTTATTTTAAAAACATACCTTCATCATAAGCTACAATTGAAAACCATATGAAATTTATTGATTTATTTATTAAAAACTCAATAGTATAAAATTGATAAAAAATTTAGAAGAAAAATAATAATAAATTATTTATTTTGTGTCATTTAATTTTCATCATTATGCATTTATTTCAATGTTATATAATTGACACTGTTATTTTCAATTAAAATATAATTATTAATTATCAACTATTCAATTAATTATATATTAATAAATATTATTATATATTGTACGTAAAGATAAAATAAAAGATTATAAAATATTGAGTTATTTGAAGTTCCTTTAAAAACAATTATATAAAATTGGGTAAGAATTGTCTAATGATAACGTGAAATAGTAAAATCTACATTTTATCCTTTTTATTAAAGGTTAACAAATAAATTTGTACCTGTATATATTATCTTAATTGTTGATAAGAAATATTTGGATCAACAATATTTAGTATAAAATATAAGTAATACTTTGACTTTTTTTATCATGTATGTTAATGAAAATTGATATATCTTTAAATTTTGTCACCATTTAAAATTATTAAAACATATTTAATTCTATATAAGAGATATAAAAACCCTTTTACACCAGATTATTTAGTATTAATGAGTAACTTGTATTTTTTCACGTCTAAAATTCCTTATTTATAGTTGGTTATTTTTCATATGTAACAAGTCTTGTATCTAGTTTAGGTTAATTATTTGATTAGTTTTTAATAGTTGAGTAAAAGATTTGTTTAATTAAAGAAAAAATAACGGGTATCTAATTTGAGGAGGATTAATCTCCAAATCTCTATATCATTTTGCTAATTATGCCGAATTCATTTTTACTCTCTGTGTCAGAATATTGAGATTAAGATGATCTTTGGTTAAAATAATATTTAATTACATTGTTTTGTCAGTTTATTATCTCCAAAAATTATAATGAGTTATGTACTGGTACGACCGGACGACTCAGTGAGTCGGTCATAATCCCGAATCATCTGGCAACTCGGCTCATGATGATGTGCCATGGATTGACCAAGTCAGCAGGATTAATCTATAATTAAGAATTGTTTAGCATAATCCTAAACTGGAACCAACCTCCTAATTTGGCCCAATAACAAATGTCCATTAAGGTAATATAAATAACACATATTTCAAGAATCAGGTACGTCATTATCTACAGTACTCTCACAACCGAGTGTCGACACCCTTACTGACTTGATCGTCGGAGTGCCTTCTGTAGGTACCATCTCAGCCCGTACTACTAGACGACCGAAAGGAGAAAGGTGAAACATGAAACTAAAAGAAGTAACAACCGACTGAGTAGAGGAACATGACAATCGTTCTCTAGACCTCAATACCCATTCGAAAACAAGTTAACTCTTTTTAACATAATAATAATAATAATAATTATTATTATTATTATGTTTATGTTTATAGTATGAACAGAAGTGACCGACCCAGCGCAGATTACGCAAAAAATGTGTGTGTCGCAAATCTTGGTGACATATTCGTTTGGCCATCTCTTGTTTAGCTATCAATTCCTTGCTTTATCTTAATTAATTAACATATTTTAATTATCCGCTTCATTAATGGACTTAGATACATTAATACACGCCACAAGATTAAAGTTGGCAAACAGATTCTTTTCATTTTTCTATCACAACTATTAATAAACAAACGCTATTAATTAGTCTCTGACAACTCCTAATTAATTAGAGGTTTTTATCGTAAATACCACAATCTAATTCTTTGGTGTTAATTTGTTACTACATTATTTGAAATCTTCTACTGAATATGGACGTCCTTACATTCATATTCGTTACCACCCATAGTGCAGCATGTTTCTCAACTTGCTTATTATATAGCTCTTTGGGGACACCATATCACAAGTTGGTGGACAATATCTTCATTTATTTTCCAAAACTATAACTGCATATTTTTTTTCTTCTAAATCTTACTATCTCCAATCTTTTATATATAAAAAATAAATGGATTTTTTTTACTCGAATTACAAGAAACATGATGTTGTTTTGAAGTATGCTAATCATCATTAACTTGCTGATAAAAAAAATTATCCTTAACTTCTTTCTATATTCTTATTTTACTATAATGTCTAATCCCCTCATATTTTCCATTTTTTCTAGAAAAAAATGATAATATATATTTTTATGAGATAGTTTTCTTTCATTGGGTGGATTGTGAAAATGTCTAAAATAAGATAAGATTAATACTTTTTTTTTGTAATGGGTTTCTCCGTATATAAAACTAAAATATAAAAATATTGTAATCAAATGGGTAGTAAAGAGATTGAGAGCTATTTTATTAATTCTATGATAATCTTAAGTTGATAATGTTCGTCTCTTGAATTTGAATTCTTTTAATTAAGATATAATAATTATATTAAAAATATACTCACATTAATTTTTTGTAAGTATAGGAAATTTTCCCAAACTATCTTACAAGAGTGGTAAAAATTCAAGATTTCCATGGAGGTGAATTTAAATATGACAACATTAAACAAATATTTTAAACATTTATATACCAAATACATTTATGTATAATATTCCTATGCTTGTTTGTATTCAGAAAATTGACCATAAGCAAGACCCAAAGTGTAGTGGAAGAGTAAAATTCTTCTAAAGATAATTTGTTTTTACTTGACCATTATTTAGAAATAGGTATCCACTAGAGACAACCTTAAAAAATGTACTATAATCATTATCAATGTTAAGTATATGTTATTCTGAGTGGGGAAAGAAACAACAAATATTTTGCTCTTAGCATGCTCTAAGAGTCCTATTCTATGTGTGAGAAAAAAAAATATACTTGGACACTGATACAAGATCATTTGTTACAAACTGATTATTTCAATATTGCACTTCCCTTATTCATAAGTTATGGAGGATCCATAAATAATTTGGTACAAACTAATTTCAAATGGTTGACACATAAGATACGGAATTCGAGTTATAAACGTGACTATCACTACAAGAAAATCATGAAATAGAAACCAATTTTTAGATACCAAAATAATTAGTTACAATAGAAACTAAAATAGAGACCATTTTAGAAACTAAAAAAAAAATTGGTTTCTAAATTAGTTTCTATTATTTTCTATTATTGTTAAATAGTTTCTAAATTAGTATCTAATTAGCAACCAAGGTTTTAGAGACCAAATTTAGAAACTAAATAATTGGTATCTAAAACCTTAGTTGCTAATTAGATACCAATTTAGAAACTATTTAA
>Ga0123342_1001028_pt1 | contig 46343 bp, 20 predicted proteins | sample Turbeawhitnodule_FD_89960 | JGI IMG/M metagenome (GOLD analysis project Ga0123342, IMG submission 89960) | Root nodule microbial communities of legume samples collected from Mexico - Turtle bean Mexico white nodule | ecosystem: Host-associated > Plants > Roots > Nodule | place: Mexico: Nepantla...
ATATATATATATATATATATATATATATATATATATATATTTTATATATTTTTTTTTTAATTTTATATATTATTAATAGTTTCATTTAATATTTTTATAAGTTATTATTATTATTATAAAATAATATTTATAAATGATTATGCACTAAAAAAAATATTCAAATTGCAATAAATTTTAGAGACCAAAATAATTAGTTACTATTAGACTAAATTAGAGACTATTTTAGAGATTAAAAAAATTAGTGATATCTAAAGTAGTTTTTATTATTAATAATTTTTTTTAAAATAGTTTCTATTGTCAATAAAAATTTATAACCTAACTTTCTCATACCTATAACAAACCAAACTTTTATATTCTTTGGATAACCTTGAGAAAACAAGAGAACTTTTTATCTCTAAGAAGTTAAAGCTAGTGTAATAGTTAGGATTTATTTCTTGCAATATTGGTAGCACATTAAATGTCACCTTATGCACTTTTTCTGGTTAGTTGCTGTATGTAGGCAATAAATTGAAAATTAAAAGAAAAAGTGACTGAAAACTTTATTTTCCTTTTGTCCACATCATTAGAGTGAGACATATTATATATATATATATATATATATATATATATATATATATATATATAAACATACATTTATCTCATTAACATAAGTTATTATTAAATTTTTAAATAAAGGTTTTTGTAAATTAAAAAATTACCATACATGAAAATTGAGATATAAAGAAAACTTAAAGGAGTTAATGTATATTTGGTTTCATTTATTAACTTAAAGTATCCAAACCAAAATTCAATATTTAATTAAATTATTTCAAATCTAAGTAAAAATTTAATTTATTAGTTTAATTAAAGTATTACTTTTAAAATTACATTATATATTTGGCATATGCATGAACTTCCTAATTTTGGATGCAGAAGGCATAAATTAATTAGTTTTTCAATTTCATAGACATGAAAATAAATTAAATTAATAAGGGTACATAAAGTAGAGGTATTAGAAGATTCAAAAGACAAGACATTAGTGCATCTAAAACAAATGCATGTAAAACATAGAGATCCTAATAACATAATGAGATTTCACATCGATTAAAGATGAAGAAAATTTATTGTATATAAGTGGGTGATAAGTCGGTTTTATGGGGTTGAGTTAAACTTAAAATCCACTTTATAATATGGTATCAGAATCATTTAAAGTCTATCATAACGAGTGTTTGTTGAACATATCGTGCAACCTATTATCGGACCCTTATCGAATCATTCATAATATGTTGTCACACGTACGAGTATATTTAGTTTACTAATTTTTTAATTCAATTAGATAGGTCCAAATTTTGCATTATAATATGCTCTTTAATATGGCATGCATGAAAACAGGAGATTGGTCCTCTACATCACAAGATTTTCTGAAGAATCAAAAGTTTGATTCATTTTCAACATACGTGATACAATATTTTATTGAGTCTTTGTGTGGTTCAACCTACACCTGAAATTAAGGGCTACAAGCAATTCATATAACTTAGATTGGTTATATTAATTTAATCATTCCTGTTATTAGATTAGTTTATTTTTCAGTAAGTTTTTTTCATATATATGTCCTAATCAGAAAGCACTAATTATCCGCAAGATGTCAAAAATAGAAAGTAAAAGAAGGTGATTAATTAATAAGGAATACACCTGTTAGGCATGAGTGCACCACCTAACATATATGTTTCAATCTCTCCTCATATCAAAACCACAACGAAAACGATAGAAACAGATATCACCATTCACACCAAATGTTGGGTGCAAAACCACCATAACTTCTTTCACTATTCATTCATTTTCTTTATTTTTAGTTTTTAAATTAACTTAACTAACTACGTGAAAATGTTATGTGTGTACAAATTATGCAAGAGATTCACCGGTCGGAGATAAGCGAACTCTAACCGTTAACATCCGTTATAGGGTAAATAACTACGTTTCAAATCTTGACTGATTCTATCATAAAGGTTAACGATAGATAATAACTCTCCCAAACACAACTCCCAACTTTCATTGCATTGTGATTTCCAAAGAATAATTATTTTCAAAATTTTAAAAGATATTGAGTTCGAATCTCATTCTAACTAAGGATTCTTATAGTTTCTTGATGATTCATTTTGAAGATCACACATTAATCAAAGATAAAGACAATTAAATTTTATTTTATAATCTAATAAACTATCATTGTGTTGCTTGATAACATTTTTGTAAATAAAGATCATATGAAATCAGAAAAGTGATTTTTATATGGGTTGGTGTTTAAGTGGACGTAAAAAATGTTCCTATTTCAAAATCTAGAGTTTTTCCACTCTCACCACTGCGACCACTATTCTCCATCAAACTCCTCAGTTTTACTCTCTCCTTCTTAACATCTACGTAAATTTTGTAATGCATTTTATATATTATATATGTATTTTCTTGTAATGAAATGATTAAACTTAAGGGTATGATTGTTAAAATAATAATAAAAAAAATAACTAATTATTATTTTTTGGAAAAAAATTACTTAAGTGTACATTAGAAACTCATTAAATAAAAAATAATTAGTTGTTATATTGACTAAATTAAATATTATTTTAAATACTAAAAAAACATTAATTTCTATTATTGATAAATAGTTTTTAAATTGATATCTAATTATTTACTAAAAATTTTACTATCAAATTCAGAATATAAATAATTGACAGTTAAAACTTTGGTAGCTAATTAGATACTAATATTTAAAAATTATTTATTAATAACATAAACTAATTTAGAAATCAATAATTATTTTAATTTCTAAAATAATAATTAATTTAATTATTAATAATTAATAATTTTTAGTCTTTAAAATTAGTTTTTATTTAATAATTTTCTAATTAGAAACCTATCATTTGAATGATAATAAGTTAATATTAAATTTTTCTTCTATTGAATAAGATGGCTTGACGAACATTTCCCATTATATTTAAATTCTTTAAAATAGATTCTAAGAATATATTTAGTATATTAGTATGATGTGAAGATTAACAAAGAGTATTTGATGAGATATTTAGTTTTTACTAACTCTGAAGTCATATACATGATCACGTGATAATACTTAATAAATAATGTTTCTATATTCAATATATCTACATTATTAAGTAGTTAATATGATAGTTAGTTTATATACACTTATACCTAAACTTCAAAACAAACAATATTTAAATTAATTGATTAACGTTAATAATACTATCTTAATATATATATATATATATATATATATATATATATATATCATGCTGTATTAATAACTGGGAGAAAATAATGGAGATGGGAGACAACTAATACCTCTATCTTGTTTTAAGTTTGGAGACAAATTTGTTTCAGTTGCCTAGGATTATATATGTACTAATTTATTGTTTAATAATTAATTAAGTGTTTATTACATAGGAATGCAAGTTGGCTTTGGGAATGAATATCATATTAATTTTTTAGTTGATTATTGTTTTTTCAATTAAGTCTCATTTTTTATATAATTTTATTAAGTAAAAATTATATAAGGAAAAAGCTTTGTGGGTGTAATTTAATCAGCAAAGTAAGAGTTATTGTTGGTAAGATTTGTTATTGTTAACATTACACTTAAAAAAAAATATGAAATAAAAAATCAATTTTAGAGAAAAAAAATTAATTATTATAGTAACTAAATTAGAGATTATTTTAAAAGTTAAAAAAAATAAATTTTAAATTAGTTTATATATTGTTAGATGGTTTATAAATTTGTATCTAATTAGTAACTAAGGTTTTAACTATCAATTATTTAATTTTTAAATTTGGTAAAAAAATATTGATTGTTAATTAGATACCAATTTATAAACTATTTAATAATAATATAAATTAATTTAAAAATCAAAATTTTTTTAGTCTTTATAATGGTCTCTAATTAACAAATAATTATTTTTTGACACTAAAAATTAGTTTTTATTTTATGATTTTCTTGTAGTGTTATATATTAAGAAAAAAAAATATTTTATCACTATATATAAGGTTTAGTCATGTATAAATAAACTAAATAGGTGTATTATCCTTAATAAATAAAAAAATTATTTTCGATCAAAATTATAATAATATAAGTCGTTTTTATTTATATTTATATAATTATCACTAAAAATATATTAAGTAAAGACTAATTAGTTATTAAGTTAATTTTTTTTATTAATAATAAAATTACTTTAGATATCATAATTTTTTTAGTTTTTAAAATAATTTTAATTTAATTAATTTAGTGATTAATTATTTTTTAAAATTAAATTTTATTTAATATTTTTTTTCTTATAGTGTAATTATTATTTAATTTTGTACATTATTATTTAAAATTAACTAAATTATTTTTATGTATTTTAAAAAGATTGGAGGTAGTATTATATATATCATAAATGAATTTTGATTAATATTTATGAATAAATAAAGAGTATGGTCTTGGTCAATACTCAGTAGTGGGCTGACGCAAATTTGCAAATGGATTTATTTGGTGCCTTCTCTTTTATTATTGACAAAATTAATATATAATTTAGCTAAAAAAATTAAATTATTAAATGAAGGTTAAAAATCTATGGCACATCAAATAAAAAATATTTGGTGTAAATATTAATTGAAATAATTTATAGATATAAAATATTTATTTACTTGATTATACATTTTTTTCTTTCTAGAATACAAAAATATTCTTAATATGTTTATATTATTATTAAATCAAAGCTATATTGTTTTTTAAAGATTGAATTAGGATTAGGATAACAGATCACAATCTTAAAAAAGGTATCGATAATCTATGTGTATCAAAAATATGAATAATTAAGAAAAAGCCACTCATAATAAGATTGAGTTAGGATTAGATAATGAGTATTAAAATATTTAGAGATTGTAATCCAAAAGAGGTTTCAAAAGGAGATAATGAAAATTAAACATGCTAAAATAATAAAGATATGGAATGAGATAAAACTATAAATTCTTAAGAGAAATTACAAAAACATGTTTTCGAGTACTGTTTTTAAAATATTTGTTACTGATTGAAAAATATAAAATTGCGCGAGCCCAATTTCTTATCTAACGAATTCACCTTTTATTCTTAATTTTCTAAAATTCTATAAAAATAAAATCGAGACGAAATTATAAATTTATTTTGTCACAATTCCTAAATTATGTTATGCGAGTCATTTTAGAATACTACAACAATATTTACTTTTAGTAATGTGTGAAGAATTAAAATCAATCTGAATTTTTTTATGAAGCTCAAACACTTCTCTTAAATGGTGTGTCAGTGTCAGATACTCATATCGGACACCGACCCTCGTATGACACTTGTAAAACACACATTCGTAAAATGTCCAATTTAAAAAGTATTTATTGGATTTCTGACAATTCTAGTACGGATCTAAAACAATTTTAAAAAATAAAAATACATTAATTTTCTAAAAACTCAAACTTAATGTATAAATTTTTATTATAATTATAAAAATAAGAAACAAATTCTTTTGAAACAGTCATGAAAAACATTTTTTTACTCTAAAAAATAATCTAAAACATATATTTGTACATAAATTTTTATTGTCAATTTATATAATTCATAATTATAATATATATATATATCCATATTTTCGTGTTTTACATTTTAAATATTATACGTTTCTTTGTATCGTATGAGTGTTCGTGTAATATATCTATTACATTTTAAATATTATACGTTTCTTTGTTTTTATCGTATGAGTGTCTATCTGTTACATAATTTTTGACAGATATAAAAAGTAGAATATTTAGTTTTATAATTCAGTTTAGGTTTGTATAAATTGCAAAATGCTTATCTTTTATGGTGGGCTACCATGCTTCACTGTGATATTTTCTCTCCTAAATTCTACGTGTGATTATACATAGTCAGATAGCACCCATTATCATTCATAGAAAACATCAACGTCGTGACCCAATTTTAATCACCGAATCAATTTCACAGAACAACGTTGATGACGTCATTGATTGATGTGTTCGTAATCACCCTTTATAGGCCATGCTGATTCACACATTCATTGCTTCCTCTTCTTTCTCTCTGCATATTACCTTACCAAGAGAATAAACAACTAATTTTATTGTCTTTCAAATTTCAATCTCTGAATTCACTTATCACTCTTCTTCATTAGATCTTAAATCAGATCTGATATCATATCAGAATATCAGACAGGATTGTTCTTCCATATACCAATATAGTCTCACATCGCTCAGGAATCGAGACTAAAGGCAGTTTATATACTTCCTCCTCCCTTCATCTTTGAGGCGCCTTTTAAGGACAAAATTGTGACGGAACACCGACCTCCAAAGTGGACAATACCTCAGATGCGGTGATTGACTCTAGCAATGCTGTCCAACGACTTGGGGTCGGAACAAGTGTATAAGAGATTTTACAGTACAAATTTTATGTTGATTTTGTAAGATTGATGTGTAGATTTTATATTGATTAAAAATAGAAATATTTCATAATCAGAAATATTTGATGTGAGGGCACTTGTTTATTGTTATGGATAGTTGTGAATGTGTATGAGTTGGATAATTAAGTAGTTAGTGCAGTGAGCATCAGCGCATGCTTGGCCAATGACGTATACTTGTATTTGATGTAGAACATGTAATCATATCATATTTCTCATAGCCACTCCTCTTTTAAATCTTTGCTTCACTCCTCTTTAAATCTCCTATTTATTTTATGGCATGAAGTGAAAAACGTGTTTTGTCTTAATTTATCTTCAAATGCACCCATCAATATATCTGATTACAAAAAAAAAAAAATCAAAACTCAGAGAAGCTGTGAAAGATTCTAAAGTAGTTTAAATTTTTAAGTAAATTTATAGGGTTAAATATATTTTCTGTATTAATACAAGATTCGATTTTCTTTCTAGTCTAAATTTTAAACCTATTATTTGTTATAAAAAAATTATTAAACTGAAATTTTCTTTATGTAACAAATGAATTTTCAGATGAGTCATGATGAAAAATTTTAACATCTTAATCTATATTAGAACTTTATTTGTCACGTAACAAAAACTGATAATGACTCATTCTAATAGTTTTGTTAATATACAAACCCAAAAAATCTCAAATTTGGATTAGAGACGAAAATTAATTTTGTGTAAAAGTATCGGGACAAAAAACATAGTTAATCCATTTATTAATAGGTAGAGTTATTATAATTGTAAAACTTTTAATGTAAGACTTATGAATAAAATGAGGGTGTAAATATTTTAAGATAGTTAAGTGTGAGTTTGACTTGAGTTTAAGTTGATTTAAGATTTCAGATGTAAACTTATCTAAATAATGGAGTGCTAATAGAAATTTAAAATTTAAAACAAACTTATTTGTTTTCCTTTTGAAAAATGATAACCGTAGTTTTCACTTTCTCCAAACTACCTTATTCTTCATTTCTTTCCCTTCTTTCAAAATTTTACAATTTAAATCTCTCTCATTTTCTGGATTGGTTTTCAAGAGTACAATCATGTAGGAAATAGAGTGGAGCAAGGCTAAGTGTGTTTTATCTTCTCCCTTTAATTTCAAATTGTTTATCAAAGAATAGACATGCAAACGTTTGAGAATAACTAAAGTATGAATTTTATTACAAGAAAATCATTAAATCACTAGTACAAAATTTCAAAAAGGTGACCCAAACAAATACGATTTTTATAAAATAATTGTTAAAAAAGAGACAGTAGCAATTTTGTAATTATTTTTTTTAAAAGACGCGCTACTAGAAAATTATTGAATAGAAATTAATTTTAGAGACAAAAAATAATTAGTTGTTATAATGATTAAATTAGATACTATTTTAGAGACTAAAAATGAAAGTCAGATAGAGACGCGTAAAAAATGAAAGTTGCTCAAATGAGGTAACGAACGCGGTAGTTAATATTTGAAGGGGATTGGGTCGATCAAAATTCCAAAAATCCACAGTTTACTATTATTTTTTTTTTATTTAGGTGTTTTTCAAGTATTTTCATGTTTTAGTTCTCATACTTTCACTTGTCAGAAAATTCTGAAATTCTGTATCGTGTTTCCTAATATAAATTAGAGTTATCAAACCATTATGATTATATTACATTCGCAAATTTATTATATATTACATTACATAATGTTATGTGTTCTAACATGAAATCTTATTATTTTAGTGTTTATTTTGGATATAACATGTTGAGTTTGATGGAAGGTGTAAATCCAAAGAAACTCACTTGGATGGAACTTAAGGTAACCATCACTTTAGGATAAATGAATTATTAGAATAATATAAACTTTTTTCATATATTTATAAAACTTTTGTTAGAATGTTATATGTACTAATGTATTGTGTGTTGATTTCATATTGCATTATTGTTATGGAAATTTGATATTTTTATGTAGGATAGTATATATATATATATATATATATATATATATATATATATATATATATATATATAAAATAAAATATTTAAGAAAAACACTTATGACGACAATTTCAGCCTGGAACTGTTTCTAAAAATATAATTTTTTTTAATCTTTTCATTGTTTGTTTGGTAGAATAACGACAGTTCTAGAACCATCGTTAATATGGTTTTATAACGATAGTTCTAGAACGTCGTTATAAATAGCTAATTTACAACAACACCTAGAATAACGACAGTTCCCGAATCGTCTTTATATGATCTTTTTAACCGTTGTTAAAACACTATTTTGTTTTTTTTATCAACAAAGAATAAATAAAATTAAAAATGGGACACTTCAGGGGTGTCTCAACCCGTATACAATAGGCAAAAACACAATACAATAGAAGCCTTTGGTTCTTGACCACCAGAGAGCACCTACAAGGCTCACAAAACCAGTTGAATGATGCGGTTAAAGCACTATTTTGTACTAGTGAATAGAAATCAATTTTAAAGACAAAAAATAATTAGTTGTTATAATGATTAAATTAGATATTATTTTAGAAACTAAAAAAATTATTAGTTTCTATTTTAATTAGCTACCAAAGTTTTAACGTTATTTTAAATAGGTTCCTTTGTTTATTTTAAGATTTATGTCTCGAATTAAATCTCATGTCTTAAAACAATCCTAAAATTAGTTTATTTAATAATTTTATTAGTACTTGACAAATTAATTAACTAAAATTGTATTTAAAATAGACGGTTGATTATATGGAATAAAGACATTAATTAAGAATCTTGATTAAGAAAGGAATTGCAATCACATTTAAGTTCCTTTCATCTTCTCCCATTACTTAAAAAGGAAAAGTAATATAATTTTGATGTCCGATTTAGATAAAAAGTAATTTGACTTCACCAAATATTTCATCTTCTTCCACCGTTTCAATTTTTCAAAAATTTAATAATTAAATAAGTGATTTTAGTATATAATATTAGATTTATTTAAAAGTTGAATCCTGATTTTTTCCATCTTAAAACATCATAAGTAAATTTTTAACAATCAATAATTACTAAAAAAATAATTAAATATAAACTAATTTAGAGATAAAAATAATTAATCAATGTATTTATTAAATTAGATATTATTTTATATATTAAAAAATTATTAATATTTAATTTATAAAATAATATTTAACTTATTTAATGTAATGATTAATTATTTTTTATTTTTAAATTAGTTGATATTAATGATTCTTTTTATAGGAATGAATTATATTGAAGTGGAAGATTAAACTAGCACCAACATGAATGATAGATAACCCACACACTACTTATCAATTAGGTTCCTGTGTGAATAGATAATAATTCACACTTTTTTTTTTTTCGTTTAGACTTGTATCTAAAGCGTTCCTAACATAATATATGTCTTATTTGTGTTACTTAATTCCAAAAAACTTTGTTTAATTACTTTGATAGAATACAAATAGATTTTTCTGACCTCTTCTACTCTATTTATATTTTAATTACAATTATCTTCTTTTTTTAGTTTGTGTATAGAGTTAGAGATGAATAGGAAAGATAAAGTAAATGATAAATTATTAATAAGTTATTTTTTATAGTCGTCCTTGTATCTTTTCGATTTACGAGTGCGTGCTGATCAAATGTAGCCATATAATCGTTTTTGTAAATGTAATATAGTCACATTTGTTTTGTCTTTCTGCACTAGTGTTGGTATTGAATTGATAAGTTTTTGTTATTAAGGAAGTAAAATAAGATTATATTAAGGAGATTAAAAATATAATCTTAAAAAAAAGTGTAAAATAATGTTATATATATAATATATTTTTTTAAAATATTTGTAATATATTATTATATATAGAGTATAAACAAGCTATGTTTGATGAATGATTGAGGCAACATAAAAAGGTATTATTCATGAAGAGATAAATTTAGGATCTAAATTGTGTCAAAAAGAGAAAGAAGGACTATCTCAAACGCTTCAAATTTAGCTAAGCAAAACTTCCTTCATTAAACCTTCTTGTTGCTAGTCCTTTTTTTTATATATTTAAGAATATAAATACTTTTATTTTTATTTCTTATTGAAATTAGAGAAACTTAAAAATTAACTATTAGAAAATAGACTTAAGTGTAACTTAAACTTATAAAATCGACTTATAAGATAAAATTTGCATCTATTTAAAGAAGTGAACTTAAAAGTTTAACTCAATTGTTGATAAAAAAAAGTTTAATTCAATTTTACAAAACCGATTCATAAGGTAATGTTTGCATTCATCTATATACTATAAAGTGTTTTTATCTTTAGTCAATGTGTAATTTCCAACATTAACTTTTTTATTTTTTACATTTTTATTATTTCTTACATCATTTGATGTTTATAAAAGAAATCTATGCTAAATAATGCACTCTTTCAAAATTATTAGTAAGTTGAGTTGTGAATAATCTATTATTTATTAATTAAATTTTCGAAAAGTTATAACAAAACTAATATATCGAGTAATACTTCCAATCCAATCATGTATTATATATTGGAACAAAGGTAGCATATGATTTTGATCAGCAAAATAAGTTATTGCGTACAAGGTTGAAACCCACGATTGGTCATGGGTACCACCATTTATGAAATAACACTTTTACAAACAATTTTAGAAAAACAAATCTATTCCTTTGGCTTTTCTAGTTCCAAACATTTCTTATGTGTCTAGACAATTTTTTCTGTAAAAGTTTCTGAACAAAAAATAATAAAAAATGCACAAAATGAAAACTAATTTAACACATGCTAATTTGTTGAAACTCTCTATTATAATTTATCTAAAAAATTAGTTTTTGTTCCTGATAGAGAGATGAACCTAGATAACTATTGAAGGTTTTGTCTTCCTCCTTCCTTCGGGCAGATTGTTAGGGTTTTGTTGTGATCCTTCTGGTCTTCGCACTACTCCTTCGGTTCTCAGTCTCGGGTGAGTGACAAATGGGGGAGGTACTTGCAGAAGACACTCCGACGCTAAAATCAGTAAAGAGGGTGTTCGACACTCGGATATGTACAGTGATAATGATGTACCTTATTCCTTGAAATGTGTGCTATTTATATTATTTTAATGAGCTTACCTTATTGGGTCTGATTAGTGGAATGAATAACACTTATGGTTGTATTACCCAATTCTTAATTGTAATTTAGTTTCACCGACCTTGATTTGAGCGTTAATGATTAAATGTGTCGGTCGGCCAGGCTGTCCGTGAGGATCTCGGTCAGCTCAGTCAAGGGGATCGAGTCTCGGTGAACTTAGTGTCGCCCCATACCAATACAGTTTTAATCTATAAAAACTTAAGAAGAAACTTATTCAACTTTTTTTGAACTTCTTAGACATAGTTTAAATGGATTTGTATATATGTATGTATATACATGGAAAGGATACGTAAAAAGTTTGCATGGACTAAGAAACTTCTCAGTGATTTTGGTTTAAATTAAGTGTGATTAAATGGAAAGGGCCCTTGATAAAAAGGAAAGGACAAAAATTAGTGAATAAGCAAAGCACTATATTTGGTTTCTCTCATTAATCCTCTGTTTTCCAATATTCATTATCTTCACTTGTGATGTTCCACTATATTAGGTTGCCTAATAAACCTGTTTCTTAAATAGATGCTCCAATTATGAAGAAAAAAAAAAAAAGCACTACAACTGCACTTTCTCTCTCTTTTTTATGTAGTAATGATGCTGGTAATCATACCTAAATGTAGCAGTTTCTTTTTAGACCTTTCTCTCCAACAAATAACACTTTTGAAACAGTCTCTAAAAAATATAAAAAAGAAAACAAGAATGAACACTTGGATTTCCAACACCATTACCTCATCTCAATATTACCTGTCTGGCATTAATTATTAGTGAGCAAAATAAGAGATATTCTTGGAATTATTAGATACTTTAGCTATTATTTTCTCCCCACCTAAATTTTTTTTACTATTGTTATTAATTCAAATTTTATTAATTTTAAATGTTAGTTATTAATTCAGATTTTATTATTACTTTTAAATTATAATTTTATTATATATATTATTGAAGTAAATCAATGAAAATAAATGTATCAGTTCAATATTTTGTAATTTCGTAGTAATGTTGACTTATGTTATTTTCTTCAATTCGTTTTTATTAACGTTAATAATTTATTAACGTTAATAATTTATTAACGTTAATAATTTATTAACATTAATAATTTATTAACTGCATAATTCATATAACATGTTTATACATTCAACATGATAGAGTGAAGTTAAAGGCAATTGATTCGTGCACCTAATCAATTTTTAAAATTTTAAAATTGTTTCTGATTCTGAAACTAAAATTATACATCTATTTAAAAATTGCAGAGAACATTTTACTTATTTTACGTGAGTAGTTGGATGTGGCTCTAAATTTTTTGGGTGCATAAAACAATTGAAGATTAGTTAAGTTTTAGGGTTCAGTTTTTCAGAACATTTCTTTCTCCACTTCTATAGTTTGTGCATGTAACTTCATACTTCATGCTTGGTGAAAAGTTAAATTTAACCTTAATGAAATTATTATTTTCTTCCTTTGTAAAATTTGAAAGTAAATTTTGAACTCTAAATTTTAGAATTCAAAAGTTATAATGACTTTTGAATTCTAAAATTTGAAGTTGACTTTCAAATTTTACAAATACCTTTTCTAGATTTAAAAAGACTTTTAAATTGTAAAGTTTGGAAGTCAACTTTATATTTTGAATTTTATAATTTAAAAGTTATTTTTAAATTCAGAAAATGAATTTTAAATTGTAAAATTTAAAATATAATTTTTAATAATATTTTTGGAATTACAATAATTATAGGGCATGAAGAAAACTATGGAGGTGCAATAAGAAATTACCAGTTTTCCATTATTCAAGCCAATGGAACGTGGGCTTGTCTGAGAGCTCTTGAACATTTGTGGTGAATATAAATGACAAAGTGAGAATTACTGATAGAATTCATGGTGGTGGAAAATAATGCATGAAATGAATTGAATTAGTATAAAACTGAATTAAATTTTAGAAGCAGTTTGACAAAAATAAACTAAATCAGATTTTGAAGATGTTTAAAAGATAAAATTGAAACAATTTCAAACAAATTTAATTAATAAAATAATGAATTTAATCTTTTAAAATATAACCAAATTTACAACCTTTATAATATTATATTCTTTAGAATTACATTTTTAGGAATATGATTTTCATGAATCAAATTTAATAATTTTAAAAAATAAACAGTTAAAAATAAAAAATGAAATAAAATAAAGTGGGGAAGATGCAATTATTATAGAAAATAACTTTGAGTGAATATATATATATAGAGAGAGAGAGACCTTTAACCGTATGAATGAAAAAAAATATTTATAGAAGGAAAATAACTAAAAAGATTGTTAAAAAACTAAAATTTACAAATTCATTTTAACTTGTACATAACATCATTTTAACGTTTAAAAAGTATTAATTATTTTTAACTTATAATTTTATTTAAACATATATTAAATATGAAACATTTTTATCCATTGAAACTAACAATTTTTTTTAAAAAAAATCAACTAAATGTGTGAATGTGATAGTTAAAACTTAATTTTGCGCAAATTTTGTTATGAAAATGACATATACGTCCTTATTACTTCATCAGGATAAGAATATTAAAATCGTTCTAATCATCAATATCACACGTAGCATGAGAAAATTGAAAAATACAATATTATTATTATATCGTAATATTCCATTTACAACTAAACTTTATATACACCTCTTATTCTCTTGCATTTTTTAAATTCCGTAATTACAAATAATTTCGTAGAAATTATTTTTAATGAATTCATAATAAAAATAAGAACTAAAATTCTCAAAATTATATATTTTTTTTAAAAAAACTTAAAAATTCCAATATACAAACTTTTTTTAAAATTTATCAAACAGGCATTCTTATATCCTTTGTTTAAAATAAAATTAATTGATTTGATTTTTTAGTTTATTTTGAATTTACGATTTAATGTTTTTAACATTCTAAAATGTTTGATTTTTTTTTTTGAACAAAAATTGTTTATTTTGGATAATTCCAATGAAGACTTCATAAAGCGCCCATTGAAATAAAGATAAGAAAGAAAAAAAAATTATCATATTAAATCTTAACGGACGGGAAAATTACGAAAGAGTGTTGAAAAGATTGGGGTGGAGAAGGCGAAGAAAACGCGTTCATCTCTGAAGAGCTGAAAATAAGGTAGCGTTGTCCATTTTTTGATCCCTAATTTCAATTGTGCGTTTTCGTTGTTATGGAATGTTCTGTGCCGATCTTTTGTTTCGCGTGAATATAGGCTCGTCTTGTTATTCGCAACTCTTTTCGAGATGTTGATCGCCAACTGCAACAAACCAATTGCAAGATAATTAAATTCATTGCAAGATTAGATGATAACGGATTTCTTTTTTTTATTGATGTTGATCCCGTGGAGTTGATGTTAGCAGGAAGAATCAGAATGGTTTTTTTTTTTGTTTTTTTTTTCTGTTTTGGTTGAGTGAGTATTTTGTGATTTCTTCTTCAAGAAATCAGATCTATGTTGACTTAGAGGATCAAAAATAGACATAAAACTGAGAATACGAAAATGAAGTTAGAATGCACACTTAGTGTTCTGTAAGCATCCACCCAATGCTAACCCTTCTGACTGAATTGGCAATTACCGTTCCTTTGCCTTTAATAGATAATTAGTGCAATGGTGTGACTCTGTCACTAACTGAATTTTCTTTGTTGATAGTTTATATTTGCTGCATGTTACGTACGTAAATGTTCATTATGTTTGGGTTGGTCATACTAGTGGAATTGCCCTGAGAGTAATATCTGAAAATATTTCATAAAAAAGGGTGATATGGAAGTGGTCATGGAATTCAAAGTTGCTAGAACTTTTTTTCAGTTGCGTGTGTTGTATTAATTTCATTGGATGCCTTGTTTTATTTCTTATTATACTTATCTAATGGTTTGCTAATTTAATAATTTTGTCCTTTACACTATGAATGCATTTTAATACTTATTTACCTTATGATTGGTGTGTGAGAACGAGATCAAGAGATGATAAAAAAACTGGGTTTCTCTGGCAATGCACACAAAGACACTGAACACATGCAATGATTTCAATTGATTGTAATTGATTAGGCCGAATGAAACACAGGGTATTATGTTGGGAATATCTGATATTTTGGATCCTCAAAACAGATTTGGACTTGTAGGAAATATCAGAAAGTTATATGGATATCAAATCACCGAGCAAGAAGGCACCTGAGGAGCTGTCACGTGAGTTGCTTATTGCTATCTCTGATTGTTTACCTGATAAAATTCTGGATTCAGATATTGTGAGTGAAAGCGAGGACGCAGATGGCTTTGGAAGACCCAATGTTGATTGGGATGACAAGTTTAGGTCAGAATTGATTTCAATCTCCTATGTTGAATCTCCCGATGTCAAAATCTGATAAAACCTCATCAGGGGAATATAGACTGTAATATATGCTACACTTATTTTTTCTTATGTTTTGAATTTCTGCTGTACCGAATGTTATGAATTGGTTATGGCTATCCAGTGTGGACTATCTTCCAACCACATGTTTTCTCCACTCACATGCTTTGTTTTGTATTCTGTTATATCTTTTTTAAAATAAAAATTTTCATGTTATTCATCATTATTTAACATGGTATCACAGCTATGCGACACCTCAAGTAACAACAATAATTTGTCATCATATGAAAAAAATATTGGGGATACCAAAATCCATATGTTAACAAAAATATAAGTAACTCTAAACCTGATTTTTCCACAGTAATTAAGACAAGTAACAAAGATATGAGTAACTCTAAATCGATATAAGAGTGATGGTTAGAGTGGAACATGATATTGGTAATTGGATTCTAGATGAGACTGGTCATTTCACTCTTAAATCGGCTAGGACTTTTTTCTTGGATCCAAGAGTTTCTTGTGGTTGGAGTAAATTTATTTGGTCTTCATATCTTCCGCCTTCCAAAACTTTTGTCCTTTGAAAAGTTTTCATGGGCGGCTTCCTACAGATCAAGATATTCAAAATAAAGGTCTTCATATTTGTTCTATGTGTATGCTTTGTGAAAAACACGAGGAATCTATTGAACATTTATTTTTTGAATGTTCTAATGCTTTGCGTATTTGGAGTTGAGTTCGCCAAATTTTTCCTACTTCTCATTTCTCTAATAAGGATGATCTTCTCTCTTTTATTAAGAGTGATGGTAGTCCTTTGGTTAAATTGAGTAAGCTTGCTGTGATAACTTTTTCTATTTGGATGATATGGCGTATCAGGAATTATACTCGTTTTCAGGATAAGATTGAGGTTTCTAGGGCTATTTCGGTTATAAAAGATTTAACTCGTCTAGTGGGAAATTCGTCTAAAGTTTCAATGAAGAATGATATGTTGGATTTCAACATGATCAAGTTTTTTGGTATTCATACTCGTACTAGTAAATTTTTTCGTCCTCTTCCTGTTAGATGAGAGTTTCCTTCACCAGGCTAGGTTAAAATTAACACTGATGGGGCTGCTAACTGATTGCTGAGTTTTATGCGGTTATACATGCTATGGAGGTAGCTCAAAAGTTGCGACTTAATGTTTGGCTGGAATGTAATTCTGCATTGGTTTGTATTGCGTTTACTGCTAGAACTAATGTTCCTTGGATGTTTTGTAATCGATGAAATACTTATCTCAATTACTGTGGGAAATTCATGTTTAGAGTTACTCAATTTTTCGTGAAGGAAATGTGTATGCTGATAAGTTGGCTAATTTAGGATTTATTCATAGAAAATCTTTTCATTGGTATAATAGGCTACCATCTAGTCCGTTCTTAGAATTCTTTATGATTAGATATAGTCTACGTATGTATCGTTTTTGTCAAGTTGATATAGATACCTAACATGAAAGCTTGTACTTAATAAAATAAAATAAAAATAAAATGATGTTAGATAGAAAAATAAAAACAAAAAGATATTAAATGGAAAAATGAAAATTGTGTTATATGAAGAAAAATGTCGTTATTTGGAGACTATGGGTGACAATTTTGAGTATGTGTTAGTAACTTTCTTTTGCTGACAAAATGCCTGGTAAAATGGGGAGACATTTCTATTGCAAATTTGAAAACAATTTGTGAAGATAAAATGAGAATGAATTGACTTTTTACTTACACTTAAGATCTTTTCATAATTTTGGAAACAATAATAGCTTAAATGTACTTTTGGTTCTTCACGTATTGCGCAAGGGTTTTTTTTTTTTTTTTTCTTCTTTAGTGGAAGATAGTGGATAAGGAATTTTAAGAGTATAATATTTTTAGAGAATTTGAAATGATAAAATATAGTGTTTGAGTAAGAAATTTTAAAAGAAATTAAAATTTAAAGTTTAATAATAATAATTAGATTATTTAAAACTAGAGAATTTCAAATTTTTACATCCAATCTTTTGTTATTTCTTTATTACAATTATTAGAATTGCTTTGTTGTTATTATAAATTATTGTTTGATATAAGTATGACTTTTTTTAGTCAATCTAGAAAATTTAATTTTTATAGATGATATGTAGATTTTCTATTGACTTCTATGATATTATGATTAATTTTTTCTTAAAAACTCTGATGGTTTTTTTATCATTCACGCTAAAATTATTTTTTCTTCAATAGTTCGTTAGGATTTTCTTTTTCCTGTTACTTTCACTTAATAATATTAACTAAAGTATTTTTTGTCAATGAATTCTGACAAAAACATTTTAATATCAACTAAAATATTTTTATTTTGTTAACAATTGTTTTATATATTTTTTATATTTAGATAATTAAAATATTTTAATATTTTTTAAATGATTTTTTTTAATAAATTTAAATTACCTTGTCCAAAATAATTTGAAATAAAATTAATTTAAATATGATATATTTAAATATTTAAAAAAAAAACAAAGAATTTATGAAGTTGAGGAAAGGGAAGATGCATAATCAATATATTTGAGTTTCACGCAGTCCATTATTGATAAAGCCAAGGTTTTTTTAAATGTAGAGTATTTGAGCATGTCTAAATTTTTTTTATAACTCCTCTGAATCTGAGAGTTGTCTGTCTCACAAAAAAAACATTTTTGATGCCATGGTTACAAGCAAAACTAATATTATGTCTTTAAATCACCAGTACCATCAACTTTTAGAATTATATTATATTTTATTTTATTAATACTTACCCTTAAAAACCTGTTTTTGCCAAAATTATGTTTGGTCCAATTTCTCTTTATCAAGAAGAGAAAGTTCAAAACCGTTAGGACAATATTTATAACAATATATAAAGGAATTCTCTTTTTTTTACACATTTTATTTTCTCATTTTATCTTTTATAATATTAAATTTAACAAGTATTTATTTTAAATTTTAAATTTGAATCTTTAAAAATTTAGAAAATTTTGAATTTAAAAAAAAAAATCCAATTTCTTACAATTTTACCCTTTAAGTAATTATTTTTTTAAAATTTAAATAAATATTGTTAATAAAAAAACCACCTATACAATCAAAAAGTAAAAAAAAAATATATATATATTTAAAAATAATAATTTTTGTCAAAAGGAAAAAATATATCGTATATTTATATTATTCCTCTTTTAATAAAATAATAATTTGTTTGTTTGTTTAATGTTATATTGAATAATTTATTTGTATTTTAAAATAATTCAATAATTTATTTTCTTACAATTAATGGTTATATATATAATAATTTTTTTTAATATATATATATAATTTATCCTTTAAAGAAAAAATATACTCTACTTTTAATAAATAAATTCATTAACAAATATACCTTCTTGAACACTAAATGATCATATTCTAAATTATTGCTTTTACATTTATATAATAAAAATATATAATAACATTTATAAGTTTATGTTGTATATTAATTCAATAAAATTAAAATTATTATAAATTTATTATACAATATTTATAATAAAATAACATAACAAATTTTAAAAATACAAGCACTAGAGATGAGGACGTTTGTATTTAAAGAAACATATTAAAAGATTTTAATTAAATATTATTTATCATATGCGAGCTTTAAGCGAACAACAAACTATTGCTAAAATTAGAATATTTTTAGAAGAAAATTATCACATTCAAACTTCTGATCTTATCCATGTCTTATATTTTTCTTGGATAATTTGTTATTTCAAAAATGGATAAAAAGTATTATGCACTAAATAATGTCATTTAATAAAGAAAATCATGCATATAATAAATTTGTTGATTTTAATAATAATTAGAAACCATATTAAGAATTATCTGTCATTATATTACATTTTAAAATTGTTTTATATGCATCGTTATATACTTTCAAAACAAAGTAGTAAGATTATTTTTCATTCTTTTCAATTATATATATATATATATATATATATAAATAAATAAAAGTAAAAGAAGTTTTAAATTTTCCGAATTTGATTTTTTATCATAATCGTTAGATACATATAAAAAATTTAATGCTTAATTATTTATGAAAATCAGACTTAAAAGATGCATATAATAAGAAAAGGGTGAGGGACACTTTCAATATAGGAGTTTTCTAAAAGAAATTGTGAGAAGAATGTGAACTACTTATTTTAAATGCTTGAAATTTTTCATTATACTGAATTTTTTTAAAGTATTTTTATTTATTGTAGGTTTTAGTTGGAGCATGATACAAAAGATTCGTCACATTTTTTTTAGATCTAGATATAGGAATAAAAAAATAAATTAACTCATTCATTCTGACTTAAATTCGGTCATTTTGACATAATATTAAATATGATGTGTTCCTGAAGTTTGTAAGTTGAAAAAAGAACTCTGAAACAACGAAAGAGATCGAAATGTGGATAACCTATGACCTAAATTTAATAAGAAAATAATGCAACATTGATAAAGGAGGTCTTTTTTGACCAGTGGTAGTGGTATAAATTTGAGTTGAATATCCTTAAAATATGTAATTAAGCTGGAGATACACATGGAGTTATGCTAAGTGCTCAAGACATGGAAGTGAAACTAAAGATTCCTATGCAGCTAGATATCCGTGAGACATGGAGCTAAGTTTTGGTTTTGGTTTATGAATTGTCAAAAGAACATGTAGACATTATTTTAATATATCTATTATTATAAAAAAATTATTAAATAAAAATTCATTTTAGAGGTCAAAACTACCATATAGGTACTATTTTATTAAATAAAAAACAAATTTTTAAAAATAAAATAATTAGTTAATATTGGCTAAATTATATATTATTTTAGATATTAAAAAGATTATTGATATCTAAATTAGCTTTTTTTAAAAAAAAAAAAATTCATGTTAGACATTACTATGCAACTTGACATCCCTCAAGTAACTACAATCATCTACCATCACATGAAACAAATATTATTAAAAAAAAGAAAAAAATACAAATATATAAGGAGACTAGGCCAAAACTCATATGTTAACAAAAATTATACATATTCATAAAGAATTATAAGAACATATTAGATGAAAGCCTATTATACCAATGAAATGATTCTCTATGAATAAATCCTAAATTAGCCAACTTATCAGCGCACGCATTCCCTTCATAAAAAATATGAGTAACCCTAAACCTATTTTTTCCACAGTAATTAATACAAGTATTTTATCGATTAAGAAGCATCCACGGAACACAAACCAAGGCAGAATCACATTCAAGCCAGACATTAGTAAGCCCCATCTTTTGAGTTTCCTCCATAACATGTATAACTCCATAAAACTCAGTGACCATAACAGTCTGAACTTCAAAAAACACAGAGAAAACACCAATAAATTTCTCCATACTCTCACGAAAAATATCACCACAAGTAGCAAGACCAGAATACCCCTAGCAGCCTCATCAATGTTAATTTTAACCCAGCTTGGTGAACGAAACTCCCATCTAACAGGAAGAGGATGAAGAACTTTACCACTACGAGTATTAATACCAAAAAACTTAATCACGTTGAAATCTAACATGTCATTCTTCATTCAAGCTTTATAAAATTTTCCCACTAGACAAGTTAAATATTTAATTATCGAAATAACTTTATAAACCTCAATCTTATCCTGAAATCTAGCATAATTCTTCATACGCCATATCATCCAAATAGAAAAAGTTACCACAATAAGCTTAATCAATTTAACCAAAGGACTACCATCACTCTTGACAAATATTCAAATCTAGCTTAATCGAAATAATATTCACCAGAAAAATCACCATATATTTTAAGAAAAATATTCAAATTAGTTTCTAAATTTGTATCTAATTAAGCTATCAAGGTTCCAACTACCAACTTTAGAGTCTAAATAATTGGTAGCTAAAACTTTGATAGTTAATTATATATCAATTTATAAAATATTTATCAACAATAGAAACTAATATAGATATCAATAAATTTTTTAATCTTTAAATTAGTATCTAATTTAATTAGTATAACAACTAATAATTTTTTATCTTTAAAGTTGATTTATATTTAATGATTTTATAGTCTCTTAGAAGTTTTGGCTTTTTTTTTACCTATGATCTATTCTGGTTGCTAGCTGTTATTGTATAAGGATTGAAACACTTCTAAAATATTTTTTTTTAATTTTATTTATTCTTAACAAAAAAAAATGAAACTAAGTTGAAGATATTCAATGTATAAAGTCAAAATGAAAATGCTCAAAATTGAAGCAAAACTATAAATGTTCGATGGCTAAAGTGGAGTAAAATATACTCAATGGTTTAAGGGTTTAAGGTTACATATCCAATGATAGAAAAAATGACAAATGGTTTGAGACAAGCCACTCTTAACATAGAGGTGTACTTTTCTTGAAAAGTTTTATTAAAATTAAGAAAATACAAACACAAGTTAAAATATATTTTCTAATATACCAAAATGAATTAGTTCAACTATTTTTTAAATTCAAATTGTAATTGAATTTGCAATGAAAATTCAGTTCGCTATGAGTATAAATTTGTCGTATTTCACCATCTATAAATATTCCATGTGACATATAAATAATTATCAATACGTAAAATAATATACATATAAGTATTTCATGTGACATTGATACATAAAATAATATACATCTATAAGTATTCCATGTGACATAATACATAAAATAACTAATATACTTATCTTGCATGTGTGAAGTTTACCAATACAGAAAATTGCATAAGATATTCCTCGTATGAACGTGGTTGCATAAAAGAGAAAGAAAAAAAAAATTCATATACTTTCGTATAATTAAAGACAAACTCTAGAAATATTTAAGGAAGAAACTTCTGAGAGTAAACAAACTTTAAAGGTATAATTATATATTAAAACGGTGTCAAAGTAATATTTTCTTTGTAGTAAACTTGTTGTGCACTTCAAATTGAGTAATGTTAAAGGAGTTTAGTGAATATACAACGTCATATCAACCAACCTGTTGCCACCTTTTTTTTTTTTTTTATAAAGTTTTCGTGTTAAGCATTACTATGCAACTTGACATCTCAGCTAAACTGACACCTCAAGTAACAACAATCATCTGCCATCACATTAAAAAAAATATTATTAAAAAAAAGAAAACAAAATACAAAAACATGGGGGATTAGACCAAAACTCATATGTTAACACAAACGATACATAGGTAGATTATACCTATTCATAAAGAATTCTAAAAACAGATTGAGAAATCCAATGAAACATAAACAAAGTGATGGTAGGAAAGTCTGGGAATCATAGAATTTATCAAAGTTCATAGGTTACAAACTACAATTTTCTAGGCTGTGATTTTGATATGTTCCTACATTTTGAACTAACTTTTAACTATATATTCTATATATAAGGTGACCCCTAATTCACCATAAATTTAGGTATGTCATCTCGTTATATATTGGAGTATAACACAATTAACTGCTAATTAACCAATTGAGTAAATAATTAATTTTAGAGTTGGGTCCCAAAAATCTTTGCTTAATTTTTCACTCAAATAATTAGTCAAATATTAATCTCATCACCATGCACACAAGTATGCTGATACATTAAAATATTATTATATTATTATTATAAGGAATTGTGAAGTCAGTGCTTTTTTAGTATTTCCGTATCAAACAATTTTTATGCTTTTTTTTATTCATAAAAGTATTTCAATTTTATGTAATCAGTGTAACTTGCAAAAGAGTTGTTTATCAAAGAGTTTATGCATTAACTGTGTAAAACCTTTTAAATGTTATGTATCAAGTCTCAAATCACATAAGTAGGCAAATAAGTTTTTTTTTAAATAAAAATTTTCAGGTTAGACATCACTATACAACTTGACATCTCAACTATGCTGACACCTATAAGTAACAACAATTATTTACCATCGCATGAAAAAAGTATTATTAAAAAAATAAAATAAAATAAATACAAAAAATATGGAGAGACTAAATCAAAACTCATATATTAACAAAAACGATACATACATATGTAGACTATATCTATTCATAAAGAATAAAGAATTTTAAGAACAGACTAGACGATAACCTATTATACTAAAGAATATAATAAAAAAGATTCTCTATGAATAAATCATAAATTAGTCAACTTATCAGTAGACGCATTCGCTTCACGAAAAACATGAGTAACCCAAAACCTGATTTTTCTCATAGTAATTAAGATCCATCGATTCCGAAACATCCAAAAAACATTGGTCCTATCAGTAAACGCAGCACAAACCAAAACAGAATCACATTCCAAATAGACATTAGTAAGCCCCATCTTTTGAGTTTCCTCCATAGCATGTATAACCCAATAAAACTCAACAACTAGAGCAGTCTGAACTTCAAGAAACAAATAATGTTCCAATAAATTCTCTCATACTTTCACGAAAAATACCTTCACAAGTAGCCAGATCAGGATATCCCTAACAGTTCCATCAACGTTAATTTTAACCCAATCTGGTGAAATAACTTCGTCTAATAAATTACGTAAATAAGTTTGCGCATTTTAAAAATTATATTTAGTGTGATTTATTGTTACTCAATAGCGTAAAAAAGTTGCTATATTATTTAAACATGGTCAGCAATAATATTGTTGACCCTCTTAAAAAGTATACAGACAGATTAATAGTTGGCAATGCATACATACATAAATATATATAAATATATATATATATATATATATATGAGAGTTTATTTGTCTGAAAATCTTTATAAATACCCCTCAACGATTTTGGACGTGGAAGGTAAAAAAGAGGGATGTGCTAGAGAGATTGTATGAAAACAATGAGCATGGTGTTTGTGCATTCTTTGTGGTTCATACTAGTTGCAGCTCTGTTGGGATATGCATTTGTGTTTGGATTTCTTTGGAGAGTGAATGAATGGTATTATGTTTCAAGGCTGGGAAGAAAGATACAACACACTCTCCCACCTGGTCATCTGGGTTGGCCTTTCTTGGGGAACATGCTCACCTTCTTCAGAGCTTTCAAGTCTGATCCCGATTCTTTTATCAATGATCTTGTTTCCAGGTATCTTTTCTCTTCACTCACCTCTATAGTACGCACACTTTACATAAAAAAGGAATTCACCATTGATCTACAAACTGTGTATAGATATGGCAGGACTGGTATCTACAGGACATTCTTATTTTGGAGCCCTAGCATCATAGTTTGCACCCCAGAGATATGTCGTAAGGTTCTCTCAGATGATGAACAACTCAAGCTTGGATATCCTGCCTTGTCCCTCTTTGGAAAGAGATCATTCCATGGCATCTCAAATGAGGAACACAAGCGTCTTCGTCGCCTAACCACCCCTCCTATAACTGGCCAGGCATTGTCCACGTACATAGGTCTCACAGAAGATGCTTCTGTCAAAGTGCTGGAAGAGTTGTCTAGCATGACCACCCCTTCTGAGCTCCTCACAGAGTTGAGAAAGTTCGCTTTTAAGATCATCACCACCATCTTCATGGGCTCTGATGTTCACCATGTCGACCTTGGCTTGTTCCAAAACTTGTACAGAGATTTAAGTCGTGGAGCTAAGTCACTGCCTATCCATCTCCCAGGCTTTGCATTCTATAAAGCACACAAGGTTAATTAACTATTAAACTTTAAACCGGAACCTTGTTATAGTTAATCAAAATCAGGAACAATGTTAGTTAATTGATTAATTTCTTGTGAAACTAGAGAGGGTATAGAGTAGAGAGAGTGTGGTAATTGTCAATGCCACATTATGTTGAATTTATGACTTAATAGAAGAAATCACAATTTTGTGATGGTGTAGGTTTTAATATTTAATGTATGTGTATTCAGGCACGAAAGAAGTTGACAAAGTTGCTGCAAGGTCTAGTGGACCTAAAGAGAAGGAGAAATCATACAAAAACAAAGACGAAAAGGGATATGATGGATTCATTGTTGGAAGTTACAGATGAAGATGGTAGGAAGCTGGAGGATGAAAACATTATGGACTTACTTCTGGTATTCTTGTTAGCTGGTCACGAAAGTTCTGCTCATGGAATATTGTGGACCATCATCTACCTCACGCAACACTCACAGTTCTTCCAAAGGGCTAAGGTACTCAGTGTCTGCATAATTTTACTCAATCTATGTTTTCACAGCTTGATTTTTATATACTGTTTATGAGGGTTTTTACTCACAAAACTTTGCACCTTCCAGAAAGAACAAGAAGAGATCATGCAAGCAAGACCCTCCACACAGAAAGGGCTGAACCTTAAGGAAATTAAGCAAATGGAATATCTGTCAAAGGTATTTATATTGCTGATAATAAGTTCTTGATGGCATGTAATCAGCATTAATAATAGTAAAATAATGAAAAATGGAGATGTTTAAAAAAGTTATATGTTTGAGAAAACTATATTCTGAATAGGTTATCGATGAGATGCTGCGCAAAACATCTATCTCGTTTGCTAACTATAGACAGGCAAAGGTGGACTTCAGCATTAATGGTTAGTTATTGATTCCATATATTTTCAGTGCTTCTTATTTGAAATTACCTTAACATTTAAGAATAATGAAAAATTGCAGGTTTTACTATACCAAAAGGATGGAAAGTTCTGGTTTGGAATCGAGGGGTGCACATGGACCCTGAAATTTACAACAATCCAAAGGAATTCGATCCTTCCAGATGGGATGTATGTATGATAGTAATTAATTTTGTAAAATGTTTTATCACTCATTCTTTAACATGAGTTTAATTTGATGAATAGAGAAGATATATAATATGTTATGTGTGTTAACTTGCAGAATCACACAGGAAGAGCAGGTTCTTTTCTTCCATTTGGATTAGGAAGCAGATTTTGCCCTGGGAGCGACCTGGCCAAACTTGAGATCACCATTTTCCTCCATCATTTTCTTCTTAACTACAGGTTTTAACTTCCTTCCACATTTGCAACCATTCATTCAGTTGTTGGACTGAAGGACTATAGAATGCATGCTGTTTCAATTTGCTCAAAAATCTATTAATTTGGTCAAACATTTAATGATGAGGATGATTGGATATGAAGCCATACTAATTGGATTGGCCTGATTAAACTCCATGTTTAGTAAATGGACTTAATCATTGTGTCCCTTTTATAATCTCTATTTAAAGAGATAATTGTACTTGTAATTGGTATGGTATGCAACAGGACAAAAATGAAAACTTAATAGTTACTCATGTGGATGTAGGTTGCAGTTGAGGACCGAGCTACTTTAAATCTTGTGTTGTTTAATTTTTGCAATTGATTCGTGATTATCTTTTACTGTTTCCGCTGCGTTTTTCTATCAATAACAAACGGGTGTAACTTATGTGTTATAATGTTATAATTATAAATTGATTGGTCTTAAATTTGAATGGTGCAGGATGGAGAGAATTAATCCAGATTGTCCAATCACTTATCTACCACTGCCAAGGCCCTCAGATAACTGCTCTGCAAGAATTATAAAAGTCACATAAATCATCATGGATACAGATACTTGAAAAAATCATGAAAAGTGAAAAAAGAAACTGTAGAGAGATGATTAAATAAAAGTTTAAGATGAGACACTTGCATGAGTTGCAAAGAGCTTTTATGTGAAAACAATGTAATAGTTATATTCATTGTTATGATATTTTAAAAAAATAAAATGAGTCTTTTATAATTTGATTAGTTGATATCATCATTCTTATTTATTTTCAATTTTACTACAATATTCCATTTTAGCTCAACTTTAAATTTAAAACAAAACTCAATCCCCTAACTATCTAAATTTATGTTATGTGTACCTTATTTCTAAACTCATGTATCATACCATAAACATGCAGTTTAATTTTACAAAAATAATAAATCACTCGTGCAAGAAAATAGTCATACTAATTTAAAACCTTAAAATTTGTCTTATATTTTTTCAACAAAAATATATTTATTTATTTGTACCAATTCTTAAAGTCTACTTTCTTTTGTCATTGCTTTATGACCCTGAGAGCTTGACAGTGCACACAGTAAAAACAAACTCTTAACATATAAATAAAATAATATTTTAACTATTTTAATTTAAAATATTATAATATTATTATAAAGGGTTGTTGAATAGAGTTATTTACTATGTGGAGTGTTAACAAAACGTTTTCCTTGTTTTATACCTGGGCCTAAAGTCCTCCTACTTAGAATATGCTTCTAAGAAAATAATTTTAAATATTTTACCTGATTTTTATATAAAAAAAAAGTGTAGTTTGTAATTTCATGTGTAAATTTGGGATAATATTAATAATGGGTATAGGTCGATTTCTTGTGGACACTAGTGAAAAGAGTATAGGTCGATTTTTTGTGTACACTATGTGTTAGTAAAAAGAGTATAGGTCGATTTCTTGAGTGAAAAGTGTATACAAAGTAATCTTAAAAATTATTTGCAAAGGGCTGAAAAAAGCTCTACATAAAATTATATATATTAAGCAATCAACCTTCTTAGAAAGTAGAGATTTGTTTGATAGTGTATTGGTTGTTAATGAGGTGATTGATGAAGTAAAGAGAAAAAGGAGGAGTGCATAATAGTAAAGGTAGATTTCGAGAAAGCATATGATTTCATCAGTCAATGGGGAATACCTTGTATATGTCATGGAAAATCTAGGTTTTTGCTCTATATGGATCAAATGGATAACAGGTTGTTTAGGGTCATCATCTCTATCAGTCCTAGTAAATGGAAGTCCGACGAGTGAATTTAAACCAGAGAAATGACTAAGGCAATGAGATCCACTTGCTCCTTTCCTTTTTCTTATTGTGGCCAAAGTTCTATCAGGGGCTATTGAGAAGATTGAAAGTGAAGGACTCCTAAAAAGAATAAAGGTGGGAAAGAAAGAAATTAGAATAAGTATGTTTAAATTTGTGGATGACATTATGTTTGTATGCAAAGTAAAAACCCAAATATTATGGTCCTTAAAAGTATTTTAAGGTGTTTGATTCAGACTTAAAAATTAATCTCCAAAAAAGTAGGACTAGAGGGATTGGAGTGAAACCATTGATCATACATAGATATTGAATTGAAACATCATGACAATATTCCCTTTCACATATTTAGGAATCCCCATAGGAGGAAATAATAGGACAAATGATTTTGGCAAGGTGTGATAACAAAAATAAGAAAGAGATTATCTAGGTGAAAAGGAAAATATATGTTTGTAGCTAGAAGGGCGAATTTAATAAAGTGTTATTTGCCATGTTTTTATTCTTCTTGTCAATTTTTAAAATATTGTAAATAGTGAAGAAATAAAGTATTAAAATATAAAGATATTTTTTATGAGGTCGAGACAAAATGGGAGAAAGATTTTCTAAGTAAAGTGGAAACCATTTGTAGGAGCGAGGAGGAGGGTGGTTTAGGTGTCAAGGATTTGAGGTGCTTTAATGTGATCCTTCTAGATAAATAAAAGTGGAGGCTAAGAAAGGAAGGGAGAGGTTTATGGAGAGATATTTTAACATCAAAATACGGCTTGCGGAGGAGTCTAAATAATTACAAGGAGTGTATAAAATAATCAAGGTGGTGGAGGGACCTTAGAAATGTATATGGGTATGGAGAAAAGGAGAATTGGTTTAATGGTAACATCTCTTGGAAGAGTGGAACATTATCTCTTGGAAGAGTGGAACATGAACTTAAAATTCTATTTTGGAAAGACATATTGTTGGGAGAAATTTTGTTATGGGGCAAATGTCATAGAATATACTCTAATTCAAATAAAAATGGTGTTTAAAGTAGCAAAGGCATAAGGATGGTATCAAGATCTGTGAAAGTGGAATATGACCTGGAGAAGAAAATGGTTTGAATGGGAGAAACCAATGTTAGAAGATTTTATACAGCAGTTCCATAGGTGCTCAATGCAAATGGATAAGGAGGACAAATGGATTTGGTAAAGAGAGAAAAATTTAGAGTATACAATGAGGTCCACATATAAGAGAGATAAGAAATGAAATTAGAGGGAAGATGAGGTCATTATGACAAAATTTGGAAAATTAAACCTTTGCCAACAGTTCAGCTATGTGCATGGAGAGTCTTACAAAATAAGTTAGCAACATATGATAATTTATCTTTTAGAGGAATACATTTGAGTGATATAAGGTGTGTAATGTATGAGATACATGATGAAACTATAAATCATTTATTCTTTACTTGTAGGGTAGCAAGCAAGATATGAAAGATGCTTTATTTGAGGATAGGTCATTTCCTATGTTTTGAACTAGTAGGTCTAAGTAGAAAGGGTAATCATGTTTAGAGTATTCTTCATATGAAATATATGGACTCATAGAAATAATGTCATTGGTTTTCATATTCTATAGGAGTGTTTGAAGCAATAATTTGCATAAAGTATATGGGGTGAGAAGAAGCCTAAGCACAAAGGGAAAATTTTAAATTTCTTGCTAAATGGAAATAGAGTGTGTTGCTTAGAAACCTATAAATAACATTCACTTAGTGGAAAAAGTAAAGTAAAATTGAACTTGTGCTATAAAAAATGATGTTTAGTCGTCAAGTTTTATGTTGGTAAATCACATTGAAAATATATTGCACACGAAGGTATGATCTGCTCTAACTTGAAGGTGCTCTTAAAATATATGTTACTTTAACATAAAAAATAACATTTTAAGCAAGCAAAAACAATAGGAGAAAACTTAGATGAATTCAAAGATCATCACACATAAGCTGATGGTAAATGTTGCAACATTATGTGATTAATGCTATAAAATTATGTGATTAATGCTACAACATTTGGTGATTGAATGATGGAGTTGACAAAGTTAGCCAATTGTTAAGGAAGTACTTTAACTTGAGGATGATAAAAAGAAACAATATTCTTACATGTTGTAAGTAAAGTCTACAACGACGGTTAGTCTGATGGCAACAATTCTTCAATTGTATATCAAATCACAAGTCACATTAACATAAGGCCAATGATATTTGCACGTGTTTTGATTGTCAAAGAGTTTTGTCTGATTCTAGCCATTGTATAGCTGAATTAGATTTGTGTTTTATGTCTTTCAAATTTTTTTGTATGACCTCCAATAGAGTGTAATACTCTCATTTCCATGTAATATGATTTTTGGTGGGTACATATATATTTCGTCAGTTAATTATTTTCACTTAAAAAAAACTTTGTTATTCTCTTCCACTCAAATCCTCATGTATTTATATATAGTCATAAAAGATAATTGCTAGAAGTATGTGGCCTTGTATTTTTTATCTTCTTTAAAATTAGAAGGCGAACATTAATTAGAGGGTCAAATATTTTAAACTTACTCATTATTCTAATGGGATAAAGTAACTTACATATCTATAGTTTTTCTTAGCATCAAAGAGAATACGTTAGTTTTTTTAAACACAACTACATAAACCTTCTAAAATAATATTAGAACTCATAAAAATATTAGTCTCTACAAGAAAACATAAACAATACTTGCTTGAAACAGGTTGTTTGAACCATGAAAAGGGTCAAATTTACACTTGCTTCAAACAGAACGTTGATGTGCTGTGTTCTTTCAAACGATGCATTTATGTTAATAAATAAAACATTTTTATTAAAGAAATTAGAAGGACACAGTGAAGTGTCGGTGACAGAAGAGAATAGCAGGGGAAGGAAAAATAGAAAGAAACAGTTCTATTGCAGATTAAAAAACTGTTCAGAAGACAATAAGATGATAAACACATGAATAATAGTTCCAAATATAAGTGCAGGAGCCAATTCAAACTTCAATGGCTAGCATCTTCCTCCTCACAAAATTTTGTGTATTCCTTTGGACCCAACAAGGACTCTAATTCAGAAGGATCACTTGGCTTTACTTTGATCATCCACCCATCTTCGTAAGGGCTTGAGTTTACCTTAATCAAGTAGAAAAATAAATATGAGCATGTATAACTTATTAGAAGAAAAAGCCAAATCACCATTGTAATTCAAATCATTGTCAAAATAGACATGTATATACCAGTAAAGTAAGAGTAAAGGGGTTTTATAAGCATGTATAACAATTGTGTTGATGTTTATAGTAATAACAGTAACCATCTTAAACAGTATACTTAACATAACATAACTTCCTATTAATTAAACTCCTTAGAGCAAATAGTAGAAAGAAACAGGGTTGAAGGTTAGAATTGATCACCAGGCCAGGCGTTTCTGTGAGCTTTGTGTTAACCTCAACAATCTCCCCTGAGATTGGAGAGTTTATATCACTTGTTGCTTTGACACTTTCAACAGCTCCAAAGCCAGAATTCTTGGACACTGCACCACCTGGTTCTGGCAGCTCCACAAACACAACTTCTCCAAGATGGTCCTGCAATTATTACACACATTCATCATTCACCCAAGTACTTCTAGTTATATTTTACACGAAGACCCTTGCACAAACAAGTGCACAAAGTTTCCATTAAATTGTAAGGAGCAAAGTTCTCTAACCACTAAACATGTAAGCAAACAACAATTTATCGGTTGCAATGCAGTGTCCTACTAACCTTGAAGTAAAATTTATAGCTATACTGGGTGGGAAAGTTGCTAAAAAAAAGGATAATTTAGCCTTGTCTGATTAAGTGCAGTGAGGTAGATGAATTAGATAAAGAGGGTTAAGGTTAATGAAGAAAACCAACCTGAGCATGGTCAGTGATACCAATGGTGGCGACTGAGCCTTCATGCTTGACCCACTCGTGTGATTCTGCGTACTTAAGTCCATCCAAGACTGTGAAAGGAGCAGAAAGAGGTTATGAAAAAGGAAGTGAAATTGATAGAAAAGATTAAAGTGAAAGAATGTGAAGATGATGATAATATACCAGTAGATAAGCATCTGGAGAAAGAAAAAGGAGGAAGGAGATGGGGTCTGGAGGCAGAAGAGAGTTTGAGTGCATTGGCAGTGGAAGAAGCCCACATCCTGAGTGCCATTAGAGACAGAGATTGAGGTTGTTCTTGTGTCTGTGTTTTGGTTATGTTTTATGTTATATGTTATGTCGTGGAGATAATAATATGAGTGAAACAGTGCATGGAGCTCTTCATATATTATCTTGGATGAATGGTGGGCAGCGAAAGCCTCATCCTCTTTACTTTCTGCCTTATGCTATGTTATCCATCGACCACTCTCCTTCCACTACTCCTTTTAACCTTCAAATTAAATCAAACCTAACCCAGCTTCTTCTTTTTTTTTTTCTTTTTAATTATAATATTTTCCAAAATCATAATATCTATGACAAAATATATTTATTTTATCATGTTGGATTGAAAACCCTACTGAATCCTTCTATATTTGCAACCACTGAAAAATTAAAGAACAATACAAAGCTCAGAGTATTGTAGATTAAATCAAAACTAGAGACTGGGCTTCACTTAGCCCAATAAAAGTTTGTGTCTGCTTCTTCCTGCACCCCATGTGTTCTTCAGCATCCGTAATAAATAAGAAACTACTGTTTTGTCCTTCAGTAAATAATTTAAAACTCAAAAACTCTAAACACTTTTCCCCTACTTTTCCTGCTCTCACCCACTCCACCCCAAACTGCTGTTGCATACAATTTCTCAGGCAATTTCTTCCTACACCATATCAATTTTAACCTGCACCCTAGCATTTTTTCAAAATTTCAAAATTACTTTTATTCTGGATTTGAAAATCCAGAAAAGTAAATAAAATTAAAAAATAAATAAAATACATTCTGGACAAAAAAATCTATAACACAAAATTAAAAATTCATTCTGGATAAAAATTTCTGGAATTCAAAAATGTGTTTCGAAAATTTAATCGGATAAAAGATTTCGAAAGTAATTTTTATTTACACCCTCTTTTTATTTAAGGTTATTTTTATCATTTAGAAGGGACATTTTTGTCATTCTCAATAATAGATTGGGTGCATGTTAGAATTGATATGGTTCAGGAAGAAATTGTCTTTCCTACAAAGTCCACAAGTAATTCAATAACTTAAAAAAGATAATATAGAAATTATTCCATACCAAAAAAACATTATAAATTACATAATTCAAAAATAATCCATCAATATTTTCACTTTATTTTAGATCTAGTAACTTTTTAAATTATTTAACCTCTAAGTTAAAAAATCATTCATTTTATTTTAGATTGTGTAATCTAGAACTCACTCTCAAATTTAGATTAACATTCCGACTTAGGTAATTTGTATTACATAAATTGAATGTTAATCTGAATTTGAAATTGACTTTTGAATTATTCATTCCATAATCGAATTGCTAGTTTTTTTAACTTATAGATTAGATAATACATAGATGCACCGGATTATCCAATCCAAAACACAATTTGTTTTTAACTTTTTACTGAAGCACAATTATGAAATTTTTGAAATTTATGGAGGTGTCTAAAGAACACATGGTGGTGCAGGAAGAAGGAGTCGCTCAACTGTATATAGGCCCGCTAGACTGTTTATGAACCCAAAAAAGGAAAAAAAAAACATGCATATTATTTGTCGACTCTTTCTTCCTACACCTCCATACCTTCTTGTGCCACCCCATACTAAATATGAAAATACCATTTTATCCTTTTTTTTCAACCCTTGGATTTGAAATAATAAGTCTATGGATATATTATGGATTACATAATCCGGAAGTCAATTTCATATTTAGAAAAGACTTCCAGATTATGTAATCCGGAAGCTAATAACACATCTGAAAAAAAAGCTTCTGGATTACATAATCCGAAAGCTAATTCTAAATCTAGAAAAAGACTTTGGATTATGTAATCCGGAATATTAAAAAGGGTATTATTGGAATATGAAAAATTTATGGGGTGGCACAAGAAGGTATGGAGGTGCAGGAAGAAGCAGCCTTATTTGTCACCTCTATTTACTTATGTAATACTTCCACATGCTTGTGAGTTCCAATGGGCTTTTGTTGACCAAATATTAACCAAAATTTGTCTCAGCTATGGAATAATTTAGCAATAAATAAGGGACAATTTATCCTCTTTTTTTTTTTTCAATTGTGATTTGAGGGTTTTATGATAATTCAAACACACTATTGAATAAGTGTGTGGCTTGGTGATTCTCTTTGTAAAACAAAAAGGGTTAAGGGCTCTCTTTATCCTAAAAAGAAGCAAAATAACAATTAAAAAAATGTGAAAGTAATTTATTAAAAAAAGGACTTCTGAGTCCGGCTAGAAAGTATATTTTGGATTAGGGTAAAGGTTTAGGGATCTTAAGAGAAAAATAAAATGATTTTTTTTAATTAAAATTAATTTATAATTTTTTAAAATTTTATTTTTAAATTTAATTATTAATTAACTTTGTTTGATGATTTTTATTTATTTCTTTTAAGTTGATGCAAAGAAGTTTGTTAAATTGTAGTTGATGCTTTATATAATCTCCTATCCTGTCTTCCGCAAACATTAAAAATGACATTTTTTTCATTTATTAAAAAACAAATAAAAAAGAAAATTGTTGAACGTAGATAATTATATATTTTTTATTAATTATAATTTTATTTTATGTATTTCAAAATAAATCATTTTTGATATTTATAACTTTAATTGTTGGATTTGAATCTACGAATTTTAAAAATATATAATTCTATTTTTATTAATAACTTACCATCGAAATTTTAATGATGCCACACTTTTTTTTATTAATTCTATTCAAGTTAAACAATGACCTCCCGTTAATTTAAATTTCATCATTTATTAAACACTAATTATTTTATATTTTCAATAATAATAGAATGAAAAATACTTGATAAAGGTATATTTTAGAAATGTGTTGTAAAATACCATATTTTTTTATTTAATTTTAAAATACATCTATAACGTTCTAAGTTTTTCTATTACTCGTGTTTTTCTTGTATTGTGTATTTTTTTTATACTAATTCTATTTTCTAATTTTAAAAAGATGTTTTACAAAAATTAAAAACTTAAAATTAACCTCCTAAAAATTGTTGATTTTTTTTTTCTTTTCAAAATCCACATTTTATGTATTAATCTTTCAAAAAGATTGGTCAGTCAATTTTTTAATTTTTTTATCACAAATCTTCTTTTAAATTCCCACACAAAATAACCTTTTGAAGTTTGAATATGTCTTTATTTTAAAAATTTAAGTAAAATAATTACAATAGTTTTATAAACTGTTTATATATACAATAAATCTATTTACTTATAATTTGGCATTTAAATAATTATACTTATCAACACGTAATTAAAAGTAATAAAATATACAAAATCAAGAAGTAGAGATCTGGAGAGAAATAAGAAAATTTTTGAAAAAATATTTTCACTTATAATTCTTTTCTGTGTTACCAATTCAAAGTATAGAAAAATATATATAGTTTAAACTAATAAATAATCCATGTAACGTAAGTTTTAATACATTAACACAATCCTAAGTTACATTATATATAATTCATATATACAACAAATTAAGTGCACCACGTTTATGATAAAAAGAATAATAAAACCTTCAACTTCAGCAATTGTTATTTTAATATAAAAGTACTCTAAATTTAATTAAGACTTGTAGTAACCTTTTTTTTTTCAAAAATAACTAAAGATTTGAAATTCAGAAATTAGTAAATATCGGTCTCTTCTCTAATTTAGTCCCACATGGAGGTGATTTATTCTCTTCTTATCTAAATTAAATTATATAAGAAACATTCTTTTAAATTATTAGATAAAAGAAAATATAATAAAAATTAATGTTTCTTGTTTGAGAGCATTATCTTTTAAAAATTTAACACTTTTTAGTCAATTTTAATCTTAGATTTATTTCTTGTTTACATTCTTTTCTCTTTGATTCCTGTGATTAAAAAGAATGGATAGTTCTTCTATAAGATATTTTTATAGCTTTTAAAAATATTAATATTTTTATTGATCTCTTTAAACTTAAGAAATATGTATATTTTTTAGTAAAATAAATTTGCTATATAAATAAAATACTTATATATTTTTTAAAGTATTAATGCAAATAAATTTAATGTATATATAATATTGTTTTTAAAAATGAATAAATTTGATTCAGTATCAAAAGAGACCGACAAGGATGACGTCAAAGTCGGAAATGGTGGACCTAAGTTTCAGCATCTCTGTCAAAGGTCGTTGACCAACTGATCCATGTCCTGGACCCATGTTCCCAATTAAATTCAACTATTCACATTTTTTTATTTATGCATTTTAACTTCAATTTTAAATGCTTAAAAGTTATATAAATTTATTAAAAAAATTATATATTAAAAAAATTATATATTAAAAATATTATATTACTCTTGAAAACTCAAATTTAATTTTAAATTGTGATCTTTTATTAAAATTAATATTTTATAATTTATTTATAAATTTAAGCAGATAAATTATTAAAGTATGAATCTGCATAAACTATCTAATCTGTGTCAACTATTTTATTGGCGAAATCAGAATCGCATGTTCAGAGTTGTTGTCATCATTCTCCACGAGTTCATAAAATCCATTGAAGTTTTAAAATACGATGAGAAATGATTTGTAACGTGTCAATAGTTCACATCCTCAACCAATCGGAAAAGAAAGTGCTCTATTAGAAATAAATATCAGACTTATAATAAAAGTGATAACATGAAAATGTAAAATAATTAAATAATAAACTATTACTAATTACGATCAAAACTATTACTAATTATGACCAAATAATAAAATATAATATAATATCCATAGTGTGGTCACGAATTTTCAACGGAACATGGCCTATGATGTCATATTTGGTACCACGTTGACATATGGTTTCTTCCAAACTTCTTCCACTTGAATTTATAAATTGGGTTTTCCACAAAAAAAATAAAATATATATATATATATATAAATAAATAAATAGAATGAGAGTGTTGGAGATCTCACATTAATTAGAGATAAAGACATTTTATAATATATAAATGGGTGTAGACCTCAACCTTATGAGCCGGTTTTATGGGGTTGAGTTAGGCTTAAAGTCCACTTCGTAATATGGTATTAGAGTCATTTCGAACCTATCATAACGAGTGTTTATTGGACTTATCGTACCATCCGCTATCGGACCGTTATCGGACCACCAAAAATATATAGTCCCACGCATTCGTAACGCATTCGTAATAGGGAGTGATTAGAGTTATTTGAATATATAAAAAAATAAAATAAAAATAAAAAAGGTAAAAGTTAATAACAGTGGCGTGACTTTGAATCATGTTTATCGTCGTTTAGCTTCATGCGTCTGTCTATATGCAACAAACTCTTTGACTTGCAGAGAGATGAGAAAGAGACAGGTTTTGATAATATATGACAACATGAAAAATATTATTCATTAAAATAAAATTAATAAATGCTGTTCAAAATGTAAAAATATTTAATTGGGTACAATTTTACTCATGTCTGAATCTCACACCTTTTCTGATTTTTATTTTTTTTTATTTTTATAAAAACAGAAGTTAAATTAGTAGAATAATATGAGGAACAAAATGACGCCACGTGGGACTTTGATTGAGACTTGAGACTTTAGAATTTGAGAAGAGTGATTAAGAAAGATTCTCCAATTCAAACTTCCAAAACTACTCATTCTATCATGCATACTTAGTAACTTAAATATATATATATATATATATATATATATATATAATTTAAATAAATATATAAACTTAAAATTAATATCAATATCAATATATTTTAACTTATAATTATAATGAAAAATGCGAAGACACTATGTCTTTCTGCTAATATAAATTAATGTAGTTTAAAACTATATAGTTTTAACTAAAAAATAGTATTATTAACTAAACTAACCATTTGTTTTTAATCTTAATGAAGTAGATAATTAATTATATTTTTATAAATAATAACAAGATTACTGCGAGAACACCAAGTTATTTTTGTAGTTTAATAAGTTTTATTGAATTATACAACTGTTACTATACGAATATAATATCGAATAAAAACGTTGTTCTTGCAGATTTTTAAAAGGTTCACACGTAAGTATTATAATAATGAAATAATTTCCTAGTAAGAAAATAAAATAGTGTAAAAACCATGTTTCAAATATATTAAATTTATTTCATGAGTAAATCATCTCCACATTGATAGTATAGATAATTTTTATACTACTCTTTATTATAAACTATCATATTGATCAAATTTATTACTTTCATAATAATTATTAAAAAAATTAAATTAAGGATAATTTGCATTATTCAATAGCATAAGATGATATGAATTATCATAAAATAATAATAATAATAATATTATTATTTACGAAATATATAGATTATTTTTGTAATGAAATGTTGAATTAAAAGTACTCACCTCTCATAGGAAAAAAGTCATGTAAGATTAATTAATCGTGAAAATTACTTGATGTAAGTATTATTAAAAGTAAAATTGTGAGTAAATATTTCATCCCAAATGAAAACTTTGTATAAAATCATACTAATTTCTGTTGATAAATACTTTTATTAAATTAACTTTGAAAATATTTTATATTATTTAAGTATTTATTTTACATAAAACATATTAATATCTGAATTGTGGGTTTTAACTCGCACAATAAATAATATTTAAATTAACTTTTTATATAAATTAATTGTAAAACAAATAAATAGTTATCAAGTTAGAAACCAAAATAATTAGTTATTATTGAACTAAATTAGAGATATTTTAGAGGCTAAAAAAATTATTGGTATCTAGAGTAATTTTTATTATTAATAAAAATTTATAAAGTAGTTTTTAAATTGATATTTAACTATTAGCTACCAAGATTTTAGTTACTAATATTTTAGATTCTAAATTAGTCTTTAAAAAATTAATTGAGACCAATTAAGAATATAAATATTAGTAGCTAAAACATTGATAACTAATTTAAATACCAATTTTGTTTCATGAAAAGTGATAGATGAATCAGACAATTTTGTTTCAAGGAAAGTGACTAGTGGACCACACGATTTTGTTTCATAAGAGGTGAAAGATGAATCACACAGTTTTGTTTCATATAAAGTAATGAATGAATTACACAATTTTATTTCAGAAAAAAAGTAAGTGATGAACCAAATTGTTTTGTTTCATGGAAAGTGACTAATGGGGCACCCATGTTTTTTTTATTTAGTTACTATATTCAAATAACTCAGGTGATAGTTCCCTTACAAAAATAAATGTATGTTTTCCAAATCTAAAGAAGAAAAATTATATGAAAATGTTACTATGAGTTTCAATCATCTAAAAAAACACAACAAAAATACAAAAATAAGATAGATATTGATGAAATATAATCTCTTTACAAATTTTATGAAAATTCAAAACTTCAACATAGACTTAGAAAATATATTATAGAGAATAAATAAACTTACTCTATCAAACATTCATTCTTATTGATTAAAAGGATTCTTACTGAGATTTAAAGAAAAAAAATTAAAAATACAGTAAAATTTGTATAAATAAAAACTAAGTAGTTAAAATTATAATCTATATACATAACATTGTAAAATCTCATATTTTATTTCATTTAAAAAAAATATCTCTACTACATTTATATAAAATATATTAATATTTGAATTACAGTTTTAATACACATAGATATTAGAATCCAAATTATAAGTAAATTTTAAAGTTATTTTCTCATAATTTTGTGGTAAAAAATAAATAGTTTACAACATAATTATTTAAATCATTTGGTCCTTTCTTACGTGAAAATGTTTAAATTCAATATGCATTTATAATTTAATATTTTATTTTGATTTGTCACATAAATTACACAAAAATAACATAAATTATCTAAATTGTTTTTGCTTGTTCACTTTGCGCATGTCTCACATGAGCGATTCATCGAGGTGTTGTTTTTTTACGAGATGCATAATTGATTATATTTCCTTTATATTTTCTTTTCTCTACTTTTCTTTCTTTTACGCTTAAGTCATTGTCTCTTTTTCATTTGCAATTAGGGTTCATCAGAACCTCTTTTTCTTCATTGCGATTATGTGGGATTACGTGCTTTCCATTGAAGCACCACATCAGACAAGGAATATTCATCTTCATTGATATTTTTATTTTATTTTTCAAAGAAAATTCTTATTCACTTGTGTATTAAAGAGTAAAATACACATCCGGCAATAACTTAAGTCTAATAACTTAAAACAGAATCGCTTTGTTCTTATTTCATGAAAAGTAGGGGATTGACCACATAGTTTTGTTTTATAAGAAGTGATGGATGAAGTACGTGGTTTTGTTTCATGGGAAGTAACGAATGAAGCACACGGTTTTGTTTCACAGTAAGTGATGAATGAACCACACATTTTTTGTTTTTTGTTTCATGAAAAGTGATAGATGAATCCAACAATTTTGTTTCATGGAAAGTGATTGATTGACCAAACAGTTTTGTTTCATAGGAAGTAAAAGATAAATCACACTTTTTTTTATCAGCAAAGATAAATAACATGGTTTTGTTTAACAGTAAGTAATTGATGGACCATAAGATTTTGTTTCATGAAAAAGTAACGAATTGACCACACAGTTTTGTTTCATAAAAAGTTATGAATAAATCATGCATTTTTGTTTTATAAAAAGCTATGAATAAATCATGCATTTTTGTTTCATGGAAAATGACAGATAAACCACACAATTTTATTTCATGAAAAGTGATTGATGGACCAAATAATTTTGTTTTATGGAGAGTGACTGATGAGCCACACAGATTTTGTATCTTCTTTTAATTACAACGATTCAAACAAATTTTATAATAGGTTTTCTGTAACATCCCTATTTTTTTCTCATATTTGTTAATATATTATGCATGCAATATCTAATTAACATGTAAACATATATTAGGTTATCATATTTGTATCTAAGAAATATTTCTTATTCTCTTGTGTGTATATTTACATTACTTCAAGTATAAGAAATATAGACTAGTGTAGGAAGACTTTCTCCAAATTACTATCTAATTACGTAGTGATCCACTAATCATGAGATTCTATTATTATTAAATTAATTGCATATAATTGGTACAATATCGTACAATATTGCATACAATAATTGTGTGTAATTTGATAAAAAAAAAATTTTAATACTCTCCTCAAGTTGGTAGGTGAAGATCATGAACCCCAACTTGTGTCGTAGCGTCAAAAACTGAAGTATATTGCAAAATTGTCAACTTCTTAACACGAAAACAAATAAAAAAAAGGAAATAAAAACATTAACCTAGCTAATTTGATTAAAATAACACCTCATTTTAAGAGATTTTCAAATGAGAATATGAATATTATAGAAATTTACGCTCTGATACCATATAAGAAAATTATATATAAAAAATTGTAAAAGAAACAAATATTTCTTATTCTCTTGTGTTTATATTTACATCACTACTTCATGTATATGATTATTTTTATATTTACATCACTACTTCATGTATATGAAATATATACTAGTGTATGTAGACTTTCTCTGTCCAAATTACAATCTAATTACGTAGTGATCCACTAATCATGAAATTCTATCATTATTAAATGAATTGCATATAATTGGTTCAATATCGTACAATATTATATACAATAATTGCGTATAATTTGATAATTATTATTTCTTTAATACTCCCCTCAAGTTGGTACGTGAAGATCATGAACCAACTTGTGTCGTAGCGTTAAAAACTGACTTAAGTATATTGCAAAATTGTCAACTTCTTAACACGAAAACAAATACCAAAAAAGGAAATAAGAACATTAGCCTATCTAATTTAATTAAAATAAGAAATTTACGCTCCGATACCATGTAAGAAAATGATATATAAATAATGATAAGAAAAAAGAGATATTTCTTTTTTCTCTTGTGTGTATATTTACATCATGTATAGGAAATATATACTGGTGTAGGGAGACTTTCTCTCTCCAATCTAATTATGTAATGATTCACTAATCATGAGATTCTATCATTATTAAATTAATTGCATATAATTGGTACAATATCGTACAATATTGCATACAATAATTACGTATAATTTGATCATTAGTATTTACCTAATAGAACAAGGAATAAAATTACTAATATGAGTTTCAATCATCTTGAAAACACACAAAATAAAAAAAATAAGTTTGGTATTAATAAAACATCATATCTTCATTTTACAAATTTTGTGAAAATTCAACATTTGAACCTACATTTAAGGTTGATTAAAAGAATTCTTACTAAGAATTAAAGAAACAAATTTAAAAATATAATAAAAATTGTATAAATAAAAAATAAGTGGTCAAAATTATAATCAATATACATAATATAGTGGAGAATCTCATCTCTTGTTATCTTGAAAAAAATATCTCCACTAAAATAAAATAAACTCTTACAATTAGGTGTTCATTTATATAAAATATATTAATATATTTGAACTACAGTTTTAACATACACAATAATGTTAAAAATTCAAATTATAAATAATGTTTAAACTTAATAGTTTGTAACATATTTAATTAAATCATTTGGTCATTTCTTGTGGTTATAAAATAATAAATGGTTGAAATTTTAATATGCGTTTCTAATCTGATTTTTGATCTTGATTGACCACACAAATTACATAAAGGTAAGGTAAATTTAACATAAATTATCCTTGCATGCTCAGATTACATATCTTAGATGATCAACACACTCATCTACTTTTTTACAAGATGTATTCATAATTGACTGTCTAACTATTATAAGCACACATAATCAATTATGAATGACCTATAATCAATTATCTCTTAAATATAATAAAGTAATTATAAATGTATTAATTTCTTTTCATTTGTTGAGTTATCTTATTTATTATATCTTTATATATATTTTTTTATTTAATTTAAACTTTTATTCCAGGCCAACGGTTTCATTTATGTATTTTTTTTAAGTATGAATTATTGAAAGGTTTGAATTTATGTATGTTTTTCTTATTTGATTATGCTCATTTAGATAAATATACACATAAAGTCACTCTATTCTTATATCATAGGAACTGAGAGATTGACCACAGTTTTGTTTTATAAGAAATAACGGATGAATTAACGGGTGAAGCACATGGTTTATTTCATGGAAAGTAACTAATGGACCACATTTATTTTCATTAAAAGTAAGGGATGAAACACACTGTTTTGTTTCATAGTAAGTGATGGATGAACCACATGTTTTTATTCCATGAAAAAAGATAGATGAACTAGACAATTTTGTTTCATGGAAAGTGATAGATGGATGAACCACACAATTTTGTTTCAGAAAGAGTAACGGGTGGACCACACAGTTTTTTTTTCATATAAAGTAACGGATGAACCACACAATTTTGTTTCAGGAAGAGTAACGGGTGGACCACACGGTTTTTTTTTTCATATAAAGTAACGGATGAACCACACAATTTTGTTTCAGGAAGAGTAACGGGTGGACCACACGGTTTTTTTTTTCACAGAAAATGATCATGCGTTTTTATTTCATACAAAATATAGATAAACCAGACAAGTTTTTTTTCTTGGGAGGTGATTTATGGACCACACAGTCTTATTCTATGGAAAGTGACCGATAAATCACACAATTTTTGTCCATTCTTTTAATTATGAAGATTCAAACAACTCATATGATAGTTTTCCTTACAAAATAAATATTTGTTTTCAAATTCTAAACCAGAAAAATATGTGAAATCGTTAATATGAGTTTCAATCATCTAAGGAAAAAAAAAAAAGAAATTGATATTTATAAAACATCATATCTTCATTAAACAATCTTTGTGAAATTTCAACACTTCAACCTTAACTTGCAAAATACTAGAAAAGATAATATAGAAAACAAATAAACTTACCTTATCAAAATTCATTATGATTGATTAAAAGGTTCTTACTAAGATTTAAAGAAAAAAGTTTAAAAATATAATAAAAATTGTATAGATAAAAACTAAGTGGTTAAGATTATAATTTATATACATAATATATTGTAGAATCTCATCTTTTATTTCATTTAAAAAATATCTCAACTAAAATAAATTAGACTTTTATAATTAGGTGTTCATTTATATAAAATATATTAATATTTGAACTATAATTTTAAGACAATATAATGTTACAAATCTAAATTATAACTAATGTTTAAAGTTAATAGTTTATAAAATAATTAATGAAATCATTTGGTATTTTTTATTGTTATAAAACAATAAAAATTTCAAATTTTAATACCCGTTTCTAATTTGATTTCTGATTTTAAGATTACCACATTTAAAATAATCTATATACTAACATAAACATTATGATAGTTGCATAAAGATTTGATAACCTTCTTTTATATATTATTCTAAATTACATACATATAAATAATTTTACCTTTATTTTTATTTTTATTTTTTTCACTTTATTTATCCAATTCAAAAAAAAATCAATTTTTACAATAATTTTTATCACATTCTTTTATTGTATTTTCTTCAATATCACTTTCAATCTAAAGTTCAAATCAGGCAATAATTATAGTTATAAATTCAACTATTTGTTTCATATTTTTTTAGTGGATGCAAATCTTAAATCTCTCCCTACATAAAAATAAATAAAATAGATTTTGAAACATAAAGGGTTTTATTATATACTAATTAAAGTATCTTAAATAATTTTTTTCTTAAGATTAATTATAGATGTTAATTTCTTTCCATTTGTAGAGTTATTTGATTCATTATATCTTTATTTTTTTTTATTTGATTTAATTTACATTTTTATTCCAGGTTAACTAATCTTTTTATATATTTTTAAGTATAAATTATTGAAATGTTTGAATTTAGGTATGCTTTTCTTATTTGATTACACTCATTCAAATAAAGTCACTCTTTTCTTATTTTACGGAAAGCAGGGGATTGACCACATGGTTTTGTTTTATAAGAAGTAACGGATGAAGTACATGGTTTTGTTTCATGGGAAGTAAAAGATGAAGCACACAGTTTTGTTTCATAGTAAGTGATGAATGAACCATAGTTTTTTGTTTTAGGAAAAGTGATAGATGAACCAGAAAACTTTGTTTCATGGAAATTGATTGATGGACCACACAGTTTTGTTTCATAGGAAGTGAAAGATAAACCATATTGTTTTGTTTCATGGAAAATAACGGATTGACCACACAGTTTTTTTTCATAGAAAGTGATGAATGAAATGCGTTTTTGTTTAATGAAAAGTGATAGATAAACCAAACAATTTTGTTTCATAGAAAACGTTTAATGAACCACATAGTTTTATTTAATGAGAAGTGACTGATGGACCACACAATTTTTGTATTTTCTTTTAATTACAAATATTTGAACAACTCTCGTAATATTTTTTTCTCTTACAAAATAAATATTTGTTTTCTAAATCTAAAGAAAAACAAGGTATGAAATTGCTAATATAAGTTTCAAAACACAAAAAAAAAAAAAAAAAAATTTGGTATAAAAAAAAAATTTTATATTAATTTAAAAAATTTTATAAAAAAAAAAAATTTAACATAAAATTTAAAAAAAATTAAAAAAAATTATTATAAAAAATAAAAAAA
>Ga0123342_1001029_pt1 | contig 46341 bp, 30 predicted proteins | sample Turbeawhitnodule_FD_89960 | JGI IMG/M metagenome (GOLD analysis project Ga0123342, IMG submission 89960) | Root nodule microbial communities of legume samples collected from Mexico - Turtle bean Mexico white nodule | ecosystem: Host-associated > Plants > Roots > Nodule | place: Mexico: Nepantla...
AATACTCGGAAGTGATCCACTCTTGGTTTGCAGCCAGTCCATGCTTCTTGTGGAGTCATGTTTTCAAGAGTTGTTGTTGGACATCTATTAAGAATGTGAATCGACCAATTTGCTGCTTCAGCCCATAATTCCTTTGGCATTTGTTTCTCAGACAGCATGGAGCGCACCATATTCATGATCGTCCGGTTCTTCCGCACCATTTTGTTGGGGAGTGTATGCTGCCATTAGTTGTCGAGTGATCCCATGAGTGCTGCAAAAGTCTGTAAACTCCTTTGAGTTATACTCGCCTCCTCTATCCGTTCTCAAACACTTGATGCTTGTTCCAGCCTCTTTTTCAGCCCATGTTTTGAATTCTTTAAAAACCTCCAATGCTTCTAACTTTTTATTCAAAAAATATATCCAAGTTTTACGTGTAAAGTCATCAATAAAGCTTAGGATATACCTCTTATTGTTGTTGGAAATTGGGCTAATAGGACCACAAATGTCTGAGTGAACAAATTGCAATTTGTGTGTTGCTCTCCAGAGATTTCTTTTAGGAATAGGATCTCGGTGCTGCTTCTCGACGAGACAATGTGTGCACAGATTCTGTGGAGTTTTCACAGTAGGCAGCCCTTCAACCATTCCTTGATATGTAAGAGTTCTGAGTCCCTTGTAGTTGAGATGTCCAAACCGTGAATGTCATAGTCATGATTCATCATCAGCTTCAACTTGCATACATTTAGGTAGATTTGATACCATCTTCGCCAAGAGATGGAACATTCTATTTCCACTCATATCTGAATGCATGATTAGTCCTCTACTAGGATGAAACACCTGTAGGTGCCATTCTGAATCAATACAGTGAGCCCCTTTTCTTGTAACTTCCCAATACTTAACAAATTATTCTTTAGTTCAGGAATATAATAAACATTGGTAATTACCTGAACGATGTCATTTACACATAACTGCACACTTCCTATTCCCATCATTTCCCAATTTCACTGTTTGCTTGAAGTCCTCATTCAAATATGTAAACCACTCCTTATTTCCACTCATGTGATTGCTACATCCAGAGTCCAAGAACCATATTTCTTCTCTTGTTGCTTTCTTTTCTTCAACGTATGCCTTGAGTAACAGCTCATCTTCATGCTCCATTTTAGCAAAGTTGGCACTTCTTTCCCAATCTGGACATTCGTACTGGAAGTGTCCCTTTTTGTGACACTTGTAGCACTCTATTGCTGCTTTGTAAGCTGATGATGGTCTCCCTCGACCCCATCCTCGATATCCTCCAAACGTGTTTCTACCTTTTCCTCTTCCGCTTCTCTCCTCTTGAGTCACTTTAAGCACCTGCTCTTCTTCATTGATCCTTTTTCGGAACTTTTGTTCATGGACAATGAGTGAACTTTGAAGTTCATCGACTGAGAGGCAGTTTATGTCATTTGATTCCTCTATCGAGACAACTATGTAATTGAACCTCTCGGTGAGAGTCCGCAGAATTTTCTCCACAATTTGAGTGTCTTGTATTGTCTCTCTATTGTTGCGCAAGTTGTTTGCCACCGTCATGACTCTGGAGAAATATTCGGTAATGGTTTCTCCTTCTTTCATTTCCAGAATTTCAAATTCTCTTCTGAGAGCTTGCAATTGGGCTCTTTGTACCCTCTTACTTCCTTGATATTTCCTTTTCATTGATTCCCAAAGTTGTGCAGATGTGTCTTTCTGCAGGATTGTCTTCAGAATGCTCTTATCTATGGCTGCGAATAGATAATTTTTGACTTTCAGATCTTTTAGTTTCAAATCTTCTCTTGCCTTCTTCTTCGCATCACTCTCCACTGCATCTGCGCCCAACTCGACGTATCTTGGATTAATGAGATGCCACCACTCCTTGGAACGAAGTAAATTCTCCATCAGCATACTCCAGTGATCGTAATCACCATCAAACTTAGGAATACTCAACAAGTTTTGTCCTTCATTCGACATTTTTCTCACTCCCTGGATCGGGCCTCTTGGTGAGGCTCTGATACCAATTGTCAAAACTTGTGTTCACACACTAAAATACAGACTCAATATTTGCTGGGAGATGAAATCACTTCATGTATTATTTCAAAGAGAAACTTGACTTAAATAGCCTTTACAAATGAAAGGAGACGTTAGATTCTTCACTCACTAGAAATCTAACTAACAGAATTATCAGGACCTGAATAATAGGTCTGTTTATTAACTAAACAGAGAAAAAATAGCAGCGGTTAAATTAAAACTGATTTTCCTAAAAAAAATAGGTCCATCAATTGAGGGGGTGGAGAAAGCAATTGTCTCCCTCGACTTACGATACATAATGTAACTATAAAACACTCCTAGTAATTTATATTCTTCTAAAAACATGTAACTTCTAATTGTTTAACACTTTTTTTTATGTTTTTTAAGGAAAAAAAAAAAAAAAAAACTTAACGTATCAAACGCGCCTTATTGAATAATTAAACGTGCCTTATCACTCATTTTATGCACGACTAATCAGAGAGCAAAAACTCCTTTGTATAGCTGATCGTAACATTTTTAATATAAAATATTAGTAAAATATTAAATTTAAGACTTAGATAGTAGAAGTAATTTTTATTGAAATATATCGACGTGAAAGAATCTTAAAATTATGATATTGAATCTTAAAAATTAAAAAAATTAAAAATTAATATGAATGTGGTCATATTCAGAAGCAGAAGCAGTATTATCAGAATATTAAAAAAACACTAAAAATCAGTATTATCACAAAAAAACTTACATTTTTGTTCATATATTGAATTAAAATTTGACTATAACTATTAATTTAATTTTTATAATATTATTTTCATTTAATTATACATTTTTTGTTTACATAATTTTAATAACATTAAATTAATATTTAATTATCTTTTAAAATTGTAAAAATATCGTAAGAACGTGATCTTATGAAACCTCACAAAATTTATAAAAAAATAAAAATATGATAGAAGATTCACTTAAAGAAAATAAAATATTATATAAAAAAATTAAGAAGAACCTCTCATCAAATATACTTTCAGCATCACATCTAAACACAAATAATAAACGAATTTTTGACATTTTCTTCCTGCAGATTCACACATTTCATAAAAAATCTAATTTATCTTTTCCGTGGACTCAAAGCATATTTCGAACTCTATAATATATTTAGAATTAGAATTGTAAAGTTTAGAAGATATTTTCTGAATTTAAAAGTATTTTTTAACTCTATAATTTGAAATATAAAATTGTATTTTAAATTATAAAGTTCAGAAATTGAGTACCATAGTTCTTAGAAATATTTGTCTTCACCCAAGTTAGAAGCACTAGACATGTATAAAAAAGAAAAAATCTCCTTGCACATCCATTACTCTTTCATGCAGCTACATAGTTAAATATACCCTTAATAATATGCTTCGCTTCCTTTTTTTAATATCAGCTTATATAATCTACCGGATCCGGAGTTGTATACAAAATGGTAGGGAATGGAACTAAATCCAATTTAAATCTAAATTCAAATAAATGGACTAATCCACTAGATGAAATTTAAATGGATTTTTTTAAATTTATTTAAAATGGATTAAATTTAGATTCAATTCATTTTCTTAATTAAATTAAATCCACCTTGTTAAACACATTAAATTCATTTTGATATGGAGACATACTAACTTGGTTCAAACTGGGTCTAAGTCCACTCAACCTGAACGCGGACCAACTCGATTCGACATCGGCCTAGGCACGGACGACTCGACATCAGTCCGAGCCCGGACGACTCAATCGGCCCGGACCCAGACGACTCGACATCGGCTCGGACTTGTTCGGCTTGACATCGGCCCGGGCCCGCTTGGCTCGACATTAGCCAGGGCCCAGTCAACTCAACATAGGCCCAAACGACTCGACAATGGCCCGGGCCTGGATGATTCAACATCGACCCGAGCCCGTTCGACTCGACATCGGCCCCGGCCCGCTCGGCTTGACATCGGTCCGGGCACACTCAGCTCGACATTAGCCAGGACCCAATCGACTCAACATCGACTCGGGCCCGCTCCACTCGACATCGGCTCGAGCTCGGACGACTTGACATCGACCCGAACCCGGACGACTTGACAACGATCTGGTCCCGGACGACTCAACAATGGCCTGGATCCGGTTGATTCGACATCGACTCAGGCCCGCACGACTTGACATCGGCCCGAGCCCGCTCGGCTCGACATTGGACAGAGCCCAATCGACTCAACATAGACTCAGGCCGCTCCACTCGACATCGGCCCAGGCTTGTTTGACTCGACATTGGCGTGGGCCCAATCGACTCGACATCAACCCGGGCCTGGAAAATTCGACATTGACCCGGGCCCGTTCGGATTGACATCAACCCGAGCTTGCTCAGCTCGACATTGGTCTGGGCCCATTCGGCTCGACATCGGCTAAGGCCTAATCGACTTGACATCGATTCGGGCCCGCTCCACTCGATATCGACCCGGGCCCAGTCGACTTGACATCGGCCCAACCCAGGAGACTCGACATTGGCGTAGGCCCGGTCGGCTTGACATGGGTCCAGACCCAATCAACTCGACATCAGCCCGGGCCTGGGAAACTCGACACTGACTCGGGCCCGTTCGGCTTGACATCAGCCTGGGCTTGCTCAGCTCAACATTGGCATGGGTCCGTTCGGCTCGACATTGGCCTAGGCCCGGGAGACTCGACATCGGCCCGGACCCACTTCACTCGACATTGGCCTAGGCCCGTTCGACTCAACATCGGCCCGGGCTTGCTCAACTCAACATTGGCCTGGCCTGTTCGACTCGACATCGACACGGGCCCGGCGACTCGACATAAGCCCGGGCTTACTCAGATCGATATCGACCCAAGCCAGCTCGGCTTAACATCGGCCCGGGCCAGCTCGGCTCGACATCGACTCGGGAATGCTCGGCTTGACACGGCCCGAGCGCGCTCGGCTTGAAATCAGCCCGGGCCCGCTCGACTCGATATGGGTCCGGGACTGCTCGGTTAGACATCGACCCGGGCCTACTTGGCTCGACTTCGGCTGGATTGTCTTGGCTTAACTTGAATCGGACCAAGTCAAAATCCATCCCAAAATACCATTTGGATAGTCCAAAAATATATCCAATTTATATCTAATCCATATCCATTTAAATGGATTGGATTTAAAATAAAAAATATAAATTTAAATTCAAAATAAATTCATTTAAATAGATTAAATTATAAACTAAATTTTGTAATTTGAATTTTTTCTCACCCTTACCAAATTGTACAATCCAATATAGAAACCCAAATTCGATTTCCACAACCGGAACCGGATTGTACGATCCTATATTCAAATAATTTTTTTTTAATTTAACCAAGTGATAACCTGATTTGCCAAAGTAGGTGCGCTATTATTTAGTTCTTATAATTGCTAAGCTACAGATAGAATGATTCTTTTTTTCATTTCATGAACTTATACTTTAAAATTACTTAATACGGGAACTAAATATACATAAATTATTATCACATATTTTTCTTGTGTTTGGTTTAAGAATCTTTTATTTGAAACTGTTAACATAATGGATGAAGGGAGGCAGCCACTTTGGAGGAAGTTGCCAATTAGTCCAAGAAATTATCAAATTATAACAGTACTCTAGATTGTTGTTCTTGTCTATTTTTTTAATATTAAAAAAATAAATTCATAACGAATTGACCATTTAATAATTTAATTTTTATTTTATCTTAAATATTGACTTGTACAATCCGAGAGATTTTCCAATAGTTAAAACCGAAGTATACTAAATTATACAAATTGATTTGTTTACAATTCGTTATACAGTACGGTATACAATTTTGGACTTGGTTTCAATTAACGGACTTTCAATTTGTTTACAATTCATTACATAATCCGGTATACAACTCCAGACCTAGTTTCAATTAACGGACTCTACAAGTCAATATTCAAAATAGAAAAATAAGTGTTTAGATTGACCAATATACGCGAAGAATATATTTGACTTTTCAAAATGATATGGAAGTGCACGAAGGAGCAAAGGAGGTGCAAGTAGAATTTGCCAAAAATAAAAGGAGTTCCGATATGTTGACACTCTCTTCACATGACACACATTTGACGTTGCAGACGTGACAATGATGTGACAGAGTGAGATTGCACGTGAATGAACAACGCGAGCATCAAAATAGGATAAAAAAATATATTACATAAGTTCTTAGAAACAATCAGTGTAATATATATTTTTTTACTCAGAATGACCCATATTACATCGGTTAAATCATCTAACCGATGTAATATATGATCCATATTAAAAAAAATTGACTTTTTTTTTCATAAAGAGTGGGTGGGTCATAAACATTACATAGGTAACCACTTACGTAACCAGTTTTGCGTGTGCCAGTATATGTAGAGGAACTGTGGCTGGGTAGTTCTGGTAGGGGTATTACATCGGTCAAGCCATCTAACCGACGTAATATATGATTTTTACATCAGTTAATTCATCTAACCGATGTAATACATGGTTTTTATTAAAAAAATTGAATTTTTTTCATGAAAAGTGGGTGACCATAAACGTCACATTGGTAACCACTTACAGACACACGGGTAACCAATTTTGCATGTGCCAGTATATGTGGAGAAACCTGTGGCTGGGTAGTTCTGGTAGGGTTATTACACCGGTTAAGTCATCTAACCGATATAATATATGGTTCTTATTAAAAAAAATGAACTTTTTTTCATGAAGAATGGGTGGCCATAAATGTCACATAAGTAATCACTTACAAACACACGGGTAACCAGTTTTGTGTGTTCTACGGGTCATATACTGTAATATAGAGTCAGTGTCACATTCTCACCAAATGTCACATCTGTAACATCAATTAGTGTCACGCAAGTAGTGTCAAATCTGTTTTAGTGAGAGAGGGTGTTAATAAAACAAAACATTTTTCAAATAAAAGGGTAGTTGAGTCTCCTGTATTGTAAATGTTAACATTATACCCTTTTATTGTTTTTAAAGGGATTTTTTTGTTTTTTTACCATATTACACAATTTTTAATTTTTCTATAAATTTAAAGTATCATTTATTTACGTTATTTTATTTCTAAATTTAGCTTTATCAAAATAAGTATTTTATCTTTTTAGCACTTTTTAATTCCAAATCTTTATTACTTATACCCTCAATTATTTATTTATTTTTTTTTATTGAAGTTGCTCGCTCATTTTAAATGTAAGTTACTCTTATACTAATTTATTTAAATTAACCATATATTTCTTATAATTTTAAAATTTTCCTTTTGTTTTTCTATTTTTAGCTAGACTATGAAATCCTAGAGTGTATAGGATCCTTCTTAGTTAATTCACGAGCAAAGTACACGTTAAATACATTAAAATGAATTGTAATTTTTATATTAGTGATTTACTAATTTTACTAAATATGATTGTCGACCCAAACAATTGAAAACTAAATTAAATGTTACAATTTTTAGCTAACTTCGTCTGTACTTAAGTGAAAAAATGTTTCAAAATTAAATTATTTCATATTTGAAAAATAAAATAAGTACGTGAAATATTTAACTCCAAAGGAGAGATCAGTAATTACATCAAATCAAAGTAATTTAACCTTGAAATATACACAATTAAAATCAATTTGAAAAAAAAATAAAAGAAGAAAAGCAAACAGCCACAACCTTGTTTAGGTAGTAGCTATATAAGAAGCTGTTCTAGCAATAAAATAAATGGAATTAGTAACACTATACATAAAATATAACTTGAGGTTAGCCAATAAGATTAGTGTGCGCAATACTGAACACAAATTTAACAGTTAATTTAAGTCAGCTGTGTAAGTATAAAGTTTCTTGATGACTAACCAGAAGAATTCTTCTTCACTGCATACGCACGACATGCTGCCAAACCAACAACTGCCATAGCGGTCCCAACTGTAAATTCAAGATAGACAGTTATTTAAAAATCAACAATTGAGCAATACATAAACAGATACTTTTGAAAACTTGTGGTTTATGGCTTTGTGATTCAAGCAGCAAGTTTCTAGTAGTGGAAGGTATACAAGAAAAACACACCTGAGGCAAAAACAAGAGAGTTCTGAAGAAGCCGATGGTATTGTTTTCTTTTCTTCCCAATCTCTGTTTCTGGAATGCTTAAATGAGGGTGCTCAGCAGCATGGACAATCTTATTGTACACGTTACTTGAATCGCCTAATTTCATACTTACGTGAATAGGTGCCTCTATTCCCAATTCCTGAGTAACCTGTAGCAAAATCAAATGGATGATAGTAGCATCCTAAACTCGAAGGTTTTAACTATGAAATAATACATAACAAAAACATATTTAATTATGTCATAACACTGAGTTGATAAGCAATACCTTTACTGAATCTTGTACCGCCCTTAGATATGGAGTTAAATCATCCTTAGCAGCAATAAGGAGACAAGGAACTCTATAACCAGTTAGATCTCCTTGTCTAGCAACCTTCTCAAGCAAATCTCGGGATTTCTTCCATGAAAGTTCATCTGAGCTGGAAAAAAAAGTACAAAACCAAGATACAGCTGCATAATGCAAAAATAAACAACCAAATATGCAACTACGAATTAAACTAGGTTAGTTCAGTTAAGGAAAATTCCACATAAGAAAAGACGTATGGCAGAACCTCAAAATACGGTATGGTGGTAGTAATAAAAGTATTTAAGATCAAATTTTTTTATAGTCTAACATGAACATTGACTTGAGAAAAGAGCCTTGCCTAAAAATAGAACAAAAATTGAAGTGAGTTTTTGGTTCCTACTTAAAATATAGCATCTGAACAAATGGACTCGGATTAAATTTTCATCAGAAGATATATTCATCAATCATATGAGTCATCTTTGTCAAGCACCTCTCTTTCCCACCTCAATCCTATCATCTCTATCTTCCACTCTCCATGATACCAGCATACTGATCAACTCTCAGAAAATTATTACTTTTCCTTCCAGAAAGATGGTGTTACTTTCTTGATTCCCTCAAATAAAATGTATCAAAGTGGCTAAAAGGCAAGCGTCTAAGTTTATATTATAAATATGATAGGTTGACATGCACAAACACCAATATATAGAGAGAGAGAGGATGGATCAAGTTACTCCTAGATTAACTTTACGAGAGATACCCTTCATTTTCACCCTGCATTTTCTTCTTGTTCTAGTGGCTCTAACAAGTAACTATTTATGACCATTAGATTAAGAAAAATTAAGAAGTTTGAATAGAGAGTAACTCTTGATCAAGCTACTGCTAGAGTAACTTTAAAGAGTTAGTCCTCATGTACACCTTTCATTTTTGCCTAATCTAATGGTTCTAATAAGTAACTTCTTAAGACCATTAGATTAAGAGCAAATGAAGATTAAGGATGAGGAGTAATTCTCTTATAGTTACTTGGAAATAACCTGATCCCCCCTCTAATATATCATATTGATTTTCATATTTTGTTAAGAGAGCAGTGATGGGGATTTATATTGTGGCATCATTATACCTCAAATCATCAGATAAATAATAATTATTTTGAGTGATTCAAAAAAGTTAAAGTTGAGTATACAAGCATAAACAAAAGAATATAAGTTAAATAGACAATATGGACAAGACGCAACCTACAAACAGGGTAAGAAGATGGAAACTCTGGAAAGAAGATGGTTGGGAGAGTGGAAGAGAGAAGGTCAATGTAAGCCACCAGAGTGAGGGAACAAAAGGGGCCCATGTGGGATTTTAATGAAATATTTCATGTCAATCCTTCATTTTCATTGAATGCATATTCTTACTTTATTAGATCCCGTCATACTAATCATTCCTTCAACTAGATATGCTCATTCTTCCAGCAAGTAAATACAAGCCAATTTAAAATTCACATTAACTTTCAATAAATTGAAATTGTTAATCAAAGATTAAGTTTTTATAATTTACTGTGTGTTTCTAATCAGCAAATAACATTCACATCGATAGCTAATAGGATAATATACCGTGGAAGGCAGATATTTCAAGGGATCTAAAACCGAACCAGGTGTCATTGCAGGCAATATTGCACAAAACAAATTTAGGTAGTTAGTTTATACATAAATACACACGATACCAGCATCTCTTCAATACATTATTTTAACTTACTGCCCATAAATATGCTGATCACAGCAAAGCAAGGTGTGAAACACCATTCCAATAATTTAAATGTAGCAAAGCATTATCACATAAGCACATTTTGCACCATACCTGTCATACACAAAAACAGCTACATCACATGCTGCCAAATAGTCCTTTTTTGACAAAACATTTGATACTTTACTCTCTGGTATCTCTCGCAACACAAGAGTTTTTCTGGCTCCCTGTGTAGCAGAAGCAAAAACCGGGATCATGAGTACATAGATTGCATATTGTACCCAATTTCCTCCACAACACAACATCTATGTGACTCCTATATTTACTAGCAAAGCATGAGAGAAAGACAAAATCATTTTTCAAAACCATTTAAATAACAGTAATGTTGCGAAATTATGATACTCACCCCAATTAATTCAATGGCATTTACTGCAAACCTCTCAACTGTTGATGGAATATAATTGTTTGAGAACGGCCTGTGAAAATGGAGCTAATTGTTTATTAGAAGGAAAACATATATAAACAGTAGGAGAGAATGAATTCACTAACTCATGGAACAAAATATATTTAAGACACACTGACTAGGGTGATTCGCTCAGAAACACACCTTCCCAATAATGAATCCAACAGAGCAGACTTCCCAGAACTTTTAGAACCAAAAACATAGCATTGGAGCACATTCCTTTCTGTTGCTTGCTTCTTGCGATCTACTGCTCTTCTGCGAGTAACACGGAGAGCTGCCACAGGATTACCACTATATCCAATGTAAATCAAATTAGCCAGGCTACACAGTGGATCAAGTAATGTCATAAGGGCCCACTGCATCATACAATTCAAGAGACATATCAATAACCAACTCATTCTGAAGAATAAAGAACAGTATAAATCATCCCCACCTGTGACAGGAATCCATTTAGAGATAGGTAACCCATGTCATTCATCTCAGCAGCATCCTTATACAGAGCATCATTCCAAGGACTGAAATCACAACACAACCATGTACCAAACCTAAGATGGATGACGTCAAGTGGAAAAACTAACTATAAATAATTTCAAGATTATCACAATTGAAATAGGATACCAAGTTAATAATATGCAGAGTACATACCATCTTTGAACAATAGACAAAATTAAAAATCAATACTACCGTCAGATATACTTCAGCTGAAAAATTGTAAAATAGTAGTGTTTCCAAAGGTACCACTCTGTCTTTTATAGGATTTTGAAAAAAGGTCTGCTTTCTGAGCTCTCATAATGCAGAAAAAAATAGGTGTTTCATGCTGCACAAACATGGACTTTGGCAAGGAACAGTAAAAGCAATCTTTTAAACAGAGAATTATTGTCAAACAGAGAATTATTGTCAAACATAGAATCTCCTGAGTTGCTCCTCGTATCCTGAATTTTAGTGACGTCTCCAATATAGTGATTGCTTCAATTAGTCTTAGATCATGTCTGGATAAACTTCTTTTTAAACACTTATAAGAGAAGAAAATAAAAATACAAAATGAAGTGAACTTTTCTCATAAGCTAAAATCAACTTATGCACTTAAGTTTTATAATGATATGCTGCATCAGTAATTAAAAAATCAATGCTCTCCCCAACCCCCTATCCAAAAGAAAAGCTCAAACTAGGTTATTTCCTGGAATCACAACATACAAGAATAAGAATCACATCACACTTCTGGAGCTTCCAATTTCTCCAGTAATTAAAATTACCCATTCCCCAACTGTAAGACCATCAAGATTTTCAAGCACAAACCTTAAGCAAAATGATAATGACACTGAACCAATGGCACAATTGGTTAAGATTTTCTTTTAGAAAAATAATTGCTTTATTTTTCAAAAAATCTCTCAAGAAACTGCAAAAATGAAACGGATTATTTCCTTAAAATAAACTAATCCAAAATGCACTGTGACCACCTACTCACAATCAATTAGAAAAAGGCCAAAAAATATTACATATGTTCAAAAGAGCTGGATTAAAAGAAAAGGGGGGAAAAGGCCCAAATCCCTAGGTAACAGGGCTAATAGAAAAATCTAGAGGCTAGAACAAACCAAAATCAAATTTCTATAGTGCAACTAGAACTACCAACTACACCAGTGAACAATTATGATCACCTAAGAATTCAATGGAATTCCAAAATGAGTACCCAATCAAGCAATTATTGCAGTTTATACTTCTAGGTTGCCTCTTCTTTTTTCCCTTAAAGTAATTTTAATTCCTATCAGTCGCTTACAGAAATCATGAAGTAAAGACAACATCAGTCCCAATTTAATCACGGAACTACACAAAATCTGTAACCAACACCTATAAAGGGATAAGTCTTTCAAGAGGCAGCTCATTTATGACTTAACCCGAACATTTTACAGGAAACAAGTCTACTAATTCTCAGTGAGCCTAAGTATGTTATACAGGACGTTATCTTCTCTTTGCAATGATTACTCAGTTTTGTTGCGTCTACAACTTATCATAAAAATTTTGTCCTAAAGATTCTAGAGGCAGTCAACCAAATCTAGAGTTCTCCATCCACAATAAGAAAAAGTTATTTAGTTATGCAGACTAAATATGACGTTAATGAGATACTAGTTATAGAAGGGACAATCAAAAGATGAGTTCACCTTTAATTTTTCTATACAGAGAAAGTTTAGGATGAGGGAGGTAGCAGGTTCACCTTTCTGGAGCAGTACAAAATAACTTATCAACTTCTGCAGGTCGTAGGGCTCGATCCTAGAGAGTATCAAGGTTCAAAGAAGTAAATAGAAAAAATGTAAATTAGATATGGAATATCACCTAGAACACAGAGACAGTGGGTTAAAACATATCATAGAGATCAAGGAAGTGACCACGAAACCATTATTACATACTTTATCTGTATCTAACAGTCGAAAGATACCATTTAGAAACTCTACAGCTTCACCTGTCAGCTCCACACTCTGAAAGATTATGTGTACGAGAGTAAATACTTCATATCATTTGTAAGTTTAACAGGAGAATTAAAATAACTTCACAACAATTGGTGATGAATTGATGAGCTATATAATGTCAGGAAATGCATTATTTGGGAAAAAATGCATACTATCATGCTATGTCGTGCGCTTCTTTGAAAACCATTTGACTCAACAAAAATGTATCATAAAATCAATACCAACAAATATCAGAGTCTCTCTCTCCATCTCAATATCAAGCAACATGGAATAAAAGCATCCCCTCAGTTCCATTTTACCTATCCTTTTAAAAGTTCAAAAAAACATTAATTGCTATTTTCTCAATTATACCCTCATCTTTACCAATCTTTAATTATTTTACACACGTATAAAAAATGAGAGAGGTAATGGTAGAAAGAGTTCTACAGTAATTAAAGTGATCTTGAACTTTAAAAGTGACCAATAAATAGAAACAAATTCTCCAAAAATCTAACACTTAAAAAGAAACAGTGGGAGTAACAAAGATAGTATATAAAAGAGATAAGGGGCATAATTAGGAAAATAAAAATAATTTTAGTACATATATGAGTAAAAAAATTGTATTTCTTAATATGTGAGCTATAACATTAAAAACCAAATATAAAGAAAAGGTGGGAGAATACTATATCAACTACAACAAACTAATTGCAAATCCAAAATTCTAACCACCCATATATATACAAGAGGTATGCTGACAGATAAGGAAAGACTTCGACAATAACAATGCCTCAACATATAATGGTCATTTTTAAGTGCAAATTTAAAATTCACACTTCACTTCTGCGATTCACCAATCCCACAGGCATAGGTTTTCACAGCTAGTATATGCAAAACCTACCAATGAATAGCTAAATTTGCTGTCAACAGATAAGTGTAACCTAAATGTAAAATTCTACTCTTCCCAATTCAACAACCACACGCATTATCTATTATTGTTAATACCAATACTGAATAATGTACGGTTAATTTTTTTGTATCACTACTCCAACCTCTTCAATTTAAACCAGACAGGTAGACAAAAGGTGGAATTTCCACAATAATATAACACAGAAACTATGTATCACCTGATCCAAAGCGTGCTTAGACGGAACAGGAAGACAATCATCCTTCAGTTTCAAATCATTATCATATCCAAAGTTTCTTAGAACAGCCCATAATGTCTCTGGACGCCCTTTTTTGAGGAACATATTATGAACACAAATAAATCCTGGAAACGTAAGACCAAGTGAGTTGACTCCTTCAGGTACTTTCTGCTGTACAACTGATTTGACTCCAGCTATTTCAGATGATTGCAATGGTACATTGAAACATCTAACCTGTTTGTATATTTGCATGCTTTAAATAAATGGCCACAATGAAAATAATAAATATTCAAAGCATAAGACACAAAAAAAGGAAATTTGAAACAAATCTAAATCTAACAATAACCTGAAAATCATTTAGTTCTGCTTCATTGAGGGCTTCATCCATGTCACGATCACAAAGAACAAATATTCTTCTCAAAGCCCTAACACATCGATCTGTTAAAGCTTGACTTCCAATATCATACAATGGATCTACTGGATGTAGTACCGCTTTTTGAGCAAAATAGAAAACTTCAGGGACCTGAAATATTAGAAATAACATTAAATTTCAGGCACTTATATTATGATGACAATATATTATCAAGATCGTATCCTTATATATAAGTTAACTGTGATATTATATAAACTCGTGAATTTCTTACTTTACACTTGAGTTAGGCTGTATTCGGTAAGTTTTTCCATAAACATTTGTAGGAAAAAGAAAAATAAGAGAAAAAATTAAATAAGCTTCTCACATGAGCTAAAAAGCTTGTGTACAAGTTAAAATCAGCTCTTTGTAGAAGCTAAAATCATTTAGCTTTTCCAAAATGTTGATTTTAAGTTATACACAAACTAATTTTAGTTTATAAGAAAAACTTATTTCATTTTTCCTTTTAATTTTTTTTCTCATACAAGAGCTTCTAGCGAAGCTTATCCATGGTCATACATGTAAAGGAGAAATGGGAACTCATTTAGCTGGCTATTTTTTTTCTATCTTTTGAACTTTTTGTATTTGATGAATAAGTATCATTTTGGACTTCAATAAAACATAGGCTTTTATTTTATCACAAGGGAAATGCATTGCAAACTAGATTTACTTACAATATATTGCTGTAAATTGTAATGAATGGCAGTGATACAATCTGTAGTATTGACCGATACTTGAGCAAGAAAATAAGATAGAATCTTGTTTTCTTATATAGAATATATAAATAATTCAGCATCACCAGGTACAAATAATGCAGAGAAGCAAAATACCTGGTATTGCGTAGCAGCAGAGCATTCAATGCACGTGACAATTTCTTTGAACTGTTGCAGTAACTGTGTCATGAGGCGCTCCAAGCTCACTTGCTGGCTTTCATCCCTAAGATCCAGCTTGCAACCAACCACAACTACAGGCACCTTCACCTGCATCAGTGTATCACCCAAAAAAATCAACAACAATAAACAAATTATCACTATTTGTTTACCACTCGCACTTCATTCCTGGTTGAAAAATGCATAAAGTCACCAACCTCCAACTTCTGCAGTTCCGGGAACCAGTAAGAACTCAACCGAGAAAACGAAGCCGTGTCGTTGCAAGCATAGGTTAAAACTACAGCATCAGCTCTTTTCAACTCCTCGTTACGCTTGCTTTGTTTGTCCAAGCTACACACAACAAAAACGCGCGTTCATTCGGAGCATAATCAAACACTTCAAATCTAGAAGGATCACCGCGAATAAGATAACAATAACATGCATAACATAGAACGAACGAAGTTCAGCCAAAAAATGCGATTCAGTTATCGCGCCTTTAATTGATTAATTGTTTCGTAAAATACGGATTGCTTCGAAAAAAATTCGATAAAACTAATGCGTGGAATTAACTGTGGAAAGTTGCGAAGCTGAAAGAGAAGGAGGAGGACCTGGAAGGTGTGTCAATGACGGTAAGAGGAACGTTATCGGGGTACAAATCAGGGGGCAAGAGAGTGGGCGGAATAACCGGCGTAACGGACTCGGGAAATGACTCCGTCGCGATGGCAGCTATCAGGCTCGATTTTCCGGTGGCTCGGTCGCCGGCGACCACCACTCGAACTCCACTGCGACCGCCGAAGCTTGGGTGATTTGCCATTGATACGATGCCAGATATCAGACCAAGAACGACGGGAAATAATGAAGCACAAATAGGTAGAGTTTCGGGTTTAATTTCTACGAACTCTTAGTTAATTTTTATTAATTAATTATAAAATAGTTATTTTTAAACTAGTTAATTAAGTTTATCAGTAAAATTAAAAAAACCTTTACTTTGATCTTTATAATGTTTAATGTTATTTATTTTATTCTACATACTATTTTTAGCATTAAGTTACATATGTAGTAGGAGATAGAAAAATTAAGACGATATGGGTAAGAATTAACATAAATAATTTTAAAATATAAGAAACAAAAGGGAAAACTTCTATGACTATAAAGATTAGATGAGTAACTAAACGTCTGCAAATTAATAACTAGTTATAATCTTTTGTAGTCAAATAACGATATAAAATTATTTTATATAATTAGAATTTTTTTTATTTGTGAATTCATATAAGAAATAAAAGTTTATCATTATTGAATAATAATGAAGTTTTATATTGAAAGATAGTTTAATTTTGATGGAGACGCGTTCTCTTAATATAATTATTTTATATATTTGTAAACAACAAGTATAAATTAAAGATAAATAATTAACTTATTATAAGTAATAAATTATAATTAAATTATATAAAAAATTGTAACATTTCTAATTTTTACTTATATAATAAAATAAAAATAAAATATAATTTTTATCTATATATAATAAAATAAAAAGTAAAACAAGCCATATGTAATTAATGTATGAATATATACAACTATCTCAAAAGATATTTCATAGGAATTTAATATATACACTAAAAATTTTCAAAACAAACCAAGATTCAAATGAAAGTTATCTTATCTTTCAACTATTCACTCAAGTGTTCTATTACTTGCAACCTATTTTGCTCCAGTATAAAACACACTAATCACATATAAAGAAACAAACACAAATAAAAAATAGGGTAAGCTAGCTATATAAATATTTCTATATAATTTTAATTTCAAATTAATAAACTGACTATTTGTGAATTCATATAAAAATAAAAGTGTATCATTATTGAATAATAATGAAGTTCCATATTAAAAGATAGTTTAATTTTGATGGAGACGCGCTCTCTTAATATAATTATTTTATATATTTGTATACTTTTCAAAACAATTATTATAAATTAAAGACAACTAATTAACTTATTATAAGTGATAAATTGTAATTAAATGATATAAAGTTTTTATAACATCCCTAATTTTTATCCATATATAATAAAATAAAAGTAAAACAACAAAAACAATATGTAATTAACATATGAATATGCGCAACTATTTCAACAAAATATCTCTATTCATATGAATTTTAATATATAGACCAAAAGTTTTAAAAACAAACAAAGCATTCAAATGAAAGTGATCTCATCCTACAGCAATTCACTGAGGAGCTCTATTACATGCAACCTCATTTGCTCCCGTGTAAAACACGAACATCACAAATAAAGAAACAAACACAAACAAAGAACAGGTAAGCTAAATATATAAATATTTCTATACAATTTCAATTTCAAATTAATAAAAATAATTCATAGTCTCATACAATTTTTTAAATCATCAAGTGTCTATTAAAATTCATAAATTCATCTTTCACATGTCAGACTTCTACTGACTCAATACACATAGACACTTGATTTTACTTTCGGAAGACTTGTGCGTCGAATTAGATTAAGAGATCTGCACATGTCACATTATCTCACATGTCATACTATCTCACCTCACTATGAAATTCACACAATTATGCGCATAAATAATCACAATATCATCTCTCCTAGTATGACATGGTTAACTCATATAACAGGTCAAGTTAGTTGTCTTTCAAACAACTTACTCATTCATATGAACCTCCTTCGAATCTCACCACCTGAATAACTTCATTTATATGATTCTATTATCTCAGGAGAGTCAGGATATCTCCTTCTAGACGAATCTCTGGTCAATGCACATCCTAAACAATCTTAACACGATATTTTATTTCCTGAAAATATCATGTCTTGATTAAAATTCATATTCCACATCTCACAATATCCAAAATCACACAATTAAATCATATCAAAGCTTAGAGCTTCATTAATTAGCTCATAATTTTATAAAATTACACATTACATTGACAGTTCCTGTTCAGCATTATACAAACATTCTTTCATTTTTTTTCCTTCATCTGCATATGGATTCTTTACCAAGTGAAATACAAAATAATATGGATTACACAAAACCCTTATGATCCCTACTATCTACATCCAAATGAGAATCCTGACATGATTCTTGTAAGTCGTTAAGTGGACTAAAACAATCATCACTCATGGAATAGAGTTATGAAGTGGACTCTTCTTTCAAATAACAAATTGAAGTTTGTTTATGGGAGTATCAATGCATCGCCTAGAAACAAGCTCTTACATGATGTGTAGAAAAAGTGTAATGTTATGGTCATCTCATGTATTACTAAAACATGTCCAATCAGATTGCAAGAGTGTTATCTACATAGATAATGCAAAAGATTTATGGGATGATCTAAATGAAAGATTCTCCGAATGAGACCATTTTAGAATTATGATCTTCTCTAGGAAATACATTTAATAAAATAAAGAGAAATAAATGTTTCAAATTTATTCATTGATATGAAGATCTTATGGGAGGAGTTGAAATCTTTAAGACCTATCCCTAGTTGTATTTATGACATACACTGTACTTGTAGTCTTATGATGGTCAAGTACAAAGAATCAAAACACATCATGTGTTTCTTGAAAGGTCTTAATTATGTTTATAATACTATCAATACTCATATTGTATTCATGGAGTCATTGTCTAGTGTGAACAACATCTTTTCCCTTATTCTTTAATAAGAGAAAAAATCCTTAATGGCATTTTTTTATAACAACTTCATATAAAGACGGTTAATAGTTAAATTGCTTGGAAGCAACAAGGAAGGAACAACATCAATACTTACAACAATAACTAAAAAACTCAAGGAAGGGGAAGATGTCATGATCTTAACTATGTGAAACAATGCAATTAATGTAATAAGATGAATCACAGAGTGTTACTCTAAATAATGTATCCTCATGGGTACAAACAGATAAATGATCATGTTACTAACAATTTCAACTGTCAAGATTTCTATCGTAACTGAAGATACACTTGGTGATATTACAAAGATTAATCAACATGCATGGAATCAAAATGATATGCAATTTACTCAATAGCAAATACAACGTATATGGAAGATCATGTAGGATTTAAAGGCTAGTTCTACACGTAAATTAAATAATCTTGTTCGTGAGTTTGTTGCAATTTCATTAGAGAGAGGTAAAGGCATTAAAAATCTTTTAAGATTTTTGACATAGGAACCACATATCATGTCACATATACACTATATCTCATTCTATCATTTTTTTATAAGATTAAACCTGTTGTTGTGCATTTACCCAATGACTCACAAGTTGTTTCCAAATACTCAAGAGTTGTAAACTTTTCAAAACATTTATGCATATATAACGTTCTTTATATACCAGAATTCAAATTCAACCTAATGTTTATGCAACGCATGATACAATCCTTAAATTGTAGACTAATTTTTTCTCCTGGTTTTATCAGGTATCGTTTCATTAGGATAACTTTATTGGATAATGGTTTATATTACATACAAGGATTTGAATACATACTTGTTATCAACTGTCCTAATTCTAAAGAATGAGATTTCAATTCTCGTAACAATAGCATGAATCTTTGGCATCATAGACTTAATCATTCCTCAAATAATATTTTACATTATATTAGTAATATGTTTTCGTATATACATTTTGACAAAAATAAGGCTTTTGAATCTTGTCATATAGCTAAACAACAAAAATTACTTTTCAATCATAGTAGTAATGATTATACTCATATTCTTGGCTTGATTCCTATTGATATATGAGGTCATTTTAGCATTCCTTCTATACACGAACATCAAATTTTTTCTCACCATACTAGATTATTATAGCATATATATACCTAGATCTTTACTAATTTAGAATCTAAAATAGTTAGTAACTAAAACTTTGGTAATTAATATCAATTTAGAAACTAATTTATACATTTTTATTAATAATAAAAACTACTTTAGGTATCAATAATTTTTTAGTTTATAAAATAATATATAACTTAATCAATATAACAACTAATTATTTTTTTTATAAAAATAGTTAAAATTAATTGTTATTTAATAAATTTCTTGTATGATAAATTTGAATTTTATAAAAAAAATTATTAAACTATGTTAACCTAATATAAAATTTAAGACACTAACTCATAAGAATAAAATAAATTAACAACCAAATAAAAATTAATTAAAATATAGGTCTTAAAATTGATGTGAGAAAGTAAAACTCAAAACATGTAAATTAAGATTTCATATCTTGTCATAAAAGATGACTTAGAAAGTGCTTAGAAAAAGTAAAAAAAAAATAGTTGGATATTTGGTTTGAAGTAACTTGAAAAATCCTTATTGTATAGACTTTTATATTAGAAAAACTTACAAATTTTAAAAAAGTGACATATTACACAAAAGAAAAATCCATTGTAATTTTAAATAAGACTTTATCTTTAAACATAATTAAAAGAAAAAGTTATTGAAAACACAATTTACCTCTTGTATTTTTTACACTAAAAATACAAAATTAAAAATTCCACTTGCCGGAATTAATATATATTACAAGTAACTTAGACAATAACTTGTTGTTATTTTGTAATCTTTTACAATCAAACACTTTATTACATTTTTAAAAAAAATTATTTATCTTTATGAGATTTGAATAAGTGGACTAAAGAAGTTTTCAAATCGCAGGATTAAAAAGATACATTTTAATTTTAAAAGATAAAAAACTATCCAAAATTTAAAACATATATAGTTTTTTTTGTATTTCAACAATTGTTTCATTGACAATTGTGTTTAGGGAAGACTAATCCTCCATATTAAACCTAATCTTGTAGGTTAGTTATTTTTATTTATTTATAAGTTTTGGTTTTACAAAGTTTGGTTGCGATAACTGCTTTTGTGTAGTGTTGAATTTTGATGCTCGATTTTTGGTGACCTAAATCACTTAGAGTTTATGCAAATCTAGTTGGCTTGGTTTCTGATATAGAAAACCTACATGTATCTAGTTTTCCAACATTCTTCACCAGAAAACATGAACCTTGCTTCACCAACCATAATCTGCCTCATTAAATACAATATGTCTAATAAATTTATTAAAAAATGTTTACTCCTTTTTCTTCTTCTTTTTTTCTGCTCTCAACTGCTCATGATCAATCGCATTCATAACCTGCTTCAAGCAAATCCTGCACATTAAAGAAGTTTAAATAATAACAAATGTTAGTTTGTATCAGAAGCATGATTCCCACCACATCTCATCATCCTCAATCATTCATCACCTAACTGTAATCACTTTTGTGTTCTGTTTGCTGAAAAAATGTGAAATTATACCCAAATGAAACAATAATATTTTTGTTCAAATCTATGATAAAATCTTATATTTAAATCTTCAAAATATAGTTCCATTTTTAATATTTCAAATCACAATTTTCGTCACCCGTGGTAATCTATAGTTTACAGTAAATCATTTAACCGAAACTCGAGTTATTTCAATTTTTTCCACTCAGTTTTTTTTTTCCGTTTTATTTTCTTATAAAAAAAATATACAAAACACGACACCGTTACCTAATTTTATTTAATTTGAGTTAAATTGTTTTAGAAACATGGTACAATCTCTATATAAAAAAAATTATAATATTTTTAATATTTAAATTTTGGTTTAAGGAAATAAAACTTAATTACTGTGGAAAAATCGGGTTTAGGGTTACTCATATTTTTCGTGAAGGAAATGCGTAGACGGATAAGTTGGCTAATTTATGATTTATTCATAGAGAATCATTTCATTGGTATAATAGGTTTTCATATAGTTTATTCTTAGAATTCTTTATGAATAAGTATAGTGTACCCATGTATCTTTTGGTTAACATATGAGTTTTGGCTTAATCCCCCACATTTTTGTATATTTTTTTATTTTATTTTTAATAATATTTTTTCATATGTGATGGCAGATAATTGTTGTTACTTGAAGTGTCAGTCTAACTGAGATGTCAAGCTGCATAATGATACCTAACATAAAAACATTTATAAAAAATAAAACTTAATATTAAGGTATTGGGATAAAGGTAGTGCTGTGATTTTTTTTTATATAATTCACTCTTAAATTACTAGTGTTAATTTTCTCCGTGTTTATTGTAGAAAAATCTCAACTTAATTATGTTTTCGGTTATAACTCTGATTTTGGTTTCAGGATAAAGTGTTTTAATCCTTTAAAATTAAAAAAAAAAGGTTTAAAACATTAACTTTTTGAGGAACTAAAATGATTTTTTAAAGTTTAAAATTTGAAACTAATTTTAATTAGTTGTTCAAATTTGATTTTTATATACAAAACTGTATTATTATTCTTTTTTCAATTTTTGGGACTAAAAATGTTTTTTAAAATTTGGGAGATTAAAACTAAAAGTATTATAAGTTCAAGGGATTAAAAGGACTCCTACAAAATAAAAAATAAACTTCTTCATAGTTTTTTAAAAATAAAAATTTAATCAAAGTACATGAAATTCTTTTTTTACAAATTAGCTTATATATAATTTAATTAACTTGTGCAAAACCTCATTTCATTTATTTTTCTTTCAAATTTTGATTGAAGGAATTTATCCTTACATCCTAAAATCCTAAATCTTTAAAGTGTATGTAGGGCAGAAAAAGAAAGAAAAAGGTCTTTGTATTGATGAATGGTGAAGATTGTTTCCATTGCTATCAAAGATGTTGGAAGAGTTTGGTAAGGTTGTTAAGAATAGTTGCTATAATTAGCTTCCACATATATGTATATATAATAAGGGTTATTACATAGTTACTTATATAGTGCAAGTTTTCCCACCTCAAAAAGCCTTTTTGTTCCCTTTTTGAACATTTAAGCTTAGAAGATTGATTATTCAACATCTTTTGACAATGATTATTATAACAATTTGACATAAAAAACTATAGGTTAAAAAAATAATACCACAGAGGCTTTGACCAAAATAAATGGAGCAAGTATCATAACTTCAACAAGACCAGAATAGATGAAGGGGTTTACCGAACCCTACCTAAGTCCTACACTCATCATGGTTTCTAGTTATTAGACCTACTTTCATATTATATATTTAATAAAAATGACACTTATACTTCTTTTAATTTATAAAATACATAAATTCACGTTTTTATATTTTTAATAAAATGAAATTTTTTCTTTTATTTTATTTAAAAATAACATATGAATCAAAATCTTAAATAAAAAATACGAAACTTAAAATTAAATTTTTAAAATGTTAAATTTACATAAATTTATGAAAATAGAAATTTGAGTAATTTAATTATAAGAAAACTAAATTTTTAAGTGATTTTTATGAAAAATAATTTATGTAATATAAATTCCTGTTTAATTCTTACCGCATTTAAAAAGTTATCGAATCAGCTGTAATGATACTATCGTAAATAATATTAGTTTTTATCTAATAAACTCGAAAAAACATGTTGTCAGACAAAACAAAATAAATTATATTCTAATTTTATAATATACATGATATACTAATGGTGTAATGTTTTTGCTCCTTATTTTATTTATGATTATATGTATACTAAATTATATGTAAATATATTAATAAGTTAAAAAATTTAACTATATATTTTATAATTATTTATTTTATTTTGTAATATAATGATATTCTATTAATAATTCTTTTAATATTTATACAAGATAATTATAAGTTATTTAAAGAATAATTTTAAGCTATTTGCAATAATTAATTTATAGAGAAATCCTTTATATTCAAACTTTATTTTTTCATAGCTTTTTATTTAATTTTAGTCAGTGAAGTATTTTAATATAAAACAATAAATATGAGTATCACTTTATAGAAAAAATATAAGAGAAATGAGTCTCATTTCATTTAACATATAAAAAAGATTATAAGTGTCATTTATTAAAAGTATAAGAGATATAAATATTTATTTTAAAAAATATGTTGCTTACGTTTTTATTTTTTTTTAAAGGAAATGACTATTTAATTTTAAATAAGAAAATTTGTAAAAGTAAATGAGAGGATACTGAAACACAATTTAGTATAACTTCTGATAAGTAAATATAATTTTCTCTTTATTTTATGTATTCTTATTCCAGTCTCATATATTTTCCTATTATAGTAAATATTCTTTGAATTTGAAAAAGTCATTATAAATAATACTTTTTTAAAAACATTTAAGATTATTATAACTTAAATTTTAAATAATTGATTAAATTAGGACTAATTCATGTATATGTATGCATACACTTTTTTTTTAGTTTCTACTCAACACTTTACACGCATGCCTCTCATTTTTAGAGTAGCACATCGAATGATTTCAAAAGTTAACATAAAATAAACAAAACAAAGAAAAGAGTACCAAAAGCTAACATAAAGAATAATCACTAGAGCACATGTTTGGGAGAATTACTTTTCAAGAAACAATCATATTTTTCTAAACTTCTTCCATGAATGTGATTAGTAATAAGTTATTTCTTTAAACTAAGTTAACGTAAACATTCACTAATTAGGAATCTTGATTAATTTGCAGTTCTTATTTTGATTTTGCATTTATTAAGAAAGACTTTAATTCAAGGTAACATATATAGTGATGGAGAACATTTACACTTATTTTAAATTATCTCTTATATAAACTTTTTATCCAAAAAAATTAGACGAAAAAATTATGAAATATAATTAACACTTTTAATAGTAAAATAGATAACTACTTCCATCAAGGCGTTATTTATTTAGACGAAAAGTAACTTTAACGAAATAAGAGACATGGTTGACTTCCAATAGTTTTTAAATAATAACATAAATTATTGATAAATTAAATATTATGAACTGAATTAATGGAACTACTTTCTCACTTCTGTCCATGTATATAAGACCTTCTGACTAATTTATGAATATATATTTTTTATGGACAATGATAAAAAAAACTATATTTAAAAGGTAATTATTATTTTTATAATACACAAAATATATTTGTGATTGATATGGACCTTGCAATGAATATAGATGAAAAAACTAATCAATTGATAACTTTTTTGTAAAAGATGATTATTTTTTTTGTGCAGTCACTGACACGCAAGTTATTTTAGTTGAGTTGCAGGTCGGAAGTTGGAGTTTAAAAAGCTTCTCTCCCTCTCTCACGTTCCAGAGCAAGGTTCCTCAAAATCACCATCACTGTAATCTTTTCTCTGTTCCTCTCATGGCTTCTCTTCATGATGATGGTGAAGTTGGTTTTGAAGAAGGAAAGCTCTTGCTACCTTCAAATGTTCTGGACGAGGCATGTGACTCCTACAACAAGGTTAGTACTAATAGTACCTTAGTTTCCCTTTTTTTTTCTTTCATCATTTTGTTTCCTTCAACACCACTTTCTCTACCTGTTCCAATTCCAAACAAGCAACTGGGTCGATTCATTATAATTTGAGATTCTTTTCTCTCCACATTTCAGGGTTAACATATAGTTTGGCTATATTTGATTGAACTGATATGATGCATTTGGCTTCTCTGATTGGATTTGATGCAATGATTTAATAAACACCAACATATTATTCTTCGACTAATTATTAGTGTTGTCTGAACTTTCATACAGATTCATACGAGGAGCCACCAGAAACATCAGCGACCAGGTTACTACAGATATCAAAGGGAAACACAGTCACAGGTACTATTCTGTCTAATTCTATTAATCACTCTCTCTGCCTCTGGTTGTTGTAGCAAACAAAAAGATGCAATATTTCTGTATTTGGTAGGTAGAATATAAAGGATATATCCTTCTAGTTAGGTTTAGGTATTAATCAGGGTGCAGTTTTGGTAAAACGCACTTTTAAAGATAGATATATGAGATGACAGAATTCCAAAAATGAGTTTGGCACTTTAATAAAAAGTGAAACTACCAAACAAGAATGTAAAAGTAGTTTTATTTAATCATTATGTGCACGTCTTGCTAAGGTTTAAATTTGACACATGTATGACTTTCACTTTAGTATAAGGAATAAAAGATGTGCTTTTTCACTTGAACTATTATTCCTTTGCACCTCTGTTTTCTTTTGAAACAAAAATGCATGCTTCTGATATATAGATATTCCTGGTCTTTTTGCTTTGTTAAATTTGTATTTTGTCCCAGTCTTTTGGGTAACATTCTTTTGAGTTGAGAACAACAAAAGACCAGAAATAAAGGGATGGAAGTTAACGTGCCAATTGAAAATGGTCTCAATCTGCTAGTGAGTCTGGTTTTATTTTAAAAATTGAAAAGGTGAACACATCCATATATACTATATATATTAAACAAAACTATGCTTAAGTAGATAAGTTTCAGAGGCTTATTAGAAAAGTTCCAAAGCCTGAAACATGAAATTAGACATGTCATGACGCATGCCTTGGTTGGTCACATGCATTCATAATCCACTGCAGTGACATAAGAAAGAATGGTTTAAAATAAAGAGGGTGTAAGATCAGGGTTTTTTAGTTGTTGCCACAGAGGCTCTCTGAATAAGATGCTGGATTCTTTATTTATTTTTTGAGAAAAAATGAAATGTTTAAGGCGTTGAAACTTTCATCTGTTATTCACTCAAACATTTTAATTCCTTAACCAATGAACCAAGTGCCTTAAAAAAATTGGTGGAGTGTTTAATTGTAACTTCTCCTGTGTCAATGTCTGGTATATTGGGTGGGAATTCTGCTATAAATAGGCATATAGCAATTAATGAATACGGCGGAGACAAAGTGAAATATTATTGTTATGTATTTAATGCAGTTGCTTATGGATACAGACTTTATTTGGTGAATGGTTTAATTGTTTATTTACCATTTCCATGCATCTGAAATTAAAATATGTTATGTTCACTTCAGTGCTCAAAACTCAGTGCAAGATCAGCATATCAAAGGCCTAAACATGCCACAGGTGGGCCTGGAATGCAAGCTGTTTTCTTAGTTTCGGGGCAAGGATCATGTGGTGGTACTGGGGTGTTCTTACCCCAAAAAGCAGGCACAAAATCAACTAGAAAACCAGGTTTGCATTTGAAATTCAATTGTAGTTTAAAACTTGTGTTTATAGTACCATATCGAGTAAAAGTTTCACAAAGGTCAACCTTTTATACAAGCTCATCATGATGCAACTAACCAAATTAACTCATTCACTCTCTGGTACTAAAATAATCATCCTAAATCGTGCACAAACTTGGTAGATTACTTTTCAAAAAGAGAATATTTGTGAGAAAGTAAAACTTGGGTAGGAATAATTTTGTGCAAAAGTGTGAATTGGAATCAATTTTCAATTCCTGAATTTAAAAAATAAATTATAAAAAGATAACATTAAAACTTAAAAAATGTTTCAATTTACTTCTTTAGAGTTTAGTCAAGACTTGTGACATGTTATTAATCTAACTTTTAACTTAATCATTTAATTTCATATTAACTTTTAACTTAATCATTTAATTTCATATTAATCTTTAAAATATTTTAAATTTGATTTCAATTGTAAATTCTACATAAACTAAAAATTAAAATATTTTATTGTATATAAATAAGTACAAATCTTGAACAGGTTAAGTTAAACTTAAATTTCATACATTTTATTAATAAATGATTACTAAAAGTATTGTCCCACTTTCATTTCTATTTTACATTTTATTAATATATATTTTTTATTTATTTTTAAGGATGTTTTAGTAATCTTTTATTGAAGGATTATAATGACATAGGGAAGAAATTAGTTAGTTGTAAAAAATTAATTATAAATGCACTCTTGATTTATCTTCTCTCTTGGGCATTACTATTTTTAAAATTAATTTGAACAGAAACATTTCATGTGAATAAACATATCCGATATGGTTATTTAGTCATCAAATAATTTTCAACAGGCCGTTTTTTGAGTAAAGCTAATATTTTGATTTTAATTTTTGCCATACAATTTTGTCTAGTTTTGATGAAAATCCACAAAATTAGAATTTACATTAAATTAAGTTACCTTACGATTGTTTTGCAGCATGTGCTCCTGTCCTCCTTCCAGCTCGAGTAGTTCAAGCTCTAAATCTAAAAGTGCACCAATTAGGCATGCAGATTTCACCTTCTCAAGGTCTCATATCTAACCCTAATTATTTAATAAAAATATATATTACATACAATTTTTCCCCTAAATTTTACAATATAAAAGGAAAGTTCTGTTGTAATGCTATGCAGGTCCCAAATGTGGCCAAAGAAAAGGAGAAGTATACAGAAGAAGCAGTGAGTCAACAAAGAAGAAAAATTATGAAAAAGAGGGTATGAAGCATTGCAGTGTTATTTCTCAGAGTCAAACTTCTTCTCCTGATATATTTCTGCCAAAGGAATGGACATACTAAGCAGTTTTTCATTTCATTAATGCAAGCCAAAAACACACACACACACAGAAGGAACTGATCTTGTAAATGCTTTAGAAACAAAAGCATCATAAATCCGGGTGTTAATACATTTTTTGTGCTGCTGTTATGTTAATTATAGAAGCTCTGATCATGAAATCATTGTTTATTTATAATAAATGAAAAAAGCACAAAGGTTCCGGTTAGACATGTTGCACACTTCATCTATACTTTTTTTCTTACCAAAAAATTTAATATACTGTTGTAAGATAAAAAAAAACTTTAGAGAAAAATTCATTTTCTGCAAATGTTAAATGTGACATTTTTTAAGTATATTCACTTATGTATTATGTATTCTATATATATATATATATATATATATATATATATATAAAGAGTGAGAGATATAATGCCTCTAAAAAAGAGATAATAAATTTTTTATTTTTTCTGCTATGAAAAAGTTTCCATTTCCATTTCCATAATATTTTGGGTAGTTTAATTAGTTGGTTAAAATACTTACAAGTTGAATTTCTTGATTGGAATTAGAACATTAAGAACTAATCTTAAAAGAATTATCAAATTGGAAACAAACTCTTTTCTTTGTGTGACCATATAAGTCATCATGCAATGAATCTAAATGATATATTATCTCTAGTATAACATTGATTGCAATCAAACAGCCAATGATCTAAAATAGTTAGTTAACAAGTATTCATTAGTTTATATTCTTACAAATTCATCAAAATAAATAAAATTTATTAAACAATTTGTTGTTGTGTATGGTTAAAACAAAAATTACTTGTCTCACTTACTATATCCAAGAAGGACGTTATCCACATACTTTGTTGTCACATTCTCTCTTTGAAATGTATTAGAAATTTGTTATATTTTGCTTGGTGATTATGAATTGATAGTTATTTATAATTGAAGTAAAAATTTAGAAAATGGATATGCCTTTAAGTATTTTAAATGATCTGGGTTAAAAAATTTATACTTATTGACACAAAGACTATTGTTTTTAGAAAAAAAAATTATGATCGTTGATTAAAAGAAAAAAATATTTAAGTTGATCAAGAGATATTATTATACAGCAGGAGAAGAAAATTTAAGGAGTTATTGTTGGAAAACAGAGACGAAGAAGTTATTCTTGGGAAGATACAAAAGGAAGTTAAATTTACCAAGATACCAATTTAAAGAGTAAGTGCTCCTTTCATTATTTATCTTTCTTTAGTGTTATATCTCTATATTCTTATTATTTACTTTTTTTTTTCTGTTTTTAAATTGTTTATTTCCCTTCTAATTTTAATAGTTAAATTTACAAGTTTGTTACATGTTGAGAAATTTTATTTATGAAAAATTGAATTTTATATCTTTAAATGTTTAATCCAATGTTTAAGTAAATAAAGAAAAGTAATATATTTTACACGAATTAAAAATATTAGCTAAATTTATTTAATATTTTAATTTCATAAAAGAAATATGAAATTGTTTAATCATACGTGATTTGATCCTAATGCCCACGCATTTTGTCACCGTCCAATGAAAACATCCTTAGATATAGTCTTACTGTAGTTCGCGAAGCAGAGGATCTAGGTCATGGGTGAGGGTTTAATTGTCGAACTTTAAACCACAAAAACCCCTCTTCCACACTCACTCCTACTCTTCCAACTCCAACCATGGAAGCAACGCGTTTCTCCCGTAATCACTTCCACCCACACTCCTTCCAAACGAAACACAACGCTTCCAGAGGTAAGTTTCCCTCTGTCAACGCTGAAAAAAAAGAGAGAAGCTATTTATATAAAGCACTGTATGTAGCCTCTTCTTCAACGCTAATTATGCAGTCTGCTTTAAAACCTCTTCCACCTCGCAGAAAGAAGATACGTAAAATGCATCAACGGAATTGGTACTAGGGTTTCGATTTTCACAATCCCCGCATTCAGCACAAGGATTTCTCCTTCGCGGAACCTGTCTCTTTCTGCTAACTTCTCCGACCGGCTCCGGAGTGATTATGCACGCGTCGAGGCTCCGAAGAATGAGCTTCCGAACGAGGAGGTTGTTCCCGGGACTCACGGAGGGGAAGCGGCAGTTGCGTTGTCTCCGGGGGCTGATGACTCGGTGACCCTGCAATTGAAACCTGTAATGTTCAGAAACAGGTTTCTAGACTTTGTCCGGTTGGGTTCCGTGATAAACGGTGCGGCTGAATCGTTTTTCAAGAGCGAGATTAGGAGGAGGTTGTTCGTGACGGCGGTGCTGATTGTGATTAGTCGCGTTGGTTATTTTATTCCTCTTCCTGGGTTTGACAGAAGGTTGATACCGGAAGACTACTTGAGCTTTGTGTCAGGATCATCTGTTGGTAAGTTGCATTCTATTGCATCGTTTGCTGCTTTAGTTTGTTGCTCACACGTGGAGATTGAGTTTAACTTTGTAGTTCTTACAACATAAGACCCCTTTTTGATTTTCATTGGTAAATGGTGATTGGATTTGAAGTTTATGTGAATGTAAAGGGACTATAGTTGAATTTAAGAAAAGAAAATGAGGAGAAATGTTTGGGTTAATTTGCTAATGGCCCTAAAACTCAAATTTGACATATTTGATCTCAATTTGAGTGTTAGCTCAGGGTAGCTTGTGAGTGTGAAGTGATAAAGAAAATTGGACCATTTGGTGTTTTTTTTTTCGAAGGATGATAATTTAATTTTAAAATTGATTGTAGTTGTGCATGAAATATATATAAATATCCTAAGATAAGATATCTACATTTTGAATTTATCTCAATCCATGATAAGATATATGAAAGTCTTAAAATAAGATATGATATCTAATAGTTGAATTTAATTAAATCCTAAGATAATATATTAACAGTTGGATTAATGAATTGGGTCAACAGTCCAATATTTGCTAGAGCAATTTTTTGCTTGAATATTTTTCTGAGTTTATACATGTGAACGGTCATTCATGTAGCTTCTGGCAGATGAACTTGGTGACTTCTCTGCTGAGCTCAAACTGTCTATTTTCCAGCTTGGTATTAGTCCTCAGATAATAGCGTCCATTATTATGCAGGTATTTCCCCTTTGTTTTTTGAGTTTGTTAGACTTTGTTGCAAAAGTTTACTTTTTGTCACATTGAAGGTCAAAGGATGTTCAACTACCTTCAATTATATATGGTTTTATTTCTTTGATCTTTTGCCAAATTGCCAGTGTGCCTTTAAAGTTTGTGATATATATGGAACCAGTAGTGTTCCTACTTTAAAACAAAGTAGATGTTTGGAAAAGTTGCTCTCTGTACTTTAGATTTTGTAAGGAAATAAGTCTTTTGAAAGAAGGATTGGTTTTCTTATTACTTTTACTGTGAAGTACTTGATTGTAAAGTAAAGACACAAGAACACTGAGGTTCAAAACCAGATACCCCTTTTGTTTGTGTATTGTTGATTTTTTTTGGTGTTTTTGCCTTTTATGAAATGAGTTTGTACAAGATATTCTTGTGCAGGTACTCTGTCATGTTGTCCCCTCCCTAGTAAAGCTTCGAAAAGAAGGTCTGGATGGGCAGGAAAAGATTAAGAGTTATATGTGGGTCTCTTTATCCATCTTGAGCAGTGGACTAATTTCTAGCTACACATTGTTTTTCCATTTCCCGTTATCTGATATGTGATTTAAGGAATTTCAACTAATTAATTGTTCATTTGTTCCGAACATTTCAGATGGTGGATGTCATTCGGCTTTGCAATTTTGGAAGCTTTAATAGTTTCTTGCTACTCACTTCCATATTCAATTTATGCTGCCAGTTATAGGTAATCTGCATAGAATTTTTTGCCTCCAAGATTTTAATAATCCAACAAATAATTGAACTACCAATGTTTTTTCGCAAGTTGATATCATGACTCATGAGTATGGGTGGGTTACTTAGATGATTTTTCATATATTGTAATTCCAACTGATGTCTTTAGACGTAGATAATCTTAATCATTGACGGACACAGAAGTGCCATTGGCCTTCATAAGTTAGCATTATGAAATCACTTTTTTTTATAAGCACATTAAGAAATTTCTATTCTAAAACTTGTTTTATGCTTTATAATATGGTTTTCATTCTCTTGTTGTTATCATAATTCTACCGATTCATAGATATGGTGGAGCATATCTTCTTTGTTTACATTTTAGATAAATTTGTTTGTTAAAATATTTGCTACTTTTGCAGGGTCAAACATGTAATGGTGACATCAGTTTTATTGGTTTGTGGTGCAATGACTATTACATGGATATGTGATACTATATCAGAATCTGGATTTGGTATTTTTCTTACTGCAAAACTATTACTTTACCACCTTTGATTGGAGTTGTGGAAATTAAAATTTAAATGATAACCAGAGCATGTGGTGGGAAATGTTATGGATGAATATCAACTTTTTATTTGTAAGGACTATGCAAGTAATCAGTGGATGATCCTCAATTGACTTGTCTTATATATTAGTTAGGCATCGTATGTAATTTTGAACCATAAAAGATGACAATGAATGACATTTTACTGCTTTGATTTTGTCCGCTTTCCTATTCTACTTTGCAATTTCTTGGAAAGGTTCTATCTTCTATTTTGGAGTTGTGTTTCAAATTTCTTTTGCATGCATACTAGAATTATTCACATCATCAGACTGTTTTGCATCATTTTTCCAGGTGTAGATGGTAACCTGCAAGCATATGCTAATATAACTTTATTTTTAATAAAAAGATAGTTATTTGCTTTTTGCAACACCATATGCCATTCTTTTCATTGAATTTGTCATGCTACTCAGATAGTAATTTTGTAAGTATGTAATCTACTTTGCAATTGAGGGAAGATTCTTTCACTTGGAATACAATACCGCTTCTTTGAAAGCCTAGTATTTTGTTTTATATAATTGCTTGGAAGGAGAAAATTGTCTTTCCAAATTGTTGGCTTAGATCAGCATCTTTCACCCACTTCCTACTTTGAAGTTTTTATTTAATTATATTTACAAATGACATTTTTAAAGTCAGTTTTTATCCAAAACTTGTAGAACTGTTGGAAAGAACACAAGAATCATAATTAATTTGTCAATTTTGTTTTTGCTGATATTGTTGACTTCATTGTTATCTCTTCGCCAGACTAGAAAAGGGCCAGGATGTTGATTCTTACCTATGCTTAAAGTTATGTGATTTGAAAGACTCACCAGAAGTTGAATGTTTGTGTTATTGTTCAATCTGCTGCATCTAATAATACCTTCTTCAGGTCAAGGCTCGTCTCTAATCATATGTGTGGGAATACTTACGGGGTATATGGAGACATTATACAAAATGCTTACTCAGCTTTCAGGTACATGTCTGGATGTGAATGAAGGCTTTTGAAATTTTACCTCATGTCCCTGTGTTCTTCATTCTCAAGCTTATCTCGACGTATTAAAGTAACATGTTTGATATCAAGGAAGGGTTTTCCGACTCTACTAAAGTTATGACTAACAGCATTATTGGCAACAATTGTTTAAAGGGATTAGGCACTGTTATGTTTGAGAAATGTTTTTTATTTTCTTGTTTTTAACTTTAATTACTAAAACGTTTGTTACATTGGTTTTATTTTGTTTTGCATTTTCATGAGTTTGCACATGAAGCTTGAAAATAAGTTGTTTCCACTGTTTCTTACATAAATTTTTTGGAAAACTGTACACGAGAAGAAAATAAGGTGTCAGTCTTGCAATTAAAAGTTAAAAATGTTTTCTCAATGTAAATAATCCATTATTTTTTAAAAGCTTTCTCAGGAAGCAGAAAAAGATAAGCAATTATTTTTCTAAAATATGCTGAACCAAACACACTTTATTTTCTTGAAACGCATATTCATTTAATTTTATTTGAAGATAATGAATATATCCCCGACATGCTTATGCATGCCCAGCAATAAAACAAAAGGATGACCATAAGATAAGGAGCAGATAGTTTCAGGAGGATCCTTTACATTGCCAACTGATTTGATTAGCATATCAATGAGCAAGTTAGCAGTTGAAATATAGAATAACTTAAAGTTGCAATTAGTTTTGCTTTTACGAGCATTATATAGAATGAATATTACTGCTTTTAAAAAAATACCACAAGAATGTTATTCAAATTTAATAAGGTGAAAATAACTAAAGCAGTATTATTATATTTATATGATGGAATCATTTGTAATTTTAGTGATTTGTATTTATTAATATTGCAGTGAGTGCTGTGAGCTGGTGGCCATATGTGCTTGCAGTATTGGGTATCTTCACCGTTGTCACTATGTGGGCAGTTGTAGTAACAGAAGGTTGCAGGAAAGTAAAGCTGCAATACTACGGTTTTAAACTTGCTTCTGCTGCAAGGTAAATGACATTGTCTTTGTTCGGCCATTTGAACCTTGTTCTCTTTGAAAATCTGGATACTACTAGAGTTTTGTTCGGCCATTTGAACCTTGTTCTCTTTGAAAATCTGGATACTACTAGAGTTTTGATCTCATGTGTAAATCACAGTAATTGACATTTTCCATTATGGATTTTTTAGGAAAGTTGTTTGTGCCACTGGTTGAGAAAACAGTACATTTGACTGTCCTATGCTCTACCTCTGCCTTGAATATTAACTTATATTGGACTTAGCTTATATGTTTATTGGACTTTATTACCCTTATTATTTTTGTTCTCATCCAGATAATTTCTACTTTATATGTCTTGATGGAATTAAATGATAATTTTGAGTATACTGATGCTGTTGACAATTGATACTTTCATTCAATTTGAAACAGAGAGCAATCACCCATTACTGAAGTGGAGCCCTATATTCCTTTCAATATTAATCCAGCAGGGATGCAACCTATTCTTACCACCTCTTATCTCTTGGCACTTCCAAGTATTCTTTCAAGGTTTGTATACACTCTTTTTCAATATTCAATTGGTATTTAAGAATTGGCTGGTAAATTTGTCTCTAAATTTCTGATACGATGTTAATGCATTAGTTTTCATGCTCTTTTCTCTGTTTGCTAGGTAGCACATTTGCCTGGTTCTTGTCAACATGTGCTGTCTAGCAAGTCCTTTTTTATTTACTTCTAAATTGGTATTATTGGCAGTCTGCTAGGGTCACCTTTTTGGGAGCATGTCAAGGAAATATTGAACCCTGAAACTTCTGTCGGTGCTGAGCCCTGGGTTTACTATTCCATATATGCTTTTTTTGTCTTCCTGTTCAATATTTTTGACATTGTAAGTTTCTCTTTACTGTTACTATATTATTGTATATTCTATTTGACGTAAATAGTTTCTAATTTGTATTTTGAGTTTCATTTTGATATAAGCTGTTAGATTTACTTTACAAGAATCTGTGAAAAAATAGTGGATGAATAAATTTAAGGCTGAGTTATTTTTCAATTGATAATTTTGAATGGAACAAGAGAAACAGTGTCAAAGCTGTTCCATACTAATTTACACAATTATCTGATTCTGAGCTGCTCAGTCTGATTGTTTTCAACACCATTGAAATTCATATACTGTAAATCTGTTGAATTGTTGCTCATTAAAAGTTTTCCATCATACTACGTTAAAATATCGGAATGACTTGTGTATATTTTGTAAATGGTCTTACATGTGGACTGTGCACAGGCTAACATGCCGAAGGAAATTGCGGATTATTTAAATAAGATGGGTGCGAGAATACCAAACATAAAGCCTGGGAAGGCTACCATAGAATACCTCACCAAGGTTCAGGCATCCACACGATTTTGGGGTATGCTACTGGTTAATGGCTGCAATTTTAGAGTCATTTTTTATTTCTTTATCGAACCTAATATTTTCTACTTACTGTTAATTCATTACCTTGTGGAAAATTTGTAGGGGGGCTACTGTTAAGTGTTCTGGCCACTACATCAAGTGTTCTTGACCACTATCTGCGGCGTATCAATGCTGGGTTTGCTATTGGTTTTACATCAGTTCTAATCATTGTAAGTGCACGGAAGATTCTTGATATTGTACTCCGCATGCAAAATCATTGGTAATACCACATTATCAGGCAAGAAATTCGTGCCAGCTGAACTTCCCTGGCTCGACTTGCTTTTTATGTAACTCCAATATGGGAGCACAAAATTGGCATGTTAAGTTAGAACCGTGCATGTCACTCGTATATATTGCGTATAAGGGGATAATAATAATTTATCCTTTCTAATATTTTCATCATCCAAAAAAAAATTTGAATCATTTATATTGCGCATACGGGAACTTAGTCGAACACTATTCATTGTACAAGAAGATAATGGATTTGGTTCAAATGTCATACTTATATTACAGTATTGAAATTTAAAGTAGTATTTCTTCAAACGTAGTACATAAACCACTGAAAGCTTTATTCAACTTCCTAGTCTGTTGTACAGATTAACTGAATAGTCCTTGGTTTTGTTGATCCAGGTCGGTTCCATTATTGAACTCAGAAGATCATATCAAGCATATAATGTGATGCCAAGCTTAAGCAATGCCCTGAGACGATACGGTGTATAACTTATGGAAAAGCTATGCTCTCACTCGCCTGTGCCAATTTGATTTGAACCTCTGGGATAACATTCTCCAGTTGTATTTGGTGAGTAGTATAATTTTTCTGTGTAAAGATTTTCCAATTGTGATGCCGATGATAATTGAACAGGTTTCGAGAAAGCTTGGTTTTTCGGGGACATTACAGATTCCGAGTCTAGTTTGCCGTTTAAGAATATCGAGGCTGGAGTGTTATGTTATGCTGCGTGTCGATGCATGATAGTAGCTGATTCAAAGCCTCATCTTCTGGTTTCTATGGTGGAAATTTTACGGATTTTAGTTAGGTTATATAGTTGTAGTGGCAGATGAAATATGTACAGGAATTTATCGTGTTTTAGACGTGGTATATGTAATATAAAAACGAGGTGTTTGGATATAGTTTGATAGTGGGTTGGAGTGTTTCTTTCTCCCCCATAAATTATTTGAAGCACCTCTCATCTATTCAGGAATTGTTTTTTCAGAATGTATATTCTGAGTAGTACATGTCAGAATGGATGGGAAGTGTCCCAGATTTGGCAGTTTCTATCTGCACCCCCACTTTTTTCTTCCTGCACCCCCACACTCTTATGCAAAGACAAAATTACCTTTATTAATTTTTAAAATTCCAAAATTACCCTTAATCTAATAAAACCCTAAAAACTGGAAATGGGTGCCGTTTGTGCGTGTAGGTAGTGTCGTCTTGCTTGGATTGTTGATATCAGCGGCGCAACACTTTCAAAGGTCATTCTCTTTCCAAATCTTACACATCTCTTTTGTGATTTAGAGTGTTGTTCATAAAGATAAACAAAATTTCATGTATTTCGAATTTTCACATTTGTTTTTGTCATTCCAAATCTTACCCATCTTTTGTGATTTAGAGTGTTGTTCATAAAGATAAACAAAGTTTCATGTATTTCGAATTTTCACATTTGTTTTTGTCATGGATTCTTGTTTCCATAAACCTTTTTTCACATTCTGAATAACAGAATCTTGAATAACAGAATTTGGTAGAATTTTGAATTTGTGGATCCCGGTAGTGTTTAGGATTTAGTGTTTAGGATTTGTTGATCCGATAGTATTCTGGATTTGTGGATCCGGTAGTGTTTATACTTTATGATTTATGTAGCAAAAGCTTTAATTCGTAGATGGTTATTGAAGTAGGAAAACCATTAGACCTCTGTCTCCTATTCCTCTATTATTTTTACTTAGTTTAAATTGCATGGGCAAAAAGTTACACTTTCGAAACACCCCTCATTCGGAAAACACAATGTAATTAATTTCAGATTCATGAATCCAGAATATATTACTGGATCCATAAATCCGGAACACTACCGAATCCACAAATTCCAAATTCTACCGGATTCTGTGATTCGGAATGTGAAAAAAGCTTTACGGAAACAAGAATCCATGACAAAAACAAATGTGAAAATTCGAAACAAATGAAACTTTGCTTACCTCTATGAACAACACTTTAAATCACAAGAGAGATGTGTAAGATTTGAAAGGAGAATGAGCTTTGAAAGTGTTGCGTCGCTGCTATCAACAATCCAAGGAAAACGACGTTGCCTGCACGTAAAACGACATCCATTTCCAGTTTTTAGGGTTTTATTAGGTTAAGGATAATTTTGAAATTTTAAAAATTAATAAGGGTAAATTTTGTCTTAGTGTAAGAGTGTGGGGGAGCAGGAAGAAAAAAGTGGGGTTCAGGAAGCAGTTGCCCCCAGATTTTTATGGGGTACAGGAAGTTAAATTAGTGGTGGGTTGATATCCCAAAGGACGGGCCTAAATGGTGGGCACTGTTACAGTAACTATGTTGTAACAAGAGATTCCAACCTCTGCATTTTGAGATAAGTTTTCTCCAAATCCCCATTTTTGCTTTTGATACATTTCAACGGTTTCTTTTCCTTTTAATTACCGTTTGACATCTGGAACTGATACTTACGTGATTCTGGAACTACTGTCAGCAAAAAAGCAATTCTAGGATTTGGTAGTTTCAAAAGTATATTTCTGATTCGAATGATTTTATAATTCTAAAACTCCATGTTGTTTTTCCCTCCAAAAAGTTGGACCTTGAAAACTGTAATATACTTCTGGAAGATTAGCTGATATAAATACTTCTGGATGATTTAGTTTAAAAAAAAATAAAAAAAATTCAATTACGGAACTTGACAATTTTAAAATTGTAAAATCATATGGATGTGTATTTACACTCTTGGAACTTGAATGTCTTGACTTTAAGTCGGAAAATCGAAACGTATATCTCAGGCATAAGGAAAACGTTGTAGATTTAGGAAAAATTAATAGAGAATGAGAGTAAAAAATTAGCCGAAAATTTTGGCTTGTGACGTTTAGGGAACCTAAAATCGGAGATTGGAAAAATAGAGGATAGGAATGCATCTAAGAATGCAGATTACTGTGAGATGGTTTGACACTTAAGCAAAAGTTGTTTTTTTAACTTATGGATATTGGGGGACTGAGTAATGTTGATCCACGTAGATACTCGATGCTGGTTTCGCTCCTGGATGTTCTATTCTTCAAGTCTCCTTCTCTCTTCGTGTACCTCGGTCGGCCAGTAGGAGTACCTGCGATTGCACTCCGACGCTCAAGTCAGCCATGGTGCTTAGTGAGAATTCTCTGAGATATGAAAAACGTACATTTTTTTCCCTTTCTCAAGTCTCTTTAGTAGGTTGACTTGGGCTTTGGCCATGTGGGTCGAGTAATCGTTTGTTGTTCGCTAGGGACATACTTAGTGGTCCCTAGGTCGTGCCTGGTGGCTTCCTGAAAATCAGGGAAGTAATCTAGAGAACGTGCTTTGACTTAATCAACGGTTGTTGTAACTGCTCTTTTACTCCACGTGTGACAACGTTCTGTACTTAATTAAGTTATTTCAATGAGAACCTCTTGGTCGTCCGGTGCCGACCGGTACACTTGCCCCCAGGCTCGAGGATATGGATGGTCGAAGAGTCGTATGAGATGCATGGGATTTTCGAGGTAGTGCTTGATAGCTGGCACCATTAAATGCGTGGCAGAGATGTGACGCATGACAGAGTTGCCGTTTGGGGGCGCTGTCCCATCCAGATGAATTTAACGGTGAGGATTTTGAGCCGTTTCATGTGCCGAGTGTGTTGGACCGTTGGATTGGTTTTGATCTAACGGTGCTGGACGAATGCTGAGGTTTTTGTCTCTCACCTCCTAGCCTATAAATAGCGTTTCATTTGAACATTCGAAGGTTTCCAACTTCCTTCACTCTCTGAATCTCTTGCTATTTGCTCCGATTGCCCGGTGCCGAGTCTACTGCCAGTGTCTGTTTCGCCGTTTAAGGTTAGCCATGCCTTCTTCTGCAGAGTCTTCTAATGTTGTTGATTCGTCTTTGACTCGTACTGCATCTGGCAGTGCGAGCCATTCGTCGGACGACCCCAGTTATGATTGGGTCGATCCGTCCGTCCTCCAAATCCCTAGTAAAATAAAGTCCTCCGATGATTTAGACGAATTTCTTTCTGCCCATAAAAATTTTCTAACACCGGACTGCCCGATCGAGGCACTGGCTGTTGATATATGTGGTGTGACCGACCGTGTATGTCACGGTCGGGAGAATGCTCCTCATGATTTTTTCTTTGTATATAGTACTTTCTTTTCCCACTAGCACATAAGTTTCCCCTTCGACGATTTCACTATGAGTGTCCTTCGGATTCTCAATGTTGCACCGACCCAGTTGCACCCCAATTGTGGGCAATTTTACAAGCCTTTCGAGTTATTTGTCAAATATTTGGCCTTACGCCTACTCCTGAGTCTTTTTTATATTATTATACTACCTACCCGAGTACTCCTGTCGGTTGGTTATCGTTGTCCAGTCGTCCGGGAAATGTGCGTTTTGCCGCATTCACAACTTCTTTTAAGAACTTTAAAGATTACTTCTTCAAAGTGTTTGTCGAGCCGGACGACCGAGATTTGTTTTATAACGCCAATGGGACCACAAAATTCCCTTTCCATTGGACTGAGAAACCTACTTCTCTTGACCATCGATTTTGGGAGTCCCTATCTCCCTTTGATAAAGAAATTTTGATGATTGTGAATCAACTACCGGGTAGACTTCCTACCCGGGAACTGATAGCCCTTTATGGATCGTCCAAACAATGGGCGGACCTAAATGGTGAGCACCTTATTCCTCTCGGTCGTTCAATTAATAACTTAATGTTTCTTACTTGTGCACGTACTTTGCAGATATTGTCTTGACTATGGATCCGAGCTTGAAGAAGTATATGAATACCCTGAAGAGGCAAGCTAACAAGAGTAAGATTTCTGCTCTTGCTGGGACCGTTCCCTTGCCGACCGAGCGGGAGATTGCTCCGGTCGAAGTTGCTATCGCTCCGGCTCAAGGTAAAAAGAGGGGACGACCTGCTAAGGTGCCCCGCACTGAAACTCGGTCTTCATCGGGTAGTCCCACTAGCATGTTGGGGTCGTCCGTAAGGGTGGCCCCTACTATGCAGTTTGACCTGCGACCAGAAGACGAGGTTGTCTTAGCGGTCGTTCCTACATTGGACTTGATTGAAGAAATGGTCGAGCTGCAGTGTCGCGCGACCGTGGTAAGCAGGGCCATCAGAGACGAATTAAAGAGAGTAAAGACCGTGTCGATCCCAAAGTTAAAATCTCAACTCAGTGAATCGTCTGTTTCACTGAAGGATGCTTTGAAGGCCATCGATGAGGCCCGAAAAGATGCTCGGTTGGCCAAGGAGGAGCAAGAGGCCCTGAAGGTAACCTTAAACCAAGTGATGGCCGAACGAGCCGATGCTATAGGGAACAAGAAAAGTTGGCTGGTGATAAAGAGTCCCTTAGCGCTCAAGTTGAACAACTTCAAGGATTCATGCTGAAGATCAACGAGGAGTCCTTCAGGCAAGGCGTTCGGCAGGTTGCCTTCTTTCATGGAGTGCCGACCGACGATGAGCGGTACGACTCTAATATGGATGTAATGGATGGTCGACTGATGCCGCTTGGAGGTGAGGAGGCCAAGGATAATGATGAGCTTGTAGATGATCAAACTGCGGAGATGCCACAGGGAGATGATATTGTACAACCGGATGAATCTGTACAGCCTGACGATACCATCGATATTGTTTGAAACAATCGTTACCTGGACTCGGGGTGTGGGCTAAGAACAATTTTATCACTTTATGTTGTTAACTACTTTAAACAATTTTATTTTCTATTATCAAATGCGATTTCGTACTTCTTCTAATATGCGATTCGGACCGAACGATCGGTTGGTTGGTATTTGATCAAGAATTTGGTAACTAACATGGTTAATGAATTGTTTAATTTGCGACTAGAATTGACAATTCTGATAGCGTTTAAGCTGTAATTTTGACCGACCATTCGGATTAATTGATTGATGATTTAATTTCTGACAAACGAACAGGTATATCTGACCAAAAGTTGATAAATAACGTTTAAGTTATAATTCAGATAACCTTAGTTATAATTCTGATCGAACGAACGGGTGATGAATAAATTATTAATTTTTGACCAAAAGTTGGTAAATAAGGTTTAAGTTATAATTCAGATAACCTTAGTTATAATTCTGACCGAACGAACGGGTAATTAATAATAAATTATTAATTTTTGACCAAAAGTTGGTAAATAACGTTAAAGTTATAATTCGTGCCGACCGCTCGGTTAATTTAATTAATAATGGGAGTATTAATTTCTGACCAAAGTTGGTAATTCTGATAACATTTAAGTTATAATTCTGGCCGACCGCTCGGTTAATTTAATTAATAATGGGAGTATTAATTTCTGACCAAAGTTGGTAATTCTAATAACGTTTAATGTTATAATTCTGGCCGACCGCTCGGTTAATTTAATTAATAATGGGAGTATTAATTTCTGACCAAAGTTGGTAATTCTTTCATGTAAAATGATTTAAAGTGCCTCGTTAAAACCTTCTCGGTCGAAAACCCCTTCTTAGGGATAAAACAACCGAGCGAGAAAAGAGTACACTGAGTTTATTTACCAACTGTAATAGAACTTGAGATGCGTGGCATTCCACGTTCTCGGTATAGATTTTCCTGATAAATATTTCAAGTAATATGCTCCTCCTGCTGCTGTATCGGCAATACGGAATGGCCCTTTCTAGTTGCTTGAAAACTTTCCACCGTCCTTCCGAGCGTCACTACGCATACGCCAAACTAAATCTTCTTTTTGATAGCTTCGTGGCTTCACCTTCGAGTTATATCTTCTTGCTAGCCCTCGGTCGGTAAATTGCCGACCGTTATCCGTGATAATGACTTGAGGTAGGCCGAACCTGCAGACAATGTTTTTCCATACAAAATTATGTACGTTGCGGGCGGTGATGGCCGTCAATGGTTCGGCTTCGATCCACTTGGTAAAGTAATCGATGCCAACCATCAGGAACTTGCATTGCCCTTTGTCGAGTGCGAAGGGTCCGATAATATCCATCCCCCATTTCACAAATGGCCAGGGAGATAGGACGTAGTGTAGATGTTCTGGTTTTTGGTGTGATAGGGTGCCGAACTCCTGACACTTTACACATTTTTGAACGTATTCGGTGCAATCTCCTTGTACGGTTGGCCAGTAGTATCCAGCTCTCAAAATTTTGGTGGACATAGTCCGTGCTCCTGAATGGGTTCCGCATATCCCTACATGTAGTTCGGTCATCACATAAGTGACTTGCTCTGGACTAAGACTCTTTAGGAGAGGACGAGAGTATCCTCTCCTATACAGGTATTGGCCAATGAAAATGTATCGGGCGGCCTGTAGTTTCATCATTTTCTCCAAGTGCGGATCACATATTCCTTCGGTCAAATATTGCTTAATGGGAGTCATCCAGTTAGGTTGAGTGTCGGTCGTCATGCATTCATCGGTACTAACACTAGGTTTAACAAGGGTTACATGTATGGTCGACCGATGGACTCCTTTCTTTTTCAGGGTGGCCAATCTTGACAGAGCGTCCGCTCGAGTGTTATTTTCTCTCCGTATGTGTTGAAATGAGATTTCTCTGCTAACAAGATTTTTCACAAAATGAAAATATTGTTGAAGCAATGTTTCTCTTACCTCATACTCCTCTGTGAGCTGTCCCATGACTAGACGGGAATCGCTTTTACAAATTATGTTTGTTATCTCTAACTCGATTACCATGTGTAAACTTGCGATTATTGCTTCATACTCGACCTGATTATTTGAAGTTTTAAATTCAAACTTCATGGCTTGCTCGATGACAATTTCTCTCGGTCCTTCGAGTACAACTCCCACTCCACACAAACGACTGTTTGAAGATCCGTCTACGTATAGCGTCCATCGGGGTGTTTTCTCTTCGGTCGGATAAGGAGTGAGTTCTGCTGCGAAGTCAGCAAGGGCTTGGAACTTAATGGCCCCCCTAGGTTGGTATTCGATATGGAATTCTGACAGTTCAACTGCCCAACCTATCATCCGTCCGGCCAGGTCAGGCTTGGTGAGGATCTTCATAATGGGATAGTTAGTCTTAACTATGACCCTGTGATTTTGGAAATACATTTGCATCCGCCGTGCAGTAATGACCAAAGCCAGTGCGACTTTTTCTACCATCTGGTACCGGATCTCCGCACCGTGTAGGACTCGGCTGACGAAGTATACCGGTCGTTCTTCTGCTTCAATTTCCTGCACCAAAACAGAACTTACTGCTTCGTTGGAGAAAGCAAGGTAGACTATAATGGGCTCGCGTGTGTTCGATTTCTGGATGACCGGTGGGGATGCCAGGAATGTCTTTAGCTGTTGGAAATTCTGTTCGTATTCGTTTGTCCACTCAAATTTAATCGTTTCTTCAAAAGTTTTATAATAGGTCTCGTTCGTTCGGCAAGCTTAGGTATGAACCGGGACAGGGACGTAAGACAACCCATTAGCCGTTGGATCTCTTTAAGTCCGCTTGGACTTCTCATTTCTGTGATGACTTTACATTTTTCTGGATTGGCCTCTATGCCCCGATGGGTAAGCATGAAGCCTAGGAACTTGCCGCCTTCTACACCGAACGCACACTTTTCTGGATTTAAACGCATGCAATACTGACGCAAGGCTTGAAAAACTTCTTTCAAATTGGAAATGTGTTGTTCGCATGAATCCGACTTCATGACAATGTCGTCGACATATACTTCTACGTTTCGACCGATCATGTCGTGAAAAACATGGTCCATCAGTCACTGATATGTGGCCCCGACATTCTTGAGGACGAACGACATGACTTCGTAGAAGAAATTATCAGAATCTGTTCTAAATGCAGTATTTTCTCTGTCACGGTAGTACATATGTATTTGGTTGTATCCTGAATAAGCGTCAAGGAAACTTAGGATTTGATGGCCGGTCGCACCGTCATCCAGTCGGTCGATTGTAGGTAATGGATACGAGTCTTTCGGGCATGCTTTGTTAAGATCTGTGTAATCTACACACATTCTCCATTTACCATTCGCCTTTTTGACCATCACCACATTGGCCAACCACTTTGTGTAGTGGGCTTTCTGAATAAAATCAGCTTGAACTAGTTTGTCTGTTTCCTCCCGTGCGGTTTTGCATTGTTCTTCACCTAGTTTCCTTTTCTTTTGAGTGATCGGTCTAGCCTCTTTATAGACAGATAACCGATGGGTGATAACATCTGCCTTTACCCCTGGCATGTCTGCAGCGGTCCAAGCAAAAAGGTCAGCATTTTTTGTTAACGTCTTACCGATCGCTTGTCGGTCGTCCGGCTTGAGAGATATTTCTATATACGTTTTACGGTCTTTATCACGGAGGAATATGGGTTCAAGATCTTCCCCTGCCTCAATCCGAGGATCATCCAGGAGGGGATCTAGGTCGACTAGAGCAACTAAGTGTCTTCTAGATTCTCTTCCTCTAGAACGTCTTTCTGGCGATCGACCTCTCCGCTATGGAGTTCGGTCGGCCGACGCGGTGTATAACCTTCGGGTTGGTTCTACCTTCAAGCTAGCTACATAGCACTCTCGCGCTATCTTTTGATCTACATGTACGGTGGCTATGTCTCCATTGACCGAGGGGAATTTCATGGCTAAGTGAGGGGTTGAAACAATGGCTTTCAACCTATTGATAGATGGACGACCGA
>Ga0123342_1001030_pt1 | contig 46340 bp, 15 predicted proteins | sample Turbeawhitnodule_FD_89960 | JGI IMG/M metagenome (GOLD analysis project Ga0123342, IMG submission 89960) | Root nodule microbial communities of legume samples collected from Mexico - Turtle bean Mexico white nodule | ecosystem: Host-associated > Plants > Roots > Nodule | place: Mexico: Nepantla...
AAATAAAATCTTATATGTAGACTATCTATAAAGTAATATTTTAAAATATTTAAATACTTGTAATTATTTTATAAATTCAAAATAAAATTTATAAAGTCTTTTAGTTGATTTAGGAAAAAAATAAATATTATACGTAGACTATCTATAATTATTTTAAACCTGTTCAAAATAATATTTATAAATTTTTTTACTTGATTTTAGAAAAAAATTAAATATTTAAATATTTTGTATACTTATAATTATTTTATAAATTTAAACTAATATTTATAAAAAAAATTACTTTATTTTTAGAAAAAAAAAATTATACATAAACTCTGCGTATTTTCAAATACAAGAAAAAAATTAAATATTAATAAAAAAAAACTAACTAGCAGAAAACTCATTCAAAATTTCATTAATGCTCGTTAATATACTCATCAATGTGATTAAACTTGAAAAATCAAAAGGCAACAGCATACATCTATTAACATAAATAAAATAAATAACTAAACATTACAAAAAAAAATTTCTCAACATTTCATTCTCAGATTTTATTCTCCAAATTCTAAATCTATCTAAAATTTACCTCCAAAAACGTAGACAACAAAGATGCAGAACCACCAACGACCACCGTGAATTAGCCGTCCACCGAGCACCACCAGCGGAACCACCACCCACCACCAACAGCGAAACCGTCCAACGACCACCAAGAACCGCGCATATCCACCATGCACCTCCGACCGCTGCTAAGTACTCCCTCAACTCAAAACAAATAACTTACCTTTACTTCTCTTCCATATTTATCATCCCTCTCATTTATTCATCACCCACACACTTGAATTTATCCACCAAACAATGTAAGAATTCTTGTTTGTGCTGTGTTTATGCAGGGAATCTCATGCGTGAGAATGAGATGGCACGGGCATAGACAGTTATGGCACATAGGTTAGGTGAACGGATGGGTAATATGGTAAAATGAAAAAGTTTCTCTCCAAATCTTCTCATCTCATCAGGGAAGCCTTTTTCCCTTTCTTCACTTTTCTTCTCCCCCTAATCCCCGCTAACTCCCAGATACAAACATCAGATTTATTTCCTTTTCAATCCGGATGAACAGTAATCACCCGGATACGGAAGCTTCTGTTGATTTGAGAAGATAAAAAGTTATCACAACGAGGCTGAAATAAGTGCTCAAATAAATGAACTATCTAATAGTAAACGAAAGTAGATATTTGAAGAGAAAGATGACTAAGGGTCAAATCATTTAGGCTCTGTAACGGAATTGGAAAGCTCTTTTAACTCAAAGTGTCAACTCATTTTATTTACAACCTTCAATTTTTTTGTCTTAATACTCTCGTTAGCGTTTTTGTATTTTTTTTAAAGAAAACTCTTTCCCAAAACTAAAGTTGAACAACATTAATTATATTTTAGAAATGGGATAAATTTGTAAAGATTTTTAAAAGTAGTTTTTGAATTTAAGTTAGTTTTAAATTATTATAAAAATATTATTTTTAAATAAGTTATTATATAAAACCAGAGCCTTGTAGATTAGTTAAATTCAATGAAAATGCAAAGGAAAGTTTTACATGTAAACCTTTCAATTTTCTTATACCTTTCGAACAGCTAATAAAAAACTAATAGTTTTACTTTTCTAGTTGATTCATCCCAAAGTATTTTATGTTTTAGAATAAAAATGTAATTTTATTGGTGTTGGATATGTGTTGTGTAGAGAATGGAATGTTTGTTTGTGTATCATCACCCAATGCAAAATTGCCATTTGTGGTTTTATTTCTCTAATATGTATCACTGATCTTAGTGTCAACCTCAACTTGTAAGATATTTTAATTTGGAAAACTTTCACATTGCTCAATCTGTAATGTTTTGGGATTGTCAATCTGAAAAGTCAAGATAAATGTTTATGAAAAGGGAAGATAAATGTTTATGTAGGGTTCTGAAAAGTTTGCTCCCGAGAACTTTTCATATATTTTGGAAACTTTGTTTCAAAAAGTGTTTTGAAAATCTGGCTCCATAAAACTTAATTTGGAAGATTTCTAAAATAGATAATTTGGAAGTCACCATTTGAAATATAAGGATAGAATAATCATTTTAAAAATTATGGGGTGCATGAGTGATTGTGGGGTATAGGAAGCAAAAACCTTTTTTCTAATAAATAATCATGGATTTCAGTACAATAAGTGTACAGATATATTTAATTTTTAGTACAATAAAAAAAGTTATAATATTAGTACAACAACTCTAATTTTGTTAGTTTTATTTACACTTCATTAATAATTGAGCATGTTTAATCTTTAGTAGTTATTGTCACATGTTATCAAAGAGGACAAATTGACGTAATATGTAATTAACCTTCAAGTAGGTCTTTTATTCTTTGTTTTTTTTGTTTTTCTTTTTATAAATTTTAAATCCTTAATAGTTCAAGTTAATTGTATACTAACATTAATTTTTCTTTTATTCACACCACACACACGTAAATCAACATGTGTTCAATTACATTAACCATTAACGAATTTAAACAAAATTAATAAAATTAAAATTTTTGTACTAAGACTGTAGATTTTTTATTATATTACAAATTAAAAAATTGTTGTATTAAATATATTTTGCATTAATAAATAAAAAATATTTGTTATTATAATATAATATATGAATATATATATATATTAAAAAAATATTAATAACTATTAAAAGTTATGAATTATATAATCAATTATTTTCATTATATAATATAAACATACTAGATTATTTATGCTATATTAATTCTGAATATTAAGTAGTAAGGACTACATGGTAAAGGGCAATGAAGGAAATTGAACTATACAAGCTTTTTTTTTTTCTATTTCTCATCGCTTTTTTTTTTTCTTTCTTGAACATGAATTTCAACATGAATTCAATAAATTCGGTATTTCTCCAGATGTATTTTGATTAGGGAGTGGAAGAGTAAAGAAAAAAAAATTGCCAAAAAAATAGTATATTTGGATTGGTATATGTTAATGTGAAAAAAAAAATATTAAAGTTTGTAAGTTATGATATTTTAAATTTTTTTATAAATGTAAAATATAATATTAAAAATTTATTTTTGTTTTTTAAAAAATTGAATAATGAAATATGAGGTATTTTGGTGTTGATTTTGAGTTAATTGAAATTATGTAAATTAGGTGTAGTATCATTGAATAATTATTTAAAAAAATATATGAGTTATTTATAAATTTACAAATTTACTGTTTTATTTAAAAATTGTTGAAAAATTAATTTGATTAATTTATTTGTGAATTATAAATATTCAAAATCCTAAATACAAATCTTAAATAATTAATGTCATATTTAAATAAAATTTAAAATATATAAAAAATTATAAAATATTCCAAATTTGATATAAATACAAATTATAAATATTCAATGCTCTATTTAAATAAAAATATAAAACTTCTAAAATTTTTAAATCTTAAATAAATACAAAGTATAAATATTTAATGTCCTATTTAAAAAAAATCTAAAATATATAAAATATTCAAAATTATAAATATATATAAATATTAAATATTTAATGTACTATTTAAATAAAATATATGAAATATATAAAAATTCAAAAATACTCAAAATCTTAAATAAATATGACAAACAAAATTGATTTCCACAATGTTATGTCTACACACTAGAAAGCTGAAGTGATTACATGCATGAAACGTGTAAGGGGCATTAAGATAAAATACTGAAGATGTATGTGACTTTTTTTCATAGAAACTAATTTTTTTATGATACTAATTCAACATATGCATTCATCATTGTACTTGTCAGCCAATTCACTGAACCAAACAAGCTCCATTAAACACTTATATCCACGTGAACCCTAAATATGTGGAAAGAAAAAGAGTGTTATAGTATTGGTGAAAATTCTAATGAGTTTACCTACCGTACTTATTTTTGATAAAAAAAAACACTTGAATACCTAAAAAAAATTAATCCAATGTTCTTTTAAGGATTGGTTCCATTCTATTATTGTGAAGTAATCAAACATTATCGTTTAAAACTTTTCTTTCATCTAATTAATGTATCCCCACATTGGTTTTGACAACACATCACCCTTGAAATGTACATTATCCAAGTCAACCTTTGATAATAAGCTATTATCACTTATATGAACTAAATTGAGGTAGAAAAATTGTATAGTATAAAGTATAGTTTAATGTAGATTTATACTTTTGATTATATAATATTAAAATCAATATATTAATTCACCTGAGTGTATGATTGTGAAATATTGATTAGTAGTGGTGGTGGGTGAAAGGGTGTGGAGTCACGTGAGAGGAGTGTGCCCAAAAACAGCCGCATGGCACGTGAGGCAACAGAAACAGTACCAAATAAATGTAATATAGATTGTAGCGTATTCGCAGTCCCATGAGCTTACCGTGGACGCGCTCACCGCATAACATAAGCCTCTCCCTGAAGAAAGTTAGGTTTGGATTTTAGAGAAGAAAAAAAGATCACACTCCACACCATATACGACGCTAAGACTCTTGCTTTTTTTCACCAACAAGATAACTCTTATTTCACCTATTTCCCCCAATTCTTGGATCCAAGATTTCTAGGGTTTCTGCACCAATCTTCTCCGCCATTCTTCCCTTTTCCGTTTATTCTCTATCAAAAGCCTTTTTCCTTTGCTGTCTTCTCTTCCATCGGAGACCCTTGTTCGCTCCAAACCTAAGAGGTTCGTTCTTTTCGCGCTAATTTTTTTATGTCCAATTATTGCTGTTTTATTATTAGTAAGCCACGCTTGATCATTGGGGGAATGTTAATTCTCACACCCAACCAAAAAGTTTCTGGTTCTTCTCTTCCTCATTTTGGTGGCGGGGGAAGGGGGTTTTCCCTTTTCCCTTTTCCCTTTCCTTTTTTGCGTGCCGTGTAATAATGGCGGTGCTTTCTTCAATTTGGATGTGATTCTGAATATAATGCATACATATATATAGACACACATACATATATATGTATGTATATATCGGACGGGTTTTCGATTATTGTTGATGTTCTCTGTATTCATTGTAGAAGACGGATCGAAGTGTGAAATAGGGGTTTGCTTGGGTGATGGGGTTGTTGTGATCTTGAGATTTTTGAGGGTGGTGAGTGCTTGTTAACGTTAACCGATGTTATGAGGAAGAAAAGGAAAGGAAGCGAGACTGATGCGTCTGCGGATCTGGATGTTATTTTGTCTCCTAATCTTGGCTCTGCTTCGTCGAATTTGAAGGCCCATTACTCGCTAGAGGATTGTTCTAGGCTGAAGAAGAGGTGTTGTAAGGAGGAGGATGCTGCCACTGAGCCAGCTGCTTCCTTTAAAAGAAGACTTGCCGGCATTGCCACTGCCCCGCCTTGTGGGACGTCTTCGTTGATCACGCCGGGGCGAGGGCTTAAGAGGAAGATTGGATGCATTGATGTTGCTACCCAGATGGGCAGGAAGAAGAAGATTGAGGATGATTATGTGTCTGGTGAGACGATTGGGCAAGGCAAGTTTGGGTCTGTTTGGCTGTGTCGTTCCAGGGTTAGCGGAGCAGAATATGCATGTAAGACTCTGAGGAAGGGGGAGGAGACGGTCCACCGAGAGGTTGAGATAATGCAACACTTGTCCGGACATTCTGGGGTTGTGACACTACAAGCAGTTTACGAGGAAGCTGATTGCTTTCATCTTGTGATGGAATTGTGCTCTGGGGGACGACTCATTGATCGGATGGTTAAGGATGGTCCGTATTCAGAACAGCGGGCTGCTAATGTACTCAAGGAAGTGATGTTGGTCATCAACTATTGTCATGACATGGGAGTTGTGCACAGAGATATCAAACCTGAGAATATACTGCTCACAGCTTCTGGGAAAATAAAGCTTGCAGATTTTGGCTTGGCCATGAGAATTTCCGAAGGTAACATGTGAAACTTGTCTTGATTCCTTAACTTCGATTCCAATCTGCCTTCTGTGAAAATATATCCAGATCAGTATCTATCAAGAAAAAAGTATATGGGGCTTAGGCAGATATGCTATTGTTCATACCATATGTTTATTTCCCGTTTCCGTGCATTAATTGAAGGAATTCACCATAATGAGCTTTAAACTTAAAACAGTCACAAATTTTTAAAGTCATTACATTTGGTGGTAGGGTCCACATTGTTTGCATCTTATTTTAAGCAATTGCAAATATCATTTTGAGTTTGGCAAATTTCTTTTCCGGTCTGGCTCCATACATCAAACCGTTATCCATGTCTTTGTTAACTAAAAAGTTGTCTTATCTCAGGTCAGAACTTGACTGGTTTGGCTGGAAGCCCTGCCTATGTTGCCCCAGAAGTATTGTTAGGCAGATACTCTGAGAAGGTGGATATATGGAGTGCTGGAGTGCTTCTGCATGCTCTGTTGGTTGGCAGTCTTCCATTTCAAGGAGATTCGTTGGAAGCAGTTTTTGAGGCTATTAAGACCGTCAAATTAGATTTTCAAACTGGGATGTGGGAATCAATATCTAAACCTGCGCGAGATCTTATTGGGAGAATGCTGACAAGGGATATTTCAGCGAGGATTTCAGCTGATGAAGTACTTAGTAAGTTCATGATATATTATGAATGCATTGTAGATTGCCGGTTTTATCTTTCTTCCTTCTTTCATGATGAATCTGCGCAGAAATGTTGTATAATATAACTCTCTCTTCCACAGGCTATTTCATTTAAAAAATCAAAACTCGGAATATATGCAAGTTTACTTCAAATTTATTTGTTATCACAATGACTTTAAGTAAATGCCTTGTTATATCAGGCTTTGACTAGCTGTTAAATGATTGTACCCTTCTGTACTTGTGTAGCTATCCTTTATTTTTTGGCATAACGGTTAATTTGCTAATCCTCCAATACTTTGTTACGCGTTCCACTTATATGCTAATGATTCTCTTTCAAAAGTGTGCCTAATATTTTCTAGGAGAAAAGTAACAATACCTTCAATGTTTGAGATAGTTTTAAGTTGACTGTTAGCGTGTTATATTAACCTTATGGTTTAATTTCAGGACATCCATGGATATTGTTCTACACGGCACAGACATTGACGATGCTGCCCATCAAAACAAAATTGAAGAACCAAATTGGTGCAACATGTCCACAGCTTGTTGCTGTTCCCGAACCAGGGTTAGGAGGAAATAGGATGATAGATAATTACTCACTTAGCGAGGGTTCATTCTCCGAAAGTTGCACTTCAGATGATCAGGATGAATGTGTGTTGATTGATGTGCTTGCCTCTGCAATTTCACATGTGAGGATATCTGAACCAAAGAGGAGCAGGGTGTGTGGTCCAACAGGTCCGATAGTTCAACAAGGTTCATCTAACATGAAGCCAAACAACCTTTGTAAAGCATTTTAACCTACTGACCGGCTGACACCAAATATACCACTTTTCTTGACTGTTCTTGCTGGGATTATAGAATCTACTTTCCTCAACACATCACACAGTGGGCTAAAGTGAATTTTACATGCTGACTCCTATGGTAGGGTGACCTGGGTGCCGTTCTCTCCCCAAGTTCCTTTATAGTGAGATCTAATTACAATATTTTTTTGTTCCTTTGCTTAATAAACTAATAATGATTAACTGAAATAATTGTACAGCATTTGTGAATAGAATGGTAATGTGTCATTTTCTTGAAGTCGCTGGTTTATGCGAATTGAATATTTTATCTTCTTTACATATCCGATCCGATCGGGTATTTACTTTTTTTACTAGTCTCGTAAGACTTGCATTCCCTTGACAAGAAAATAACGAAATTTAGTTGCTATAATGTTCTTGTTAAGGAAAGAAAAGCGAAGTGGTACCTAATTCTCTTCATCTGAGCAATTGGTAGTGAATACTTAATTTCTTTTTGCCGCGATTGCTGCATTATCCAATGATTTCCAAATTTAATGGTTGTGCATGTTTATACTATAAAATATTTTTAAAAAACTTCTATTAGAATTTTTTTAGTTGTTACTATAAAAAATTAACTAACATGATATTAATGTTGACATAATTAAAACTGTTTTCTGACATGAGTACATTACTTTTTTAATTTCCTCCGATCAAAGTTATTGAATAGATGTTATGCCCGTAAGTTCAAATTTTGTATGCCTTTTAATATATTGAATACGTTCCACCTAATTATTATCTATTTGGAGAAAAAACAAGCCCTATTAAAAAAAATAACATTGTCTCTCAAAGTTTTGCATTTAGATTTCATTCTCGTAGTATAATGGTTTGTAATTTGCTTTTAGCATGCAACAGTGCAATTGGCAACAAAAACAAACCAGATAGCTCCATTTTGAGGGCTTCCTATCCAAACAGGTTATTATCTATTGTCGCACCATTAACTCAGTAAAGTTCAAGGATGCTATTGACTACATTATCAAATATACACATGATATTTCAAAGAGAAGAGAGTTATCCTTTACACAGCTTTACTGCTTCGACCAAGAAACATAATTCGGAAGTCGAAGAATTTTTAACAATAAAGCAATAGGTAGCGTAGCTTTTATGTACAAGAAGATTAGGCATAACAGTGACTAGTGAGTAATCCCAAGAAGGCCCTGAGTAAAATCTTTTAGGTACGAGCCATCATTTTCTGGACAACTTTGACCAGAAGTATACCATAAAGAAACAGACTAATGCAAAAACAATCACGTGAACAACATGGTTGGCACCATTTCGGACGATGCTCTTGTTCAATCTTCTTAAATTATTCTTCACTCCAGCTTGAGCTTTTAACATTGTCATTTGCTGTATTGAAACATACACAATCAAAATATTAATGAGACGGTTGGGTAATTCCTTGCCAAAAAGGAGAGAATGTGCCAATGTCTGATCAATTACTATAACACAATATTCAACAAAAAACACCAAAAAAAAAATTCATCTCTCCTCATCGCAAGTAGAAAATCCCACTACTACGAAAATTATAAAATATTGGACAAAGTATTCATCAATTTAAGAAAAACCATTATTAGTTGTAACTTTCCTTCTTCCATTAACCAGTTATCTTAATGCAACTCCACCCAGAATAATCCTTTGTAACCAAAAAAGGCTTTTAATTCCCGCATCCCAAAATTAATACCTGCACCCCCATGATTTTTAAAATGACCATTCTACCCTTTATACTATATGCACCCCATGATTTTTAAAATGACCATTCTACTCTTTATAGTATATTTAAATGTTGCCTTCTGGATTACCTATTCTGAAAATCTTACGGAACAAGATTTTCAAAACAGGCATCTCTTGGAATGTTGTTTTCTTTGACCACCAACATATTTTACCATGTTCGATTGGTTGTTTAGTCTTTCTGATTTTTCTGATATTTCCCATTCTAAGAACGATCTAAAATGGGTCAAGTTTAAGACAGGCAAAATCCTAGTATGCCCTTCTCACATCTGATCCACCACCATCCTTGCTTCAGTAGTTTTGCAATGCTCACAACAAGTTTCTCGTTGTTAAACATGTATGAATTTGGACCAATTTATTTTCCTGTTACCTAATCTTGCACAACTATTCCTATATGTCTTCCTTGATAGTTAAAGATGTTCATTGGGTCAATGCGATGTATGATGAACTCCAAGCTCTTCAAGAAAATTTCACAAGACGTTATTCCTCAACCATCAATGGTTAAGCCTATTGGTTGCAAATGGATTTATTCAATGAAGCTAAATTATGACAACATCCTTAATCAACGTTGTAAAGCCCATTTGGTTGCTTTTGGACATTGAATATTCCACGCCAACTAGAGATATAACTAAATCTTAATATGTAAATGGGGTGCAAACCTCACTTTATAAGACGGTTTTGTAAGATTGAGTTGGGCATAAACTCACTTACTAAATGGTATAAAGTGATTTAGAATTTATCCTAGTCAAGTTCATTGAGGTTGTTGTGCCACCTGTTATCGGGGGCTCCTGTTGAACCACTCACAAATATCTAATCTCATGCTCAAATGTTTGTTCCTCAGCCTGAGAGGTTCTACTAGAGATCTCATCCACATTAACTAGGAATAAGGCCAAATTAATATATATATATATATATATAAGTGGAGTGTAGATCTCACCATACAAGTCGATTTTGTGTGCTTGAGTTAGACATAAACCCACTTATTAACATGGTATCAAAGTCATTCAGAGTTTATCCTAGTCATGTTCACTAGAGTTGTTGTCCTACTCATTATTAGACTCCTAGACCACCCACAAATATGTAATCATACACTCTAGATGTTTATTCCTTAGCTGACATGAGAGGACACGTTGGAGATCTCACATCGACTAGAAGGGTGCAAACCTCATCGTACAAGCCAGTTTTGTAGGGTTGAGTGAGGCTTAAAGTCTACTTTCTTATGAGAAACAACCAACAAGTATGGGGTGGATTATAATGAGATGTTTAGCACCAAATGCAAAAATGACCAATATTAGGATCATTCTCTCTATTATAGCTTCTCAAGGTTGGTCCCTCACTTGAATGGATGTGAAGAGTACATTTATTCATTGTGACTTGGCAAAAGATATTCAAAATGCAGTAGCAGCATTAACGGTATGGTTTTCCATTTCAAATCTTATGATCCTGTGCAGTATAAGAAATTGGACCTAGAAGCTAGATTTCACATTTCAAAATCTGTAGAATTTAAAACGTCTAAAGCATACTAATTCCATTATTGCCCGAGTCATAAAGCAGATAACTCTGGGTTCTAGGCCCTCAACATGCACTCTCCTTTCTCCACCCAAAATTCGAAACAAGCAAAAAATAACAAAAACTGCAAAATTACATACCACTTGTTCCAGAAAATCTCTCTGATGCTTGACCTCTGAACCTATATCTTCAGCAACCTGCGGAAACATACGAAGTTTCATTCACGCGAACATCATTTATGAATCAGAATAGAGAAAATGGAAATAGTCAAATTGTGAAATACATTTTTCAATTTTCTAACTTGGCCACGAAGACCGATGATTTCATCATCGAAGTCGATGCCCGGGTCGATATGCAATTGGATTTCATCCGAGGATGCAACGGGTCGGGTGCTAAGTCCCTCTCTGCAATTGTCGCAAATTCAATTGCTGCAAAATTCTTTGTAACGAATGTAAGAGAAAGAGAGAGAGAGAGAGAACGCGTAACCTGGATCGATAATGCGCAGCATCAGCGTAGAAGGAGGCACCTCTGTGGGGATTGGTGGACATTGAAATGGAAATTGCAAGCCCCAAAAAATGAATTGAATTTCAGAGAATGAGAAACGGAGTTGCACACAATTCAACTTTCAAGGTTTCGTGTCAAAAGCATTCAATTCATTGCAAATTCCAACTTACAATTCTGCCCCCAAAATATATAAATTTTCAATTCTTATTATGCTTAAAATATTACAGTAATAATTATTAGTTAGGTTTGGATGATTTAAGAATAGTATTTCAATTTGATTATGAATATGTGTATTTTTTTTTTAGAAAATGAAAATTCGGTACTATAATACATCACTTCCTATCATTAAATGTGAATACTCAAATACCTAAAAATAAAAGAGTTTACCATTTTCTTCCTAACATATTTGCTAAATTACAATAACAATAATGATTATAGTCAAAATGTCTCAAAATCACCAAACATCTTTTTTAAATGTCTAAGTATACAATGTTACGTGAATTTAATATCAATGATTTTTTAATTGTTCAGTGATTTCTCTAATTAATATATATATTTTAACATAAGAACGTTGAAAAGTAAAATTTTCTAAATCACATATTATTCATAGTGTTTATCTAAATAACATGTTTTATTATTTATTATCATAATTCACGTTTAGAGTAATGCCTTCATTTTGATCAATTATAATAAAAAAAGTAGGTGAAATTTTGATTTTTTTTATAGTTAAATTCAGACCATCAACTTTATTTCTTTTTTAAATTAAGATGGTAAGAAATTTATTTTTTAAATATATTTTTTGATTAATTTTATATAAACTATTAAATTAATTAATATTGTCTAAATAACTAATATATTTTATTATCAATATATTTATGAATTTATTTTTCTACTTTGTAATTATTTGTGGGCTTTTCTTATCATCTTAATGAATAATATTTTAATATTTATTTTAAATTTGAATTGAAAATATAATTGTCAATAATTCAAAATAAATACATATTTACAGTATTAACTTAAATCATTACAAAATTTAAACATAACTTAAATTTCCAATTTTTATTATCAACACCATTTAATTATTTCAAATGTTATGAAATTTTAATAATAATGTTTCATTATAAAAAAAAATCATATTTTTCAACAATACTATTTACTTAAAAAATAAATAATTGCAACATGTCATTTTATTACCAAATGCATCTAACTTAATTTAATATATTATTCCATACATTACATAATCAACTTAATAAAAATGTTAATATTATTATAATATCTAATATGTTTATAAAATGTTAATAAATTTAATTAATATATTTCTCATTTTATAAAAGTTTTTATTCTTTTTTCTTTTTATTTTAAATATTTCTTATTTCACTTCAATAGAATATTTTTTACAAATATCATGGGACTAAAATTAATATAATTATTTATGTATTACACTTAACAAAAAATATATACCTCCATGAATTAGTTACAACAAACAATATATAAGTTTAATTTCGTAAATGTGTATATATTATTTCATATTTTATATAAACAAATTAATAAAATATTTAATTATAAATACTCTCATATTTAAACCAAAATTTAATATTATTTTCATGTCTTTGTCATATTTATAAACAAAAACTCAATGTTAATTACATTTAACAACTTATTTAAATTATTACAAAAAAAAATTAAATATGACTATTGTTATAAAGTATTAACAATTTTTATTCTTATATTTCTAATTTTAAAAAATCATAATTTATTTTTTCAAAAAAATGAAAAAATGCATCATAACTAAATTATGATCTATTGTTTTATTGAGATGATTCAAAATAATGTGAGAATTTCGTTATTCAAGAATCATAACCATGAATAATAAATTTTATTTAAGTCAATAGTGTGAATTGTATGTTGTATAGAATTTAGTTTGAATTATTTTATTTTATAAAAAAATTAAATAAATACACCACTATTCCTCCCACCTCATGTATTGAAAACATATTCTATCCATACATCCTCTAACAATTGATGTTTTTTTTTAGATGTTTTCGTATCAATAAATAAATATTAATGACATGATAAAATATTAGCATGATAGAAACAAATAGAATTTTAACCATCATGACATTTTATCCTAAATATCATGCAATATGTGAGTAATCATTTATTTAAAACTTCTCCATAGTTAAATTGAGCTTGTTGATTAAAAAAAATGTAACAATTATTTATTATTGTAACTTTAATCAGCATAGTTATCACAATGATATAATCATAAATGAAACAACAATAATAAAAAATATATATACAATTTGATAGATATGACATTTCACACGTCTAATTTTAATTTGATTATACTTTTGTTAGTATATAAAATCAAAGGTTAAATAATTATTAAGAATGTATCTAATAACTTTAAATTATTTTATAATATTGTAAATGTAAGTAAGTTAAACCTTATAAAAAATTGTAATATAATCTTAATTATGACATAGATATTAATCTCAATCCAACAGTAAAATATTGCATCACACACGATCATATAAATAGATACAACAATTAAAATAAATATACATTATTATTATAATATTTATTGTACACATATAATGGACATTTATTGAACGTCAAATAATTTATCTGAGAAATGAATCTAAAATAAAAAAAAATCACAATTGAAAAGAGTAAAAGACACCCTCTCCGTCCCTTGCACAATAAAGGAAACAATTATAAAAGTAAACTTAAAAAATATAATTGTAATGTATATTTTCACTCTAACAACCATTTATTTATTTAGGGTAATAACAAAAATTGAAATATAAATTTATCTGACTTTTTCTACCATGTTAACCCGATTGAAATTATAGTAGTTTAATAATACCAACTTCTTCTTTTTTAATCGTAAAATTATATGTTGACTTGTTAAAATAAATCAAAATCAAATAAAAAAAATATTTACATTTTAAATTTTAACTTATAAACTATTTTGTCTTATATACATTTTATTCCCTTTTAATTATATAAAAATATATATTAGTAACATCTTTAAATATAAACGAAATAGATGGGTCAATCCATTTTACATATTAAATTAGCAAAACATATGGATTCAATTAAGAAAAAATTATATATGGATTCTTAGGCATCATTATATATGGATTCATTTGACCCATTTTTAACGTATTAATCCTAAATATAAAAAAGTTAATTAATGCAGACGAGAATTTAAAAAGAACTCTTATAAAATAAATATCTTGTTGACAAATATTTTGGAGTGAATATAGTACAAAAACTTTTTATCATCTTTCACTATAAAAAAAATTATTATTTAATGCTATTTTTATTTTTTTTACATGTAGTTAATTTTACAACAAATTTCAAAACTCAAATCAGATTAGTTGGTCTAACCAATTCAACCAAAAATTGAAGCTTATTAGTCAAGTGTGGACACATTCAATGCATATATGCATATAATAAATTTACATTGAAATGTGTGAATTTTGCTGGTTGAAACAATATTTGTACGAATCATTTTGAACCCTGATCCTTTGGTAAATTATAATTTTTTTTTTATCAAATTGAAGTATAAAGATAATCTAATGATTAAATTTTTCCCCTATATTTTCTCATTGCATTTTCATGGTTTCGTGTGAAAGATAAATATTTGTTTAATTCAACATACTCAAAACTCAGTTTTTCATAGTTATGTGGTATAAATTTTTATATTATTTTATAGACGTTTATAGTTATACTATTCTTCACCCCCAAATATCGTTTTGAGCAACGTGTTTTTTTTTTTTACCTAATATTTGTATTTGTGTAAAATAAATTAAAACTATAAACATTCAATGGCTAATTAGTTTTTAAAACCAAAAGTGGGAAAAATTATATATAGTTTGATTTGATAGTAAAAGTATAATGGATGAAAGGATAAGTTTTAGATTAAAGTCCTCTTATAACAAAAGTGATCATATTAACAACTAACATTTATCAATTAAAAAATAGTTAAGGGTAAACAATAATTTCTATTGTGTTCAAATGTAATCTAACCTACATAAATTAATTGAGAGTATATACTTATTGGTTATAATTAAGTTTTCCTAAAAATTAATAATATAAAACTTGAACTCATGTATTGCTATTTGTAGATAAAGGAAGTAATCCACAAGTTTTTCTTACTTGCTAGAAGTATAGAGAGGTCTCGATTATGAATATAATTAGCAACTATAATTTATCTAAAATGAAATTTGTAGTTTAGAGTTGACATTATTTATAAAATAAAAAATGGATAAAGTTGGAATAATATTTATTAGTAGGACTTTTAAGATTATTCATTATTGATATTTAATCATTAGACCATAAATGTGAGTTAACTTAACCAGTTATTTGATTTTTTTTTTGTCTTCCTCTGTTGAGATAACCTTGGATCTGAGTAACCAAAATCATACAATGACTAAGAAGTCTATATTGTTTCGAGATTTGATTTACTTAAGCTCTAACTCCTTAACATCTCTCATTGTACTAATTAATTGTTTAAATTGTTGTGGTTAATTCCCTCTTCAAAATTAGAATTAAACTTCTATAATATTATGTTGGGTTAATATTTTTATAATATTGAGATGATCATATAGGACTACGTGCTTTTATTCTTATTTTTCTCAAATTTATTTTTGTGCTACTTCGTGTATTGGTTCTAATTTATATCTCGATCTGAGTCTGGTTTGGTTTTGATTATAAGTCTTAATTTCGATTTGGTTTGATTTTAATGTGAGTGTATCTGCAATCACTCTCGTATTCAAGTCAGTGTAGTCTCAATGTTTAAAGAAAACAATTATGTGGAATCAATCAAAAGTGTTTTTATTTTAAGGTACCTCCCTATTTGTATTGATTTTAATTTGTATTATCTAGGATAAAAAACAATCGAATTCATCTCCGACGACCGACATACTTTTCGGTTAAGTAAATTTTATCTCAACGCATTCGACTGACACATGTCTTATCCTAAAATAATTAAACATGATTAAACAAACATATTATTTATAAGGACATCATAAAACCACAATTGGGATTCAATTGGGTCATCAACAAAGTTAGATAAATATATAGACTCATTAAAATTAGAAAAAATAGAAAGGTACTCCGTGTAAAAACACATTTATTTAATTTCACATAATTGTCTACTTTAAACATCGAAAATGGACTGACTTGAATGTTTGGATGTACACCACCCACCATGACAAAACTTGACCATAATCAAAACTTATAACTAAAATAAAAGTATAATTAAAACCAAATTAAAAAAATCACAAAACAACATGAAAACTAAATTTGACCAATAAATAAGAAATAAATATAATGGTCATATAGAATCATCATTCTTCTAACAACCATTAATGTTGTTGTAGTTTTCATAGCCACCTCAATAATGTTTTTGTAAGCCATAAATTTCAGTACTTTTTATCATCCTTTTATCTTGATTTTGTTTTCACATTAGACCAATGATTACCTAATGGTCTAACAAGTCATGCTAAAAATATGTTACCCTAACTTTATTAGTTAAAGAACTAGGTCAATTAAAAAATCCTCCTAATGTTATTATTTATTATTTAATCATATGAACACAAATTAAAAAAAGTCACATTTTCATTTTTAATTTGTTAAATCAATGAATTTCTTAACCTTAAAAGTGTATATAAAACACAAACTATAAAATAATCGAGAGTGATTAAAATCTCACATTCTAAGACCTATGAGATAATGGTACAAAATCTTTCATAATCTGGAATTGATATTACCATAATCTAGTAGCTAATAAAACTCGTATAAATATATGTTACATATACACAACAATATGAATAACCAAAAAAAATATTATAAAAAAATAAATTAAAATTAAAATAATAACAACATGTTAATTAAATATAAAAAATTATAAATAGTAAAGGAGTGTTCAGAATTTAAATTTAAAAAATAATGAATAAATGATGCTATTATTGTTGGAAATGTTTACTAAGAAATAATTCTTTAGTTACTTTCGGCATTCTATTATTAATACGCTGAAATTACCAACTTTATCATTTAATATATTTTTTAAAGTAATATTATATCATAAATTAATTGTGTGTTTTTTTTTTATATAATTTGTACTAAAATTAATCAAACAAGCAAGTATATAACAATGTCGCTTCCCCGTAATAATAATATGTATAAAAATTTTAAACAATGGAAAATCAGAATTTCAATTAGGAAAGTATTGCTACTAAAAGAACACAATGAGAAGAAAACAAAATTCTAACATAATGGAAAATAATATTATAAGAATAAAAATAATAAAAATAAATACAATACAGTGAATGGAAAAAACAACAATTCCACAAATAAAGTTGAATAATACAATTATCAGTAAAAAGATAAAAAATAAAAAACATTATTCTATATCTATCCTGAGTTTTTTTCACTAGAAATTATAAAAAATAATATTTTTTACGTGATTTTTACTTAAAAAAATTCTCAAAGTATAAAAAAGTAACTAATTTAAACTTTATAAAAGGTTATGATAATTATTTTATAAATAACTAATATTAAAATGTTATAATCTATAGTTAATATGATATTTCTAATATACCTCTTTTTCACGTAGTGCGAACTTATACATTTGACTATATATTATAAGTGATTGATAATAGATGATTTGATAAGACCAACAAACACTCGTTATGATAAAATAAAAAATGACTCTTATACCATATTAACTCAACTTTATAAAATCGAAACATTTGAGATTTGTACCTGTCTATATATTATGAAATGTCCTAATGTCTAGTCTATTTTCAACAACTAACTAAGATTAAATAAATAGTTTCATTTTTTTAAAAATTCTTCTAGAATTTATGTTAATGATTTCCGTATATATAAGAAATACAGATTATTTTTAAATTTAGTATATTAAATAGGTTTATTTACACGTAAAAGAATAAAAAATGTTAAGAAGGTATAATAATAATATTATTATTACATAGCATAGTATGGGAAAAGAAAAGAAAACCTGAAAATCCATGGAAGGGCAATAGTGGAAAAACGTTGGTAGTCCATTCTTGGAACACCGCCTGCACCTGCAAGCAATACAAAGAGGCTCTTCACCACCTCTCACTATTTATACTGTATTCTTTGTTTCACAAAAAAGGGCTAATTTTTTCTCTTCTACAAAATACAACAATTTTATTCTAACAACGCCGATTCCCAACCCCAACCCTTTCTTCTCTCACACTCCTATGTGTATGCTCTCACTCTCTCTTCTCTCATCTCTCGCGGTTACTTGTTTCTCTCTCTTTCTTCTTCAAAATACGATCTGCGTTTTCTTCCCAACGCCAATTTCCGATTTCCTTCAATTTTTGCGCGGGTTGTGAATACTTCGGGGAATGGGTGGATTCTGCGTTGTTCTTATATTTGCTAATTGTTTTCATTTTGCGTTTTTTTTATTGTAATTAAATCTGCAGTTCAAAGTAGCGAAGCTGAGGGCAGATGACAAGCGTGAGATCGAGTTGGCCTTCGAGGCTGCGCCAACTTCTATCGAGCGAGGGTTCCATTGGCCCTTCCGTCAAACTCGACTCTGACCCTGTCAGTCTTCCATCTCGCTACCACTCATACTTTCTTTGTTTATTTTTGTGTGTTTAATTTTTAATTTCCTTTTTCGTTCAACTGTTATCATAATTGGGAAGTGCGGTAGTTGATTGTGTGACTATTTTGCCGTTCTGCAAGGAAGCAGTTGTAACTTGGCAATGTTTGTGGATTTTTTATTGGTTGTTTATTTTTTTTGGGTTGTATGTTCTCACTAATTCATTGTGTTGGAGTTCTCAAATGCTCTGTTATGCATGCGTGAGGGAGATTGAAGGAATTGATAGTGTCGTTGTTTGAATTTAGCATAGGTAGAACTGTGTTAGCATGTGCTGTAGTTAGAAATTGAAATTGAAATTGCCCATTTTTGCATTCCTCACACTCCCTTTGTCATTGGTGGAATCAAACAGAGATTGAGTGAGCATTTGGTTGAAGTCTTCATGTTTAAAAGGAGTATTTTTAAGAAAAAGTTAACTTGTTAACTTTTAGGAAAGTGAAATGATTTTTTTAAGTGAAAATATTGGGTTCAGATTTAGCCTGATTATAGCCAGTGGTAACAATGTTGTCAAATCAATGACGTGTGTTGTAGCAATCTATAGGCTGTTGCATTCCGCTGTTTTAGTTTTTATTGTGTTGTGTTTGAATAGCAGAATGTGATAGTTGACTTTGGCTGAAGACAAACTTAATAGGAACTTGTGCAATTCCATTCGTACCTAACAAGCATAACTTATGAGTTAAGTTTGAATTGCACAACTGCATGCGTGGAAAAAACTAATTTTTGGGAAAATAATTGTGTTTTTTCTCTCTCAAAAGATCTCTCTTCTAAATAAAGGAAAGGAACCATCTATTTTCCATCATAAGTGTATGTTGGGAAAAAAATTATGGATAAATTTTTCTTTTTTTCTAATCTCTCAAGAAGTTGGCAAAACTTACATCTTATCTTTTCCTTTTCTTGTATACATTATTTATAAAATTGGTTTAGGTTTCATTCACAACAAAGAACAATGTTATACAAGATACCTATAAAGCAGTTACTTCTGAAAAGTAGGAAATATAATAAGGATATTTTAAAAATTTCCACTAGAGCAAAAATGTCACTTAAAATTAATTGAGATTTTATTAATTTCACCATCTCAATAATGGGAGTACAACAATGTATTTATAGGCATCACACACTGCTTATCACCGTTTAACAATTATGTGCTTCCACTCGGCATCATTTGACTAATATATGGTACCATCTGTATCAGCTGATAGCTTTACAAACTGAACTAGCTGATAGCTTTAAAACACTGACAAATCTACTAACTTATTTCTACTAAAATCACCCCTCAAACTGAAGGAGAAAGATTTTTCAAAAGAAAAATTCTTCATATTGAGTTTGCTTCAAAGAAACATAAATCAAGCTGAAGATAGAGGCTTGGTCAGTACGTGTGCCCACTGATCAAGAGTTGCTTGGCCTTAGCCTTTTCTCGCACAAAGAAAACATCCATCTCCTTTTGTTTAGTGCAATTATAAAAGACTGGATTGTGGGATGTAAGATGAGTAGGTCCCTAAAGATCAGTAAAAACAAGTTCTAAGGGAGAGTATACAGACTTTGGGGCATGAGAAGGCAATTTTTGTGACTTGCCAACGCAACAGAATGAACAAAAATAAGAATCAACTTTATTGGATGGAGAAATGTTAGAATATTTCAGTACAATTTACATTACATGATTATTTGGACAACCAAGTCTATTGTGCCACATGTGGACACTGTTATTTATAGAGGACAAATTGATAAGATTTGATTTATGGACATCAGTTTTAACCGTGCTAAACAAAGAGCAAGGTGTGGGTGAATAGCTGAGAGATTTAGAGGACAACTGCAACTGAACAACTGTGAAGTTGGAGATTATTGAATGAGCAAAGTCCATCAACACCTACAACTCCTTGAAGAAGAACATTATTCGTCCTTGGGATTTGACAAGACATTCGTTGGAATGAAATTAAAAAAGAAAACAGAATTATCTTTGGCAAATTGACTAACACTCAACAAATTTGTAGTAATAGAAGGGACATGTAACACACTTTTTTAGTTAAAAAGTGATATGTGAATCATAAGGTGACACAAAGGAAGAGAAACTAACACTGCAAATACTTAAACATGCACCATTGCCTATGAAAATTTGGTCTGGACCATCAAAATGTTGAAGCTGTTTAATATTTTAAGGTTCACCAGTAACGTAAAAGCTTGCACCAGAGTCTGGTATTCAAGATGTATTGGCATTTCCTTGAGAATTAGACTTCACCAGCATAACACTTGATTGAGTATTCTTGCCAGGCTTGTTATTAGGATTTATCCAAGCTTATGAATACATATTTACAGTATTAACTTAAATCATTAATTTAAACTATAACACTGAACTATCTGACAACTGTACTAACTTATTTCTACTAATAGAGTATGATTGCCTAGGTTATAGTAGTTATGCTACCTTATAATTTAATTTAGGTATGCTATTACTGTGTGTTAATGACATTACTAGTTACTTTTTTTTTTTTGATCAGCAAAGAATTAAATTAATTAAAATGGGATACTTTAGGGGTGTCCCAGCCCGTTTACAGATAATGTTTACAGATAAAGAGGATGATATCTATCTATATGGCACCTCTTCCCTTCCTAAAAAAACTACCATCCATGGACCATAAAAACAATTTGCACCTAGAACAGGGACCATATCCTAGATGAATCAAAGCAAGTACTTCTTTTAGAGCAAAGACCCCACCACCAGCAGTTTATGACATTCTTCCATCGCTGCCAAGCATACCTAAATCCAATGTGGCAGCAACCTTGAATCGGCCTTGTAGAGCAGCTTACAAGTTACTTATTCCAATAGTTATTCAGTCACTTACTATTAATGACTTGACAAGCATGTAAATAAGTGATGTGGTAAAGCTTTGCGATAGGCTTAAACTTATGTTGTTAATAATAAATTAGCAATACATCTGCAGCCTTCTGTATGCATTTTTGTTGCATGACCTAAACTTTGTTCATAGAATGTTTCAATACTTTTGATTAACAATGGGGTATAGAGTCATTCTTATGTTTCCAAGAAGTAGTCAGTTGTTAGTATATGAATTGGAGTGCCACACTACTAATATAAGTGGTGGCCAGATAAAAATATTTGCTAGTAGTATAGAATTCTCACATTACTTCCTGGTAATTATAGGGGCTTTTAACCTTTTATGCAGATATTTCTTAAACTTAATGGGGCGTTTCACATTTGAGTGAATTTTTTGTTTATGACTTTTGGTGATTGTGACTTTATGCATGCAAAAGTGTTAACATGCCTACTTAGAATGTGAGAAAATATGGCATTTTCTAGCTTTTATCAAGGTTTGGATTTTGACGCTCTGTTTTCTTGTGCATTCATTGTTTTTCAGTGACAATGTCTTTTGGGTTCTTATAAATTTTGCATGCTGCATGCTAGTATGCACATGCTCATTTTGATTAAACTAATATTTCTATGTCCATTTTTCATATTGTATGGCTGAGTATTACTACTATTATTACTACTACTACCACTACTATTGTTCTGCTAAATTGATTAATACTGTTTTTTTTTTCCCAAATTGATTAACATGAATGGTTTGTAGAAGTGTAACAAGTATGTTTTTGGAATTTGCTTCAACTGTGCTGCAAAATTTCCATTTTTAGATGCACTAGTATTAGTATATATGTTCATATTATTTGTGGTTACATCATGTTCACTTCTATCTATTCACATATCCTGATGATTCGTGGTCGTGCTTCTCTGAAATTCTATTGGCTTAATTTTTGTTGTTATTTCCCTTCTTACCCATCTAGCTTATGTGTTATGTGATTGATTGATTTCAGCCTCCTAAGATCAAAACCTTCATTGATAAGGTCATTCAATGTCCATTACAAGATATAGCTATACCCCTCTTTGGCTTTCAGTGGGAGTATAATAAGGTAATAAAATTATGAGTTGCAGCATATAGTATTCTGCTTTTTCTCCTCATAGACTTATGTATTTGTTTTACATCAGGGGAATTTTCATCACTGGAGACCATTGCTACTTCATTTTGATACATATTTCAAGACATATTTATCAGGTCGAAATGACCTGACATTGGCTGATAATTTAGAAGTTGACATTCCATTACCAAAACATGCAATTCTACAAATACTACGGGTGATACAAATAGTTTTAGAGAACTGTCCAAACAAGAGTTCTTTTGATGGCTTGGAGGTAATAGGAAGAGAAATTGTGTCCTATTTTAAAATAATCTTATTTCATTTTCATGTGTCACTCTATCCTTTCTTTAAAGTCAAGTGATTTATTTGTGGGTTATTTGATACTATTGTTTTCTGATATATCTCCCTTTTTCAGCACTTCAAGCTTTTACTAGCATCAACAGATCCTGAGATTATTATTGCAACATTAGAAACTCTTGCAGCACTTGTAAAAATAAATCCTTCTAAGCTTCATGGAAGTGCAAAAATGGTTGGTTGTGGTTCAGTGAATAGCTATCTCCTGTCCCTAGCACAGGGGTGGGGAAGCAAGGAGGAGGGCATGGGTTTGTATTCTTGTATTGTGGCAAATGAGAAAGCTCAGGATGAGGCACTCTGTTTGTTTCCTTCTGATGTAGGGAATGGTAGTGATCAATCCAATTACTGCATGGGTTCTACTTTGTATTTTGAATTGCATGTACCTATTGCCCAAAGCAAGGAACAAAATGTAGATACAGTTTCTTCAAGTTTGAGAGTAATACACATAGCAGATATGCATTTGCGCAAAGAAGATGATTTGACAATGTTGAAGCAATGCATTGAGCAATATAATGTTCCACCCGAGCTCCGATTTTCATTGCTCACGAGAATTAGGTATGCTCGTGCCTTCCGATCTGCGAGAATAAGCAGGCTTTATAGCAGGATTTGCCTTCTTGCTTTCGTTGTGTTGGTCCAATCCAGTGATGCTCATGATGAGCTTGTGTCCTTTTTTGCTAATGAACCAGAATACACCAATGAATTGATTAGAGTTGTGCGATCTGACGAAACCATATCTGGATCTATTAGAACACTTGTAATGCTTGCATTAGGAGCCCAGTTAGCAGCATATACATCATCTCATGAACGTGCACGGATACTGAGTGGATCTAGTATGAACTTCACCGGAGGGAATCGCATGATACTACTCAATGTACTTCAGAGGGCTATTTTGTCATTGAAGAGTTCTAGTGATCCAACTTCCTTTGCTTTTGTTGAGGCACTTCTTCAATTCTATCTCCTGCATGTAGTGTCAACGTCTTCTGGGAGTAACATCAGAGGTTCTGGCATGGTACCCACATTCTTGCCTCTTCTGGAGGATTCTGATCCTGCTCATATTCATCTTGTTTGTTTAGCAGTGAAAACCCTTCAGAAACTTATGGATTGTAGTAATTCAGCTGTATCTTTGTTTAAAGAGTTAGGGGGTGTTGAGCTTTTGGCTCAAAGATTGCAGATAGAGGTTCATAGGGTCATTGGGTTGGTTGGAGAAAATGATAATGTGATGCTCACTGGTGAAAAATCAAGACTTAGTTCTCATCAGCTTTACTCTCAGAAGAGGCTGATAAAAGTGTCTCTTAAGGCTCTTGGTTCTGCAACGTATGCCCCAGCAAACTCTACCAGATCTCAACACTCCCATGATAGTTCATTACCTGCAACTTTAGTCATGATATTTCAGAATGTAGATAAGTTTGGAGGTGACATTTATTACTCAGCTGTTACTGTTATGAGTGAAATAATCCACAAAGACCCTACATGCTTTTCTTCTTTACATGAAATGGGCCTTCCCAATGCATTTTTATCTTCAGTTGTATCTGGGATACTTCCTTCATCAAAGGCTCTAACATGCATTCCGAATGGCCTTGGGGCTATTTGTCTTAACGCCAAAGGCTTAGAGATTGTTCGAGAAACTTCTTCGTTGCAGTTCCTTGCCAACATCTTTACAAGCAGAAAGTATGTCCTTGCCATGAACGAAGCTATTGTTCCGCTTGCAAATTCTGTGGAGGAACTTCTTCGACATGTGTCTTCTTTGAGAAGTACTGGTGTTGACATTATCATCGAAATCATCCATAAAATTGCATCTTTTGGAGATGGTATTGATACAGGATCTTCTTCAGGAAAAGCTAATGAGGACAGTACAATGGAAAACAATTCTGAAGACAAAGGAAAGGAAAGCCGTTGTTGCCTTGTAGGTACCACAGAGACTACTGCTGAAGGGATAAGTGATGAGCAATTCATTCAGCTTTGCATTTTTCATTTGATGGTATTGATTCACCGTACTATGGAAAATTCTGAAACATGTCGGCTATTTGTAGAAAAATCAGGAATTGAAGCTTTGTTGAAGCTGCTTTTACGACCAACGATTGCACAATCCTCAGATGGCATGTCTATTGCTTTGCATAGCACCATGGTCTTTAAGGGGTTTGCTCAACATCACTCCACTCCTTTGGCACATGCCTTTTGTACCTCTCTTAGAGAGCACTTGAATGAAGCATTAACTGGGTTTGGTGCATCTTCAAGACCTTTGTTGCTGGATCCAAAGATGACAATTGATAAGATATTTTCTTCACTTTTCCTGGTTGAGTTTCTTCTCTTTCTTGCTGCTTCAAAAGACAACCGTTGGGTGACTGCTTTGCTTACAGAATTTGGAAATGGTAATAAAGATGTTCTTGAAAACATTGGACATGTCCACCATGAAGTTTTGTGGCAAATTGCTCTTCTTGAAAATGCAAAGCCTGATATTGAAGATGATGGTTCTTGTTCTACTAATGATTCACAACAGACAGATGTTGATGCAAATGAAACTGCAGAGCAAAGGTACAATTCTATTAGGCAATTTCTTGATCCTTTACTCAGGAGGAGGACTTCAGGATGGAGTGTAGAATCACAGTTTTTTGACCTTATTAACCTGTATCGAGATTTGGGTCGTGCCCCCAATTCTCAGCACCGATCAAATTCTGTTGGTGCCACAAACAGACGGTTAGGATCCAGTAACTTGTTGCATCCTTCCGAGTCTGCAGATGTTCCAGGGTCTGCGAATAAGAAGGAATGTGACAAGCAGAGAACGTATTATACCTCTTGTTGTGACGTGGTTAGATCCCTTTCATTTCATATTACACATTTGTTCCAAGAGTTGGGAAAAGTAATGCTGCAACCTTCTCGCCGTCGTGATGATATTGTGAGTGTAAGCCCGACTTCAAAATCAGTGGCTTCTACTTTCGCTACCATTGCTTTAGATCACATGAATTTTGGTGGCCATGTGGAGGAAGCATCCATATCAACAAAATGTCGTTATTTTGGTAAAGTCATTGATTTTATTGATGGGATTCTAATGGAAAGGTCCGAGTCCTGCAACCCCATTTTACTGAATTGCTTGTATGGGCATGGAGTTATTCAATCAGTATTGACCACATTTGAAGCCACTAGTCAGTTGCTATTTGCAGTCAATCGGACTCCTGCATCGCCAATGGAAACTGATGATGGGAATGTGAAGCACGATGACAAGGACGATACTGATCATCTGTGGATATATGGTTCTTTAGCTAGTTATGGTAAATTTATGGACCATCTAGTGACCTCCTCTTTCATATTATCTTCTTTCACAAAGCCTTTACTAGCACAACCCCTTAGTGGTGATACCCCATTTCCACGAGATGCTGAGATATTTGTTAAAGTCCTCCAATCTATGGTGTTGAAGGCTGTGCTCCCAGTTTGGACACATTCTCAGTTCGTTGATTGTAGTCATGAATTTATTTCTAATGTTATCTCTATCATTAGGCATGTTTATTCAGGGGTGGAAGTAAAAAATGTAAATGTCAGTGCACGTATTACTGGGCCTCCTCCTAATGAAACAACAATTTCAACCATTGTAGAGATGGGATTTTCCAGGCCTAGAGCAGAGGAAGCTTTAAGGCATGTTGGATCAAATAGTGTGGAGTTGGCGATGGAGTGGTTGTTTTCCCATCCAGAGGACATGCAAGAAGATGATGAACTTGCTCGTGCACTAGCCATGTCCCTTGGAAACTCTGAATCAGAGCCCAAGGATGTTGCTGCAAGTGACAATGTTCCTCAGCTTGAGGAAGAGGTGGTCCATCTTCCTCCTGTTGATGAGTTGTTATCAACTTGCACTAAACTTCTTCAAAAGGAACCTCTTGCTTTTCCTGTTCGTGACTTGCTCATGATGATCTGCTCTCAGAATGATGGTCAATATAGATCTAATGTTGTCACTTTTATTGTTGATCGGATCAAGGAATGCGGATTGATTTCTGGTAATGGAAATAATACCATGCTTTCTGCTTTATTTCATGTTCTTGCTTTGATTCTTAATGAGGATGTTGTTTCGCGGGAAGCTGCTTCAAAGAGTGGTTTGATAAATATTGCTTCAGATCTACTTTACCAGTGGGATTCTAGTCTTGGTGACAGGGAGAAACATCATGTGCCAAAATGGGTTGCAACTGCCTTTCTGGCACTGGAGAGGCTTTTGCAAGTGGATCAAAAATTGAATTATGAAATTGCAGAGTTGTTGAAGAAGGAAGTTGTGAATGTTCAGCAGACATCAGTTCTCATTGATGAGGATAAGCAACACAAATTACAATCTGCATTGGGACTTTCTACCAAGTATGCAGATGTACTTGAACAGAAGAGACTTGTTGAGATAGCTTGTAGTTATATGAAGAACCAAGTTCCCTCAGACACAATGCATGCTATTTTGCTACTTTGTTCCAATCTTACGAGGAATCATTCTGTTGCTCTTACCTTTTTCGATGCTGGTGGTTTAAGTTCGCTTCTTTCTCTGCCAACCAGTAGCCTCTTTCCTGGGTTTGACAATGTTGCTGCTGGTATTGTCCGTCATGTTATTGAAGATCCACTAACTCTTCAGCAAGCAATGGAATCCGAGATAAAACACAGTCTTATAGCTGCACCTAACCGCCATCCAAATGGGAGGGTCAATCCGCGAAATTTCCTGTTAAGTTTAGCTTCAGTAATTTCTCGGGATCCAATAATATTTATGCAAGCTGCTCAGTCTGTTTGCCAAGTTGAAATGGTTGGTGAAAGACCTTACATTGTCTTGTTGAAAGATCGGGATAAAGAGAAATCCAAGGAGAAGGATAAATCACATAATCATGATGGAAAAGTTTGTTTGGGAAGTACAACCACAACAGCTCCTGGGAATGTGCATGGGAAACTTCACGACTCAAACTCAAAGAATGTCAAATACAAAAAGCCCACTCAAAGTTTTGTTAACGTGATAGAACTTCTTCTTGAATCTATATGCACATTTGTTGCTCCTTCTCTTAAGGACGATAACGTTTCAAATGTCGTCCGTGGCTCCCCAACATCAAGTGACATGGACATTGAGGTTTCTACAGTTAGGGGGAAAGGAAAAGCAGTTGCTACTGTGTCTGGAGGAAATGAAACTAGCTGTGAGGAAGCATCTGCATCACTTGCAAAGATAGTATTTATTTTGAAGCTTCTGATGGAGATATTGTTGATGTATTCATCGTCTGTTCATGTCCTACTTCGACGGGATGCTGAAATGAGCAGCACTAAGGGCATTAATCAAAAGAATCATTCTGGTTTTGGTGCAGGAGGTATATTCTACCATATTCTTCATAATTTTATCCCTCACTCTCGAAATTCCAAAAAGGACAAGAAAGGTGATGGTGATTGGAGGCAGAAACTAGCAACTAGGGCTAATCAATTTATGGTAGCTGCTTGTGTTCGGTCTTCAGAGGCAAGGAGGAGGGTTTTTACAGAGATTAGCCATATAATTAATGAATTTGTTGATTCATGTAACAGCGTTATGCCAAAGCCACCATGCAATGAAATTCAAGTTTTTGTTGATCTACTTAATGATATTTTGGCTGCTCGGACACCTGCTGGCTCAAGCATATCATCTGAGGCCTCTGTAACTTTTATGGATGCTGGTCTTGTTAAATCTTTTACTCATACACTACAGGTTTTGGACTTGGACCATGCTGACTCATCTAAAGTTGCTACTGGTATTATCAAAGCTCTTGAATTAGTAACCAAGGAACATGTTCATTCAGTTGAATCGAGTGCGGGAAGGGGTGATAATCAAACAAAGCCTTCTGATCCTAGTCAATCCGGAAGAATGGATAATATTGGTCACACATCTCAGTCTCAGTCCATGGAAACATCTCAGGCCAATCACGATTCCCTTCAAGTTGACCGTGTTGGGTCGTATAATGTGATCCAGTCTTATGGTGGGTCTGAAGCTGTTATTGATGATATGGAACATGATCTTGATGGGGGCTTTGTTCCTTCTAATGAAGATGAGTTCATGCATGAAACTGGGGATGATTCTAGAGGTCGTGAGACTGGAATTGAAAATGTGGGGCTACAATTTGAAATCCAATCCCATGGACAAGAAAATCTTGACGATGAGGATGAGGGGGATATGTCCGGAGATGAGGGTGAAGATGTAGATGAAGATGACGAAGATGACGAGGAACACAATGATTTGGAAGAAGATGAAGTCCATCACTTGCCACATCCTGACACTGATCATGATGATCATGAGATTGATGATGATTTTGATGAAGTGATGGAGGAGGAGGAAGAGGAGGATGAGGATGAGGATGATGAAGATGGTGTTATACTAAGACTTGAGGAGGGAATTAATGGAATTAATGTTTTTGATCATATTGAGGTTTTTGGAAGAGACAATAGTTTTCCAAATGAATCTCTTCATGTGATGCCAGTTGAAGTTTTTGGATCCAGACGTCCAGGGCGTACCACCTCTATTTACAGCCTTTTGGGCAGAAGTGGTGATAATGCTGCTCCTTCACGCCATCCACTTTTAGTTGGTCCTTCTTCCTCATTCCACCCATCTAGTGTCCAATCAGGTCAGTTCCTTTATCAAATTGTTGTTGATGTTTTATTATAATAACGTTTTCCCCTTTCTTTGTTTTCCAATTCACTAATTTCATGATTATGCATTGTTTTTAATTTACAGATAGTATAACAGAGAGCTCAACAGGGTTGGATAATATCTTTCGATCACTGCGGAGTGGACGTCATGGACACCGCTTGAACTTGTGGAGTGATAATAACCCGCAAAGCAGTGGGTCAAATGCTGGTGCTGTACCACAGGGCCTTGAGGAGTTCCTTGTCTCTCAATTGAGGCGACCTGCTGCTGACAAGTCATCTGAGAATAATGTAGCAGAAGCAGGTCCTCAAAATAAAGTTGAGGTCCACCATATGCACAATTCTGCAGGTTCACAGCTAGAAATTCCAGTTGAAAACAATGCAATTCAAGGAGGTGGTGATGATGTGACTCCTGCATCTATTGATAACACTGAAAACAATGCTGATATTAGACCTGTAGGAAATGGAACTCTGCAAACAGATGTATCAAACACTCACTCTCAGGCTGTTGAGATGCAGTTTGAGCATAACGATGCATCTGTGCGAGATGTTGAAGCTGTGAGTCAGGAGAGTAGCGGTAGTGGGGCCACTTTTGGTGAAAGCCTTCGTAGCCTAGATGTTGAGATTGGAAGTGCTGATGGCCATGATGACGGTGGAGAAAGACAGGTTTCTGCAGATAGGATAGCAGGTGATTCACAGGCTGCACGTACAAGAAGAGCAACCGTGCCTTTTGGTCATTCCTCTCCTGTAGGTGTGAGAGATGCATCCCTCCACAGTGTTACTGAAGTTTCAGAAAATTCAAGCCGAGATGCAGATCAAGAAGGTCCAGCAGCTGAGCAGCAGGTGAACAGGGATACTGCATCAGCAGCAATCGATCCTGCCTTTTTGGATGCTCTTCCTGAGGAGCTGCGTGCTGAAGTTCTCTCAGCCCAGCAGGGTCAAGTGGCTCAACCATCAAATGCTGAGTCTCAAAACAATGGGGATATTGATCCTGAGTTCCTGGCAGCACTTCCCCCAGATATTCGAGCTGAAGTTCTAGCTCAGCAGCAAGCACAGAGATTACATCAATCTCAGGAGTTGGAAGGGCAACCTGTTGAAATGGATACTGTCTCAATAATTGCAACATTTCCTTCAGAATTAAGAGAAGAGGCAAGTTTGTCACTTGAATCCTGTTTTTACAAAAAGTGAGCATGTATCTGAAGAATTTTTTTTGTTCAGGTTCTATTAACATCCTCTGATGCTATCCTTGCCAACCTTACACCTGCCCTTGTTGCTGAGGCAAATATGTTGCGGGAAAGGTTTGCGCATCGATACAGTCGCACCCTCTTTGGTATGTATCCCAGAAGTCGTAGAGGCGAGACTTCTAGGCGTGAAGGTATTGGTTCTGTTCCAGATGGTGCAGGGGGAAGCATCACTTCACGCAGGTCTGCTGGAGCTAAGGTTGTTGAAGCTGATGGAGCACCTCTAGTTGACACCGAAGCTCTGCATGCCATGATTCGGTTATTTCGCCTAGTTCAGGTATTACTTGATTATAGGCACTGGAAGAAGTCCTTCAAAATAAACACAACTTAATTGGTTACACATTTTGTTTAAAAAAATTTCAGCCACTATACAAAGGTCAATTGCAGAGGCTTCTATTAAATCTTTGTGCCCATAGTGAAACAAGAGTTTCCCTGGTGAAAATTCTGATGGACTTACTATTACTTGATGTAAGAAAGCCGGCTAGTTATTTTAGTGCAGTTGAACCTCCATACAGACTTTATGGTTGTCAGAGCAATGTAATGTACTCACGTCCTCAATCTTTTGATGGTAAGAAAACTTGATTAACATTTTTTTCATACCTTGATCATATTTACTGTTATGGATTTAGTCAGTGCTTGGGTTTTGATTTTATATCTTCCTGGTTTTAATTTCTTAAAGGGACTTCTGTTTTATTATTCTTCAAGCTTGTTTTAACTAGTGACAGTTGATGTTATTTGGAAGATGTTCCTCGCACCCTCCTCCCCCCTCTGTAATGGTGGATAATTATTGATACTTGTTTAATTCTGTAGGAGTTCCCCCATTACTCTCTCGGCGAATACTTGAAACACTCACTTATCTTGCTCGCCATCACCCATACGTGGCAAAAATTTTGCTCCAGTTTAGGCTGCATCATCCTGGACTGAGAGAACCAGATAATGCTGATGTTGCACGTGGCAAAGCTGTGATGGTTGTTGAAGATGAAATGAATGCAGGATACATATCTATTGCAATGCTTCTGGGTCTCTTGAAACAACCCCTATATTTGAGGAGCATAGCTCATCTTGAGCAGGTGATGATTTGGTTTTATGGATATCTTTAGCACATCCAATTGCGTACTTGCTTAGAGTGCTAACATGATTTGCTGTTTTCAGTTGCTAAATTTGCTGGATGTTATCATTGATAGTGCTAGAAGCAAGTCTAGTTCATCTGATAGGTCTCAAATATCTACTGAGCCAGTATCAGGTCCACAAATTTCTGCAATGGATGTAGATGTGAATATTGATTCAGTTATATCTTCTGCTACGGATGCATCTCCTCAAGTCAATGAATCCTCTAAACCCACAACTTCCAGTAATAAGGAATGTCAGGCTCAGCAAGTATTGTGTGATCTACCACAAGCAGAACTTCAGCTCCTTTGCTCATTGCTTGCTCTAGAAGGGTATGGTTATGATTATGCTTGTTGATTAATGTTAACTCTTTTATCTGGGCTTTTGTCAGTTTGCCTTAATTTGGTGTATTTACTTTTGATATCTGAACTTACTTTGGGAGTGTGGTAAGAGTCATAAGTTTTCCTGGCATATGAGGTTCCGTTTTTTAATTATATCATTCATTACTTGGGTCTTGACACTTGTTCCATTTATGTTTAGTTTTATTACTACTCCACAATTCAAAGTCAATTGGGTCTGGCTATTGTTCTAAAAACAATGTAGAATTTAGTGATGTGGATTTCATCTAATATTTCTTTTATTATTTCCAGTTTGTCTGACAATGCATATGGTCTTGTTGCGGAGGTAATGAAAAAACTAGTGGCCATAGCTCCAATTCACTGTAAGTTTTTTGTCACTCATCTGGCAGAAGCAGTTCGAAATTTGACTTCATCTGCAATGGACGAGTTACGCACCTTCAGTGAGGCAATGAAAGCTCTTCTGAGTACAACGTCTTCTGATGGCGCAGCAATTTTAAGAGTTTTGCAAGCCTTGAGTTCCCTTGTCACCTTATTGGCTGAGAAAGAGAATGATGGAATAACTCCTGCCCTTTCTGAAGTTTGGGGAATCAATTCGGCCTTAGAGCCCTTGTGGCATGAGCTGAGCAGTTGTATAAGCAAGATAGAAGCCTACTCTGAGTCAGTATCCGAGTCTATTACCCCTTCTAGAACATCTGTGTCCAAACCATCCAATGTTATGCCTCCACTTCCAGCTGGTTCTCAAAATATTTTACCATACATAGAGTCATTTTTTGTTTTTTGCGAGAAGCTACATCCTGCTCAGTCAGGTGCTAGTACTGTCACAAATGTTCCTGTAATATCTGATGTGGAAGATGCCAGCACATCTGGTATTCGGCAGAAAACATCTGGATCTGCTACAAAACTAGATGAGAAACATGCTGCTTTTGCCAAGTTTTCAGAGAAACATAGGAAACTATTGAATGCTTTTATCAGGCAAAATCCTGGCTTGCTTGAGAAATCTTTTTCCCTTATGCTGAAGACTCCAAGATTTATTGATTTTGATAACAAGCGATCCCACTTCCGATCAAAAATTAAACATCAGCATGACCATCACCACAGTCCATTAAGAATATCAGTGAGAAGGGCATATGTTCTTGAGGATTCATATAACCAGCTTCGCATGAGATCAACTCAAGATTTGAAAGGAAGGTTGACTGTTCATTTCCAAGGTGAAGAAGGTATTGATGCAGGTGGGCTTACAAGGGAATGGTATCAATTGTTGTCTAGAGTTATTTTTGACAGAGGAGCATTGCTCTTTACTACAGTAGGCAATGAATCAACATTTCAGCCAAACCCTAACTCTGTTTACCAAACAGAACATCTATCTTATTTCAAATTTGTTGGCAGAGTGGTGAGTTCTTCTTACGAATGTTTTTAATGTATGCGTTTTGTTGCATATACCTTTTACTTATCCCTTTCTACATTATCCAGGTTGGAAAAGCATTATTTGATGGTCAGCTCTTGGATGTCCATTTTACTCGGTCATTCTACAAGCATATCCTTGGGGTCAAAGTTACATACCATGATATTGAAGCTATTGACCCTGCCTATTTCAGAAATTTGAAATGGATGCTTGAGGCAAGTGTCTTTTGTAGTTTTTCCGTTAGCCTTGTCAGTCTTTGCAATAGTTACCTTTCATATTCATTGTGAAAATTGTCTCATGTTTATGGTATGACTGCAGAATGATATCAGTGATGTTCTGGATCTTACTTTTAGCATTGATGCAGATGAGGAAAAGTTGATTTTGTATGAGCGGACAGAGGTTCTGACTTTATTTCAAAACTATTGAGATAATTTTATTTGTGTATTGTATTGCACATTGTTTGTATCTAATTTTAATGAACTTTCTATAGGTAACTGATTATGAGCTGATTCCTGGTGGACGGAATATGAAAGTTACAGAGGAGAATAAGCACCAATATGTTGATTTGGTTGTTGAGCATCGGTTGACTACTGCTATTCGTCCTCAAATAAATGCTTTCTTGGAAGGGTTCAATGAATTGATTCCCAGGGAGTTAATATCTATATTCAATGACAAAGAGCTGGAATTATTGATCAATGGACTTCCTGATATTGATTGTGCGTTTTTTTCAATATTAACATTACCTTTATTGAGGCCACACATTTATGCTGGCTATCTTTATTAGTGTTCAAATTCATGAAAAGAAAATTTAACAATCTTTTCTACATTTCATTTCATTTCATTTCAGTGGATGACTTGAGAGCAAATACAGAATATTCTGGGTATAGTGGAGCATCACCGGTTATCCAATGGTTTTGGGAGGTTGTTCAGAGTTTCAGCAAAGAAGACAAAGCTAGATTGCTTCAGTTTGTGACAGGCACATCCAAGGTATTGCTTTTAAGCTTTAAACCTTCTGATCTTTATGTATTTTATTTACAAAAAAAACCCTGTGATTTTCCATGTTGAATCATGGCCACTTTGCTGCTTGTGGCTTCACATTGGAATAATTTTATTTTCTGCTCAATACCTTTGTGTTTTGATGCAAAAGATGAATTCAATTAAATATTAGCAATATATATTCAAATCCAGTTCATGTGAATATCGAGAATCATGTAATATTGAGAAAGTTGAATACTTGTGTTTCAATGGAAATTCTTTAGTGAAAACGCACTCCTCAGATTTCCTATACGTACACAGTTGAAAAAGCTTTTGAACTAAACACAATAATTAATTCAATATTAAACCCTAAACCCTAAACACAATAATTAATATTATCTCCTCCTAACTCAACAGACACATTTCAGAATTAATTAAGTTTTTGATTCACAATTGCCTTTAGCATTTAATGCAGCAATTTCCAGTAGCTTTTAATGCAGCATTTGCCAGTAGATTAGTTTCTATTCTAACAGACACTTAGGCAAGAAGTATAAGTAGTTGGCCTTGTTTTCGTGAGAACTATTAATTCAGTGATCTGAGTTGTGATGGAGATAAGACGCGCTAATTGTTTTGTTCCTGCTGTCAATTTACACCCTTGATCTAAGCTATACTGGTTTACCTCGAAAGACAGTATTTAATATCATTCTTATAATAATCAAATTATTATGTTCCTTGTTTTGTTAATCTGATCATGCAATATATAATTTTCAGGTGCCTTTGGAGGGTTTTAGCGCTCTTCAAGGAATTTCAGGTTCCCAGAGGTTTCAGATACATAAAGCATATGGCAGTTCTGATCACTTGCCTTCTGCACATACTTGGTACCTTTTTTCTACTTTTCAGTTTATATTTTCTCAGCATTTTTTAGAGATTTCTTAGGTATTTAATCACTTGATGGATCAATTATTATGACGTCTTGACATTAGTAACACGGAGTATTTTTTATGCAGTTTCAATCAATTAGATTTGCCAGAGTATCCATCCAAACAACATTTGGAAAAGAGGTTACTTCTTGCCATTCATGAAGCAAATGAGGGATTCGGATTTGGTTGACAAGTTTTTTGTTTCTTTCTTTTTTGGGAGGGGTGGGGTACGAAAACAAACTGTATTACATTTTAGGTTACAAGCTATTTAAAAGCTTTTACTGGGGGTTGACAAGATTTTCAACATTATATCATGTTAATATGTTGTACAGTTCTATATTTGCAATGGGAAATGCTTCGGCGGTTTTTCAATAACCTGTTCACTGTGCCTTTGGGACCTACGGGTAACTCATTTTTCACTTGAGCAATATTTGATGAGATTCCAGAAAGACAAGTAGATCTCCTCAATATTAAAAATTCAATGTTTCCCTCAGACCTAAAATTTATTATTATTAGTCCAGATAAGCACCACTTCTTTGCTTGTTTTAGTTTTTATTTATCTTATTTTTGCTTCATATGCATGCTATTCTGAATTTTTTGTGGTATATGTTATATATATTTGTATTAAAAATTTCGTTTTGCCTCAAGTTGAATAATATAGATATTTATGTATAATTAGATTTGAGGAAAACTTAAATAAAATATATTCACAATCAGTGTTGCTTTGTTATTTTTTAATGTTTAGAATGGCTCGAATTGTGTTTGCATTGAAGAAAACTTATATAACTTTCCTGTATTTTATAATGTAAGCGTTCATTGTGTGATTATTTCTTGTTATTTAGAATTGAAATATAGTAATGAAAGAAAAAATGCGTAAAATAATAATGGAATTAAATTGTGTGCCGATTATTTTCTCATTTCTTTTCTTCAATTTCATCTTCATCAATTCTTAGCATTTAAAAATTATAAAATAACAGAAGAATATAAATATTTTGTTTTGCATAGAACTGTGCTGCAATAATTCCCACTCCGTCTTACACTGTTTGTTTTCAGTCAAATACTTTTCATGCAAATGGATATGTGGGTGCCATCCATGTTTGCATTCACTGAATATCGTGAAAATGCGACCGAGGAAAGGTGTGTCTCACTAAAGTGTGGAGAAAGCATGAGAAAACCAACTTGGCACCAATGACTTTACAATATTGTTCTTGACTTTATTCAAGAGTGTCTGCACGTAACAATGCTCATGTAGAGATTTTTGAGCTTTGCAGTACGGTGGAGTTCTTAAATAGTCATCAATGGAGGTAGATGAGTTCACTGGGTTCATAAGCGTGAGATATTTGGTGTGTGCGAGGTTTTTTGCTTAGAGCTGAGCTACTGAGAGTGATATGTATGTGTTTGAGGTTTAACACAACTGTTGGCGTGGTGGTTTGGTGCTCATTCCGTGATGTTTTCAGTAAGCATTCATGGTTATGGTGTCGTAATCAATTAGGTTCTTATTGGAAACCGATTACATGAGACAAAAAGCCACACAACATCGATTATATAATCCTAATTCTAATCACAACTCTAACCTTAACCACAATCATAAGCCCAACCATAACCCTAACACCCACCCTAAACCTAACCACATCATAACCCTAGTTCCTACCACACATATAACCATAACCCTATCCATAAAATCACAAACATAAACCCTAACCATAATATAAACCCAATTCATAAACCCTAATCCTTATACTTACCTACTACCACTAACAACCCTTAACCCTCAACCAAAAGCCTAACCATCAACCTTAACCAAAAGTCTAATGATCAACCTTAACAAAAATCTTAACCATCAACTATAAACTTAAAGTGATGGTTTGTTTTGAGGTAGTAATTGAAGTTATATGGTTGTTTGTGTGCAAAAATTTGTCTAAATGTATAATGATAATCATTGATCTATCTATTTCAATGACATCAAGAAATCTACACTTACCTCCTACCACTAACAACCATTAACCTTCAACCAAAAGTCTAACCATCAACCTTAACAAAAATTCTAACCCTCAACTATAAATTTAAAATGATGGTTGTTTTGATGTAGTAATTGAAGTTATATGGTTGTTTGTGTGACTAAATGGACAATGATAATCATTAGTCTATCTATTTCAATGATGCCGAGATGGATAACAAATTTTCTACAAATGACTATCTTGGTGGTGTCGACTTTAATCTAATTGCACACCTACAAGGACATATCAAATTGCATACACAAGAAGTAGCATTGGCGTTCCTTTGCATCCTCGCATATGGATTGCACGTGTTGTATTTGTTAATAAAAGCCAAAAATTTTATACTAGAATTCATATCATGAAAAGAGCATCGTCGATAAGAAATAATGTTGTATTTAGTCCATATTGAAAGATGTCGTGACATTATTTGCATGAGACCAGAATAATAGGTACGAGGATTGTAAAGGATGTATTTCGATCAACAAATTGAGGAATAAGTCACTAAATTTCCCTGCATCATTAGCCATAACATAAAGAATTAGAGTAATTAATCCTTCTTTCATTGATACGAGGAAACGATGTCCTATCATTCTTATAATGTTTTGAATGGAATTTTGATGTTGGAACCTCGTATCTTAAACAACAACCAATTTTATTTATACTTTAAGAAATTTTGTTTGATTTTGTTCTTATATATAAATGTGAATTTGTTACCCATTAGAATTGTTTTGGTGCCATAGATGACACTCATGTTCGTATGAAGGTCCCACGAGCAAATGTTCCTCGTTTTCACAGAAGAAAAGATTGGTTAACTCATAACATATTCGCAATTTGTGATTTTGACATGAAATTCACAAATGTTTTGGTCGGATTGGAAGGAATAACCTCTGATTTTAAAATATTGAAGGATTCATTCGTATGAAAGGATTCATTGGTCATACCGGAAGGTGAGTTAAATGTGATTTTGGAGTCCACAATATTAATTGCATCACAATACTTATAAGTAATTATTATAATTTAATGTTGTAGGAAAGTACTACCTTGGAGATGCTAGTTTTATGCTAAACCCCCAAGTTATAACACCATATCACATGATTCAATAGCATTTAAAAGAATACTCCCAAAGAGATCCACATAATGCTCACAAGTTTTTTAATCATCGTCATTCATCATTTCAAAATGTAATTGAAAGAACATTCGGTAAAGAAGTTATCTGTGAGTTGATAGAAAAAGATTTAGATGTATCACTCAGAAGTTTGTGAGGATGACTATAGGTTTGGGTCACACATTAGGGACTATAACAAATGAAATATGGAGAGATTATGTAAATAATTAATTTTATGTAATAAATTATATTATTAGTGAGAACATTTGTTGGTTTCATGTTGATATTTGCCCATAATGAATATTTATTTGTTGTGTTATTATTATTATGAACATTTTTTTAATAGGTTTTAACATGGATCGCAGGAAGAATATTTTTCTAGAATAATTTGCAGGTATTTGAGAGTTCACAAAATGGATCGAAAATATGGTTCCAACTGCTGAGTGTCATGGTGGATGATGCATGCTTGGATAACATGATTGATTATGGTTGGACGACATATGGTTACAGTAATATTTTTGAAACCATACGTCAATCTGGATTGATGGGGATTACAAAGAACAATTCCAAGAATAAATAGAAAAGTTTGAAGGATATATGGCGCGAGGTCAATGATCTTTTTAGTGGACTTAGTTGTTTCTCATGGAACGAAACTATTAAATAATTCGAGGTTGAGGACAAAGTTTGGGATGTCTTGGTCCACATAACATACAACTCAAACCTAAAAGTTCATACATCAACAAATATTTATAAAAATTTAATGTAATTGGTTAACATGATTTTCAAGAAAATCCATCAGTTGCAAAGTGACATGTAAATCCCATTAGACAATACTACTTAATGGAGGAATTGTGGAGAGTTAATCGTGCTATAGGGCAAGGGGTGAGGACATCCTGACAGGCTAGATAAGGAATGCGGACACAACAATTTAATGTTGATATGAATGATAATAATATGGTGTATATATTAGAGGAGCTATAATTTGATGCCACAGTGGGAAGCTCCTTGATCACTTATGTCGCAGATCGATTCATACAACCTTGGTGTGATTCCATCAGCCTCATTGGTGCCATCTCATCCATCTAGTGGTATTTCTTCCTTCTAGGGTTCAAAAAGAAAAACCCTATGGTGGAGGTCAATGACACACAATTTGACAAGCTTAATGAGGTTTTATGTAGTCAGTGATGCCATTGGGAGGGTTAATATTGGGATAGATATGTTGTCTGATATTGATGACCGACAAGCCATACCATTTGAGCAAATAGTTGTGGTAGTGAAAGAAAATATGCAATATAATTGACGACATGCACTTGCATAGGAATGACGAAATGACCTATTTTATGAACACATTGGCTTGATGCCTTGTATGACAAGTTTTCAGTACTCAGAAGTTTATATCTGGGCCAATTGAGATGGACATACTGGATGTTGATGTTTTTTATTAGTGTTATGACTTCCTATGTGTTCACCCATATGTGTAAAGCATCTTCTTGACATGTCCCTAGAGCATTGAATGAGGAAGTTGCTTTATATAATGGTTGAGAGTCGTTACGCTAGCTTACTTTGTATTTATTTACGGATATTTGTGTACTTCTTGATGAATAGTTGTTTCATTTTAACATCTTGGACATGTAGTTTGATTTAGGACAACTATTGAGCACTTTTTTTTTTAATTCAAATATATTATATTCTAAAAATATTTGATGTGAAAATATTTAATTATTTATTTCATATTACATCTTTGATTTAGTTGTTATGATATAATACTATGCTAATGTCTACTGGTTTCCTCCATCATATGTCCTTAGTTTGTAGGAATAATTTCTTCATCTACTAAGAGACATCACATTTGTAGATAGAGTCAAGGAAAAGCCTCTATAGATGATGAAGTTCATGTTCCATGACCCTCCGGTATTGAGGATGTACTAAATCATACACAATATTTTAGTCCGCGTGAGCAAATAATAGAATATGGCAAGGGATTTTATGGTAGAGCAGTCATTCCACCTAAAATAAATAATTTTCCTTTCTTTGTGTCATTAGGGTTTGAGTTTCAACATCATTTGTAACATCAAGGTTTGAAACATTTTGTTGCGTTGAAATATCCATATTTTGGAGATTTTCATCATAGTGTTTTTATTCAATATGAGGATCATCTAATGGTAACCTCTTCATTGAGGTTAACCAAAAGAGGATTGTTATTTGCCCTTCATTTTGACAAAAACATGGCTCTACCTTGTGACTACGGATCATGACTAGGTTTGAAGTGGATTTATCCATCCATTCAACTCTTGAGCTAGGATGGTCCCATTATTTCAGAAAAAAAAAATATTGAACAAGTTCAATATCTATCAAATAAATAGTGTCTGGTAGCATGGTTAGGATGTGTAGGACAATGGCGAAGATGCACAATATCCAATTATATTGGACAATTATGTTCATGGCAGTGCACCTTAGACCTCAATCCTCGATCATTCTCACATGTTACCACAAATTTGGTGCGATAATCAAGAATTGCAGGAAAGTATGAACCTAAATATTAAGAGACATTTTGACAAGGTCCATAAAAGAATTGACGACTTGCAACATCAACTTCATGACTTTTAGGAGCTTTTTTAGTTATAGATATCTGACTGGATCATTAGTATTCCTTATGCACGCACTTTTTGCAAATAACTTCTTTACCTTTACACAATTATATTTTTATTTTTAATTGAATCAAATAAATCTTCTGACCATACATATATTTCAATAATTTTACATAATTCATATTTTTTCTAAAGTTAACTTTTACACATTACCATAAATAATATTTTAATTACAAACAAGTATAATCCACAAATAAATAAATCAAAAATATTTTTATACTATTTTTACATACAGAAAATTTTGTAATCTTACTTTTTTATCAATTAAAGAAAAATTAATTTCATTACATTCATTGCACTACTCACAAACTTTCATAATTTTTTCTTAATATTTTCTACTCTATTTACCTTAATAAAATAAATTCACTTTTCTCACAATTTCCTCTTAAATAATCTAAAATCTACTGCCTTTGCTATCCCCACCTGCTTTATATCATATTCTTTATTTTTTTAATGTTCTGTTATTTTTTCCTGAAAGACTATAGATAATTTTTCTGTTTAGAATAAGTCAAAACATTGTTTCATTGGAGATTTTTTTAGACCATGACAATTTTTCACATGTACGGAAGTTTGCTTCACTAAATTAAATTGAAAATGCAGTCACTATCGTAATTCACTCGTAATCTATTCACTATCATAATTCACTCGTAATCTATTGGGAACATGTATGTCCACACACCATTCAAAAGTTTTATATCAATGGCATTTATTCTAAGAGATAATACATTCGATTTGTCAAATAAATAAATATATTATAAGAGATCATACTTATGTTTAGTAAATTGAATTTTTTTTATAATTAAAATTACCATTTTTTATGTTATTTTCAAATCCATGGTTATATATGAAAACACTGCTAGTTTTTATAATTATTAGTTAAAAACACATTTAACACATTATTTATTTTTAAAATAACAAAAATTTAAACTCAAAGAAAACAGTGATGACTAATAGATGGGAAATGCAAGCATTCAAAATTGTTAAGGACATAAGTATTTGTGTGGACTTTTAGTTATCTAAAATGAAAACATATTTTAGAAATTTTGTTTAACGAAAGTGTTTTTAAGATATTTCTTAAAATAAAAAGACTTTAAGGTGATCTACTACTTATATATATTATATTTAATTTTCTTAACAGATTATTTCTTTGAATATATATTGTTCACATATATTACTATGTTAGAAAATAATATTAAGAATTAGTTAAAAATAACCGTGTATCATAATACAAACTATTTATTACAAACTTATAACTTTTATGTTAAAAACATTATTTACTTATTGTGATTTTTAATAATAATATGATATATATTTAAATATATTTTTATAAACTTTATTTGTATATATAAAATTCATTATGGTATATATTATATATACTAAAATAGTTAGCTTGTAAAAAGCAAATACATAAACAAATATTACAGTACTCTCTTTAAATCTTACATTCTAAATTACTCTCTCTTTCCTATTAGCACATCTTTACTATAACTTCAATGTTATAAATTTAAAACTTGAAGTGTATAAAATTTAAGATTTTAGATCTTAATTTAATATCATATTAAAGATCTTAAACACTATAAAAATAAAGATCTTTAGAGTGAAGTTGTTTAATAAATAATTTCTTAAAATTAATCCAATAAGAATAATAAAAAATAAATATTAGGAGCACTTGTTTTACTAAGCAGAAATTATCCAAGTTGGTAGAAAGTAAGAGCTACGTTGTTTGCTATGGCATTCTATTCAACGGCGTCGTTCCGTCGCAGTTTCGCGCTCTGCAATCCGAAGCTGCAACCCTTCGTTTCAATGTCACTCTCTTCGAAGCTACCGTTGCACTTTTCCGGCAACGCTCGGTTCAACCGCAACCATGTCCACCACCACCCAACCGCTCTCAAAATTCGTGCTTCAAACGGAACCTCTTCATCGGGAAGTGGCACCAACCTCGTCCTTTTGAGCTCCGCTGTCACCGTTACAACAGCTGTAGCCAATCGCGTGCTTTACAAATTGGCCCTTGTTCCCATGAAAGATTACCCTTTTTTTCTGGCTCAGTTCATAACTTTTGGGTAAACCTCTTTGTGCTTCTTGTAATTGAATTTGTTTGCTGTTTTAACTCTTGTTGAGTTCTTTGTTTCTTTTTATGGATTTCTTAGTGCATTGAGTAATTGTGGTTTTGTGTAACATAGGTACGTTGTTATATATTTCTCCATCTTGTGTATTCGGTACCGAGCAAGAATAGTAACCGATGAGATGATGGCAATTCCGAAATTGCGCTTTGTTGCCATTGGGTTTCTAGAAGCTTTGGGATTGGTTTCCGGAATGTCTGCTGGAGGTACTGACTTTGTTCTTGTTTTTTCATTTCTTGTGTTTTAGCCTTCAACCGTGTTTTATTTCCATGCTTCGAAGATTTTTATACTTTCAATCAAGCAGAGATCACCTTAGAATAGTTATTATAAAACTCAACAAATTTACTATACTTGACTTAGATGACAATCTAAATCTTTTTATACTGTCACTGTGTGCATGAAAATTAAATTCTTTCTAGTGGTTTTTTAGTGATTAAAAGCATTTAATAATGCCTATTGAGTGTTCAGTGTCCTTAGAGCACTCCTAATTTCTCTTTCTTGTTCAAAGTAATATTTTTATGGATAGAGAGATGCTATTTCAGTAAAATTGTTTCAAAAAGTGATATAGCTATTGTTGTTCTTAATACATGTGTAATAACCTTAAAGTGCAGCCATTGTGGAAGAGAGGGAATACCATGGTCGCACATCCCATTGGAGTTGTCTGAATTATGTATATAAATAAATAGTATGTTAGGTTTTATAGTGTATAACCACTAATTAGATGAGTGTGAAATGAAAAAAGTGAGTGTGACGTTTGAAATGTTTCTAGAGGAAAGAAAAGCGGAGGTTACAATTTTTTGTGACGAGTACTTTGAAAGTGAGTTTCCACCTTCTGCCAATGTATAGTGAATTAAAATCAAAATCTTTCCATCTTAACTCTGCTCTCAATTTTCTTCCAAACATACCCTTAGTGTTTGCTCTCAATGTTTCTGAAATGAATGTTGATTACCCTCTGCAGCCTTACTTCCTGGACCAGTCATACCCATATTGAATCAGGTATCTTAAATATTTTAAGCAGCCCTTTTCATCTAAGGATGAGAGGGGGTGGCCAAAAAAAATATGTTTGTCTTTCTTTAAAACAGTATACATCTGCCATTTATTTTACATAGCTGTGGAGTTTACTTTATTTTCTGATTTGCATTGTCATACATTTGGCAAGGTTTTATTTGAGAAAATATGTTTTTGTTTTACATGACTCAGATGTCATGCTACACAGCAGCGGTTGAGATTTTAGAATTTGATTGAAATGCTTTGATTCAGTGTAGTCAATGGTTTCTGGGAAGCATGATGTTTTTTTGTAATATATTCAGAATAGGGGACCTTATACTGATCAATGATTTAAACCAGCAAATTTATTGGTACAATAAATCATGGAATTTTGACTTTTATTAACTTGTGGCATCATAGAAACTAAGACTGTTTTTGTTTCTCACTACTAACCAAAGGTGTTCTAAAACCCATCATTCTCTTATTTTCTTGCAAAAATATTTTGATACAACCAGCATCATCCAATTTACTTGTTCAAGGACAGTGTAGTCCATTGTTGTCCACGGATTGAGCTTGTTCTGTCTCTCACTCTGATGGCATAGTACCTAAGGCATTTCATCGTCACATTTATAGCAGTCACTTCTAAAGTGTAGGGGGCTTGCTATTTTAAAACTTATTCAGTATGTTCTGATGGCATGGCTGCATCTGTGGTTTGTGCTCTGGGCCTGTCCTTATATTCCAACTAAGAAGGAAGAGAATGATAATATTGCTGTAAAATCTGTAGCATCTGCTCTCATTCATCACTGATGACTATTCATGACTTATGCATATGCTGAGACTTTATTATTACTGTTGTTAGTTTAATGCATCATTATGTGTAATATTGATTTCTCAAAATACTGTTTATGAATTCTTCTTTTGCAGTCTTTTTTGGTTTGGCAACTAATGTTTTCCGCCCTTCTCTTGAAAAGAAAGTTCACAATCAATCAATTGGTTGGGTGCTTACTCGTAGCTTCTGGTGTTGTAGTCGCTGTTGCAAGGTAATTTGACTTTATAATATGGAGAAGTTCAATATTCCCTATCTGTACTCTCCAATATTCAGTTTCTCATGTTGAGGTCACTAATCTGGTCAGATTCCTATTTGAATCAAGTATTCCCAAATATGTGTGGTGATATATGTGTGACAATATCAGACTTAACTTCTTATCTCCCTTTCCAATTGAAAAAAATAATGAGGGAACGGTCATTGTATTTCCCTAGATATGTGTGACATCAATTTGGTCCTCTGAAGCACTTTAGCATCATTTTAGCTATGTAATCATAAAAAGTGACATCAGCAGTGTCCTTTGGTAAACGGATGACTTTATCATCTTGACGTCACTTTCTATCGTTCAAGGGCTATATTGATGTTAACTTTCTTTGAAGGACCAAATGATGTCTCCATTTTTGTTAAGCTGAAATAGTCTACTTTTTAAAAAATACACTAATTACTTGTGATCAGTTTATGGACAGAAAGGATTTTACTATGTTCATTATCTCTTTGGTGTAAAATATTGTAATTTTATTGGTAAATGGGTGACATTAACATTGTGTTAGGCAGGAAAATAAAGACAGCACTGGGAGGGTGTATCATAGAAGGAAATTTAAAAATAAGGGTTGAGCGGGTTAGTTAGTTGTTGGGTTAGTTAGTTGTGGTGAGGGGGTCTTTAAATAAAGACCAACCTGCTGTGGGGAAGGGGATCTGAATTGTTGTAAGAAGTTGACAGGATTAAACCTGTGTGAAAGG
>Ga0123342_1001031_pt1 | contig 46320 bp, 28 predicted proteins | sample Turbeawhitnodule_FD_89960 | JGI IMG/M metagenome (GOLD analysis project Ga0123342, IMG submission 89960) | Root nodule microbial communities of legume samples collected from Mexico - Turtle bean Mexico white nodule | ecosystem: Host-associated > Plants > Roots > Nodule | place: Mexico: Nepantla...
ACAGCCATAGCCCATTTAGAGCAGTATAAATAGCAGAAGAGGCACAACACTCAAGGTAACTATTCACTCCCCACTCTTCTGGTACTTTGCTCTCGGTCTGACTTGATCGTCGGAGTGTCTTCGTAGGTACCCCCCATCGTGTCCAGACCAAAGGAGATCCAGCCGAAAGAAGACTAACCGAAAGACCAGAAAGACGAGAAGATTACAATAAGAGGAAGTGTTCTGCAGGGTTTAGGTCTTGTAGGAACATTATTTATTTTCTTGTGCTTGTCGTTAATTTGCTCAATTAAGTGTAACAATTTTATCACGTGCTACATTATGAAAAAATGTGAAGCCCCCCGTCAAGAAAAGGGTCCTTGTTATTAAAGATTAAAATAAAAGATATTGGTAAATTTGATATTTGCAAGGAATAAAAAAAACATATTTACAAACAACACTGAAATAAAAGTGACATTTGTATACGAAATAAAATAAAAAGTAACTTATTTATATTTTATTAAAAAAGTAGCATATTTAGAGAACTAAAAAAAGAGACATACAAAAAAATATTTAACCATTATTATCCTACAATTAAAATCTTAGAATTAATTTTCAACAAAGAATTACCATATTGATATGGCTATTTGTAAATTTTTAACAATGGCAAGTGTGTGTCATCTCAATTAAACGTGACAAGAAGTTTAAGGTGGGACCTATCAATTCTGCAACCTCGTAAATTTAAATTGTAACATTGACAAGACGAAACTACGTCTGCACCCCTGTCCTAAGCTCTGCACCCCTGTCCTAAGCTCTGCACCCCTGTCCTTTCGACTTCTTTCGTTATCGAGTGCAAGAACCTTATCAAAACTGCATCGTATATCGTAAGTATTTATGTTATCTTTTCTTCATTGTTGGTTTTGTGGTTCCTGTATTTAAATCTGAAAATACATTCACAAATGCGAAATTTTAAATGTATTTATATATTTTAGATTCTGTATTTCGAAATGTGTTTCTGAATTTAAAAATATTTTTTGAATTGTGTATTATATAAATATATATAATTTAGGTATAATTATTTTATTTGTTTTTATATTTAAGGTTAATATTTAATTTAGTCAGTGATTTTTAAAAAAATTAATTTGGTCATTTGATTTTTAAAATATATTTAAATTGGTTATTTTTGTTAAATTTCACTTTATGACGTGAAATGGTGTTTATGTGATAAAGAGAAGTGTTCATGTGGACTGTCAATTTAAAGACACATAAGATTGAGTGTTGAGTGAGGTGACATGACATTGAGTTTGACCGATATTAATAAAGTGTGAAGGTTAGGGTTTCTTCTTGTCGTTAAAATTTTTGGATGGTGGGCAAAACAATGATGTTTGTTGGTAGTATATGATAAGACCGTCCAAATAACAAATAATCTCCACTTAAAAGCAAATTTGATTTCAGCAATGATGGAAAAATATTTATTTTAGATATCTCAGGAATGATGGAAAAATGTTGATTTTAGATATTTGAGGAGGGATTATTGTTGAGAAAGTTATGATTTTGGAAGGGTAAGAACAATGTAACTGTGATAGATTATGATTATTTTTATTAAAATGGTGTAAGGGTTATTAACTCCTGAAATTTATAAATTCATAAGTATTCTATTCAAATGGAAAATGAGAGGTGTATTTTAGATTTTTTTATATGAAAAAGAACGTTGTTTGGAATGGTTGTTTGGTGTTATGATGGTGAATGAACGGTCAGAGTCAATAATCATCTAAAACACAAAGAGAGAAAGAAGACAGAGAGAGGGATGAATGGCGGAAGAGGAGAAGAGGGAGATAATCTAGACTTCACTCCCACCTGGGTACTGACCACTGTTTGCAAAACGACATTACCAAAATCTACGTTCCATCGGGCTTCATGCGCCACATGCTTTCGTGTAGCCTCGACCTCACCCCCAACCATGAATCTTATTTCCAGACTTTTTATTTCCCCGAAACATCCAAATGTCTTCTTGTGCCACTACAGAGGAACACGCGCCGCCTCACTCCAATGTCGAGACTAAGATTGGTTTATGCGCTCGCAAGGTCGTTCCTCACACAATCACTACAATTCAAAAAACCCTAAACCCTCAATTGATTTTTCCCTAATTTGTCAATCCACGCCACTTGATACCTCAGACCTCACACTACACCCAATCCCAACTCTCTCTGCCACATAAACAATACTTCACGTCATAAGGTGGGATTTAACACAAATGACCAATTTGGATACATTTTTAAAAACATAGGGACAAAATTGATTTTTTTAAAAACCACCGTATTAAATTGAATATTGACCCTAAATGTAGGGACGAATAAGATAATTATACCTATAACTTATTTAAAAAGAGTTTAATGATTGTATCATGTAGTTGTTATTGTTGGCATATATGATCAGGACCACAGGTAGATCATTGCAAATGGAAGCTAAACAAAGATCGACGATATTGATTTGTAGAAGGCATGTGGAACAAGCTGTCGTTGTGTAAAACATGATGAGCAATTAAGATTTGTTAGGGGACCTATTGATACGTTCTTGCTACTGAATTACGCTAACCACGTGACTTGTAGATTGTGGAGGGTGAGGATCAAGGGGAATTGAAGTTGGTCTCCCATGGACATAAGTTAAGTAAGTTTTGAAACCCTTATCTCCAAATTGAGGTTGCGGTACTCAATATCGGATTGTTGCTAATGTGAAACGTTAGTTATGAGACCGCTAATAAATTTCTCGTTTTAGCCTTCGCGGAAAGGTGGTACCATGCAACAACAATTTCCACATGTTGGTGAGATAACAATTACTTTGAATGATATGTTAGCAGTATTGTATCTCCCATCGTTAAATATTTTGTTCGTATATGAAGTTAAATTTCACATCATCATTAAGTTGGTTGCACGAGTTGTACAAATAGTGTATTGTTCACCACATATGAAAACATACAACCTTGCCTATTTAGTTGAATACACAATATTTTTATTGATAAAAGTGTGATATTTATCTGCGTATCATAAATATCACCAAAATGTACAATTTAAAATGAAAAAAAAATCAAATTATATAAAGTTTAAAACTATGGAGTTGCATAACATAATTCTCTCAAGTGGTCCACCAAAATCTGTCTTTAAAAAAAATTTAAGAAAGTAACAAAGCCTAAACATGAGATGTAGCTGTAAGCAACTTTTCTAGTAAAATTGTCATAATATTATGATAATCGATAGTTACTCTACGAAAATTAATTGATGTCGATCAATTATTTTGAAGATATTTATCAATTAATTTTAGTTTAATGCTTAATAATTTTTGTAATTTTTCATTTTTTAAATTTAGTCCTTATCAAGGGTTTCTTTACCGTTTTTTTTTTATTTTCTGTCACTTTTTTATTTATTTGAGTAGTTGTAAATATGTTATTTTTTATTTATTTTTGTTTTGGTATCTATGAATAAGTTATTTTTTAATAACTATTATTTTTAGTTTTAGCTTCTATCAACATCATTTATCGATATAATGTTTTTGTGACGTAATCATTTATTCACGTACATTTTTTTTATTACATAACATGATGGTCCCTGTAACATTTATTGGAACAAAGCCTGTATCTGTACCCAAAATACTGACAAGAAAGAAAACGACCCCAATGACTAATAATTATAATATATATTCATAATCTCAACTTTTATATAATGACTTTATAATTCCTAACATTATTATTTTAATATTTTTTATATTATTTAATTATAAATTTATTTTTTATTATATATTTATTTTTAAATCTATCATGTTATTTTATTTTTTTTCAATTTTTTTATTATAATAATATATTTTATTACGAATTTGTATGTATATAAAAAGAGAAAAAGTTTCTTTAACATGATATACACGTGAAAAACATATATTTAATATAATAATATTTTAAATTAAAAAAAATATTAATTTATTGAGATGTAAGATGCACTCATGTAAAGAAGGTAATGTGAGAGTAGATGAACCTGAAGTTCAACGTCAACGTAATCAGCTCCCAACTCCATGGCTACCCTTAGTGCATCCAACCGTTTGTTTTCATCACCATCGTACATACCACCCTCCCATTTCGGCCTTAGAAAACCATTGAACTTCATCATTCAAAATGCTCAAATCTCCCAATTCCAAATCAAATCATAGCTAATGCTCAACGCATTTTTTCCTTTAACTAGAACATGATGATAACAAAACACAGGGAAAGAGAGAGAGAGAGAGAGGCTTTGTCAACCTGTATGTGAACAACAATGGCAGTGGACGGTGCTGAATGAGAGCGTTGATGTCTTGAAAAGGATCGAAGATGTTCAAAGAGTCCAACCGAATTTCGACGAGATCTGCACCTTCAGCTTTTGCTTTGTGCATATCGATTTTCATTTTTTCAACTGATTCCGCTATTACAGGGGCGCAGATTAAGGTTGCATTATTCCGACGTACTGATGGAGCCGTGAACTGAAGAAATGCAAAAGCAAACAAACATTAGGGACGAAATGAAGCAGTGGAAGAGAAGTAGGGAAGAAAAGAGGGTGAGTTACGAGAACGTTGGGAGAATCCATTTGAAAAATTGAGGTGAGAATGGGATTTTGGAAGAGATGAAGAGAACTATACATATATGTGAGTTGGTTGCAATAAGAGTGTTGTTATATATATAGTAAGATAAACTTGAGGACCAAAGTGATTTAAATATAGTTTGAGAACTTATCCTTATCACCATGTCCGTTGAAGAAAGGAGTATAAAGAAGTAAACACATAGGTGATAGAGAAATATTTTATTTAAGCATAAAATAAAATGAAGGTGTTAAACAAACATTGAACTTAAGCCGGAGATAAACATGGAAGTGATAGAAGAAACTTATAATTTGTTGTTCCAAATATTATGTACACATTAGTTGGATCCAATTGGAGATAGAAACATTTTTTTTGTTCCGAGCAACTAGGAAGGGTCGTTCCGCATTACAGACACAGCGGTCGATGAAGCTTATTACTTAGAATATTTATCAGGAAAACATGTACTGAGAACGTGGAATGTCACGCATATCAAATTTTATTGTAGTTGATGAAATTTAATAAAATAGTGTACTATTTCCTTGTTCGGTTGTTTTATCCCTAAAGAGGGATTTCAACCAAGAAGATTTTAACGAGGCACTTTAAAATTATCTTGTTTTCCAAATAATTAGTCCGACCAACTAGTTAAAAATGATAAAGAGTACCAACTCCAACCGAATTCATTGAGAATAACCCCTTAACCAACTTAATTAAATACCACAAATAGTGGTTCGAATAGAATTAAGGAGTCGCAACTTCAATTGCATTTATCGAGAAGTTCGGTCTCGACCCGTGCATTTTGATAAAATTATCGCTAGATGCGATCCGAACCACAAAATATCGCAACGGGCAGTTGGAATAAAATAAAATATCGCATTGAGCGATATGAATAAATTAAATATCACATCGAGCAACCGGAACAAAAATATTTCTTACCATTTAATGAAGGTTAAAATTGAATATAATTGGAAATTCCTACTTCTTATTCGTTCAAACCATGTGTCCTTCAAAATAAGTGTTAAAGTTTTATTATACTTCGTCGTTCATTCCATAAGATTTTATTCACAAATGATCGAGTTATGTTTATTAATTTATGAAGTGTAGATTTTTTTTTCTATCTACTCGACGGTCAGATATAACTTTGTATACTTATTTATCCTTAGATATCGATTTATAATGTAGTATCATGACAATTAATTATTGAAAGAAATCTAGGCTCAGTCAACCAGATATTATACGAAAACGAGTAAGGCTAAAAACACAAAGAATGTACACATGTTGATTGATCCATACACGAAAGCTAAAGTAGTCAAGCGTATGAAAATGTTCAAGTTAAAATAAATTGTTTTCTGCCCACTCCCCGAGTCCAGGATATCCCACTTAAAGTGGTTATAGTATTTCCTCAAAAGATGCATCTGACTCATTGAGTGGTGTAGCACTTTCTCCAATATTTCCTTCATTCATCTCTTCGTCGACACCTTCACCAAGCGACACCAACTTCCCTTCCACAACATCTTTTTTCAATGTCATATCGTGCATCTTCGGCAGGTATGCCGTGAAAGAAGACCGTCTGCCGAAGATCTTGGCAGAAGTACTCTTCACTTAGGCGAAGCATGAAAGAATGACACTTTTCTACCTCAGCAGAGAGTGCCATTTCCTTCTCTTCAGCCTCCGACCTTACCTTCGCAACTCGGCCTTTCCCGCCTCAATCTTGACTCTCAAGGCCTCTTGGGCCTTTTCAGCTGTCACGCTATCTTGGCGCATTTTTTCCTACACGCCTCGACCGCCTCCAATGTTGCCTTCAAAGAATTGCCCGACTCCGCCAGTTCCATTTTTAACTTGGGCACCGCCATAGTTTTTGTCATTTCCAACTCCTCACCCAGGGTCTTGCCAACCACCATATTTCGATTTTGCAATTCAATCAACTCGACAATCAAGTTGATAGTGGGGACAACCGCCAACACACTTTCATTTTCGGACAACAAGCCGATTTGTACACCCTGCGCCACTTAAAAATGTGGATTTAGCATGGAGGGCTGCTGAGAGGATGATCCCGCCTTTTCACCTAAAGGAACTGTCATGGTCGGTCGCTAGGTGGAACCACATCAACCAAAACAATCGGGTTGCCCTTCCTAATCATCTCAAAGCTGCTCACTTTCCTGTTAGTCTTACGTCTTTGGTTGGTCATAAAACCTCCCAAAGATGGATTCATCTGATTAATGATAGCTGAAGGACACAAACGAAATTAAATGACATCAACATAACGAATATAACCGTAAGCATAAGAAATCTACATACCATTAAAGTCCTTCCACTTCTTGGACGACCCATATAATGCTATTAGCTCCCGGGTAGGTAACTTAAATGGAAGCTGATAAAAAACTACCAGAATCAACTGGTCCAGCGGCGACATAGATGACCTTGGCCAAGTACCAAGTTGGGTTGGATTTTGGGTCCAATGAAAGGGGAACTTTGTTCGCCCTTCTGTATTATAAAAGTAGTATCGGTCGTTCGGCTCTACGAATATTTTGAAGTATTTTTCTTTGAAGTTCTTGTATGAGGTAGTGAAGGTTGCAAAACGAACATTCCCTGATCGGGTTGATAAGGACAACCAACTCACAAGAGTGCTCGGACGAGTACTATAATAAAACAAAAATGATTGTGGCGTGGGAATAAGCTTTAAAATGTCACAAACAACTCGGAATGCCTGAAGGGTCGCTCACGAGTTGGGGTATAGTTGGGTAGGAGCAACATTGAGGATTCGAAGGACCCTCCATAGTAAAATCATCAAAAGGTAGGGTAATATGAATGTCTAAAAAAAAGGTATTATAAACAAAAAAAAGAAATCTTGGGGTGCATTTCCCCGACCGTGACAGTCTCGTTTGGTATGACCATAGATATCAGCCGCCACCACGTCCGAAGGACAATCAGGTTTTATGAAAGCAATCTTGGATAAAAAATTTATCTAAGCTATTGGAATCCTAAAGCTAGTAGGGATACTTAAGACAGAGGAGTCGACCCACTCATAGCTCAGACCCTTAGATGACTGATCGACTGAGTGGTCTGAACCACTCACTTCCCTCGCACTGTCAGATGCAGTGTGAGTGACCTCAGAAGACTCGACATTAATGACACTGTTAGAGGAATCGGAAGAAGAAGAAGACATTACTAACACGTGTGACGTAAGAATGAAATAAAGTTGGAAGAATCGACACTCAAAGCTCTTAATAAACTCTTGAAAAGTAGGGAAAACGTAAACCTTACTTCCTTCAAATGTCACCCTATTTATTGAAAACTAAGGAGGAGAGAGATTATCACGTCTTCGTTTGGAACCATTAGATTTTCCCCCATCCAATGGTTAGCGTTGCTCGATATATGAAACGACACCACATCTCAACCGTTAAGGACATCTGATTGAATAGTGCCCATCCAAGCGACGTTTTTTTTTTAAAAAACAAAAGTCACATCTCTGTCAAACATTTAATGCACCTTATCACCAAACCTCACCTCGAGATTTGCAAACGATCATATCCGGCTCTTCAGAAATTAATTTATTCGAGCCTAGGGATAAGTGTAGCGGTCGGTACCAGATGGACCAATCTCGATCCCTATAACCGACTGCCTAGGTTAAAGGACATAAACATGATAAGAAACAACAGTTGCGATGACATTGAATGAGTCAATTTACACTCCGAAATATACGAAAAATATCTCTGACGTACAGATAAAACTAATTAAATTGAAAGATACTCCCCATATATTAAGGAACCGCTATGCACATCAGTTAAGCAACTGATATTCGGCCCATGAGGGTCAAGACCCATAAACCAAGTACTATAAATAAAGCCTTGTGAGAAGAAGTAAGGTACATTTTACATTCTGCTAGAATACACTTAAATCAGAACACTGACTTGAGTGTCGAAGTGCAATCGCAAGTACCTTGATCGACCGACCATCAATATTGAAAGGAAGAGCTTTAAAGAAACATGAAGATCACTGACAAGTCAACAAGTTTACATTTAGTCACAGATACTATCTGGATCCCTCAACCAATACAGATACATATTAAATCAAACATAACAAATTGCTTAGTATTTTACATATAAGTTTGGAACTCAAATCCATTTTAGGCTTATATTTTTCTTGAAGAATGTTTATATTACCACATTGATGGAACCGAGAAGCTTTTTTTACTTATCGTCCATGAAAAACCTTGAAGTAATTTTTCTGTCATTGCAATGCAATTACCATGTGGGGTTGGGAGGTGAATAAATCAAGAGTGTTTGATTTTATTGTGGAAATGAAATGAGGAGAAAATTCAACAACTTATGATTCTTTAATTGATGGTGCCAAGTGTTCTTAGAGTAATAAAGAATGGGATACCACATGTGAAACATGTCACTTTGCTCATTTAATTTCGGTCCCACATTGGTTGTAATAGTGAACAGTACAAATTTATAACAGTTTAGGTTAAAAAAAAAAACATGTATTGATAATTTTATACATCTTGTATTCACATTGTGTGCAGAAATTCATCTATAATAAAAAAAAAATCAAATTCTAAAACACTTCCAAATAAATTAGATTTTCAATTTCAATTTCACTGTAAACGCTACCAGTGCAAATATAAGTAAACTCACTGGTATAAAAAGGAAAAGAAAATTCAGATCTATGATCCTCGAGTAACAAGAAAGCTTCAGTTCCTAACGAAATCGTTCTGATTTCTGGAATTTTTATGCCGCCAGACACACTCCATCATAAACCATCTCATTCAATCGTTGTTTATCTGAGACAGCACCAACCAAGATCCGATAAGGTAGAAAAGCAAAAAGTTGCAGCCATCTTTCTTAACTGTGAAGAAAAAAAGAAAAGAAAATCAATTTATTTGTTTCTTTCTTACTTGCTTTCTTTGTTACTCTGGAGAATCACCGGGTTTGGTTTGTCCACCACATGCCCAGCACAAAAACCCTAACCCCAGATCACTCATCCTATCACAATCCCTCCTTTATTAAACAAATCAAAACCCCAAACCCTCTCCCTCTGTTTCTCGCCCTTTTCCCACTAACCCCACTCTCCACATTTCTCTCTCTACATTTCCAACAGTGCTATCTGTCGCCTTCAATTGCGACTTTCCACCACTAACCCAACCCTCATTTCTCTCTCTCTCATATAAAAATTAGGGCTTTTCCAAATGAATCAAATTGGTGGGACAAAGGACCCAGAGGCCGAGCCCGTTGCTCAGTCTCTGCCCCAACCCCAAGATACGCCCAAGCCTCCTGACAAAACCGATTCCGCCACCGTCGTCGCTGCCACCTCCACTGAAGAGCAAGAGGTCGGACCAGAGGAAAAGCCGGTCCCCATGGAGGAAGATTTGGTCAACCCCGCCACTGTTTTCTCAATCAGGCTTAAGCAATCTAGGTCCAATTTGCTGCATAAGATGAGCGTTCCTGAACTGTGTCGCAATTTTAGGTCAGTAATTCGAAATTCAACTGGTTCTAGTTCAAATTAATGTTTCTGTTGACTTTTTTTGCGATAGTGATCTTTAAGCACTTGTGAGAAACGAACATAAGGAGGAAATGTTAACTGAACTTATCCCACAATCAACTTAAAGAGAATTAAGTTAAGTGCGTAAGTTGATTTTAGTTTCGGGGAAATTTAATTTGTTCTACTTTCATTTTACTCCTAAAAGTGATCGTGGAGAAGTTTTTTCAAACGTAGTACATTGATAGGGAGTTGGGAGAAAAAAAATGCACCAGTTGCTGACGTAGCTTGTAGTCACCTCTTCTAAAGGTTTTTTCATCCTTGTGCTGATGGATGGGCCATGGGCGTATTATATCACAAAATCCTTGTGCTCATTTTTTCTTTCTCTTGCTTGTTTTTGTGCAGTGCTGTTTCCTGGTGTGGAAAACTTAATGCTATAGCTTGTGCAGCAGAAACATGTGCCAGAATTCCAAGGTTTCTTGATTTTTTTTCCTCATTGGGACATGTTTCCAAATCATTGAGTGTGTTCTATATGTTTAATTAAGGACAGGACTTTCTGTTCATATAGATGACAGGAACACGAGCAGAACTGCAGAAGAATCAATAGAATGATATGGTTGTGAAACTTGTTTTGTAGATTCAGTGCATGATACTTCATTGTTAAAGTCAACCAGACTTAGCTGTTTGGGTAAATAGCTTAGTTAAAGTACTTATTGAATAAGTAGTTATCATAAAAACACTTAGGTATAAGTTGTCTTAATAATCAAAGAGGAAATATGGTTAAACTGTTTCATTAAAGGTGTAAACTTTTTCTTATAAGTTATGATGGAGCTTATTGAAATAAGCTGAAAACAATGTATAATCATATCAAAAGTTCTCCAAAACACTTAACACAAGTATTTCTATCTTAAAATAAGTCTGAATAAGTTGTAAAAAACACATTAGTTTAGCTGATAGACTGTGTCAAACTTATCTACTTGTTTCTGTGTTGATTGTGGATATACCTAAATGATGTACTGAGCAGATATTGTGAATTTATCTTTTAACATATTTAACAGTGTCTTTGAACATGTTTCTTTAGTTGGCTTATATGATATCTTTCTCCGCTTAGCTGGTTTCCTTATTTGTTGGCTGACAAATTTGGCAATGAATGACTGGAAAGTTCCCAACTAACCTTTAATGAAGACTCCAAATGCAATAAAAATACTACATTTCTAAAATTGCATTAGTGAAGAAAAATGAAAAAAATAGTTTTCATAGCTTTTAATGAAAGCTTAAAACAGTAGTAGAAGAAAAAAGTTCTGAACAGACCATTTTGTTTAAATGACCTGAATTTTGAATGTACCTGAAATGCAATAGGCTCATTCAAGTTCTAGTTTAGCTTAGCTTAATTTTGTTTGAAGCCCATATAATTTATTAAAGGTTCCTCTGTATTTTTCCTAAGCTCAACATAGCTTTATTTTTACAAACTAGAAGAGACGTTCTCTTGCCGGCTCATTGATGTATCTATTGCTCATTTCATTGGTTTGGTGGCACTTGTGTGTTTGGTTTTATGGCAAATTTGTAATGCTTATTAGTGTTTTTTTTTTTTCATAGTTCAACCGCTAATCCACCGTTTTGGATCCCTATACATATTGTGATCCCAGAGAGGCCGACTGAATGTGCAGTGTTCAATGTCATAGCAGGTATTTTGATGTCATTGCTTCATTTGGTAACCTTGAATCCTTCAGGTTTGCCATATGATGTATTTAATGCCAAAACGGCCTGAGCAACTGTGAAGTTTTAGACTGGTGATTTTTTCTTTTAAGTTCTTCTGCATTCCTAGCATATAGCTTATGCTATACAAGGCTATCCAACACTTTCATTTGACACTATTTTGATTTTGGGTTATACAGTTTGAGTTAAGATCTTCACATTTATCTCTCTTAAATTTTAGTCACTGTAGCACTTTAATAAGTGAAATAGGCCAGTGAGAAAACAATGTTATGGCGTCTCTTCCCATTTGTACTTCCATTTTCCTCTTGTTTCTTGCTAAGATGGCAATGCATGTACTTTTTTATCCTCTTATCCTCCTACTCAAGCTAAACCCCTTTGATTTCAAAGTGCATCTCCAAGGACTTTTCATTATAAATAAGAATACACATGTGCACCCACCACATGAAATTTGTTATATTCCTTCTCGGTTTCTCTCTTGTCAGCATGGTACCAAATTGGTATCATCCTTTGTGATTTGTTTTGTTACTAATTCTTTCAACATTGTATTAAGAGTCTAATGAGAAAGGAACCCAAATTTGTGCTTTCCTTTCCTTACTTTGATTGAGCCACCTCTATACTAAGAAAGTATTTTAGGCAAACAAGATCTTTGGTTTGAAAGTGGTTGAATAATTGCCTTTTCAATCGTGAAATTTTATTAGCATCATTCCTTGTAATCATCTTGTCATCAACATAAACAACTAGGTAGACACATGGCCTAGGAGAAGGATGACAATAGAACACAAAATGATTTGCTTCACTTTGTTTTGACCAATGTTGTGAAAGTCGTACATAAAACATAACTCGTAACTCGTAGGATTGAAAAGGGGATGAAAAATCGTAACTCAACTCGTTAGAGTTATTAGTATATGAAAAATTATATTCATAAACATGATCATCCATTATAATATTATAGATGATAAAAATAACTCGTGCATAATAATAAGTCTTTAAGTAGTAAGATTCAATACATAACACAACTAAAAATAGGTTCATAATTCATAAAATATTCATGCATAAAACAACTAATAGATTCATAATGTTTAATACAAACGAACTATCCAAGGAAATCCTTCATATTAATAGTAGGATGATCATCGTCCTCCTCCACATGATCTTCATTTTCATTAGTGTCATCTCTGCCATGACCTTCATCATTATTAGCAATTGGAGGAACCTCCAAATCATCCATAGGTGCAACAACACCACCTCTACTAGCATATTCATCTTCTCCAACTTCAACTAAGATGTCTTTATCTGAAGCATCTAAACTTGAGTTTGATTCATTCTCCTCCATAGTCCATTCATCATAAAAAACAAGATAATTAAAGGTTATAGTCTTTTGTTTTCGTAACATCCTTCTTCTTCATCAATCTTGAATTAGCCATCACAAACACTACATCATTCATGGTCTTGTGCTATAAACTAGTTATTTTCTTGGCATGGACCTAAATAGTTATAAAATTAATTAACACATCATATTAGCCTCTAAAAAATAATTACAAAATTAATTTCATAAATTTAAATTCTTACTCTCTCAAAACACTCCAATTACGCTTACAACTGGATGAACTACAAGTCAAACTCAATACTCGAATTGCAAATCTTTGTAATTTTGGATGCTCATCACCATATGATTCTCACCATTGTGATGGAGTTTTGCTTTTGAGTGCATATTGAGCTATTGGACTACCAAAAAATTCAGACGTGCTCTTGAAGCCCTCAGTTTGAGCATCAACCTTACTGATCTCATCAATGTCTCCCACCAACCTATCCAAACAATCATACATTCCATGTTTTAACTCATAATCAGTTTTGAACTCAGTGTCATAATGCAACATGGGATTAAGGTAATAGCCTGCAACATGCAATGGCCCATTCAATTATTTCCCAAAAGGGGAGTGTAGCTAAGATAAAAATAAATAATTTATTCTCCAAACAAAGTCTATATTTCTAAAAAAGAAAATTAGAAAATCAAATATAAGTGAAAGGTAATTAGTTATTATTATTATCTTTTAATAACTCTATTGAAACGACTTTGTATCTTCGTAAATAAATCCCATGTCCACCATGCACAACACCTTAATTAGGGGAAGAGAACCCCTCATGCAATTCAAGATATTTTTCCAAAATCCGTTATCCAATATCAAATTTTCCACAAACCCTCCATCTATAGTCTTTACAAATTGACTAGATTGCCACTCCTTGGATGCGAACATCCTAATAAGTGATCATTTATTTTCATTCAAGCATCCCAAAGTCAAATAAGAAGTATCAAAACGAGTATTGGCTGGTTTTATCAAATCTATCCCTTTAGTATATTTGTGCAACAAGGAAATAAGACCAATTCTTAAATAGATGTAGGTTGTGATTTTTTTATAATTGGTCATTGATTAGTTCTTTAGTATATTTCTTCCATATGTTAGAAGCGTCAACAAACTTCAAATAGACAGTCTCCTTTGAACTATTTACCTGAAAATTTAGTATAGTCCTTCTCCTATCAGTCCATTCATCTGTCATTATTGTGCACCCATTTTTTTTTTCAAAAATTTTGTTCTTCCAAGATTAAATTGGTCTTTTCAACTTGTTGCTTCAAATATTTCACCCTAATTTCATGGTATGATGGTGGCTTAAATCTGGCACCATGTTTGGAAACCAACTCAAGCATCCTCGTGAACTCTTCACTCTTTGCTACCTTAAATGGAAAAACATTGTTGTAGAAAAATAAAGCAATTTCTTGACATGCATCCTTCCTCTCACTTTTCTTGATAATGGCAGATAGTAGTTTGAGTGTTCCTTTTCTTGAAAATACTTGATGACTCCCTAGTAGTCTCTTCTTGACTAAGTCTTTTTTCTAGTATTTTCTGAATCACCCATACTACTATCCCAACCTTCTCTAGATATTGATATTTTAATCAAATTTTGCTACAACACATTAATTTTTGAACATCTCTAGGAACTGGTACACATGCTCCAACATCCTTTGAAGTCCTTGCTAGATGATTCTTCAATCCATAAATTCCTAATGTTGATACTTTCTCATAGTATTTTCATTTCACATTTCTTGCTTTCCCATCAATAGACTCCATGCAAGATCAATCCTTGCTCCACTTCCTTTTCTAGTAGCGGCACCACTTGATGTTTGTCACTAATCTTCCGTACCTGTTTTGTCACTAATCCTTTCAATGGATAATCTTTTTTGCATCCCTAGCAAGTTTATGCAAGATTGGATTAGATATGTGTATATGCTTAGCCACTATTTTTGTATATTATGTGACATTTCCATTAATTTCTCCATTAAATATAAACCCTAAACCCTAAATTTGTAGTATGGCATCTCCTATTTTCTATTTCCTTGTCTTTGTTAAAATTGCAACACATACATCCTGTCTTGGTTAAAACCCATTTTTTTTTCATAGTCTCTCTCCAAATCTAGTTTCTAGTTGAAGGCTTCCTTGATTCCTCAATAGGGATGATCTTTTTGTGTCCTTTATAAGCACATCCTAGACTAGATTAAACAAGGACTTAACACTATGCCTTAATGTGATCCTTTTTGTTTTTATTCTTTTGGAATTTTAATTATTTGTGTTTATAACTTCTGCAGATTCTCCTCGTGATTCTGTCCAGTTCATTGAATGGTCCCCAACCTCTTGTCCCCGTGCATTGCTGATTGCAAATTTCCACGGGAGGGTAACTATTTGGACTCAATCTTCTCAAGTAAGTGAGGTTTATCAATATCAGTCCTAGGGCTTCTCAATGCATGTGCCTATTACACATTCTTGAGTATTTGACTCCTCTTAAGTAAGAAAGTTTGGGTGCATCCACCCTTGATTTGGAGTGGGGTAATTTTACAAGGTACTTCAGTTATAATCAATTGTGGATACCCTTTTACTTTCTTACTTTGGAGACGTTGAATCTTATTTTAGCATATCTTTTAATTTATTACATTTCATCGATCATTTGCCCATCTCTGCCCATTCATGGTTTCTATAATTTTTCACATATTTGCTTGTGTTGGATATTTGTTCCTCACATTGTTTGTCCATTCAGGGACCAGCTAATCTTGTCCATGATACTAGCTGTTGGCAACGTGAGCATGAGTGGCGGCAAGATATTGCAGTTGTAACAAAGTGGTTATCAGGGGTGTCTCCGGTATAATGTTAGCTAGTCTTCAACTGCTATGTTCAAATTCCGTGCACATTTCTTTTGATAAAGTCTAGTTAACATTTTATTTGTCTAATTTTGTGCTTAAAATTTCTGTAGTTATTTAAGGGATAGGGATTTTCTCTCTGTCTCTTTCTGGTTTGGTTGTTTTCAAACATGGCTTTTCAATTATTGAACCTCTCAATTAGTTCAGTATTTATATCTCTTGTCATTTGTCAGTAAGATAGACCATAGTTTCAAATTATAACATGGATCCATTTTTTTGCAAAAAAGAACTCAATTGTCACACTGTTAGAATTAAGTCTGTTTAATGTATTATTGGTTACTTTATTTTTAATCTGAATCAATTACCTTTTGAATTAATAGTATAGATGGCTATCATCCAAATCAAGTGCTCCAGCCAATTCAAAGTCGACATTTGAGGAAAAGTTTCTTTCGCAGCAATCTCAAACTTCAGGTCACTTATTTTATTTACATTGTATTGCATTTACCTTTCTTCTCTCTGATACATTGGAAGTCTAAGCCCATGAGTGGGGTATATTTTCTCTGTTGGATGGTTGAACTGTTGACATCATGCCCAAGCCACTAAATTCAGGCTGCTTCCAATTGAGATACAGGCTCATTGGCTCTGATTGGTTTTGTGTTTTGTTCCATAACAATTTGTTAGTTAGTTGCTAGTGGTAATAATATATATCTGGAAGTAGCACTTTCATATTGTTTGACTTTTTGCCAATAAGTTTTCCTTGCTTAGTGATAGAATTGAAATGTGACATTGAGAAATGGAGAGAGTGAGAGAGAAGAGAATCTGTCGTCATGAGAAGTTGTTACAAACTGTTACAATAAGAGCTCACAGAAACAGTTATCTTAGTGACAGCTGTACTGGCCTAACTAACTGATCATGACTAAAGTAATTCACTCTAGTAGTCGAGTGAAGCTTGGTGAAAATATCAGCCCATTGAACTTATGCAGAGACATTCTTGTCAAAGAGATGTCTAGATAGAACTTTCTCACGAACAAAGAAGAGATCAATTTCCATATGCTGTGTTTTGGCATGGAAAAAATGATTGTGAGCAAGTTCTCCATATTTGTTGTGCATTCATTTTATATTGTTTTAAATTATCGTAAGATATATTTATTAAATAGTCCCATGCTTGTGCAACTGATGTGTCCTATTGTTTTTTCCCCCAGCTAGATGGCCCAATTTTCTGTGTGTTTGTTCAGTGTTCTCATCGGGCTCAGTTCAACTTCACTGGTCCCAGTGGCCTCCAAGTAAGAATGGCATGATACCAAAGTGGTTTTGCACTAGTAAAGGACTTTTGGGCTGTGGGCCCAGTGGCATTATGGCTGGTGATGCTATCATTACAGACAGTGGTGCCATGCATGTGGCAGGTGTACCAATTGTTAATCCGTCCACCATTGTAGTTTGGGAGGTCACACCTGGGCCTGGAAATGGTTTCCAGATAGCTCCAAAGACAAGTACCACTTGTGCCGTCCCACCTCTTAGCCCATCCAACTGGGCTGGTTTTGCACCTTTAGCTGCATATTTATTTAGCTGGCAAGATTATCTTTTATCTGAAGCTAAGCAGGGGAAAAAACAGACAGACCAAAACCTTCTTGACGCTGTACCTCTCTATTGTTCACCAGTTTCAAATTTTTCAGCATATGTGAGTCCTGAAGCTGCTGCTCAATCTGCAGCAACTACTACATGGGGTTCTGGTGTTACAGCAGTAGCCTTTGATCCAACTCGTGCTGGTTCAGTGATAGCTGTTGTGATAGTTGAGGGTATGAAGCTGATTCTGATATGAATATATACAGTGATAATGTTTCAATCCCTTATATTGCTGTTGTATACTTTTGGTATAAGGTTTCCAATAATATTGTGGTGTTTGTTTCAACTCTCAAGTGCAAATCTGCTTTTAGAATGTGGGATTTGTAAGTAAAACGCATTTAAGTATTCTTTTATTGTGGCTAAAGTCATATTTTCTCATTTAAAATGTACTTAATCTGGTGTGAAACAAAATAAGCATCCCCAATTTAATAGAAAAAATGTTATATAAAGTGATAATGGACTGCATAAAGCATTATCAAGTTCCATTCTTCTTCTAACAGTGCTTCCAATGTTTCACTGTTCATCCTTGGGCAACCTTAGCTTAGATCTGCTAAAATAGAAGCACCCTGTACATGTCTTACCGTTCTTGGTCGTCTATTGTGTGACAATACTGGCTGTGTTTTAAAAGTTTGTCAGGATTTTACACTATAGCTTTTATGTGCTGATCAGATAATTGAACTAAAAAATTGATGTATAGCTGATTTTACCTGTACAGGGCAATACATGTCCCCTTATGATCCAGATGAGGGCCCATCAATTACAGGGTGGAGAGTGCAACGTTGGGAATCATCTTTACAGCATGTTGTTCTCCATCCTATATTTGGAAATCCTACTTCTAGTTTGGGTGGTCAATCACCTATGCAAACTGTTTGGCAGTCCAAAGTGGACCTGAGCATAACTCCAACAAATGATTTCAAGAACCATCAATCACCTGCAATTGGAATGACTTCTGATGTGCAAAAGGTGTCTGAGTCTGTTTCTGACAAATCGAAAAGGGTCAATTTTGATCCATTTGATCTTCCAAGTGATGTCAGGACACTTGCCCGGGTTGTTTACTCTGCCCATGGTGGTGAAATTGCTATTGCTTTTCTTCGAGGTGGTGTCCATGTCTTTTCTGGTCCAAGTTTTACTCCTGTAGACAACTATCAGATTAATGTTGGCTCTGCAATTGCTGCTCCTGCTTTTTCTTCAACAAGCTGTTGTTCAGCTTCTGTTTGGCATGACTCTAGCAAGAATTGTACAATATTGAGAATAATTCGAGTTCTCCCTCCTTCTATTCCCATTAGTCAAGTAAAAGCCAATTCATCAACTTGGGAACGTGCAATTGCTGAAAGGTGATTTTCTTAATCCCTTCTAGATATGATATATTAACTGTTTCTTAATATACCTATAAATTTGCAGCTGCTTCAATTATTTGTCTACTGTCTGGTTGTGGAAGTTCTGATTTTTTTTTCTCATGTTTTACATGATTGCTTGGTGCTAACATGTTACGAAAACAGGTTTTGGTGGAGCCTTTTAGTTGGAGTTGATTGGTGGGATGCTGTGGGCTGCACTCAGAGTGCTGCTGAGGATGGTATTGGTAAGGCAGCTCTTCTTGTCAAGGCCTTTTGCTATTTCTTTTTGTTTAAGTTTGTGCCAGAGAAAAGATATAGTTTACTGTTTCATATTTGTACTCTGTTAGCAAGTGACCCCTTTTTTTTACCTGGTTTCAGTTTCACTTAACAGCGTTATTGCAGTTTTGGATGCGGATTTCCATTCTCTCCCTTCTATTCAGCACAGGCAACAGTATGGTCCTGTATGTTACCGTTGAGCCATCACCTTTTTAACATTTTTGACACTGTTTTTTATATTTTACTTTAAATTCCTCTTTGAATTTTTCATTTTTAGCTTCAGAGGGGTTTCATTCTTTTCCTGTTTAATGTAGTGAGAGAAATTGTTACTTATTAACCGTGGGTGGAATCTTTCTAGGATACATTATAAAATTGAATTTTGGACCCAGCAGCAAATGTTTGGTAGTGGCAATTTTGTATTTTGTGTTCAAACTTAGACTCTTATCATCAAGCTTAACCTTTATATGTGAAGATTGTACTTGATGACTTGTGAATGAGAAAGTGCTGCTGTTGAAAGAGGTTGCTTTGCTGCCATAAATTTGAAATTTTGATTGTTCATGTGGTTTTTAGTCTGAATTATTTTTAAGCTTCCCAAAATTCTGTTGTGGATCCTTTTCAACCAAATTTTGCATCACCACCCCTTTTACTGTTGAATCGATCCAACTAGGCAAAGCTATAGCTAACAATTAGGGCACAACTCTTTTTGCTTAAGAGTGTAATAGCGCAAGTGCCACAATTCAATTGTGACATGGTTCACTTGGACTCTGCCACATGACAATTGATGCCACATGCAACAATCTCCCCTCAGCAATTGTCCCACTAGGAATCAAACTTTTGATTGTGACTCGACCCACCTAACCTATGCCACAAGACAATTGTGCAACCTGCAAAATCTCCCCCTAAATAATTGCCCCACTTAGGATTTAACTCGTAACTTGACTCTGATATCAATTGTTGGATCAAGTGTTTATCACTAGGCCAAAAGTTATAGCCAACAGTCAAGGCACAACTCTTTCCACTTAAGAGCATGACAACCCAAGTGCCACAATTCAATTGACTTGACCTACTTGGCCTCCACAACAAGACAGTTGATGCCACCTGTAACATTTACTGTGCATTTAAGATGAGAAAATTGTTATTATTATTATTATAATTTCAACAATATTGACTTCTTTTTACTTCTCTTTATTCTTGTACTTTTTGACTGCCATGTGTATATCTGTGTTACTGATTTTTTTTTTGTTTAAATGAACTTGGTCCTAAATGATTGCAGAGTCTAGACAGGATAAAGTGTAGGCTACTGGAAGGGTCAAACGCCCAAGAGGTCAGGGCAATGGTTCTGGATATGCAAGCTAGGTTGTTATTGGATATGCTTGGGAAAGGAATTGAGTCCGCATTGATAAATTCTTCAGCTTTAGTTCCTGAGCCGTGGCAAGCATCAGGTGAAACATTATCCAGCATTGACCCTGAAACAATGGCTGTTGAACCTGCACTAATTCCTAGTATTCAGGTATGCTTTAGTTACAACTTGGAACTTGCTTACGTAATTTGCTTCATCAGAATATATAATTTCGTTGTGATTCTCTTGTGTTTTTGCACACATCATTTTGCGATGCCTGGTCTTTGCTAGACTTTTCAATTCTTGATAGTGGTCCTGAATGCCCAACCTTGAAGATGCTAGCAGGATATACATTTTGCTTAACATAAATATGAATGCTTATAAATAAAAAATGATACCAAAAATTACAAGGCCTATCATCATTGGTAACAAAAAACATCATAGTCTTGACATACAATCACCATCAACATGTGACACAATTAACTAGTCAATAATCATGAGAACTGACTGATATTGAGGCAGTGATCGAGGAGGTGCTCTGTTGTGACTGAGATGATGCCATGGTTGTACCAAAGAGGGGTTGAAATTGATTATCAGAAGCAAAAAGAGCCAGAACACCAGAAAAATGGATGTATCTCAGCAAACAAAAAGGATGGTGATAGGAACTGAAATGTACTGTAGAATTGAGAGGGAAATTCTAAGAACTAGCCTTGTTTGCAGTACAGAAATGTAGTAAATATACATAAATGAGAAGGGGAAATTCAAAGAAAACTTGGTAACAACCGTCCAACAATTCCCTAGACATTGCGTGCCCTCCCTCATTCACCCTCCCCTCCCATATTCTTGCACATCTCTTCTGATTCTTATATCTCCATTTTCCCTCTCCTGCTGCCATGTGTCATTTGTTATGACCCTGCATATCAAGATCCTCCTCATCAGTGACATACTCCTCTTCTCTGTTCTCCTCTACACAATATACTTTTATGGTTGGACCATCAAAAGAAATCATTGAAGGAGAAGCAGCAAAAAGGGGCGACCTACCTGGGAGTATGAACTATTATCGTAGAGTCTAGAAGGAGCAGACTCAGCATAGGTTATGTGATGCTAGGAAAATGTGTTTGGCTGTTGGAATACTGGAAAATGCATTTCATGTTGGAGATGGATGGTTCAAAGGAAGAAAGCACTAACCGTATGCATCACTCTTTGAAGAATTAAGGGGGCTTGAATTTCATCTTCATTTCGATGTGATATCTATAACAATTAATGATGGAGATTAGTTTTTGTAACTGTTTTTTCATTTACATATTTTTTTTACCTCTTTTACCCTTCTTATCCTTGTATTCGTTAACCTACTTTTTAGTTTCCATGATCTACAAGAAATTACCCATAATGAGGAGTCATTATTTTTTTGTGTACATATTTTATTACAATTTTACTTTTTGTATGTGAGTAATTAGTTTTCATTGTAATAATAGTTATATCAAATTTTCTAACTTTATTCACTATGTTTTATTTTTCATAAAAAAATGTGGACATCCAGGCATGATAGTGCCTGTATTTCCACTTGTTTTTATAAATTTGATTGTGTTTATTTCAATAAAACCCTTTTTCTTATTTGTTTCAATTCTTTGCAGGCTTATGTGGATTCAGTTCTAGATTTGGCTTCACATTTTATTACCCGGTTGAGACGTTATGCAAGTTTCTGTCGCACATTGGCAAGTCATGCTGTGACTGCAGGCACTGGGAGCAACCGAAATATGGTTGCTAGTCCTACCCAAAGTTCAGCAACGCCTGCAACAAGTCAGGGTCAGTGTGCACTTATCAAATAAGAATTTTTGGTGTTTAAATTGATCTGCAGATCCATTTGTATTTATGAATATTAAAATTGGTCCTCATAATTTAAAAACTATGAATGCACCCCCGTAGGTTCATTATTCTTAATGTTCAGCCCATCCTCTGATTGATAAAGTTTTTAAAATATAGGGACTAATAGTTTTCTAAAACTTCGAAGATAAAAACAAATATTTTATTTTCTGATTTTTTTTTAGCGAGCATACCACCTGGCTGGTTATCTATATAATAATGATTTCAAGGATACTAAATAACTACCATGTAGAACAATTAATATATCACTATTTCGTATACCTTATCCAAACACAGTAGCTAAGCTACTTCTTAATCATTGAATACTCCTATTTCCGACAAAACTATGAGGACTGTTTAAAAATTCACAAAACATACAAGGATCAATATATTAATTTAAACTTTCTTATGATAATTTTTTTTTTTTTTAGTTTGTTTTATTAATTAACGTGCCTCTATATAGATATCTTGTTACACTAATGTGTTTTGAGTAACCTCTTTCAATGGAGAGGGGGAAAAGAACTTTTAGGCCAACCCTTTTGGTTGTTTTTGCTCAACCTCTGGGATTTTGGCATGCCAAGAATGGTATGATGCATTTGGAGTAACCTATTCTAACTGTTTTTCAATTAACTGAAACAAATGTATAGATCTGTACTTTATATTTTAAGTTAGTTCAATTTGGCGTAATTATGGATCTAGTTTAGAAGTGTTGAAATTATGGGGCTTTTGGCATTGAGGGAGGAAAATGAGAGCTTATAAACTATTTGCCAGTGTATTAATTTGATCTAAGGAAGACAAACGCTAATTCATTTTTATACTCATTGTAGATTCTATATTCGAAAATGAAATCCACTAAAGAAATAAATTAATGAATATTTAGAAATATGGAAACTATTATAAATTAATCCTAGGTACTCTAAATTATTCTGCAGAAACAGTCTGGATATAATTGGATATTTTTCATATATTCTAACAGGAACCATAGGTTCTGTGCTTCTCTTCAAATGGTTATAGAATATGATAAACTATACTACCCTGACATGCTTTAAAAAGTTTCCACTAGTTTGATCATTGTAGCTTGTTTTGCAATTTATGTATGAACCTGAAATAAATAAAATATTTTCAGGAGGTCAAAATGGGACCAGCAGCTCTATGGGAAGTGCCCAGTTGCAAACCTGGGTGCAAGGGGCTATTGCGAAGATTAGCAACACAACTGATGGAGGGTCCAATCCAACTCCAAATCCCATCAGTGGCCCTTCAACATTTATGCCTATTAGCATCAATACAGGAACATTTCCTGGAACACCAGCAGTTAGACTTATCGGGGATTGTCATTTCCTTCACAGACTATGCCAACTTTTGCTCTTCTGCTTTTTCTTTCGACGAACACAACTTCCTCGCTATATGGGGCTTGCAAATAGAACTTCTGATGCAAATACTCAAAAGCCTCAATCTAATACTCCTGCCCCTGGCAAGGTGGAGGAGATTGCAAAACCAGTTTCAGCTGTGGTGAAGTCTGATGATGGTCAAACTGGTCGAGCTGGGGCAAAAGGAGCTGAAGAAGTACCTTCTGGTCGTTCAAGATTGGGTAGTGGGAATGCTGGTCAGGGATATACCTTTGAAGAGGTATAAATTAATAGACATTGCAACTTATATGAAGACTCCTTTTTGTGTGTAATTTGTGTCTTACCCAATGTATGTTCATAGTTTTGAAAATTCCATTTTTACTTTTTTGATGCATGTACTATGCAGGTCAAGGTACTTTTTATGATGCTTATGGATCTTTGCCGTAGAACAGCTGGGCTTCAACACCCATTGCCAGTCTCTCAAGTGGGGAGCAATAACATTCAGGTTCGGCTGCATTATATTGATGGAAACTATACTGTACTGCCAGAGGTTGTGGAAGCATCCCTTGGTCCTCATATGCAGGTAACATATTGGTTTTCTGTTTCTTTTAAATTTTTTATTTCTCTGAGACAACATAAACTAGTTATACTTGATATTTCATGAAATAACCTCATTCTTTTTATGCTGCTAAATGAATTTCTTTGACGCATAAAAGTTAATAATTAAGTTGGGCTTTAATGTGGCATGGCTACTTTTTTTTACATGAGGAATCCTGTAAGCAGTGAAATTTTATAACTGATTTGGTGATAAAACTCAGTTTGTTATAGTATGTAGGTAATGTTGACTATCTGGAGTTAATCTTTGATATCTTGATCTTTTTTTATTTCTTTTGCATGTGTGTAACCTTTCTGTGGATGCTCCTTGCAAAAAAAAATGTAATTTGCAGAATATGCCCCGTCCTAGAGGTGCAGATGCTGCTGGTCTTCTTCTACGTGAACTAGAACTCCACCCTCCAGCAGAAGAGTGGCACAGACGGAATATGTTTGGTGGACCTTGGTCTGATCAGGAGGATGTAGATTGTGCAAATGATGCACCTAAACTTGTTAACTCTGACCCACTTGATTTCAGCTCATTGGAGCATTGTGATGTCTACTATGGAACTCATCGTTTATGGCCTAGGAAGCGCAGGATGTCTGAAAGAGATGCAGCTTTTGGCTTGAATATTTCTGTGGGCTTGGGAGGTTATCTTGGTATAATGGGATCACGAAGAGATGTTGTTACTGCAACATGGAAGACTGGCCTTGAAGGGGTCTGGTACAAGGTTGGAAAAGAAATCTTGTTCATTTGTTTATATGGTTTCTCTCTCTATATGCGCGTAAATGTTACATAACATAGAAGTACTTTAAAGATACTTTTTGGATATGACTTTCTTTGTTAAAGTGACAATCAATCTTCAATAGATTTTTTGAGGTCTTAGGTTTGAGTTTCATGAATGAAAACATGCGATGAAAAGAGGAAATCTCATTAAAGGTGGTCAGTCAGAATCTCTAACACATTACTTACTCATCAGCAAACCTGTTGGGTGTTTTGCATTTATAACATAGTAATTAAAACCTATGAAGTCTCTTAACTTTTTGACGTGTCTTTAATGTGGTTCCTCTGTATAGAATAGGTTGGAAAATATGTGAGTGTGCCAACTGATGTATGGGGATAATGTTGTAAATGAATTAATGAAATTATTTTCTAATGTTTTTAATTGGTAAAAGACACTTGTGTGTATTCTTCTACCTGATCTATCATTTTTTCTTCATCTTATATTTGTGTTTGGTGCAGTGTGTGAGATGTCAGCGGCAGACCTCTGCTTTTGCTTCACCAGATGCATCTCCTTCTCTTACTCCAAATGATCGGGAAGTGTGGTGGATCAGCCGCTGGGTACATGGCTGTCCAATGTGTGGTGGAACATGGGCTCGGGTTGTATGAATGGCTTTATGTTATTATGTGAGTTTCTCGTTGTGGAAAGGGATATATTTGTGGCTAACTATGAAGTGGATCAGATAGTATGCTGACTGGAATTGTACTGGAAGAAAGGCGTAGATTTGCTTTGCTTGACAAGGTGGTTGTCAGTATTTGTTAGCGTTGGTGACCATACTATCTTGGACTTGAGTTCTTTCCTTCTGATCACTTGGCTGGTTTTCCATTTTTCTAAGAATCAGTTTCAGATCTCTTTTTTGCGGGATGATTTATCGTCCAGTCACTCCACAAACAGTAGGTGTTAATTTGTCCATGGAGTGTTAATAGTTAACTCCTTGCAGGTATGTAATATCTCATTTAGACTTTTGTACTTCTTTAAATCACTGAAATGCATCCCATCACGAACGCATTTGGAATTTTACATTTTTGTTTTATGAAAAAAAATTCACTTAATGGAAATTATTCAACAACAACAATAATAAGTTGACTACATGGATCATGCGATACCTTGTGATTCACTTAACCAAATTTTTATGTATATTATTTGCTAAAAGATCACTTTTAATAATTTCCTCTCATGTTTTTAGTTTCCTTGTACCTTTTGCCATAGGGCTAAAAGTCATGTGATCTATTCTCCTCACTGATTTCTCCAATTATTTTCTTTGCACTTCTATTTTTTTTTCCTTCCAAGTTCTATTATTCTTTTTTGCAGATTAGGAGTGTCTAAATTTTCTTGCAACCTGCCCCTTACCAAATAAAAAAGGCTTTAATAAACTTTTCATTTGATCATGCAGATTGTCAATCCTCTTTAAAAACACTAGTGTGTCCTGGTTGGTGTTTCATGCATGCCGATGTGGATGCCTTGGCTGTAAGAATGAGTGAGAAGTTGCTGCTATATTAGTTGTCACCATTAAGTCTGCATAAATTTCTAGGACTCTCTTCAGTTGTATGTTGTAAATGTTGCTCCCGATAACATCCTGGACTCTAGTGAGCAGGTAGAGTCGTTTGTCCATCTGCCAAACACCAGCCATGTATTAGTTAGATTAGCTTAGTTATCTTCTAATCATCCCTGTAAATTGATGAACGTTGTTATATTATTTTATTGTTGTGCATCAAAAGAATATATAATTCAAAGTACTGGACTCATCTATTTGTGGTCTGAAATTTTTGTAGTCTTAACGTTACATTTCTCTTGACTTGTAAAGAAACCAAGGATGTCTGAGACTCACCTGTCCCTACAGAAACCTCACATGATGTTACTCGATGAACATGTTTTGTGGTTTCAAAATTGAGTACCAACCTTTTGTAGGGAAAATTTCCATACTATTTTTTGTTTGGCCTGTGGCTTAATGTTTAATTTTATGAGAAAAGTAACAATGGGTTATTCTTATTGCAAGAAATGAAAATTACAAATATAGATTACTATATTGAATGGTCAAGATTAAAAGAATGTAATTTTTTAATAGCAACTAATTCTTTATTTCTGTTAATTTTTTAGGATTCTACTTACATGAAATCTAGTGAGGGTTAAGGTGATCAATTTTTTTTATATAATTGCTCAGAACATATATATTAATGTTTTATTCAATTTTAAGTGACTATCTATTTTTAATATATACTTGTGTTGTTCTTATATTTTAATCTTTCACTTGATGCGAATCTTTTATCGATGTTTATATACAAGCAAAATATAATATAACTATTAGCATTTTCACAATTTATTGAGGCATTCTTTTAACAAATGGTGCCTTAATACTTACTAGCAATTAATTGCTCGAGTTTACTATCCTTTACATATTTGTTCCTTCACTTTTCACAAATAATCACCTGAAATGGGTTTTGCTCATTTGTTTTAATTTCAATTCTAGAAACTACTGGGTTTTTAAAATTTTCCGTTATAAAATGGTATTGCATTGTGCACCTCCATGGGGTGATGAAAAGACAAAAGTGTCCATGTTTTACATTTAAAAATACATTTCAGATTATACATTTTAAAATTTATTTTCATATCTAAAATATATTTTAAATTTACAATTTAACGTTAACGTTAATACATTTTAAAATTGTATGTCTTGAAATACATTTCTGATTCTAGAAATACATTCTTGATGGCATAATTGAGAATGCATTTTTATTTTATTTTAAAATTTACATTATCAAATACAACTTTTGTATTTTAAAATGTATAATTTAAAATACAAATTTGTATTACATAATATATATTTTGAAATATATTTTTTATTTTCTGTTCTGAATTTCAAAGATAAATTATGTTTTTCAGATTCTACCTTCTGAAATACAAAAGTATGGATGTTATTAAAGTATAATTGTTTCCTTTCTTTTTGCACCTTTACAAATTTCAAATTTATTTATGGAGACATTCATTCTGTTGGTGCTTGGTGGTGTAGTTGGTTGTGGTAGTTATTGGATTTTGCTCTACAAACAACCTTTTTACATTAGTTCTCCCAAATGTCTTCTTTCGATAATGCCTCTCACTTCCTACTAGACATTCCTCTTTCACACTTCTGAAAATCTAATTGTCTTTCTTTTCTCTTTCTGGAGTTGTTCTTCATGGTCGTCGTCACCGATTAGGAAGGTCTTCTAGTTCATACCCAATGTGAGTTTTCCCTTGCTACCCATTCTAGAACTCAAGGATGCAAATGGTTAAGTTCTCAAGACAAAATTGTAACTTTAGGCTTTAGGGTTATGCAAGTTGCAAACAGTAGCATCGTAGATTCGTCGACCTCTGATTGTCGGTTCAAAGTAACTCTATTTTCTTTTCTAATTGATAACACATAAGAACCCGTATTATCAAATTACAATTAACTCCTTATGTATAATAATTATTAGTTAAAAATAAATAATAAATTAAATAATGTATAAAGTAACACAATATGTCAATAGAAATACATAAAAACATACTAAAACATGTATTAAGGGAGAGATAGTGAAGCAATTTCCTCAGAATGAATGAAAGCAAACTAGCCCAACAAATAACAATATCCTACAAAACTCTAAACCCTTTTTGAATCTGCAATTGCCCTATTCCCTATTGTTGGGAAGAAAAGGAAGAAACCATTCCACCAAGAACAACACATTGCATTATGCAAATTGCTTGTAGATCCACTCTATTACTTTGTTCACACCTAATTTCATATGCTTCTATAATCCTTCTTACACATCAATCAAACTTTAATGTGCAATGCACAAGCCTGAACCAAACTACCATCAGAACAAAGACTAACATTTACTAGCTTCTATCCAACAAATTAATTCAACCTCTTCTACCACACCTTCAATATCACAAAGAGTAAATATGTAAATAATAAAAAACTACTTTTAATATTCATAATATCACTCAATAATGGTTTTAATATTTCAGTTTCCATTAGATAAATAATCAAATAATCAAGCATTAATTACTTATGACTTGTATACTTAACTTAGGTCAATTCAAATAAAAGTTCATTAAAATGTTATAAATAAGATAAGATTTAAGGTATCTTTTAATGTCCATTATGTATTTATTATTATAATATCTAACAACTTTATCGTTGTCACCAAACAAAAGAAAGATTAAAATGATACACATAGGACAAAAGGAACATCAAATTCAAAAGTAAGGAAAAAAAATACATCAATTTTGTAAAATCATCTTTAATCTTGTGTAAAAATATTTAACATCCACCATGGATTGAGTTGAAGTTTTAACCGGAGATACTAAGTTCTTCCCACCCTTAGAATAGAAATAGATAGAAACTATAATTACTATTTTATAAGATTATTTTGGTTATTGTAAGAATAATACTATGTTTTTCTTTCTTTTATTTTTTCTTTAAACCAAACATATACTTCTTAAATTTCACTTCATTTTCTGTTTCTTTTAATTCTATTTTACTTCAACTAAACAATATTTTCTTCATTTTGTTTCATTTTTACTATTTTGTTTTTCTTCCTTTTATTTTCACTTATGCCTCTTCAATTCTATACCCTAAACTTAAATTGTGAGTATTTTCATGGTCTCTCTATCTTGTGTGGGAGTGAGGGTTCTATAAATTTATCTCTTACCTAAAATGTGTTGTATTTATAATTTGGTGGAGAAGAATCATTAATTTCCAATGCTTTCTTAGTGCACCTTGCTTCTATTTCTTTCCCCAACCAAATTTAATTGACCTTGGAAAGCTTTTAATTAAAACTAAATTAATATAACATCTCAAAATGATCATAAACATAGTATACCTATATATTTACTTTTGTCTAGTAAATCTTATCTAAATTAGGGCTTCGTTGTCCAAATTATTATCTAAAGCAATTAAAAAATAAAAAAATTGAAAAAAAAAATATATGAGGAATACAAATTAAAATTGGATAATTTAATATGGTAAAAAAATATTTAAACTTGATTTTATTTAATAGAAAAGTATATATTTTCATTAAAAAAATTATTAAAATTGTGGAGTTAGAGTGTAAGGGAAAGAAAGAGAGAGGGAAGGGAAGGAAAAGGGGTAGCCATGGCCAACCCACATAGCATGGAGTGGAGTCAATGGTTGTGATCTCATTGGAAGCTTTGAATTGGAATTGAAATTGAAATTGAAATTGAATGAATGGTGGAATTGAAGTGAAGAATCTTTCTGCATTTGGTTTTGCATTTGGGAGTGAAGAAGAAGAAGAAGAAGAATAAGAGATGAGTCAGGGTCAGGGTCAGGGCCAGGGAGGAGGATCTCATTCCCTCGCGTTTCGTGTGATGCGTCTCTGCCGCCCTTCCTTCAACGTCGACCCTCCCCTCCGCCTCGACCCCACCGACCTCTTCGTCGGCGAGGACCTTTTCGATGACCCCTCCGCCGCCCCCGCCCCCTCTCTTTCCGCCGAAGCCAACGACAACTCCGATCCCAACTACCGCAACCGCTTCCTCCTCCACCACTTCTCCGACGCCATGGGCCTCTCTGGCCTCCTCGTTCTCCCTCAGTCCTTCGGGTACACCTCTCTCTCTCTCTGTTTCTCTTCAATTCAATTTGATCCATTCATTATGGCTCACTCATACTCCCAATTTGCAGAGCCATTTATTTGGGGGAGACTTTCTGCAGCTACATCAGTATTAACAACAGCTCCAATTTTGAAGTCAGAGAAGTCATTATCAAGGTCCTCTTTCTATATCTCCAATTCTTCCACTTCACTGATATTCATGAATCAATTTGTCACTCCCTGAGCTTACTGGAACTCCCTTGGCACAAGTTTTATGTTAATTATATTGTAATGCGTTACATACTCTAGGAGATTAGTTAAAGAGTTCAAGGGAACGTCAAAAGGTGATGGAATGTTGGTATAATACTTGCTGATAGTGATGCTTGAGAATCACTCCATGTGTTGTTTAGTTCTTTTTCTAGTTCCAAGCCTCAGTTAATTTGTTTGGTTAGCTGATATTATATAAACGAACTCTCTAAAGATAAGGGCACAAAAATCGCTTGGTCCGTTATAGATATCACTATGGGAAGACGTTATGATACAAGTGTTCTTTAGCTTTTTGAGTCTGGAATGGTCTTTCACTTGTACATTCTCTACTGATGATACCCTCCCATGGAATGCTTTTAGACGTCCTTGTCTTCTGGTAGGTCATGGGAGAAGTCCTTCTTTGGTTATTTTTTGGAGCAACAGGCATGCGTATGTGTATGAGTGATCGATGTTTTAAGTCATTTGTGTTAACTAGAGGATTATTTTACTCGTTTTGTGTTTCATTCAGGCCTTAATTCGAACCTAAACTCGTCTTTCTACTTTGTTAGTTAGCTTGAGATTATTTAAATGAACTCACTAAAGATAACTGCAGGAAAAGTTCTTATTCCTAGATCACCATGGAAGATTTTTTGTCTTCTGTTAAAAGCTGTTCAAAAATTCTTATTCTTAATTATATTGGATCCATCTGACCAACATTTGAGACTCATTTTCTTTTAACCTTTTGTGTCCGGAATTATTATCTTCCCCTTAAAGCATTTCCTACTAAAAGACAGCACCCTCCTTTGGAATGTTCTACACTTCAGAGAACCTTCAATGAGGTCCCGTTGGAAATGTCCTTTGGTTATTGTTTGGAGCTGATAACATTTATATGCATGAGAGATTGATATGCAGCAGAGGTTTTGTGTTAATTTCTGGATTGCATATCCACATCTTTTGATGTTGCAATGATATATACGTAGAAGATTCTCTTACAGGTGTTGTAGTTGAATTTATGCACAAAAATGTAAATGTATTCATGATAGTTAGAGTGCTGAATTTTTTTTTTAATCCTTTGAGAAATTAATTTAATCAATTATTCAAAACTTTGTAACTGACAGGCTGAAATTCAAACAGAGAGACAGAGAATACTTCTTCTAGACACATCGAAATCACCAGTTGAATCTATTCGCGCTGGTGGGCGTTATGACTTTATTGTAGAACATGATGTGAAAGAGCTTGGGCCTCACACGTAAGTTGTGACCCTCCATGTCCTTGTGTCAATATGGTCATGCTTGCGTGCAGTTTTATTTGGATTTACTAAGTTTCTTCTTTCTCTCATTTTTAATCTCTTACAATTTTGATTGCGCAAATGCCCTTAGGCTTGTCTGCACTGCATTGTATAATGATGGTGATGGTGAGCGTAAATATCTTCCCCAATTTTTCAAGTTCATCGTTGCTAATCCCCTTTCCGTCAGAACAAAGGTATTATTCTCTGTGTTAATGATATTTATTGAATTTGAAGGAAATTATGTTCTCCATTAAAACAATTATCGTTTACCTGGGTTACTAATGCTCACTATTTGATCTTTCAATATTCATATAACTTACATGTATGTTGAAAACTCTTTTGCAGGTCCGTGTTATCAAGGTATGTCAATGATTTGAATATACTACTCAAGTGTAAGTGGATATTGTTTTCCTGGATAAACATGCTGGTCTTAATGCAGTAAAATGGTCTAATCATGTTCAATGTGTAGTATCTTTTTGTTAATGTTCACAATTTTCTGATTACACCATTTAAAATATTGGGATTAATATTATTTGCTTGTCTATCTAAGGAAAGCATAATGAAACTTCTGGTTTTAAAACCTATTAATATTAAAACAACCAATAAAATCCTTAATAGCATTACAGATGCAGTTTCCTATTTAATTTTGGGTGTGTTTCAAGCACATTGTCATCCAATGCTCTTAATATCAGTTAGAAATTAAGAATCAATCAAAAGAAATGGAAGGTTTTCTTGATAGACAAGGAATGTGTATAAATCTGTATGTGTCTTGTCATTTCATTTTTATCCTCTTTTAAACAATCAATTTTTGTAGTTTATTGCTTGTCCTATTTACATTTATTATTAGATGCTATCAGCAATGAATCCAGTATAGCCAATCATAAAACAACGTGAGTGTACTATCTACAGTTTCATATCCATTTAAAATATATGGTTTACATTTTGGAACAACCGTTGCTGAATCATTGCTACATACTTGTTATACTATAGGAAAAGGAGAAGCATTGAGTTGAAACCATGTTTTTGAGACAGCATGAATACTTTATTTATATTGAGAAAAAAGAATCAATAAAATAAGTAGAAATTTGATATCCTCTAATAATAAAGATATGATGTGAGAATAAATAAAAATATTTATAATAATACATATATAATCTAGATATTCTTGATTATATAGGATCTACTCCTTATTTCTATAATTATAAGTTATAACAATACTCTTGGTTATTGCAAATAGTTATTGTCTCTCTTTGTAAGTGAGGAAGGAATCTAGCAATCCTATTGCGCTCTTTCATGAAGAACAATGATGCAGAAAAGCTTACTAACCTTAAAATCTAATTATTTTCGCTTTTTGTGATTTATTATTTATTGATACATTATGGATCAGGTGTTAGGAATTCTTTTATTATTTTATATAAAAAATCCACGCATAATTTGATTATTAGATATGATTAAGTGAAGTTGTTGAAGTACTTTTAACTACTGAAATTGCTTGAACATAATTTATATGTTTATTTGTTGAAAGCCTTCAGGCTGTCACAGTTATAGTCCTTAATATTGGATTGATGTCTAATCATCACTTGTCTTTTTAAACAAATCTCTCATAATAAAAAAATACCATCCATCAGTTAAAAAAAAATCCACCTTTATTTTGTTTTCTAGTGTAAAAAATTTGTGAAGGAAATAATAAAATCTACATTCTTTTGTTTTCATTTTATTTCCCTTCACAGATTGCTGAAAAATAGGAAATGAAATGAAAAAGTGACATTTTTATAATTATCAATGAACACATAGTAGTAATAAAAAATGAGAATGGAAACTAACCAAACACCTTCTAAGTTCTTCAACCTTTATGCTTGAAAACATGGCTTACGCTCTTATTCAGTTTTAGGCTTTCTGGAAATAATATTAGCTCTTTAAACTGAAGTACCCAGCTGTACCTAATGTTGTGCGTCAAGTTGTCTACTTGATCTGTTTCAGGAAACTACCTTTTTGGAAGCTTGCATTGAAAACCATACAAAATCGAACCTTTTCATGGACCAAGTTGATTTTGAACCTGCTCAGCATTATAGTGCAACAATTCTTAAAGGTGATGGGCACCATTCCGAGAAGGATAGTCCTACAAGGTCAGTGCCATAGCATTTCTTTTGGAGTGAACCAAACTAGAATCAACAAATACCAAATTTTGGCCTTTATTTTCAGTTAATACTTTGGTTCATCTAGTATATTTTATTATTGCTATTGATTATATAGCAAATTAAATTTTCAGGGAGACATTTAAGCCACCAATACTAATTAGATCTGGTGGAGGAATTTACAACTATCTCTATCAATTGACATCACCATCAGATGGTTTGGCTCAAACAAAAGTTGAAGGAAGTAATGTTCTTGGTAAACTCCAGATAACATGGCGAACAAATTTGGGTGAACCTGGTCGCCTGCAAACCCAGCAAATATTGGGGACCGTAAGTGTTGTTTCTTCAATAATGATAGTTAATAAATGAATTAGTTACCTGGTTTGTTGTATGTTAAACTTCACTAAACATGACAAAGTTGATGGCTGAACTTCTTTGTTTCTGCATAACATGCATATGAATCTAGCATGACATGTTTACTTTCTCCCTCTCACTTTTCAAAAATAATAATTGATGATAATTATAGTGTTCAAATAAGGCTGGATAGTGTTCAAATACTGCTGGATTCATGTCAAATTGATGTTAACTTGCTAAATTAATGCTTTAAAATATGATTATTTAGTTTTCTGAATAAATTATGCTTCTGCTTCATTTTTCTGAATTATGCTTTCAAATTTAATATTCACGTTTAATGCTTTTCCTTCGGTTTTCTAAATTATGGTAATTTAATTTTCTCATACACTAATATTTTTGTCTGGAAAATTTTTCTTTGCAGCCACCAACAAAGAAGGAGATTGAGTTGCAAGTTGTAGAGGTTCCATCTATAATTAACCTTCAAAAACCCTTTAGGGTAATTCTTATTATCTTATGCAGGTCTCGTGCTCATTATAAACTAGAGGCTGCATTTTTAATAGTCTAGGTTTCTTAGGGGCCATGGGTCTTTTTACACCCTATTTAGCAGGCTAGCAGTTGTTGGTAGTCTATATACTATCTAAGGGAATAGGAATAGCTATTTTTAATTTCGTTCTACTTTTAATCCCTGAGTCTATTGTTCTAGCAGGGACCAACAAAAATTTAGAAGCTAAAGTTGTTTGTGTGTTGTTTTCAGATAAAACTGAATCTTACAAATCAGACTGATAAAGAGTTGGGTCCATTTGAAGTAAGCTTATCTCAAAATGGTTCATATGGGGAGAGAGTAGTTATGATTAATGGCCTTCAATCAATGGTAATACCTTTTATCTGGATGTTGTCTTAGATTGTTAATATTACCTTTATTTTTCCCGGGTACAGGGTGCCCTTTTATAAAAAATTCTGATTTGGAGTATGATATGCCATTGTGCACAATTCTAGTGCTTGAATTTTGCGTTCCGTTAACTGACGTACAATGTTGGAAACTATGTACAGGTTTTATCTCAGGTTCAGGCTCTAGGATCAACAGATTTCCACCTGGTATGACCTTAAGAATTCTTGTGTAGTATTTTATCAGATATCTTTGGTAGTGGAGTCGAAATTTTGGAATCATATTACTTGACGATATTTAGCAGCTCCTATCCTACTTAATAAAGTCAGTCATTCATTTTTAATCATCTGTTTTCTTCTCATGGGATAAAATAATGTTTTATATGTAATAAAATATATATAATAATGAAACATATATTTATATTTTTTTAATATATATATATATAATTAGGGACCTCTATTTATTATTTTGTTTTGGGTCTATAAAAAGCTGGGACCAGGCCTGTTTTGAGTGTTTTGTTTATCTATATTAAGTTTGATAGCTCTTTGGATACTGATTTCTCTCCGAGATTAGTTGGTAGATAATTTAATAAAACAATCCCTATTCAATGTTTGTTTGTATCATAATCAACTTTGCCTATTGCTTAATAACTGATTTATCTATTTAGGCCTCATTTTCCAGGATGTAACAAGATACCTAGAAGTTGAAAGTAATATGAAAAAAACAAACGTTACAAGTTACAATTCACTGCATTGCATGGGTTAATTTACTATCTTCAAATAAAGAGTAGTAATAAAAAGGTTGTGGTGAACGATATTATAAAGAAGAAGAAAATTAAAGTTTTAAATTACAATTCAGAGCATGGCATGGAATAATCTCACTACCTTTTACAAATATGCAGAATCTCATCGCTACTAAACCTGGAATTCAGAGAATTTCGGGAATTACAGTTTTTGATACTAGGGAGATGAAGTCTTATGAACCACTTCCTGATTTAGAGGTTAGTGCAAGCTGTATGAATTGACTCTGTTTCATGGGCAGCTACATGTTAGTTATATGAAATCTCTATATCACACTTGACGTGGTCTTTGCCGTTCAAACCCCAAAAGTTAGGCAACATTCTGACTTCTTCAGTTAATGCAGATTTTTGTGGACGTGGATTAAATTGTGGCTATTCCAGTTTGGTCAGAAGTGGTTAACCGTAACTTTGGTCTGAGTTAAATGTTCCGTGTTATCAGACCTGCCAAAGTTTCCAATTGGCTACTCTTTGATGCCAGGAGAAGATTCTCTTTCAGTTAGGGCCAATGAATCCTTCATGATCATCAAAACCTTATTTGGACTAATTGCGAGGTTCTGTAACTAGATTGGAGTAGTGAGGGGTTGATTACTTGATGAGAGAATCACTAAGTCCGTATTTTTTATTGGTTCAAGAGGCTCGGTTAGTTTGATTGTCATTGAAAACCAATCCATTGTTACGATGTATTTATAGAACTGCTTAATCATCATCTCTTGTAGATGGTCTACTTTGCAGTTTCATACTAATGTATCTTAAGCATGATAGTTGAATACAAGTAATGCCGGAGAGCTGAACCACACTTTGGACGTCGCTGTTGGAGGAGAGGAGAAGAGGTCTCTGTGGTAAAAAAATTAGGATTTTAAAAACCACACTGATTCATGTGAACCGTTTCATTTCACAATTCAACGAATATTTTGTACGAATCATAAGATTCGTATTGAGCTAGATTCAGGAACTAGATTCAGGAACGAAAACGATTCTTTAAACAATTTGTATCATGGGAGGTGAATTATGATCTTTTAAGTAGTGTGAATTATTTTAATAATAAAAAAGACTAATAAATTTATTATGGTTTACTAACTATAAGAGGAACTGCATTACGCTTTGCAAAGCTGAAGGGTGGGTAACTCTTTGGCTAGATTAAAAAAACGCACACAGAAAGCAATTTATGGTCAAGTTCTATGATGAAATAGTTTTAATTAGCTAAGACACTATACTGTAAACTTATTATTCATTATTATTGCGTTTACTTTTTGAGGATATTATTGAAAAAAGTAATACATATTTTTGTTATATTCTTAAATGATAATTTGAGTCAAATTAGAAATTATAGGAATAAATAATATAATATAATATAATATAAAATGTCTGTGGTGACTTTTTGAAGAAAAAAAAACATTTGATATATAATGAATAATTTCAAGTTGAACAACAAGTGACCCGTTGAGGTTTACATAGCAGCGTAGAATTTTGAGTGATTTGTATAGGATTTTAATTTCAAATTTCATTACAACCATTCTATGCTGATCAAAAAATAAAATAAAATAAAATTACAACCATTCTATATAAACCAATTTATTTATTTTTGCAGAGTTATATAGACCAATATATATATAAGCAAGATGTTTATGAATTTTAATACATACAAATAATAAAAGCTAAAGCTACATGAGCAAAGAGAGTCACCAAGAACAAAAATATCATCAAAATAGATACAAATATCTATTTGAGAATCAAAATTTATATTTAGATTATTAAAAATAAAATATAAATAATATAAGTTTTTAAGTCCCATAACTTTTATGGTTTATATTGATTTTTTTCATATCTCAAGCACTTGTAGGAATACCATATATTGACAAGGTATGTATATTTTTACTAGTAATTTAGTAGAAGAAATACTATGAGTCTAATTTAAAATATTTTTAAAAGTGAGATAAAACTAATAATAATAATGACATTAATTGGTATATTATTAAGTAAAATTTTAAAAAAAGTCCTTATATTTTTTTGTTGAATGTTTGAGTCATCATGGTTCAGTGAATGAGGCTTGTGTTGGCTTGAGTTCCACCACGTGTCAGCAATGATTTTCTGGATCACCTAAAAGTTGGGCTCCACACAACCCCCTGGCTATCAACTCCTGACAATTGCTTCATTTTGTTGGTTGGATAATGAGAGCTCATTAAACATTGCTCTGTCTCAAACATCAACCCTGCAATTTTATTTTACACCATTCATGAACCAAACATAACCCAAATACTTCCAGTGTAACACTTATGCTACAATTGAATTAACTTTATTTGATGGAAAATTTTTATCAATTTTAATCTTCAAAATAAAGAGTAAAAAGTTTATGCAACACTGATTCAATTCTAAATACTTAACCATAATATTTTTTTAATAATAATTTTTAAAAAAGCATACTAATGATCCTTTTTAGTTATTTAGCAATATATAGTTTTGAGTAAATTGTACTGATATTTCATTTTTGTTTTCAAACCACACATTGATAAAGATTTTTGTTGTAGAGTTCTTATCTTTTATTCTGTCATTCTTAATAAATGAAACAATTTTGTTGGTTTGTTGAAAGTGTGAGATAAAAAAGATAGATTTATGTTTAGAAGTTGAAAACAATAAAAAAGATAGTTCATACATTTTATTTAAGTCTAATTGAATTCTTATAAATAAATATACAAAAAAAGTTATTATATAACTTTTGATAGACAAAATAGATTTAAAACTTTCACATCAATGATTGATTGGAATAGATTTCTAAACATTTGTTATAATTAGAATTTCTCACATTATAAATTACTCTTTAATAAAGATATAAATGTCTCATTTTATTTATAAAAGTTATCGACCCCTCAACCTCAAGTAACAACAATCATTTGTCACCATATGAAAAAAGTATTATTAAAAAAAAAGATACAAGAAAATATGGGAACTAGACCAAAACCTATATATTAACAAAAATGGTACATATGTAATTTATATCTATTAATAAAGAACTCTAAGAGAAGACTAGATGGAAAAGCCTATTATACCAATGAAAATACTCTCTATAAATAAAGTTTATGTTAGCAAATTTATCAGCACATGCATTCCCTTCACGAAAAATGTGGGAAACCCTAATCGTGATATTCTCATAGTAGTTAAGACAAGTGTTCCACTAAAGCATCCAAGGAGCATTAGTCCTAACAAAAAATGCAGCACAAACCAAGACAGAATCACATTCAAGTCATAAACTAATAAGACCCATCTTTTGAACTTGTTCAATAACATGTATAACTCCATAAAACTCGGCAACCAAAGCAATCTGAACATTAAGGAAAATAGAGAAACCACAAATAAATTCCTTCATACTTCCACGGAAAATAACACCACAAGTAGCAAGACTAGAAAACCTCTAGCAACACCATTAGTGTTTATTTTAACCCAACCTGAAAAAGGAAACTCCCATCGAGAAGGGAGAGAGGAGATAAAACTTTACCAATGAATATTAATACAAAAAAACTTAAGCATATTGAAATCAAAATATCATTTTGCATAGAACTTTTAGACAAATTACCCACTAAACAAGTGAGATCTTTAATGACCGAAATGGCCCTAGAAACATCAATTTTAACCTGAAATCTAACATAATTCCCCATACGCCATATCATCCAAAAAGAAAAAGTTTTCACAACAAGTTTAATTAAATTAACCAAAGGACTACCATCATTTTTAATAAAAGAAAGGAGATCATCCACATTAGAGAAATGAAAACTAAGGAAAATTTTTCGAACCCAATTCCAAATATGCATAGCATTACGACATTCAAAAAATAAATGGTGAATAGATTCCTCCTATTTTTCACAAAGCGTACACATAGAACATATATGCAAACCTCTATGTTGAATGTGCTGATTTGTAGGTAGTCGCCCATGAAAAACTTTCCATAGAACTAGAGTTTTGGAAGGAAGTATATATGAAGACCAAATGAGTTTACCCCTGCCACAGGGAATTCCTGGATCCAAGAAAAAAGTGTTAGCCGACTTAAGAGTGAAACGTCCAAAATCTTCCAGAATTCAATTGGGAATATCTCGTTCCTGTCTAATCATTATACGTTCAAAAAAATGAGGCATCTACCATAATGGCAAGGGAATACTCCAATCACTACCAATCCAAAATTGGGAAACTGTATCCGAGATTCTAGAACCATCAGGTACCCCTGCAATGATTGATAAAGAAGGAGTGGAACACTATTTATCATTCAAAAATTAAAAAAAGTACTTGTACCAACCATCCAAGAAGTATGTTCAAGAATAATGTCATAAAACTATTTAATCCCAGACCAAATAGAGAAGGATCCGTAAACCATTATAAAATGGTACTTTGATTTAAGAACTTTGGCTTTCAAGAGAAGAGATCAAGGCTTGTTACTATAAGCAAAATTTCAAATAAGTTTAAGAAGATACACATTATTTTCATAATGCAGATTAATAATCTTCAATCCTCCATTCTCAATAGTATAACAAATCTTAATCCAATTAACCACTTTCCTTTTCTTTCCTTCTATTGTAAGTATATACACTTTCTCAAATAAATAAATGAGCATCAAATCTCTGAGCTATTCAACAACGAGCAATCATGAGCATTAATCAACACAAACTACAATGTGGGATGAAAAAATTACCAAAATCAATAATCCAAATAGCTTCAGATTGGAAATGAGATTCAGTTATAGCCCTTAAAAATGGACAAAGGTAGAATGAGTCATTCAAAGTAGATGGCTAGTGGAAGATAGAGAGAAATTGAGTGATGGTGACATTTTTATCCAAATGAATAAGCAGGAAGGAGGCAGAAGAATATCAAAATAGTAATAGATGGATATATCCAACAAGTATTTTGCTTGAAATAGAAAATAGTAACATGCTTGATGCCAACTTTCAATACTGCTTTTGTTGAGACTCCACATGTAAAATGTGATTCAACAAAAACATATTCTTAATCCATTTCAAAGTATATATCTATAATTGTTGGAGATCTCATATCGACTAGAGATTAAAACATTTTATAGTATATAAGTGAGTGTAAACTTCATCTTATAAGTCAACTTTATGGGTTGAGTTAGACTTAAAGTTCACTTCTTAATATAGTATCAAAGTCATTTTTGAGCCTATCCTAACGAATGTTTGTTGGGCTTATCATGTCACCCGTTATCGGACCACTATAATATGTTATCCCAAGTATAAGCTATCACTCACGACGTGAGAGGGTGTGTTGAAGATTTCACATCGACTAGAGATTAGAGCATTTCATAGTATACAAATGGATGCAATGTAAATCTTATTTTATAAGCCGATTTTATGAGGTTGACTTAAGCTTAAAGTTCACTTCTTAATAATAATAAATTAATGTATACTAAAAAAATAAGTAAATATAGAAATAAATAACGATGAGTTGTTTAAATTTAGAATGAGAAAGAGAATTTCTTTCAGAAATTCATTAAAAGATCAATATGAATGGTTTTTGTGTTGTGTGAGTTGAAGTGTCCCTCTTATCCACTAAGGCAACAACATAGAAAAGTCAGTGATATGAGTGGGCATGTAAGTTGTAATGTTTTCATTCCTCAAAACGTCGAAAACCGAAAACCGCATTCACTTTAGCCATTGTACTTGTGGTTGTGCCCCTCTTCTGTCACCCACTTTTTGTTGATTGGTCTAAGCTGAATTTTGTATCTTCTAAAAGTGAGAGCGTAGAATTTTGTTATATGAATTAGATATGAAATCCTTATTATTAAGTAAACTGGTTGGAGTTATGGGTGCAGCACCCAAGAACACGAACAATAACCGTAAAATTTTTGTATTTTGTATTTTTTTTTTTTTAATAATATTTTTTTTATGCGATAACAAATTATTGTTGTTACTTGAGGTCAACATAACTAATATGTGAAGTTGTATAACGATGTCTAACATGAAAATTTTTATTTTAAAAAAAATAAAGTTATAAGGTAAAGACATATGTTTCTCAACTTTGACACATCACTTAATGTGTTCATTCGAACTTAATATAAATAACCAAATTTCAAACTTTTTTATTTTAACAAATGGATAAAAAGATAATTATACAGTTAATAAACTAACAATAATTTTACTTTGTCATCTTAACTCTTAATATACATTTATTGTTGGAATTCTCCCAAATGGATCTCTTACCTCAATAGCCGATTGTAGTTTATTTTGAATGAATTATTTTAGTCATATTGTTTTTCAGTATACAAAGTTATATAGGAGAACCTCTAAGTTTATTTAGAAGGTTGGTATTTCTTTGGAGTCTATTTGATATACATGCTCACAAGTCTTCAACCAAGATTTATGTGTGAAGAAGGAAGTTAACTTTTAATGTTCAAAGACTCCATTAAAATATGTTTCCAACATGTATTTAATTTTCTCCCCTTTTTTAAATTAACCACAATACTTAAATAACTTTTATTTTTATAAGAAGTCAAGGTTAGGCTTGAATAATTTTATATTGGATGACGTGGTTATATGTTATATATGTTATAAACTATAGTGGCATAGAAAACAATCAAATTATTAATAAGAATGTGAGTGATACAATTTATATATATTTATATAGTTGCGTAGAGTATAGTCATATTATATTTTATAAAAAATAATAACTTAGATATATATTTTCCAAAAAAAATAAAAAAAATAATAATTTCATTGATAAAAGGGATTTAAAAATATAAAATTTAAATTTAGAGAGCAATTTTATTTTTAATTTGAGGAATAATTTTTAAAAAAATATTCCAAACTTTTAGCAAATTTAGTGACAAAAAAATCACTTGTGTAATTCTATCCCAATACCTTTTTGTTTTTATTAATTATTCTAGATAAGTGCTATATATAATTTGGATTGGTAGAAACTGAACTTGGTAAATATTGATAGGTACTGTGATTGTCACAAAATTGGTTTTTGCCTAATTTTTATCAAGCAAAATTTAGAGTAAAAATAATATCTTTCCTCGACAACATTTTTTTAAGTGAAAATGTAAAAAATATAAGTAATTTTCGCATAATTTGATATTTCGCTCAAATGACAATTTAGTTGTTCACAAAAATCTAAATGAATTGAGTATTTTTCTTTTGGAAAGACTCTTAATCAAGTGAAAAATGATCACCCAGGTGAAAATAAAAAAGAAAGACACTTTTAATTTTATTTTCACAAAAGCAATAATTTTGTGACAATAAATTTGTATATAATTGAAGTTTAAATGTATGTAAGCTTATAATATTCATAAATTTGATAATGTTAAATTATATGTGTTGCTTATATGGTGATTTTATGTTGTTTTTGTTCTTTAATAGGTATTCTGGTGATGATACTTTAAGAGTTGTCATGACCCATGAAGATTGGATATTAAACACAAAATTCATTAAGGAATTAAGGAATTGAAATATTATAGAAAAAGGTATACTAATGTTACTGGTTGAGATGATAACATTAGAAAACATACAAAGTCAAAATTGACGTTTTATATCTCCCTAAAAAAATAAGGTAGATAATGTATTCCAATATACTCTAATGAATTAAATATTAATATTTAATGGATCATACTTAATACTAATCTTTCGAAATTATTAAATGTAAGTAAAAAAGTATTTTTTATTGTATTGTAAATATCATTATAAATAATCACGTTCAATATAATAAGTATCAATATATTTCATTTATAATCCAATAAAAAAAAAGTTACAATCTTAATATAACCACTTTAATTTTATTATTGATTAATAATTATGAACAATATATTTATTCTTTAATATTATCACATATATTTATTAGAAAAAAAATATTATTAACCTTGAACCATCAAGAACTTTTACAAAATAAAAGTAAAAGATATTTTTTAAGATTAATTACTTAAACCCTAAACATAAATTTTACCTTTAATAAACACATATAATAACTATTAAACAAAATTAATTAAACCAAAATTTGCATTAAAACTGTAATATAATTATTATGCACTAAATGAATAAAAAATGGTAGGTTGAATATGCATTAAATGTCATCCAACAGCAATGTCTGCGGTAGCAGACAGCAAAGTTTTGGTTTAATTTGGCTTCTCATTGTGGAAAGAAAAATTGACATGAAAGTTTGACTATCTGACCTCACTGCATTTTCAGAGTTTGAAAAATAAAATGAAAAGGTAATAAAGGGTTGTACTTATTTTAAATATATTCTTAATCTACATGTACTAATCTCACACATCAATAATTTTGGAAGGGAAGGAGTGAGTATTTAGTCAATTACTCCAATCATTAATTAATCATTGATCTCTAATTATTAACCCTCTCTATCTTATAATCAATTATAATTAACAAAAAAGTTATTTATTGTAAATGTAATGGAACTAGGTAAGTGGTTGATTGTTGGGTGTTGCAGCAACAAAATCATGGGACAATTGTTTTTATTATTCATAGTATTTTACAAAAGCAACAGAGAGAAAATGAAGAGGTGGCTCTGTTCTATCATGAATGATAAATCTTAATTACTGGGAGTGAAAGAAAGGGTGGTAGATCTGAATGTAGTTGCAACTGCAGCTACTCATTTATGAACAATTAAGCTATTGCATTATAAAACCCTTTTTGTGGTCCCTTCCAAACTTACACCATTACTCTTTCAAAACTATATCAATTCTAACTTCTTTTTTAGTGCAACCCCAGAATTGTAAATAAAAAGGTTTCTTTCATTTTCCACTACAATTTTTTATATATTCGTTACTTTTTTAGACTTTTATTTAATTTCTGATTCAAATTCTGTTGCACTTCATCTGTGTTTAGTCTTTTTCCTCTTTCCTTTTTAGTTGTGAAATTTTGAATGTTTACTTAAATTGGTAGATCTTTAGCTTCGATGCATCCAAAAAAACTCAATAGTATAAATAAACTTTACTAAAGTCTGAGAAAGTAACAATTAAGAGTATTTCAAGAGATTTTAAGGATATATGACTTTAAAAATATTTATTATAAAGTTAGCAAATTTATCAATATATAAATTATTTTTCTCATTTAAAAAACCATCGAAAATTATTCAAAACGTCAACACTTCGTAACTACTATGAGTGCGCGTATGAGTAAACTTTTCTCACAAGCGCTTTTTGAAATAGTCAAATACGAAAAAAAATATTAAATAACTTTTTATTAATTCAAATTAATTTGTATATAAATAAAAAATCTAAAATTAAAGCTAAATGAGAAAGATTATATAAACTAATTTTTTACATAAATTAAATTTAATTGATAGATAAAAAAAATTTCTCCTATGATCGAAATTTGAAGTATGATACAAAATACTTTACAGAAATTTCCTTTGACTGAGGCTTAACAATGACCAATATTATTATATTCATTCATTTGTTAGTTTATTTAAAGGGGGTAGTAAGATGGAAAAACAACATTGTCTCATTTGGTGAAAGGAAAATTATAAAATAATAGTATATATAAATATAGATGATAAAATAAACAGTAAAAAGATTTTGGCATTCTCAACTTTTTTTTCATTTCCCTCTAAAATTTAAAACCAAATAAGGTTATTTAAAAAAATATATCTTTTCCTTTTTCATTCCACTTGAACCAAATGGGCATCTTTATTATGACGTTATGATTAGAAACAAACTAGGGCATTTAAATAAAATATTGACATTATGATTATGTATAAGCTTGTGTTGTGCATTATATATCGTTGACATTATTAAATAAAAGGACGAAACAAAATGGTTTGAAAATGGGTAAAAAAGATGGTATAAAGTAGTAGGGTATTAATCTATATATTGTGAATAGTGTTTGTTTTTTTTTTTTTTTTTGAATGGTTATTAAATTAAGTCGGTTTCCTTTTCCGTTGGATTTTTTTTTTTTATTCATACATTACTTTTACACTATTGAAAAAGGAGCATCT
>Ga0123342_1001032_pt1 | contig 46295 bp, 29 predicted proteins | sample Turbeawhitnodule_FD_89960 | JGI IMG/M metagenome (GOLD analysis project Ga0123342, IMG submission 89960) | Root nodule microbial communities of legume samples collected from Mexico - Turtle bean Mexico white nodule | ecosystem: Host-associated > Plants > Roots > Nodule | place: Mexico: Nepantla...
ATGGAAGAAAAGAGTAGAGATTTGCATAGGAGCAGCACGTGGACTACACTACCTTCATGCAGGACTCAAGCGCACCATCATTCACCGTCACATCAATCCTAGCAGCATTCTTTTGGATGACAAGATGCATCCAAAACTCTCAAGTTTTGGATATAGCATACTAGGAGCACATTTCAAGGAAAAGCCAAAACCAAAACAATCGATTTATGCAGGTAATTGTTCTATAACTATGTTATTGTAACATAATAAATCTCATAACTATATGCTGCTACAGAATAATTGCCGGTTTTATTGAGCTTACTTATACTTACTCGCTACAACCATTTTTTGTCAATTAAACTGAACAAAACTTATAGTTTTTTCGCTCTACTCACCTCTGGAGACCGTCATGGAGGGTACTGTCACTTATTCCGTAAGCAAAAGACTCAAACTTCCTGCCTTTGCCTCGAATACATATTTTAAGATTAAGTTTGAGTTGATACTTATTGATATTGGTTAACAGTTCTTACAAATCCATCTAATGATTTTCTATTGTTTTGGATATGATTACCATACGTAGGCTGCACATTTCTTTCAATCATAGATTGCAGTAACATTGGTAGGTTGCGTTAGCATTCTTTAAATTGAATGGTATTACTCAATAACAATAATTTGCGATCTCTGCCATGAAGTTTTGTCTTCGTCGATTAGATGCATTCGTATTTGATTGTATCCTAAATAAGTATCTATGAAGTTTTGTGGAGCCTGCATCTCGATAGTTATCCAGCAGTGCATCTAAGTTTGGTAAATGATAAGAATCCTTTAGACTAACATTATTCATATTCGTAAAATTATAGCACCTTATCCATTTGTACTTCACCATTTTCTTCTCTTTGTACTGAATCTCCTAAATTTGATTGATTTTTATTAGTTTATTAGTTTTTTTTCTTACATGATACATACAAAGAGACTTCATGACTTTGTGATACTTGTAATTGTTGTGAGTTGATTACAAGATGGGAGTGAGGGACATAGGTTGAGAAGATCCTTGACACAAACCCAAGAGTTGGACTCTGAGAACAATAATGTGGTTCTTTTGGCCATAAAGAACTGAAGAACTGATAACCTCATCTCAACAACCCATTGAACAAGTGGAGTTTGATTAGGGAAACCAAATTCAATAATCAATAAGATAAAGCCAAGAAAAAAAATACGCACGGCACTCATCAATAAGACACATACACCAAATCGAAGACTATAACTCAATAAACATGTAATGAGAACAGTGAGTTTTCACTGGTCATTTACAGTGAAACGACATTCGAAATTATTGGTAAAATAAAGCAGTGTTAAGTAGGACAAAGGCAAATCCGTGATCCGTGTTGATTATAATCAGAGAGTTATGAAAAGGACAAAGGAATAGAAAGAACCCGAAGATCATTCTCTTCAACTTCCGGCGCTGTTGACGGAGGCATCGAATCGGTAACCCTCCGAGAAGGTGCCATCGAATAGAGATTTGAAATCTACTATGAACACGCGCGCACAGAGAGAGAGGAATGGAAGGTGGGGGAACTATGTGAAGAAGATGAGTCTCTCTTATGGCGGGAAAATCACAGGGTAGTTATGGAAAATCACAGTGACGCTAGCGTGCGCCTCTGCCACTTGATTAGAGTTTCAAATCTAGAATTTATGTCTCCTATTAACATATTCACTTTTTGTATGGAAAAAGTTGAATTTTTTTTAACAAATCTTAAATATAGGAAAACAAATTGAAATTAAAGTATCAATTTTAAATGATAGTGTTGAATGTAATTGTAAATTTTGTTGTGTTTGTTTGAATGGTTTTCATAGATGATTTTGTTGTGTTTGTTTGAATGGTAGATAAAAAGATGTGAAATATTAGTATGATTCTGACTTTTATTTTTTATTTTTTCTTTGGAAAGGTTCACGAGCATTATGTTACGAGGATGCGAAAGAAGTTGCAATTTGAGGAGAGGAAGCAAGCTAATCAAATAAGGGTAATTTTGTTGACTTATTCTGGTTATTTTGATTTTGTGAACAGAGGAGTTTGAGGGAAAAGTAGTAACTTAATTTATTTTAAAAGTAAGCCAAAGAAACAGTGGTCAATGAAGAAAGAATGAAATGCTATTTGAATAAATTCTTCTTTTAAAGTTAAACCATTTCTTAAAATTAAGTAGAAGTTAACCCTGAAAATATGGCTTACATGTATAGAATAAAATGCCTCTCAAAACATATTATTCCCTATCAAAGTATTTTTATTTCCTTATATTTATGTATCCACATATATATATATATATATATATTTATGTGTATATATAAATATATGTTCTATACCTATATATATACCTCAAGAAGATTCTTCTTTAAAACTGTTTTTGGTAAACGATGTTATTTTTTTCTTTTAATTTTACCATTTTTTTCCTATTAAATATAGTATGAAAATATTCGTACAGTATTCTAAAGTTTGCAGACTTGTATATTGGTGTTGTGACAATTAAGGTTCTATATCTACTATATTTATCTCATATTTCTTCTTAGACTCTCTTAGTTAAGTGTAAAACACTACAAAAATGTGTTTTTAGCTAGCTCTATCTCATTCCTAGGATTATGGTTGTTATGGTCTTCACATAACCAGAAGTGTTGTTGTAGCAGAAGTTGCTAGAGTTGATGCAAGTTGTTCAACTTTCTTTTTGTTCATTCTTCTTTGAAATTTTATGCATATAAATTAGTTGAAGTGTAATAAAGTTTGTCCTAATTTATTTAGCTTACAGATATTTTCAAATATTAAAGTTATTTGTATGAAAGAACCAAAGTAATATTGTTAGAGACTACATTGAATATAATAAACATTGAAAGATCTACTTAACTTTAAATAAGTGAAATTAAAGAGTTTTATTTTTATTTATTTTCATAGGACCAAACTGATGACTAATGTATTTTCATATGACAAAATAATATTTATGTTCGCTTTGATTTTTTAGTGCCCATTTTAAATATAAAGGCAAAGACATGTTTCAATTTGCACTATTACTTTTGTGTCTTCACCACGTGAGATATATATTATCTTATATCACATATTACACATTATCAATCTTCTTACTTGGTAAGCTATATTATTAATTTAACATCAACCTATAAAATCAATTCATTTTAAGTTCAAATTAATTCCAATGTATTCACACTCTATCTTAATTCATGTGTAGCAAAAGTTTGACTAAGCCAATATTCACTATGATTTAAGTTGTATATAAATATGGTTTATTAGAAATTGGAAATCATTAGTTAGACTTAAATAATTCAATTCATGAATATATTTAAGGTTGATATTATGTTTCGGATATGTATCTCATATTTAGGTTTTATCCATGTTTTTAATGTATTGAATCATTTATTACTTCAACAATTATGATAGAATTAACGCTTAATTAATATCAAAATATTATTAATAATAATAATTAAATAACACATAAAATAATATAAAAAACACAATAGCATAACTTTATAATGTTAAAAACTAAATTTAGAACCCTAATTTGTAGATTCTTATTATTTAATCTACATACATAAAGCTAAATCAAATAAATTATAATATTTAACAATGATAATAAGTTTATTTTATTTTTATTAATCTTAAAGAAAAATATGCAAGCAATAAAATAATAAATTTATAGTTTTTAAAAACTCAAGAGATGATTTGTTCTATCCAAAATTACAAAGCATCATTGTAAAGATAAATTATGTTTTTTACTTAAGTAATATAAAAAGTAATATAAATTTATTCAATTATTATTTTATTTTAATTAATTCGTTAGGAACAATTTTATTTTAAAAGAGAATTTGTTGTTGTAAAATCATGACATTTCAAATGAGTGTCTTCTTTTTTCTAGAATATATATTTTATTTTTTTTATGTTTCAAAATCCAAATATATTTACATTAATAATTATTTAAATTTAAATAAATACAAATATTCGTATGATAATAATAAAAATAAAAATCTGCTAATACAAAATCGCGTTTGTTTTTGCTAGTTTAATGTAATGCAAATTCATTTATGATTTAAATAATTTAAATATAAGAATAATAAGATGAAGAGCAGCATGTGAAAGACAGTGCATTATCGGGTTTGGGTAGTTGGGTCTGAACAAACTACCTCAAACAACGACTTTTGAACAAAGCTTTTAAATTTAGTGTCTTTCATCTCTGTTTCCTCTTCGAGGTATTCTTACTTTACTTTACTTTGCCGTTGTCGTTGCTCGTTGCAGGTACCCTTTAATTAAGGGTACCTTAATTAAAAGCACTTACAATATTATTAGAATTTTGAATGATTTATAATGTGTTTCCAATATGATCTTTAAATAATTAACGTACAGAAAGAATAGCAGTAGCAGAATTTTAATTTTTAAAACTAAACTTTTTCAATTTTTTATCCTCGTAAAATACAATTCATAATATTTATTACTTATAAATTAAAATAATTAAAAATACAAAATAATAACTTATAACTAGAGAAAGAGCTAATATAAATTATTTTTTTCTATGTTCGAGAGGGATGAGGAGCATATGTTCAAGAGGGGTGAGCAATTATGTTGTGCTTCACTTTAACTTTTAAAACAGGAAAAGAAAACACTGACATTCAATGATGAAACAACAAAAGATGTCCATATTCATCGTTTCACACCCACTTTTTTGCATTGTTACATCTTCGTTACATCTTCCACAAAGACGATTAGAGATTTTATAACAGGAAAAGAAAACACTGACATTCAATGATGAAACAACAAAAGATGTCCATATAAACTTGAGTTGGGTATGAAAATCTCTAAGGCGATTAGAGGTGAAAGTTTTTGGTTAGAGAGGTAATTAAGGAAGTTGGTCTCTGTCTGGAATTGGAACAATGTTTCTCAAATGTTTTGGTGAATCAAGTTCATCTGGGAGACAATATCCAACAGTGATAGAAGAGTTGTGCACTCATTTTTCTCTGGACGATCTTAGAAAATCAACCAACAATTTTGATCCTAAGAGAGTAATTGGACGATTTGGTAATGTATACAAAGGTTGTCTCCAACATAATGATGGTTCTGATTACGCAGTCGCAGTGAAGATATTTTATGAGTACAACAGTAAATGGTTCGAAAAAGATGTAGAGTTACTGTGTCAGCTTCATCACCCTAATTGTGTGTCTATTGTGGGATTTTGCAGACACGAAAAACAGAGTATTATTGTGTATGAATACATGTCCAATGGATCTCTAGATCAACACCTGAGAGGTGAGGTGAGGGAAGCACTTTCATGGAAGAAAAGAGTAGAGATTTGCATAGGAGCAGCACGTGGACTACACTACCTTCATGCAGGACTCAAGCGCACCATCATTCACCGTAATATCCATCCTAGCAGCATTCTTTTGGATGACAACATGCACCCAAAACTCTCAGGTTTTGAATTTAGCATACTAGGAGCACATTTCAAGGAAAAGCCAAAACCAATCAAATCGGATCTTGCAGGTAATTGTTCTATTACTATGTTATTGTAGCGTAATATGTCTCGTAACTATCTATATGCTGCTACAGAATAATTGCCCATTTTTGTCAATAAAACTGAACAAAGCTTATAGGTTTTTGGGAATACTCACCTATGGAGGCCTTGACGGAGGGTACTTTCACAGATAGATCTGATGTTTACTCATTTGGTATGGTTCTACTGGAAGTTGTGGGGGCAAGAAGATTTTTTAAACCGAATGATTTTGGAGTAGCAGCAGGAGAACCACTGGAGAAGAAGTCTGTTGAGGAGAATATCGATCCGAAAATCAAAGGGAAGATTGCACCAGAGTGTTGGCAAGTCTTTATAGATATCATCTTAAGATGCTTACAGAATGAACCTGATGAACGACCAACAATGGGTGAAGTTGAGGTGGAACTTGAGCATGCTCTATTGTTGCAGGATCAAGCAGATGTCACAAACATCAATAGTGATTATACCTTATTGTCCGAAACCTTTATTATCCCAAAATCAGACTGGAGATTTGAGTATGTCATTGACCAGTAACAAGGACAGTAAACTGAATGCAATGATTTAGAAGACATGTTACAGAGGTAATTTAGTGAGTGTTTGAAGTAGTCAAGTTTAATTAAGATATCTCTAGCTTTTGTAGCTTTCCTTGTTTTTAGCATTTTGCTGAATGTGAATGTATTTGAAGTTGTCATTGTAATAATCTTTTTCTAGTATAAATGTTAGCTTTTTCATGCGAGAAAACAGAGTCTTCTTTCTTGTCAATATGTCATTGAACATTTCATTAAACAAAATCAAGATAACATTTCTAGTCCAAAACCTTAGAGTCTTCCAATCCAAAAACTCAAGGTAATATGAATTTTTTTTTTTGTTATGTATTGCTTTTCAAACTTATTCCTAGTCAATGTGTCACACTTGGAATTCAAACAAATTTAATTTGAAGGCAGTGAAAGTTGCACCGTAGTATTGGCAAGTCTTTAATAGATATCACGTTAAGATGCACGAAGAATGAGGCTGATGAATGACCAACAATGGGAGAAGTGAGCATGGTCTGTATCACAAACACCAGTTACATCTTATCACAACCCATAGTAGTTAGTATCTTACGATTCACGATATGTATAGTACGAAACGATACAGTTTCACCCTTTCACTATACGAAACGATACGGTTTCATCCTCCGTACGTACGAAACGATACGGATTCACCACAACTCTACATCAGTATCAGTGTTCTCCTTTAAGAAGACATGCAGGGATTGCAAGAACTATGCTAAGGATTTCAGCCCAATTCTCATGGCTTTAATGTCATCTTCGTGGTTATAATCGCTTGCCTTAAATACTCTTATTTTGCTTCTCTCAAAGCTTATTCTCCCAGTGCCTACACGGTTGACGTGTTCATAAAAAATAAGGTCTCAGGCAATTTTGGCAACAAATTTTTCAAACTAAGTGGCACTACCCTCTTTTAGAGCATAATCTATCACCCTCAAAGGATGAACAATCTGAAGCTATTCATAGTTTCTCAAGGACCCCAACAGTGGTTTGAGGGAGGTAAAACAAATTTATACATATAAGCAAACACCATTGTGATGCATTTAAATTCAAATGAGGACTAAAATATGCTTCCTTGCATTTGACATTTGATTCATTCGGCTCTCAAAGTTCTAACTTCAAAATGCTTAATGTATTTGTTCTCTTGAATATAAACATCAAAATGATAGCATGATCTATCAGTTATTATTAGGCAGTCATGTACAACAATATTCGAGTTGCTACAACTTGACTTTCAGCTTCTATTTCCCTCTATGTAGTAAGAATCAAACCTTGGAAATAAGAAATTTGCCCTTCAGAGTTTCTTAATACTCTGTAAAATCTGAAACTCTGGTAAACAATATTCGAGAGTTTGTAGAGTTTAAGATTTAGGATTTAGAATATCTTCTATATTTTTTTTTCTAATAAGTAAAATTAAAATTTTCTAATATTTAAGATAAGTAAGTGATATATTTAAATTTCTGAGCATCCAAACTAGGAAACATATTTAAATTCCAGTTGGAACATCAAGTTCAATTTTTAATTTTCATTAAATATTGTGTCAATATTTTTATATTCTTTTTTCAGATTTGAAGCAAAATTTAATTCAAACTCTAACTAATTTAAAAATTATAATATCTTGTTTTATTTTTCAATTTAGTTAAGTTTAACTCAATTTAATTTATTTTTTAACAGAAATTTAATTCGTTCTTATTTCCTAAACGAAATCCAAATAAAACTAGTTCTTCCACCGCAGTCTATGTTTGGATATTTTTATTCTTAAAATACTTTTGCCAAAACAAACACTGTTTGGATGATATTAGTAAAAAACAATGTATTATTAAAATAGGTATGAATTGTATATTATTATTACTGCTTGATGATAATGTGATATAAGTTATTTTAATAATTTTTTGTTACTAAAAAATCAAAGGAAAATTAAAGTACAGTATAATATATAAATGAACAAAAAATAATTAACTATATATACTTCAGATACAAACCCTCGTTGGTGTATCCAAGATAAACTATCCATAATCATTATCCATGAAGAAGCGATGGACATTATCCATGTGAAGAGAATCTTCGTATTTGTTTTGCATGACCACGATCACGTAAAGTACGATGAATTCCTTCGTCTTCCATGTTGCTACTTTTAGATGCCATTAAGGTGGCGCACGTTTTTTTTGTCTTTGCTAGTTTTTTTTGCTTTGGAAAGAGCACAGGGATAATCTTTTGGAGCTTTGCACCATTATTATTACTGATAATACAGGAGCAACCAATACAGTGTTTGATATATAAAAAATTGTTGTATTACACCTCACTGTTATATTATCATTGTAACCTCTAAAGAGGCTTTTTGGCCTTTTCAAATTGGAAAAATGGATAATTACTCCAGATCACAATATCAATTCTAATCTGCACCCATCATTTTTTTAAATATCCCAAATTACCCATGTTATCTTTTCTGGATTTTCACGTACAACTTTCAGATCTTAGCATCCAGAAGGCATTCTTATATTACGAATGATCATATCTGAAAGACACATTTCAGTCTCAGTTTTAGAATGTCTTATTTGTGCATCCATAAGGCATTCTTATATTACGAATGATCATATCCGAAAGACACATCCCAGTCTCAGTTTTAGAACTGAATGATCATATCCGAAAGACACATCCCAGTCTCAGTTTTAGAACTGTCTTATTTGTGTTGTAGAAGACATTCCTATGTTGCGAATGATCATATATGAAAGACACAACTCAGTTTCAGTTTTAGAACTGTCTTATTTATGTTGTGGATATAGATACCTTCGAGATATGGATACCCAGATATGAATATCCGGAAGATTAACGATAAAATAAATAGTACAGGGAGAACTAGTCTTGGAAAATATGACTTCAAAATCCAATATACCCACTTCACAACTATACTATTACAGTATAATAATATAAAGAGCAATGATATATGGACAACTTGTTCCACTATACAACTCTTCATTTATGATATAAAAAAAGGTATTTTTATCATTTCATACAAAAGTTGAAATTTTAGGTAAAGAAAGAGAGTTATATACTGGAGCAAGGTTGTCATTGTATCATTTTTCTAATATAAATAGATAAGTGATAAGTTCAATAAAGTTTTCGTTTAGTTATATGTTTAAATGGAGTTTATGTTGAAGATGGTGCTTCTTCACCACAAGCCACTTTAAGAAATGCCACTTCACACTTGCTTCGGGAAACTGGTGAAAACATTACTGAGCTAATAAATAATGGTTTTGACCGAACCAATTGCACAAACAATTTATTTAGATGAAATAGAAAATAATAGTACACCCAACAAAGCAAACTGTTGAAACCATGACAAAGTTTCCATCTAAAATGGCATTTTCTTTTAATCGCGCAAGTTTTGACAAGGGACAATAGAAACAACTTGGATGGGATTGAACTTACAGTGATGGATAATAAATAATAAAAGTTATATACTTCCTATACATGAGAAGCTCTTAATCTGAAGTATTCACAATGTCTGTACTTGTATTGTTTTTTCCTTTCCTCTGCTGTTTGTATCATCCACGATATAACCCTTTTTGTAAAAGATTAAGTCGTTTCATCGAATACCATCACCTGCACCAAAATATAAAAAAAGAAAAGTAAATATCATGATTCAGTACACTCCAATCATGCTCCACTATATATTTAAGTATGGTAGATTTGATCAATATTAAAAACAATAGCATAATCATAAATGATTGTCTCAAAATCTAAAAATAGTATCAGAATCAAGCACAAACAGGCAAACATGAAAATTGACAAACATGTAATATTTCGCAATAAACAACCTCAATGAAAGCTAGGTGCTTAAGGCAGCAAAGTTGTTACAATAAAGTATCAAGCTCAAGCAGCTCTACCTTTGTGTGGTAGAAAAAGGAAATATACATGTTATTTATCTTAAACGAATGCTAACATCACTTCAATTTTCAGTTTTTTCCTACACCAACACGGTTTGTTTGCAAACAAAACACTACTAAAGTTTTAGATAAACATGTCCATTTTTTTCATTTATATTCAACAGCTACTTCGAAAATTAATTTTACCAAACACTTATGATATAACTAGCTAGCGGCTATTTTTCAAACTCCAACTAGTTTTTCAACTTTAAGCTAGCTTTTCAGATGCTTTTGCCAAATATAGCCGAAATGTTCCAACTTCCAACTAAGTAACATATTGGCACACAAGCCCGGTAGAACGAGCAAAATTGGACTTGTTTACCAATTTAATCTAGAATTGATTGGTTCAAAGCAGTTTGTAAGGATTTGCACTCTCGGCGCCATATGATCAGTTCTCAGTTTTCTGGTTGAACTGACTGGCTCAGCCTGGTTCCCATCCTACTCTTTTTATGTTTTCTATGATCTAATCTCTGATGAAGTGAGTAAATTCAGGAAGAAATCATTCAGAACAAGTAAATATTACCTTCCCACAAACAGGACAGTTGTCACTTCTTTCCATCCACTCATATATGCAACCAAGGTGAAAATGATGAGAGCAGTTTGTCACTATCTTTGGATTTTCTTCAGTGTATTCTGCAAGCAAAAATAATTGAATCAAACATAAGTACCTGAAAAAGTTTCTACTCACAATATAGTGTTTCCTGGCTTTTCCAGCCAACCCTCATTTTGTTGGTTTTGTTCACGTCCTCACAAATTCAGAAAGGTCGCTATCCTTAATTCTAATCAGCATCTCCATGCAGTTCTTTGAAATTCTTTCTGTCATGTGCTAAGGGAGATTGTCTCACGTGATGTGTTCTTTACTTTTTCAAAGACGTTGCAAGTTCTCATGGTGATCCTTGATGTAGCAGTAAGCTTGCTGCCTTGCGACACGGAGTTGTGGACATCACAAACTCCAATTATGGGAATAGCATGCAGATGAGTTAGGTTCATCTACCCTTTGAAAACCCTCTAAATGTGAGTCTCATGCATTCAGCCAACTCTTTTTCCTAGTATATGGGGGTGATTAATTATAAGGAATAGTATTATCTATTAATATTGTTTCCTTACTTTTAAGAATTACTGTTAATTTGCAATTAAAAGCTATAAATAAGTTTATACTATTTATAGAGCAGAACACAGAAGAAAAGTCAAGAAGCAAAAACTTCTGATATGACATAGTGGTTACTGACTAGTGAATTTAACCCAACATACGATCATGTCATGAGTAGAATAAATTGTTTTTTCGCATTTCATAATGAGTAGTATAAAATATTTAACTTGTATCTATAATCTTCAATAGAAGAGCCAATCCTGCTATAGCAGTTCTGAAATTGACCATTCTGACTACTATCCAGGATTGATAACTTCCTTACAAACCAATATTTTCATGCAAAATTGAGCTGCAGCATCACGTGATCTATCGATTAAAATTTGAGTTAAAAAGAGCTTACCTTCTAGACAAGTCGGACAGACATCCTCCTCTTCTGATGATGAATACACAACCCCAGCTCCAGTTGTAAGTTTTGCTGATGAAAGTCTCACAGAGGACTTACGGTATTCCTTTGATCCATCTTCACTGGTGTCATTCCATTTGCCACCCAAATTTAAAGATTCTGAGTCAGCATCTCCATCACCTCTTAGAGGTTCTGACTCTTCATTCAAATGACTTGAACCCTTCTCACGTCTTGACACTAGTCCATCGCGCTGTGAACGGAAAAACCTGGGGTCTGCATCATATGGCAACGGTCTTGGAGGAGAACGGTAAATGTCAGATAGAGAACTATCAAGTGATGCTGTAGAAGTCATAGATGCTGCACCCTGTATAGATGAAGGAATTGCATGCACTTCCCCTCTACGGAATATTGAGGCATACTGAAATTTGAGGAAGATAGAAAAGAGTTATATTAGGACTAAAATACTCTTCAAATATTTTATACTGAATATTAATATACAGTGAATACAATTGAATTAACACCAAATTACTAGATTAACAGATGCAGTAAACTTTCCTAAACTAAATTATAGGTCATAACCTTCTTTTCCTACTTATTTTGTATGGCCTTGTTACAAGAAAGTTAGCACCTGGGTTTCAAGAGAAATATACCTCACACAATGAGCTAAGGCTTAACTTAAATGTAAGGTTCACTTCTTCTACCACTGATAGTTCTCATCATATATGAAATACATCACCATTTGTAATGTTTAGACTGATTGAGACATCTAGTTTATGAATAAAAAAGACACGAATATCCACATATGACTTCAACTTGGAGTATTTTTTTACATTACATGGTCCTGGGAAACAGGACAATAAAGAAGAAGCATATGTTCAGCAGTACTAAAAACACAATAGAAGCTCCTACAAATGTGTGTATGTCACTTCTTCATAGATGAAATTTCCAGAGAGATGAATGTGGAGCCAGGCCAAGGTTCTCTATGGCAGAATATAGCAGACGGCCAAAATTCCACCATGTAAACAGGCCATTATGGCCTATGGTGCTGCCATAGTGAGCCTTCCTTCCTATATTGCCTATGGCAAAGGGATTATAAAATTCAAATTTAAACCGTGGACAAAACATAAGACAGAATCTGAAAATGAATAAAAAAATAAGAGGATGCGAGAGGACAGAGACAGAGGATGTCCAAAATTTGGAGACATACCACAGTCAAAAAGTACTGTGCGAAACAACTGAGACACGCACAGTTCCTGTATACAGGACTATTTGGATGCATATAATCTTCAATGTCATCAACATTAAAACAGCAACAAACTGAACCCATTGTTTCAGCTTCAATATCCCTCTCTCTTTCAACTAGAATCCTTCACACTCCTCAACTTAGATATCACCAAAACATTGATGCTGCTACATGCAAGCTTTGAGAAAATAGCCCCCAACAGCGATACCCAAGATTAATTACTACACTTCCATCAATAAAGAGAGAGGATTCTAAGCTCGCAGAAGTCCAATTGCCTCCGCAAACCTGTACCTCCCTCTTCTGATAAGTTTATCAGTTATATGGATGTGCAGATGAATCTTGATGACCTGAAACACACCAAAACTGCATAAATATCACTGAACAAACCATTTGGGAAGCTTGAAGAACACACTTCCAGTCACGCAATTGACAAAACAAAATAACAGAGTTTTCTAAATGCCTGTGTTGAACAATGCAATGCAACAAATGCTGATGCTCCAAATTCAGAGCATCACGCACACAAAACATGATTGCCAAATCAGGACTCCAAAATAAGATCAACAGACTTTTTTTTTTCCCTCCAAGGAAAAAAGAAGTACAATCAAACTTGCAGAACACCAAAGTATTTAAAAGAGTAATATAAATTTGAGTGTTTCAAGAAAAAAAACTATAACCGATTCGCAGTGTTCCTTCAAATTGTGGCAAAAATAATTCATTACTTCACTGGTAAGTTATACTAGTACATCAAACAGAGCAGAAATATCATATTTTCCTTTCAGATAAAAAAATCACAATCACTAGTTTTACTATTTTGACAACAACCTCAAACACAGAAGCAAACCACAAGCCCATCCTAGGAATTGAACATTAAAAAGAGGGAAAAATCAAATGCATCAATTGTCTAGATAGAGACACCTGAATCTCCCACAAAAGAAGAAAAAAAATCATCCAACAAAAACACCCAAATTGATGAACCCAGAGAAGAAAAGCAACAAAAAAGAGATACCCAGTTGCGATTATCAAATAAGAAGGCAATCAAGCCATAAAAAACGAAAGAGGGTACGCGATAAAAAGGAAAAGGTAGAATCTTTCAAAAACGAAAAAAAAAAAAACATACCTGAGAAATTTTTTGAATAAAATTGTTGTTGCTAAAAGAGAATAAGGGAGGGATAAATAAGCTAAAGAAGATTGAGATTGTTTTGAATTAGGAAAATAAAAGATTTTTTGGATGGAGATTATAGGAAGCTAAAAAAAAACTTGTATCTTTCTCTCTCTTCTGATGTCCTTCCTTCCTCTTTCTTTCTCTTGGTGGCTGAGTAGTGGTTGGAGGAATATATGAAATAAATAACACATCAAAAACTTTATGTTATTAAATTCGGAAGGACAATGACTCTTTTTTTCCTATTAAAAAAAAAAATATCTCAACCATGTTCTTTGATTGAGACAAGTTGCACCTCCAAATCCCATGTTCTTACACTGAAATCAAAACTACAAGAACATATGAAAATGATATAAGGTGAATCTAGAAGATAGCTGGTATATTTCAGAGGCAAAAATATGAGTGTACATGTTATGCAGAAAACAAATTATTGCATAAGATAATTTTTTAAATTGAAATTTCTAGAAATTTTAAATTATAAAAAATAAAAAGTAATAAAAAATTCAAAACATATCACTTTTATTTCAAAAATATATCATTGATTTAAATTGAGATTGAAAAAATAAGTGTGAAGAACATTTACTTCAAAGAAAGTTAAAGTTTTTAATTTATAATGTATGATTAAACTAGTTGGTGTCAGATGTAAAATATATGTGGATTTGTATATGTTAAATATTGGAATAAACAGTTATTTATTTATGAATATATACATATAATATTTTAATTAAAATATATATTGACTATGTTTATACTTATGATGATAAAGTTATAAATTTAAATGTTTTTTTATTCCATACAAATATAACTATTTTGAATTTAGTAATTAAAAATTGTTTACTTTTATATTTTCTAACCGTTATTACCTTTTTCTTTGTCTTTAATTATAATTAATTTAGTTCTAAAAACAGAAGATAACGATTACAGGAATAAATAACATTTAAAATAAATTATTTTTAATATGTAAATTGAGTACCTAATATATCTATTAACTTATATAAATAAGGTGATTCGGATTTTTTCTCTTCAATTTAATATTAAACATATATTTATTTACTTTGCTATTCGATAATTTTATTTATAATATTATAATTTTATTAAAAATAATTATAATTTAATCATTCATAATTTATTTTCTGTGTATTATATTTGATATTATGATTTTAAATGGTTGTAATATAAATTTTGTTAAATGACAAAGTAATTTGATTTAAAAGTACAAACGGTTTAAATAAGATAAAGTATAAATACTTTATTAGTTAAGTAAAAAAATTATAAATTATTTTTTTCACTATTTAAAATTTTTTTTTAAAAAATATTATCTTGCTAAAATTAATTTTTTCTATGTTATCTAGTTAAGTATGTGATTTTATATTTATTTTAAGACTTAAATATATTTTTAACTGAGTTTTAAATGAATATATGAAAATCAGAGAGGAAGATGAAGAAATAGTGTTGAGTTAATATTTTTTTTTTAAAATACGGTTAGTTAACATTGTGAAAACAAAATTTACATAACTTGTAAACATTTTGAAGTGGAAGATTATCAATATAAACATTTTAAATGGTGATATTAAAAAAATAAATTAAATATTCAAAATTTTATGAAATATAATTATTAAATTATTTTGTGTTGAATTTAAATAATATTATTGACGGTAAACAAATTTTAACAATTATTAACACATCACACCCGATAAGAACTAAGCACACCACCGATAATAATAACCACACCCTATATACTTGATTACTAAAGTAGTGATAATTGATTAGCAATGACAACTATGTGTAAATGGTTCGAAGATTCAAACAGTTGTGATTTCTTGTTTTAGGTCAATTATAATATATATTTTAATTATATTATACATTAAAATATCTTCTTTTATTCAGACCCCGACAATTTTTCGAAAGAGTCTGTTGGATAAATCGTTTCTATTTAAGGTTGACTCAAGAAATGATGAAGACATTTGATTTGAGCAATCTTTTAGAGTTAAAAAGGTTTGTTTTGAGGTTCAAATTATTCAGACTTTCATAGAAAGAGACAATAAGTGAATTGTAAGTATTTTATTATTCGTATGTACATTTGTGTCAATTTTCTCAAAACTTGGTAGTATATGGATTGACGGTCTGTGTAACGACTTGTTGGAAAAGATATACAGAAAAACATAGGGCAAATCCTCATAGAAGGTCTAACCACCTGTGAAGATCTACTATCTTCAAACAATCATTGAAATTGGTTTTAAAATGAAAATTTCCCAGTTTCATGAAATCAGTTTCAAGCTTTTAACATTATTTAATATATATAGTTTATACTAATAAGGGCAACATAAAAGTGATATTTTAGTTTCACAAGTAGATACTTTCATTATAACCGCACTGATAAAAAAATTCATTATAACAGCTTGGTATTCGATAAAAAGAAAAGTAATTGGGTTCAGCTGATTGGATTTTATACACTATGAATTAATTAAATTCTTTATAGTATCTTAAGGTTGCAATGAGTAGGGCTGTTGAGAGGGTTAGGAAGTAGTTTTAAGATTTTGAAGGTTGGTATGGTGTGAGCAGCTTCCCTATGCATCTTCTTGTTTTCTTGCTTAAGCTATCTACGTTGGTATTGGGCTTGGCCCTTAGTACAATATCTTTGCAGGTTTGAAGCAGAAGTCAGACAAAATGGTGAGAAAAGGCTGGAAGGAATCTGTCTGTCATGAGGTAGTAGAAGACTAGATGAAGGATTTAAGCATGAGCTGAGATTCTTGAAGGCTAAGTTGAATTTCAACACAAATTTCTTGAAGACACTTTTGGAATCAAACTTGTTATAGAGGAAACAATCATTAAAAATGACCAACCATCTACTTTCTCTTTGGTTTCAGGTTTTGTTGGAGATCCCACGTCGACTAGAGATTAGAGCCTTTCATTGTATATAAGTGAGTGCAAACCTCAACCTCATGAGCCGAAATAATTAATTGATAGGTTTAAACCAGAAAAAAATAAAAACTTGACCATATTACGAAGTGGACTTTAAGCCTAACTAAACCCCATAAAACCGGCTCACAGGAGGAGTTTACGTCTTCTTTTAATTATGCTTTGTTATTATAAAAGTCAATGAGGCTAACTGTTTCCCTTTGCTGTAAACTTGAACAATTTATGTTTTTGTTAAATTAGGGTTATTACTTTGGATGTTTAGTTTTATTTTTATGTTTTTGAATTCGGATGCTTTTTATTTTTTATTTTTATATTTATGTTTAGGACCCTATATATATTATTTTTACGGTTATGTTTATGTTTATTATACTGTTTTATTTATGGTTTTCTTTATAGTATTTGTTCTACCAATGTAATATACATAAAATAATTGTTATATGATATTAAAGTTATTTTTCAAAGACATGAAATTTTTTTTATTGTTGAAAATAGAAATTGAGAGAATATGTAATTCAGAATATTGTAATGTGTAATTTATTTATTAATTTAATTTGGATGTTTTTAATTTTTTATGTCTATGTTTATCACTCTGAATATTTATTTTTATTATTGTGTTTATGTTTATTACCCTATTTTATTTATGATATTTGTTCTGCCATGTAATTTAATATATATAAAATAATTGTTATATGATATTAAAGTTATTTTTTAAATTTCACCTACATTGGTTTTTTTTCTTCAGATTTTGTACATTTGATATTTTTTTTAAAATTTCTTTTACTGAGATTTCTTTATTATTTATTAATTAGTTATTATGTAATATTTCTTTTATTTATTTTTATTAGATGTCATTTTTTTTTACAGAATACCCGTTCACGGATACAGGGCTAGTATCATATATCACATACAAAATAATCATAAAATATATAGTAAAATAAACTTATTTCTCTAATAATATTTGTAAGACATTTCAACATAAAAAAAGTATATTTTTTCACTTTATGTTTAACACATTTTTTTTGTTAACGTCAATATGGAATTGTTCTTAGTGATATCTGAGTTAGAGTTGTTTTTTAAAACTAATAAAAATAAAAATAGAGCTGAAAATTATTTATTTATCAATGCAAACCAGTGTTATTTTTTAGTTTATATAAGAATTTTATCAATGTTACTTACATTAATTTTTGGTGAATGTGAGACATGTTTTAGTTGAAGTTTTAATAATTATTTCCGTTAAATTATTATTTTTATCAATGTTACTAATATCATATGATAATTGAAATACTATATTCTAATAATAGAAATAAATAAATAATTTTGAATTATTTTATTTGATTAAAACATTTTAAAAAATTAAATAATTTTGAAATGAAAATAGTTTAAATTATATTTAAAATTTATAAAAAATGTGATTTTTTTAATCTAAATACAAAATAAACAATGACTTAAATTTCCAAAGGAGGAACAGGAAAATTTTATGAGCAAAATTGAGGCAATAAACACTCAAAGTCCAATTGGTAAATTTGGCTAATGAAGGTAATGAGCAAAATTAATTAAATTATACCTTAGTATTTGTTCTGTCATTACTTTTGTTAAAATTTAAATTCAACTTATAATTATAACTTTTTGTTTTACTTTTTATAATCCAAATATAGAAATTGCAATTTTAAACGAAACTTAATTTACTTAATTGTTTTACCTTTGGTGAATTAAAGATATTTTTATTAATAAAATGTTTAATTTTATTTACTTGTTAAAGTCAAAATACGGAGAGATATAAACAAAAATTTCAAAATTCCGAAAAGCTCTCACCGTTATAATTTTGATCCCTTGAATAGAAGAAAGGAGAAAGGAGTGTTACAGAGAGAGTGTGAAGAGCACAACTCCAGCACCAACCACTCTCCACTTCAATTTCTCAGATCCACGGAAAGCCATAACCAACACGCTCTGCCTCATACTCATCATGCAGACCGCGCCGTCGTCATCGCTGTCTTCGCCGGAGGCTATTCTCGAATGGCTGCACAAAGAGATGGGATACCGTCCGCTAGGTACATACGCTGCCGGAAAGTCGCACCTGCCGTCCGTCGAGTCAATCCGCCGGATTTGCCGCGGAAATATGATTCCGGTCTGGAACTTCCTCGTCACGCGCGCCAAGTCCGAGAAGACGGTGCGGAACATCCGCCGGAACATCACCGTGCACGGCGGGGAAGGCGGCGGCGAGGCGAAAGAGGAGGTCAGGGGGAAGGGCGCAAGGAAGAAGGAGAGGGCGCTCGTCGCCGGCGAGGGTTCGGAGACTGCGACGACGAGGGAGGCGGCGTTGCAGGAGCGGGATTTGGCGGCGAAGGAGGTGGAGAGGCTGAGGAACATTGTGAGGAGGCGGAGGAAGGATTTGAGGACGAAGATGCTCGAGGTTTCCAGAGAGGAGACTGAGAGGAAGAGAATGCTCGATGAACGAGCCAATTACAGGTTTTGGTTATTTTTCTCAATGTGCCCTAAATTTGAGCAGCGTTTGTATATGTAATTGGTAAATTTCATTCTGGTTGGTTGCAGTGGAGTTTGCATATTTCTTTTTCATAGCGAAACAGTTTGTGAAAATGATGAACGTATGGGGAAGTACAGGTGAAGGTAGTGGGACATAAAAAAGTGATAGATTATAGATTTGATAAATGATACTATGAGAAATAACGAGGGAGATGGGAAAAGAAGTGAAGTCGAAATGAAATGAAAGAAAAAGTAGTGAAATGAGATGAAAGATATAGTGGTGAAATGATAACAAAAACCTCTTTGTTAATAGTTTAACAGTTTTTTGATAACATACCCCGTCTTAGGATGTTCCCAGGTAGAGACAAAAACAAAAAAAGAGAGAAAAAGACATGTGTTATAAGTTATGTGATGGAAGGAAAAGAGAAAGATAGGAAGAAAATGAGGTGAAAATGAGGTGAAAATGAGACGGAAGAGGAAGTAAGTGTATGTTTGTAGTTATAACGTTCTCTCGAGTAATAATGCTGGCACGGTGTGGTCTCTTGTTGGTATAATAATGTGTTTCAGATATTATGGTAGCCTTTTATGTGCTTTTCTCTTTGTACCAATAATATGAAAGAGAGAGGAAAAAATAAATTATGAGTTTACGGTGATTCTGGTATTGAATGATTGAAACTTGAGGCAACAAAAGTATATTTCTTCATCCTTTGTGCAGGCATAAGCAAGTGATGTTGGAGACTTATGACCGACAGTGTAACGAGGCTGCAAAAATATTTGCTGAATATCATAAACGTCTATATTACTATGTAAATCAAGCTATGGATTCTCAAAGATCAGGTGTGGATTCTTCTGTTGAAATGGCCAATAGTTTTAGTGCCAAAAGTGATAAGGAGGCTGTTTATTCTACTGTTAAGGGCAGTAAATCTGCGGATGATGTCATTCTCATTGAAACCACGAGGGAAAAGAATATTAGAAAGGCTTGTGAATCTCTTGTATCTCATATGGTTGAAAAAATACGGAATTCTTTTCCGGCTTATGAAGGAAGTGGCATTCATTTAAATCCTCAGGCAGAAACAGCAAAATTAGGGTTTGACTATGATGGGCAAATTCCTGACGAGGTTAGAACTGTTATCATAAATTGCCTAAAGAGTCCTCCTCAATTGCTTCAGGCAATTACTGCATACACTTCACGGCTGAAAAGTCTAATCTCCAGAGAAATAGAGAAAATTGATGTTCGAGCCGATGCAGAGACCTTGAGGTATCATAATGTACATAATTTGTTTTTCATGTTCCATTGGTGCTCATGCCTCTGTGACCGTAACTTTCTGTCATTGATCATTGTTACTATAACTTTAAAAAATGGTCACTAATGCTATATTGGCAAAGTATGCCTAAGAAGCTTACAGTGATTATTTCCCCCTCCCATCCAGGAAAATAAGTGTGTAAGAAGTAGCTGTATGGTTTTGTTAATGTTCTGTTAGTTCTTATCAGGAAGGGTATTACGTATGCTATTGCTGTTATAATCGAAATTTGCATTCTTCAATCAGGTACAAATATGAAAATAACATAGTTATGGATGTTTCGTCATCTGATGGGAGCTCTCCTTTACAGTATCAACTTTATGGCAATGGAAAGATTGGGGTTGATGTGTCACCAGGAGGGAGTCAAAATCAGCTTCTTGATAGACAGGTATTTTTTCATCCTTAAACTACATATTTTGTTGTTGTACAAGGAGTTATTGAACTGGTGCCGTGTTTGTTCTCAGAAAGCTCATGTTCAACAATTTTTGGCCACTGAAGATGCACTCAACAAGGCTGCAGAAGCAAGGGAAACCTGCGAAAAACTTATGAAACGTCTGCATGGAAGCACTGATGTTTCTTCACGCCCAATTGGTATTGGGAGTACATCCCAGAACGTTGGAAGTCTTAGACAACTTGAGGTATTATTATGAAAAACATACAGTGCATTATGTTCTTTTTAATGTGGGTTATGTATTATTTTTGAATCTATTGTCACCTGGTAATGATAATAATTTGTAAGCTTTCCTTCAATAGATAACCAATAGTTAGATTACCAACATGTATGGCGAGAAGAATATGAACTCTTTCACATGTCACTATAGAGAAATCAGAAATGTAGAGGCTGGTGTATTTACGGATATTGTTTTGGCAGCATAACTTATTCTAGGAAGAATTAATGCTTAAAAGCACTGCTGATTTTCTTTGTTATTTTCCTAATCAAATACTTAGCATGTTTTTCAAGATTGTGGTAGGCCTAGGTCCGAACAGAGTAAAGCTTGGATACCCAGTAGGAATAAAGATACCAAATAGATGGGTGTTTGGCTATTAGTGTGTGTAACTGAGTTTGTTGGATGATCTGTTAATCATTATTTTCTCTCTTCGGGTTTGTGACAAATTGTCGTTTTGTTATTGTAAAAATTTGTTTCTTTAGATTCAGATGCTATCTTAAGCTTCTTTGAACTACGAAGCACTTTTTTTGGTAAAGATCACATGTATATTGTTTAGATGTTAATGTGTAACATGTGTGTGTACACGATTGATTTGTTTATATGGCACTTTTTCTGCTACAGCAGAACTTTAATTAGAGAGAAAAAGAAACAACCGCACTTAAGATTTGCTTTTGTGAAAAATGATCACCAGTTCATCTCTTCACAATAACTTAAACAGAATAATGCTTGCTGTTTGTTATACCTACATTGCATGTTTGGTTGCTTGTCGTAAATGTGTGTATGACTGCCACAATTTTCTCAAAAAACAGAGGAGAGTCCTTGATTGAAAAATCAAAGGGACATGTGTCATAAAATGATTAGAATGCAGAAGCAAATTATAGGAGAGTTCTTGTTAGGGGCAAACCCTGTGATGTTGTGTACTTGTAATCTGGCCTGTATAAACCAGGTTATTTCAGTTTATTCAAATAAATTGTGTTCATCCCTTGTGTCCAACATCCATGAGACTGGCATATATTCTGGTGCTGTTGTGAAGTAACACATATTTTATTTACTTCATTGGGGGAGATTCTGAAATTTGATTTTACCATTAAAATAAAATTCATAAAACATGGGGATTTCAGAAACTCTATATATAAGATTTTTCATATTTGTTGCTACTATGGCTAAGTTAGGGACATCCAGATGTTTAATCTTGGGAATAATTTTTATGTATTATCATTTATTGTGGGTAAAATAAAAGTTTTTCTTTGAGGAATCTCTAAGTTCTAGAATTTCAATTAAACGAGTTGGGTTCTTTTTAGATTGTCCAACTTCATTCTGGAATTTTACTGCATAAAAGTTAGAAGAAAAAAGATAAAACTTTTTCCCCTTTCAATTCTGTTAATTTCCTAACGCTAGTTATATTTTTCAGATCAATATTTGAGGTAGAAGTTTACCACTTATTCTGTATATTTTTTCCTTCTGTTCAGCTGGATGTTTGGGCCAAGGAAAGAGAAGTTGCTGGTTTAAAGGCAAGCTTGAATACCTTGATGTCTGAAATACAACGCTTGAATAAGTTGTGTGCTGAGAGGAAAGAAGCTGAAGATTCTCTAAAAAAAAAGTGGAAAAAGATTGAAGAGTTTGATTCTCGTAGATCAGAACTTGAGACCATATATACGGCACTCCTTAAAGCAAATATGGTAATGTTCCATTTTCAGTAATTCATGTTAAGTGAAACAAAACTGGTAGAGTTACAGTCCATCCTTGTGAATGGTGATACCCTGTTTGAATTCTAGAATAGCCACTAGTTTATAACTTGAATTATCCATTAGTTGGTTTGTCTGTGTGGGTAAATAGATGCATTTACTGTGAATTGTTATATGCATTGACTACTGAGACCGTGAATATGATTGCACCCACTATGCCTTGTGAATGGTGATACCTGTTTGAATCCTACAATAGTCACTGGTTTAAAACTTGAGTTATCCACTAATTGGTTTTTGTCTGTGGGGACATTGTGCATTTAATGTGAATTGTTATATTCATTGAATACTGAGACCATGAATATGATTGGACCTACTGTGCCTTGACATTTTTTTCCCCAAGGTTCCAAAATTTATTTGAACTCATCTTTGTTCTTGTATGTATTTCCAATACTTTTGGTTTTAATAAACAGTCCTTTGATTTCAGTTTTTATTGTTTCCAATTTTGGTATCTTTTTACGATAATGCAGGATGCTGCTTCATTTTGGAGTCAGCAACCATTAACTGCTAAGGAATATGCTTCAACCACTATAATTCCAGCATGTGCTGCTGTTGCCGAGGCTTCAAATAGTGCAAAGGATCTCACTGAGAAAGAAGTGTCTACATTTTCTCAAAGTCCAGATAATAGTCTCTACATGCTTCCTTCTTCCCCACAGGTTTATAATGCTCCACAAACAACTTTTTACTTGCCTATTCGGTATAACATATACTAGAATAAAACTAATGTTCTGAATTTTTGGGATTTGATATATAAAATTAATTTACATGATGGACTTTCGAATCATCTATTTCTATCTTTTGATTCCAGGGTTCTGAGTTCATTTAAATATAAACTTGAGCAGATTTGACTGTATAGTATTCAACGCATTCTACTCTTTTTTGGGTGGATAGAATAAAATTATTCATATAAAAGCAAGTGTAATTTGGAGGGTGGGGAAGGGAGGGTTAAGATATCATCCCGATTAGAAAATTCCAGATACAGAGAGGAACTTGGATTGATTAAAATAACTCTAATAGTGCATCAAGCTTGCTCAATCTTTTCTGCATATGTGGAATGAAAACCTGTATTAAAGCAGGCACAAAAAATATATATAATCGTACCATATAACTAGTTTAGGAGCAAGATATTCCACGAGAGACATCTGCATTGCAATCCAATAAATACCCCTTGGAACTGAATAAACTGCACTCTGACACCAAATTTCACCCCCGCTTTTACTAGAAACTTTCTAATGTAATATTTGATATTGATGCTCCAAAGCAACATGACAGCCCATTCCACTTGGTTACCCAATTGGTTCTCTGGATTGAATCCCATTTAAATACCCTTATAACCTCTACCGTTTCTGTTATGCTATATTATTTAAGTTTAAATTTAAATAGGGTATTGTGATGCAAATTTAGTAGTGCAACTTAAATCTGTAGCCAATCTTTAAAATCTTTAGAGTGGGAATTGGCACCTAAAGTCCAGGTCTCTTGAATAATGCAGTGGAGAGACAAGATTCATTCTATTTTACATTTGTGATATCTGACATTGTATCACACTTAGACTGGTAAAAGGACAGTTTTTCTGCAATAAAAAATGACTGTTTCCCCTAATTCTAAGCCAGCATATGTAAATGAACTTTTAATGGTTTCAGAAATTTGCTTTAAATATGTTATTTGTCTATGTATATTGAAATGTGCTTCAACTTAATTTTTTGTTCACTTCTGGTTCAGGCATTGCTTGAGGCCATGGGTGCTAGTGGACCACCTGGCCAGGAAGCAGTTACAAATGCAGAAGTAAGTGCAGCTATTTTGACAGCAAGAGCTGGTGCTCGGGATCCATCCGCAATTCCTTCAATATGCCGTGTTTCAGCTGCACTTCAGTATCCTGCTTGTGAGTATATTATATTGTTTGCTGATAGGCTCTTTCTTGATCTACCCATATATGATGGTTTAATAGATTGCATTGTAGAATGTCGCTTTAGTAATTACTAATAGCACAAATAAGTAGACTATGGCCTTTGTAAATAGAAACTGCACCCTTGGGGTTTTTCATTTCCCCCTCTAACAGGAGTATGGCTATATTCATGTGTTATGTTTTGTCAGGACAAGTTAACTTTAAACACCTTTTTTCTTCTTCTCTAAATTAAACAAAATAAACATAATTTAGTTGATAGAACACGTTAAACACTAATTACTGTTACACTAAATAGTCTAACAATTGTCATTCTGAATAAAATATCTGGGTATGCCTGCCAATGTATTGATATAAATGATGTATGGCATTAGGAATGACATCGTAAAATCGTACCAAACTTTCAAAGCAATCATAAAATTATATTTGATATTTTGTTGTTTTGAATCAATATTTACTGCAACTTGTTATTTCATTAACCTGCAATTTGAAGAATATAATATAAGGATTTGTTGTCCGTGGATGCTTTATGGTGGCTAAAGCTTTTATTGTATATTCAATGGCTTTTGTGTTAAATGGACAGGCTCGGAGGGTTCAGATGCTGGTCTTGCATCTGTACTGGAGTCCCTGGAGTTCTGTTTGAAACTTCGTGGCTCTGAAGCTAGTGTGTTGGAAGATTTATTAAAGGCTATTAATCTTGTTTATATTAGACGAGATCTTGTTCAGAGCGGAAATGCCTTGTTAAATCATGCTGGCTTTGTTCAACAAGAATATGAAAGGTAAATATGTATCTAACATTCTAACCCCTGAATCCATTGTGCATTCATGGTTAATGTTTCTTGCATATTCAAAATTATGTATTAGCAAGAGAAAGATCTTGTTAATTATTTTCCCATCTCTTTTAGATACATACCTTCTGATGGTGTATTTGAGATAGCTGTCAAAATTAATTATTGATTATATGTATATTTGATTGTAATCAAAATTAATTTTTGGGTGGGTATGTTTAGTGAAAAGTAGTTTTTAGAATAATTTTGTTTGAAGCAAACAAATCAGCTTTTTATATAAGAAAAAGGATATATTCATTGCTGATAAGAAAAAAAATGTTTTAAAATAATCATTAGCATCAAATTTTCTGATTCACAAAAACAACATATTTAAATTATTTTTACAAATTTCAGCTCTTATTCCAAACAAACAGCTGAAATTGCAAACAACTTTTTTATCTCAAAAACAGCTGAGATCAGGGAAAAATAATCTTTCCTAAACATGTTCAGAATTTGTTGCAAACATTTTTTTTACATCTGATATATTGATACACAGGACAACGAGTTTTTCTTTGAGTTTGGCTGCAAAACAGGAGAAAACTATCATGGAAGAATGGTTGCCTGAACTTAAGACTGCTATTTTGAGTGCTCAGCAGAGCTTGGAAGATTGCAAATATGTCAGGGGATTGGTGAGTTATACTGTTATTATTGCTATTATGCTTTGTTTGTTGTAAGAAAATCCAATCTTAAATGCATTTTGTAGTTTGGCATAGCGTAGAAACAGATAAGAAAGAAGCAATTCACACGGGGCACACATCAAAACTCCTCCTTGAAGTGCCGAGAAAGTGGATTAGAGGAGATATATTTTTTATTCAATTTGATAGAGCACCAATAGATAAGCTTTTTAACTTAAGAAGAAGCTATATGAGAGCTTTTATAAATAAGCCTGTGCATAAGTTAATTTAAACTTATGAAGAAGCTAATTTATATTTTCTTTCTATATTTTTCACTTTGAAGTTTTTATGGCAATATACATGCTTTTGCAGAGACAAAGGTTTCCTACAAAAAGGTATTCTGTATCCACAAACTGCAAATAACAATACCTCTCTAATTACACACCCTACTATCAAATGTACATAGATGCCATCAGTTATTGTCTATGTCAAGCTATCATAAAGGCAGTTCTTAATTCTGATAAAGAAATAATCTAGAACAATTAATATAGGATAAGTTATTTTCTATCACATTTCAATAATACGCCACTGCTCTTAATTTTTATCCGTAATGACCAATAGGACAGACAATTAATAGGACACTTGTATCTAATGCTGCATGACTGTTCGGGATAGTGCTCATCAATTTCCATCCTTATTCTTGTTCTATTATTATTAAATTGTAACATCTTCTGCAGCTTGATGAGTGGTGGGAGCAACCAGCATCGACAGTTGTTGACTGGGTAGCAGTGGATGGGCAAAATGTAACTGCATGGCATAATCATGTGAAGCAGCTTCTTGCATTTTATGACAAGGAGCTATTGTAATTAGAATTATAAAGCACGTGGAGTAAGCAAATTTTGTGAAATCTTGTTCATCTAAACATTTCCCACTTAGCTGTCAATCCCTGATAATTGTCTTCTGGGATGGGATATGACAGCTATTGTCTATATTGATAGACGAAGATCTTAAGAAAAAGAGAGTATCATCTACTTGATCTTTCACAGATACTCTCTACCACCACTTTTTCTTTAGAAACGTAAAGTGTGTCATTTTAGATTTTAGGTAGTGGGGTGGATTGTTCATTTTAATTGGCAGTGATTAATGGCATTGAATCTTATGAAGGCATTTCGGCTTCATTTGCTGAACTCTGGTTTGGTCTGGTTGTCTACATTTAGAACCTTTGAGGAAAAAAGAAGGTCGAGTTGAACGGATTTGCCGAGGGGATATGCTAGTGTAGTTGTACAATTTCTTTTTGAAATTCACAAGGTGTAAAAGGAATAGCTTAAAATTCTTTGCAGAAGAAACCTCAGTTTAGATTTGACACTTTAGGTTTAATTTTCTTTTGTTAACCTCACTTGGTTTCTTTACTATACTATAGTAAACACAAATATTTAGAATAGCAAATTTGGTTTTTGTAAAAAGTGTATTATCTTAGTAGTGTAACATTTGACATGAATGCGTCGTTTGTCAAATCTAAACTGACCAAGAGAAAGAAAAAAAGAGCAAATTCCAATGCCTTGAAAAATATAATTGGGACTTGGGAACTATTGCCCTAATTTATTAGAATATTTTTTTTTACATTCTAAAATAACAGTCTTTTATAATTTTAGTGGATGTAATTAAGAGATATTCAACTATGTTAATAACTCTATTTAAGTAATCAATCATTTTAATATATTTTTCAATGTTAGTGGTTGTGTATTAATTTCTCTTCATTATACGTAGGAGTATTATTTAATATTATTTGAGTAGTTTAAAAATGCTAAAAAACTATTATTTGGAAGAACTAAAGACTTCTGTTTTTATATTACAATAGAAAATGACTAATTTTTTAAATAGAAGTATATAAATTATTTTTAATTAATAAATCCCCTAATTTATTTTTTTGTCACTTGAAATATTTACTTTGATGCCTGACCTTATGCATATTCAGTTTTTTAATACATCTAAAAAGACGAGGCAATAGTTGCGTAGTCTTTTGGATTAAATAGCACTAATATACTAATTTAATTCATGGATATTTTGTTATAATATCTTAATTCAACATTTAATAACGATTCGAGTTAAAAAAAATTGAAATTGTATAACCTTGTAAAATTGAAATTGTATAACCTTGTATTTGGACGAAACGTTTGACAACACTGATCAGAGAGTATTTGCAAAATAATTTTAGTTGGTCAAATGACAACACAAGTTCCAAATAACTCATTCACACCCTTTAGTATTTTATTAATGAATCTAATGGTCATTTTATAATGTTCCACTATAAACCAAATGAACTACTTCACCTGCCTCTATTTTGTATATATATATATACAGTGATATATGGGTGTGCATATCGTGATCACAGTAAATATGACCTGCATATACAGTAAAATACTCGCATGAATATCTGCATCACAAGGTGCTCACATGTTGCAGCTTGGAATTCTTATCCAAACAGGTCATGCTAACACAGTTTGTGCTAGCTCTCAGTGTGATTCCAGCAGCTTCATGTCTTGCATATTATGCTCACAGATTCTGTGGCTACTTTCTCTGTCTCGTGAACCAAAGGGACACAACACAACCATACCTTTTCTTGTATTTTTCATGCAAATAAAGAAACAAACATTCAATTAAATAGAACAGTAGCTACGAGCTTCTTTGTATATAACCTTTCCACCCACCAAATTACCTTCTTTCCTAGCTGTTTGGTGATGGGAAAACAAGCCTGCAATTACTGCATTTTAGTTGACAGTTCACTGGCTTTCGCATGACAGACATAAATAGTCTCCTCATCTGTAGGCTATAAAAAATCATTGTACTTGACTCTCTTTTACAGCAAGAGGGAACAAAGATATATATATAGCCTTTACTTGGAAGCAGAATCACCCACAATAGCTTTTACTCAATATACAAGAATTTCTAAGAGAAGTAAACCTGAGAATGTCTTGGTTCCTTGTAATACTATTTCTCAGTCTCACATTTGGTACAACTCGTTCTGAGGGTAGCTATAAAAGGAAGCTTCCCTCTGCTGTTGTGGTTGGCACTGTTTACTGTGATACATGCTTCCAACAGGATTTCTCCATGGGCAACCACTTCATTTCAGGTGCATTTTCACAGCTTGAGTTATTATTTTAAAACGGTTCATAGTTTCATATTTCTAGATATAGTCTAAATTTTGATATTTTAAGCTATGCTGTCTTATGTTTTCCTATACTCTTGATGACAGGTGCATCAGTTGCTGTAGAATGCAAAGATGGATATGGGACCACAAAGCCAAGGTTCAGGAAAGAAGTGAAGACAGATAAGCATGGGGAGTTCAAGGTACAGTTACCTTTCTCAGTGAGCAAACATGTGAAGAGCATCAAGGGATGCACTGTGAAGTTAATAAATAGCAGTGAGCCTTATTGTGCTGTGGCCTCTGCAGCAACCTCTTCCTCACTGCGCCTCAAGTCCAGAAAGCAAGGACTGCACATATTCTCAGCTGGCTTTTTCTCATTCAAGCCTCTTAAACAACCAAATCTTTGCAACCAAAAACCAAGCATTCAAAACATGAAAGGCCTTGATTCTGTGAAAACTATATCTTATCCAAAATTAGATCCATCATTTCCCCCTCCACTTCAGGACCCAAAGACACCTGGTGGTCTCCTTCCTCCCCTTCCTGGTTTACCTGATCTTCCACCATTGTTGCCACCACTCCCTCTTTTGCCACCCATTTCAGGAATATCACTGTCACCACCAGCACCTGCAGGAAGTACCAATAACTCCCCAAAGGTTCAACCTTTGGATCAGAAAATAGCTCACCCCAGTAGCCTCACATTTCCTCCTAACCCATTGTTTCCCTCACCTACTGTACCCAATCCATTTCAGCCACCATCTCTGAATCCTAACCCATTACAGCCCCCAGAAACATCACCAACTGTTCCCAACCCATTTCAGCCTCCCTCATCAGGAACATCACCACCACTGTTTCCTTTCCCAACAGTACCAGGTTTAACTCCATCCCCATCACCACCAGCTTTTCCCCTTCCTTTTCCCCCACTATTCCCTCCACCTAGCACCCTTGACACATCTTCCACTTTTTCAAAGAATGCCTCTCCTTAACTTAATACTACCATCCATTCATAATTGTCTAAAAACTCCTTCTACATGGTGAACTTGCTTTCTTTATGGAAATTGTAATATGGTTATGATATGAATAGAAAAATTAACATGGGACTACTGCTGAAAAAATTGATACATGCTTAATGTATTACTACCAATAAATTTGAGGATGTGACCATTTTAGAGATTCAATCTTGCAAATTGTTATTATCTGTTCAAATCCTTGCTGATAAAAAAAAATCTGTTCAAATCCTTTAGTTGTTGATGGAAACTTCTGATTATGATACTGCAACTACGAATAGATATCTAAAAGTGGCCATTGATTAAATAAATAAAATCTCTAACTACCATTTTATGTCTTTCAAATAAAATCCCAGAAGATTGTCATGAGAAAACAACACCATTCAATAGCAAGTATGGCTAAGGGGTCATTGATTAGTTTGTTATTCTAAAAGCTTAAACAGAACCCGCCAATAGCCGTTAAAAATTCAAAATCATATCTACACGTATATTAATAAGCGAAACCCCTTCTTCTTTCTTCCTTTTACTCCCATTTTTTACAAACGCAAAACCAAAGAAAGAAAAGAGTTCAAGAAGATGGGTGAAATAAACGTTCAAACTCAGAACGAAGTCATCACTGCAATTTCTCCAAGATCAACGGCAACACAAACACCTCACAAGTACAAATGCCCCAGCATTGCACCGTCGCAACCAATGCACGAGCACGCTGATCACACGTCAGTGGTGGAGCCCACCGACCTCTACCTCAACAACACTTGCTGCCGCTGTCAGCCGCCATGCTCCGCCGTCAACAACCCCATGAAGCGCCGATCGCCTCCCTCATCCTCTGTCTCTGGGGAGCCCTCTGCCAAGAAACTCTTCTGCGACCAGGAGGACCTCTCCCTTTGCGGCTTCTCTGCCGTCCCCGTTCCCCTCAACCTCAACTCCCTCGTCAACAAGCGCCGCTCCTTCCCCGTCCTCCGCCGCTGCGTCTCCGACCCTTACCGCCCTCCGGCGCCTGCGCCGGCGCCTCCCACTCCTGCGGAGAGAGGCTCCGGGCTGCCGCCCCTGCCGCCGGGCCTCAGGAGGAGCGTCTCAGATGTCTCCGCGCCTTCGCCGTGTCTGAACTCCGAGGAGACCGCAGCTCCTGATTCAGTGGTACGGAGGGTTGGGGGATTGAAAGGGGAATAAAATGTTTTGATTTTTTTGGGTTTGGAATAATGGGTTTGTTTTGCTTTGTTTGTTTCTTTTGTGCATGTGATTGCAGAAACTGAGAAGGATGAAGGAGCGATTGAAAGAGATGAGGCAATGGTGGGATGAAGTTATGAAGGATGAGGAAGAAGATGAAAAAGAAGAAAACTGTGTAGCTGCTGAAGAGGACAAAGTGCTGCCTCAGGTACCTTGTGTTACTTTAATGTGTTTGGTTCTGTAATTCTACTGAGATATGTAATATATAATTTAATTTTGTAAACTATCTTACATTGTTATCCTAGTGAAGAAAAATTGTACATTCACTCCATTGTGGGGTGAATGGAGTTTAGGAAAGAAAACGATAGAAAAAAAGGAAAATGTAAGGAAGAAAAGTGATAAATGCGATGTGATAGAAAAGTAAAGAAAGAGATACGAAGAAAAATAGGTTCTAAATAAGATGGGAAGAAAAAGTAATTACGTGTTTATGAGAATCTATTGCATATTACTATGAATGGAGATTGTTTTAAAATCACACTTAGATTATTTTTTCATAGTTGATACCATAGAAATCTTTATATTGATGAGTAGAAGTTAAGCTCAATAATATGTAATTCTAAAGCCTTGTTATTATTTTTTGGATATATAGTTTGACGGATTCTTATAATAATTTATGTTTTTTATTCAATCCATATGTTTTTGCAGGATGATTTGGGAGGAGAAGATTCCGAAGAAGAGATTAGTGTTGAATGGGCTGAACAGTGCCTAAGCCTGAGATTTAGGTGTCCTTGTGGAAAAGGCTATGAAGTTCTTTTTTCAGAAAATAATTGTTACTACAAGTTGTTGTAAGAGAAAAGTAGGAGAAAAGTAGTGTGAATGTTATAAACTTTGAACAATGTATATAAAGTCTTATGTTCTATCTCCAAGAAATGGAGGGAAATGTATTTTGTTCCATCTAGTAGTATGTAACTCTACAAAAGATCATAAAAGATGAATGACTTGTGAAAAGTATGTAATAATCCTCTATGCAATAATTTTCTTCAGTGGCCTTTGATAAACCTTATCTACAGTTCCTCTTTGCTTGAAATTATTTCTTGATGGGGTTTCCAAGAGTTGCCTTTGTAGAGTTGAACATTGAGAAGACATTTGTTTTTGCAACTGTTCTTGGAGGCATGGATTTAGAGAGAATCAAAGGATTGGATTTGGGGATCTGTTCCCCAGTCTTTTTTTCTAGTGTATATGTATGTTTAGCTACTACTTAGGTGCTTTGCTGCAATTGTTTGAGATTCTGAGGTAGTGTGCAGCAGTTAGTGATTTGTTTCTGTCTGGAATGTGGTTGAATTTGCTTGAGGTATGTCTTATATATACCACATCCTTTTCTTATATAACATTTTCATTTGCTGATTAGAAGAAAACTGCTTTAGCGGGTAAACCTTTTGTAATTAAAAGAAATAATCTTTCTGGATTTCTCACTGTGGTTTTAATGCAGCATGTCATTGTCACTTGGTACTAATGTCTTTTACAATTATAATTAGGGGCCACACAAACTAGCACTAGTTTGTTCCAGCTTCTGAAGACAGCACATTTTTCTGCAGTACTTTTGAAGTGAAGTGTGTTTTGTGTTTTGCATAATCAAATAATCAAATAAGTAGGGTTTGGATATAAGAACTACGCAATACTCCCACAAAAATTTTGCTAATTCCACCTTTGTACATAGTTAAACTGTTAAGTATGTACATACTGCAACTCTACAGAAATCGCCACTAAAATGAACACTAGTTCTACACTAAGATAAGATGATTTAATATCATAGATACACATGCCATTCTCTTCCAAGGGCTATGCAGTAGTGTCATCAATTGAAGGAAAGTAACATCGAGCTAACTATATATTCTTGTCAATTTGGCGGCCTGCAGAAAACATTAGCTTATTGTAAATGCTAGAATATTAATAAGACACCCTCTTAAAAAGTAAAGAAAGAAATATCAGCAGTAAGATGAATAAGAATGCAATGGTGAAAGAGATTGGATAACAGTGCATACATACCCTGATTTTTCTTATCAGTTGCTGATGCTCTTCTTCACTTGTATTCCTAATGACAGTAGGAAGTGACAGTAAACTCTCTCTATAAATAGCACACTGTAGATTGAGACAGTAGAACAACTCTTCTTGTACACCATATGCACGATGCTCTAGCAGCTGTCCTTTATCGTCATACTTCTCTAAACTTCTCATATCAGACCCAAAAATTCCACCATCTTTGGTGATGCATATGGGGGAAAAGTCACAAGTAGGTACAACAATGAACTTAGCCCAAGAAGAGTGCACTTTGTATTCTTTCATCACCCATATTTCAGTAGTTGCACTGCCTTCAACCGAGTAACACACACCGAGACATCCTCCCACTACCCTCAAACCACATACTCCACATTTTTCCGTAGTTAAATGATCCAACAGAGAAATCTCTGAAAAACTCCTTTGTACCAGATCAAAGGCAAGAATGACAGCAACATTTTTCTCCTTGGAGAAAACCAACCAATGAAGGGTCTCATTGAAGAGTGACCCAGCTCTGACTGCAAGGCAATTGCCAGGATCTGAATATGGAACATTGACAAGGAGACTGTTCCAGGAAGCAGTTTTGAAGGAGAAAACGTGGGCTTCGTTTTCGGCAGAAAATGGAATAATGGTAATCAAATAGTCATCTTTAGATGGGTCATACCCAAAACCATAGAGGAATTCACGGGTTATGTTATCATATTGAAAGTGTGGTAATTGTTTATGAACACCAATTGAGGGATTCCACAGGATGAGATCATCGCCCCTCTCGTAGTATAAGAGAATAAAGCCTCTGCATGAGCCCAAAATCTGAGGCTGATTGCGAAAATCATCGAAGTGAAAAAAATCGGGAATTCGTGGGGGAGAAGGAGGGGGAAGGAGGAGATGCACAGCACGAAGCAAACACAGCGTACCCTCTTCACGATCTATAAAGGGTTCGTTTGCATCAATGGATTGAGCATAAAAATCGTTTGATCTCATGAGGATTCGATGGGTGGGTGTGGCAGCAAGGTCGTAATGCGAAATGCCAAATTGGGGATCGGAAATGAGAGAAAGCCATGACTTTGAAACACACTTGAAACGCAAAAGGGATTTCACCGGCAATCTCAGAAGAATTTCTCTGATCACTTCCAGAGGGAGAAGAGGAAGAGTCTGGTTGTTCATGTCTTACTTTCCTTAGCGCTTTTTCTCTGATGCTATCAATCTATGTTTCTTATCCGTTTTTCCCTTTTTGTTACAATACTTATCACGTTATTTACCATTTACACTAATTTTTTTTAGACATGTTCAGCAATTTCCTAAAGTTGTCTCTGTAAACCTCCAAGAGAAAATGGTTAAAGGCCCATTGAAGAACAAGGTAGGAACTCAGGTTTATTTCAAGCAAAACAATGATGAATCCATGTGTGTCTTAGTTGTGCAACCCTTTGACATGCACAATGTGATCAATGAGTAGGGACATGTTGCGGTAAGAAGAGCCACCTTGTTCCATTGCTTTCCTTGCCATGTCTGCATACTTTCTAGCCCTTTCCCTTATCTCTTTTTTTTCTTGGCCTTCACCCATTACATTCTCAATAGAATCCTTTACATTTTCCCTGGTCACCTGAACCATAGACTTATGTTCCTCCCCCAAGTGCACAACAGATTCAGCTCCTGCACTCACCCCAGTCTTCATCACTTGTACAACAAGTTGCTCATTGAGGAACTGCTCAGCAAACAGAGGAAAAGTTACTAATGGCACGCCAGCACAAATCCCTTCTAGTGTGGAATTCCATCCACAATGTGTCACGAACACTCCTATTGCTGTATGTGATAAGATCAACACTTGTGGCGCCCAACCCTTGATCAAAAGCCCTCTCCCTTTCACCCTTTCTTCAAACCCATCTTCCAACAGCCACTTCTCCATCTCCTCTCTTCCATATGCGCCTCTAAGCACCCAAATGAATGGCCTTTTAGTCGCTTCCAAACCTCTCCCGAGCTCTATCAACTGCTCTGGTATTGCACGGTTTAAGCTACCAAGGCAGACATAAATCACTGACCTCGGAGACCATGAATCTAGCCACTTCACATATTCATTCCCATAACTTAAGTTTCTCCTACTTCTTAGAGACTTGTCAATATCATCCCTATTGGACAATGACACAGGGCCAACACACCATACTTTATGACCCGAAAATCTTTGATACTCTTTCACATATTCTGCTTCCAACTCCTCAAAACTATTAACCACTATCCCATATGATTTTTCTGCAACTTCCATTACTTTCTCACGTCGAGCCTTCAACGTCAGGTCTGACCCGGGATTGAATATCCCAGGGAGTTGAGATTTTTTCAATTCAATTCTATGGGGAATTCTGGGGATAAGAAATTTCTCTTCAGCTGACACAGCTTCATAGACTTTATCCTTTTGTAAATTGTGGGTGCATAGGAGACAGAAACAACTGGTTCCGTCAAATATTATTATTGGGACATTCAACTTGTTTGCAACTTCAGCCACACACAAGAAATATTTGTCGACAATTATGCAGCTTGGGAAGGGTCTTTGCTTTTCAAGTAGCTCTTCCAGTGGCTGCTGCAACAAGTCTAAAGCGATGCTGAAGTTGTTTAGTAGATCCATTGAAGGCAAAGTGTCTAAGCTCTCACATCCCTCTGGTAGTCCAACTTCCTCACATGGAAATTGAACATTTAGAATTTGAATGGATGACCCAGATCGAATCTCTTTGTCTATGCCTGCTTGGAATTGGATGGAATTGAGGGGTGTGGTCACTATGCTCACTTTCACTTGGCGTTGTGCCATCAATTTGGCCATGTCTACCATGGGGAGAAGATGACCTGGGGCCATTAAGGGGATGAAAACAAAGTGGAGGTGCCTAAGGGCCGTTGAATCCATTGCCATGGAAGGTTTCTCTGTCCTGAAAATTGATTAGGAAATTCAAGTTAATTGTTTAATACATTAATGAAAAAAATTAGTTCTCCCAAGTAATTACTGGATGAAAATCTCTAAGTACTCATGTTCAATACAATAAATATGAAAGGGAGTACCTCTCAATTTTGGTCTGACATGTTGAATGTGCTAGTTTAGATGTTTAATTATCAATATCAAACAAGTGAATGTAAAATTACTAATTTTAGGGGTTAATGACACAAAAATGATGCAAACAAAAGGGATAACACCAATTTCATACACATTTAGCCTGGCTGAGAAAAATGCATGGTTCAGATCAGAAAAGTCAGTCCCTTTGAGCAAACCTAGAGAACATGCCAAGCAAATATATGCGGTTGAAAATGTAATCAATATATAATCCACTATAAGCCACCTGAAAAAACAAAGTATAGCTTGAACTGATACCTATAATCACTATGCACGTGTGAGTGAGGATTAATTGAACATGAATCTGTTATCCAAATTCAAGGCACTAAAAGCTCCAACTCATGTGACACAGAATTACAACATGCAGCAAATAGCAAGTAAGAAACACAGCATATAATTTATTGCACAACCCATATTTTACATAACCAACCTGAAGGATTCGGTGCTGTGCTGAAGAAGATGATAAGCCCGACCAGTGGGTGGGAAACACACCTAGTATGTCTTCTTCGAGAGGCTGATCACTTCTTCTTTAGGAGAGACAACTTGCCCTGTGGTCCTGTCGGGATTCAACAGGAAAACAAGCAGAAAAAAACATTGAAGGTTGTGCCTTCCACAGTACTTTAGATTCCTTTTTTTTTTCTATGATATTTATTGATGGAAATAAAAAAACATAAAATAAATACTTCCATATTTATCCACCGCCAAAAATTTAATTTTGAGAAAACTAATATTAAAAAACTTCAACAGTAAAACAACATTTTTAAAATGTCCAGGGAAAAGTATTTGCCACAGTTTGTCACCTAAATGCCCTTAGATTCAATACATAAAATCTCTTGCTAACACTGGAAGGTTTTGAAATAAAATCCAGAAATGCTTGCCATAAAAACATTGTACTATGCTATACATATGGAGATAGGCAAGGAGCATATGCATATCTAGTGTGCTTTAGAGCAAAACTTAACCATATTACAAATTTTTCGGCAAACAATTTCTTATGAGAAAGGATGCAGTTTTGATCATTGTTAAGAAGTTGAAGCATAGCTTTTGTTTGAGCAACAAAAGTCACACAGAATGTCAGAAAACTATGTAAAAGCGCACAGGAGAAACAAACTGCAAACACAATAACTTTAATAGCAAAAAAGGATAATCTGAACCACAATAACATTAAGAGCAAAAAAGATAATCTGAAACTCAGGTAAATTACAAAGTCCATTGATACTCCAACTTTATTGAAATCACCACTACAACAGAGACTATTTCTGCATTAACACTGATTTAATATCATATGTAAGACATTCTCTTCTAAGTGCTATGTTTCTGCTAGCCGTGTCATCGGTTCAAGGTAGCTGTATATTTCTTGGCCTGCGGGAAACAAGAGTGTCATGTAAATGTTAGGATATTAATTGGAAATTCTCTGAGATTTTAGCAGAAAAACAGTGATATAGTAAAATGCCATGGAAAATCCTAATTATTTTTACTCTTAAAAAAGTTGTTTTTTCTTACATTACTTTCCCTTTGAATCGCCTTTGATTGATTATTAAAGCTTGTGAGTTAGCAAGGCATCAAATATTTATCCAAGCAAGGATAATTAAATCCACCACCATCAGCTATGATGGAGATTAGAGATAGTGGAAAATTGGAGAAAAAATTAGACATAAGAGTTTGATATTCCATGATTCAAGATGAATAAGAAAGAATATAATGGTGAAAGGGATTGGAGAACAATGCATACCTTGAATTTTCTTGTGTGTTACTGCTGATCATCTTCACTACTTGGGAACAGTAGACTCTCCCTATACAGAGCAGACCTTAGATTCAAATAGTACAACTCTCCACCTCCACCATATTTGAGAAATTCAAGGAGCTCTCCTTTATGATTACGTTTCTCTAATCTTCCTCCAATGTTTGATCCAAAAATTTGACCATCTTTAGTGATGCATACAGGCCAAAAGTGGTCGTTGAGAAAGTCATTAATGGGTATAACCACACACTTGGTCCAAGATGACTGCACGTTATATTCTTTCATCATCCATATTTCTGCACTTCCACACCCTTGGACCTTGCAGCACACACTGAGGCATTCTCCCATTACCCCAAAACTATGAACTTCATATTTTCCCATAGTGAAATGGTCAAACAGAGGAATATCTAACAAACTCTTTTGTATCATATCAAAGGCTATAATCACAGGGACATTTTCATCCTCAGTGAGAACCAACCAATGAATAGCCCCACTGAACAGTGCCCCAGCACTGAAATTCTCTCCCATGCATTTGTATGGAAAAGAAATGCTCTTAGATGGAACATACAAAGCAGTTTTGAAAGAGAAAATCAGGATTTCAGCTTTCCTCTCATAACTTTGAGACTCAATGTTTTCAGACTCCTCTAATCCAACAAGAACTAAACAGTAGTTAGCTGTTGATGTGTCATACCCAAAAGCATACAGAATTGTATCGGTCAAGTCACATTCAAAGTTTGGGAATCGTTTATGGACACCCATTGATGGGTTCCAAAGAATGAGATCTCCCTGGTAGCATAAAAATACTAGTCCTCTGCATGAACCCAGAAGCTCATATTTGTAATGAAAATCATCACTAGGGCGTGGTGGTGGTGGAGGGAGGCAAAGGAAATGCACTGCACTGGATTGTTTGAAAAGCCGTGCGTCTATATCAATGGATTGAACAAGAAAGTCCTTTGATTTGATAAGAACTCTATGGGAGGGTGAAGCAGCCAAGTCATAGTGGGAAATGCCAAATTGAGGAGTGGAAATGAGAGAATGCCATGACTTGCATACACACTTACAACGCAACACAGATCTCACTGGCAATCTCAGAAGAATTTCTCTTGCCAACTCCAGAGGAAGAGTGTGGTTTTCCATGTTCTTTCTTTCTATTAGAGTTAAGAAAGAAAGAGAGAGAAAAGAGAAACTGAGAAGGTAACTTTGTATTGATTATCACACTAAGTACAAAGGAAAACAAGGATTCTCTTTGTGTAGAGAATGAAAGGAAACAAAGCTGTGAAGAAAACTGTAAAACCAACCATTCACACAAAACAGATAGAAAACAGTGAGCTTGACTCATTCACTCGTTTTGTTTCTGTCTGACTTATTATAACATGGCATCAACTTTTAGAATAGCAGCTGCTACTCTCTTTTCCCATTTCCCATTTCCAATAAACAATTAAACATGGAATGGAAATTGGAAGCTCTTAAAGAGGTATTTCACTATTATATTTGCCACTTGTTCACTTTTTTATATAAAAAAAAAATCATCTTTAAAATTGTGTCACTTTGAAGTTGTGTTTTGTGAAGTGTGGTTAAACTTTTCAAATCCTGAGGAATGCTGATCCATGCTGTCATCTTGTATATATAAGCAAGGAATCATTAAAGCAGAAAGTGAAGATGCTAATTTCTTCTTAGGTATAGATAGCTGGAAATAAGCTCACTTTAGAAAAATCTAATACCTATCAACATATTTGAAAAAAAATAATGAAAAATGTTATTTTGATAAATACACAAAGATATCAGTTTACAACATATAGACACTGACACGAATACTGACACAAAAGTATAAATGTGGATACGGAACATGGATTATACAATTATGAATTATATAAATTGATAATAAAAATTTATGTGTACAAGTATGTTTTATTTTTTTTTAGCAAAAAGATATTTCTCATGACTGATTCAAAAAAATTGTTCTTTATTTTTATAATCATATTAAAAATTTATACAATAAATTTAAATTTTTTGAAAACTAATGTATTTATCATTTTTTTAAATTGTGTCAGAATCGTGTTATAATTGACATATTCAATAAATTTTTTTTTAAAATTAAACATTTTACCAACACGTGTCCTACAAGTGTTGGTGTTCGATATGTGTATCCGACACAAACACATCATTTAATAGACGTGTCGAAACTTCTATTTTAATAGTGTAATTTCAAAATCTGTATCTCTTCGGGTAAAGTTCATATTTTAATAAACAAATATTTTTTTTCAGGATCATGAAAATATCTATTAACTTTATCTGTATAATTTTCTTTTAGATAGGGCTTGTTGCTTTTGGAAGCTTGTGTACACACCAACAACAACTTCTCCAAAAGATGCTATTTTTAATTTTGTTCGTACCACGCACTAGTCATTAGACTTTTAAAATATAGTTTCATTGTTAGTTTTTTTACTAAAACTCATTTTTTCAAGACTTTGATTTCTTTAACACTGGGTTTTTGGAATCCTAATAATTGACCTCTTTTTTACTTGTTTGTCAGGACATAGAAACTGTTTAATTGGACTATGAAAATTATAAAATTCAAGTATTATATAAGTTAAAATAATCATATATATGTATGGTGAAAATCTTATAAAAAGTGAGTATTACGAATAACAAAAAACAATTAGATCACATGAAAGAGTGAAACAATTAGATCTTATAAAAGGACTTTTATTTTTTTTAGTTTGTATTTACTGAATATGTTTTAAATATTTTAAGGTTGAGTACCGTATCATATCTACTTATTCTTTTATCTTTTCTTATTTTATTATTTTAAAGTCATTTGTTTCATTTTAATCATATATTCTTTTTATTTTTATTTTTAAAAAATAGCGATCTCTCGACGTCTTGATTTATTTAGACCTTTCAAATGTTTATCATTGAAATTTACATGTACAGTACATAAACTATTAAATATTATTTTATTTTTTTAAGAATTTCATTTTTAAAATTAAATAATATTGTTTTTTCACGGTTATATTTTTAGAAGGAGTTTTGATTGTCAATTCTGAAACCCTTATGACAATGTGTGGAAAATTTGAGACTCGAATTTGAGAAGGAGTTTTTTTCAGTTTTTGTTTCTCACATTTTTCTAAGTTTTTTTTACTGTGTCTTTTTATTTTTTTAAGAAGTTAAATATTGATATAAAAATAAAATAAGAACACTTCTAAAAAAAAAACCACAATTTTATATTGAGAAATTCTCAATATATATAAGAGTATAGATATATAGGTATGCATTTTATATATTTTTCATGTAGAACCAATTCAACCCGTTTGCAATAACTAGACCCGACCCGCTAAACTATTGGGATCCGGTTTTGATTTAGAATAGCCTTTGAAATATCTAAACTAAACTGCAGCGTGGTTAAGAAGTATCCGCCACAATTTTGCCTTCAAAATAGACCACTTCACTCTAGCAACTCTCACCCAAACTTGAATCTTTTGTCTCACAACTGTCACCTCTGGTATGTTCTTGCTGGGGAAATTGTATCAGTTATGTATATTCATTGCACTTTTTATAATGAAACACTGAAATGGGGTCACAAAGTAGAACATAGACAACCTAGTTATCCTATTTCTTGTTCCTTGGTTACCTCTTGCATCTTACCATGTCTTTATTTCTTAAATTTGAGTTGTTTATGGTTTCTTTCTTGCTTAATGTTACTCACAGATGTGACATTGGTTTGGATAATACGAAGCATTGAACTCATTCCCTTACAGCAGAAACACTGACGAAGCTTTTTGGGAGGAGAGTTGCATCAAAATTTTGTCTGATGTGGGTGCTTCAGATTCCCCAAATTGTCAGACATACACCATCTCAAACCCACCTCTGCTACAATTCCCGTGTCTATTCAAGACTTCCGGTCACTTTTGCTTCATTGAACCCTTCAACAAACCCCATCAATGGCATAAAGACCGATAACAACCAACTGATACAGTCATTGTGCAAAGGTGGGAGCCTTAAGCAGGCTATTCATCTCCTGCTGTATGAGACTAATCCAACTCAGCAGACTTTTGAGCATTTAATCTATTCATGTGCCCAGCAGAACTCGCTCTCCGATGGCCTCCACATTCATCGCCATCTTACCAACAGGGGTTTTGACCAAGACCCGTTTTTGGCTACTAAACTTATCAATATGTACTATGAGCTCGGCTCCATTGATCGTGCTCGCAAGGTGTTTGATGAAACGCTGGAAAGAACCATATATGTCTGGAATGCACTCTTCCGAGCACTGGCAATGGTGGGTCGTGGTGAGGAGCTGCTGGATTTGTATGCCCAGATGAATTCCACTGGGGTCCCTTCGGATAGGTTCACGTATACGTATGTGCTCAAGGCTTGCGTTGTTTCAGAGCTGTCGGTCTGCCCTCTCTGGAAGGGCAAGGAGATTCATGCCCATATTCTACGACATGGCTATGAAGCAAATGTTCATGTTATGACGACTCTGTTAGATGTGTATGCTAGGTTTGGCAGTGTGTCTGATGCAAATTCCGTGTTTTGTGCAATGCCTGCCAAGAATTTTGTCTCGTGGAGCGCTATGATTGCATGTTTTGCAAAGAATGATATGCCTATGAAAGCACTGGAACTGTTTCAGTTAATGATGCTTGAGGCTGGTGATTCAGTTCCAAATTCAGTTACAATGGTTAGTGTGCTTCAAGCTTGCGGAGGCCTTGCTGCATTAGAACAAGGGAAGTTGATTCATGGTTATATCCTCAGACGGGGTCTTGATTCTATACTGCCAGTTCTTAGTGCGCTTATTACAATGTATGGAAGATGTGGTGAGATTTCGATGGGACAGAGGGTGTTTGATAGCATGAAGAATCGTGATGTTATTTCTTGGAATTCTTTGATTTCTATTTACGGTATGCATGGTTTTGGAAAGAAAGCGATCCAAATTTTTGAAAACATGATCCACCAAGGAGTTTCACCGAGTTATATATCATTCATTACTGTTCTGGGTGCTTGCGGTCATGCGGGCCTTGTTGAGGAAGGAAAGATTTTATTTGAATCCATGCCTAGTAAGTACAGGATCGATCCTGGTATGGAGCATTATGCTTGTGTGGTGGATCTTCTTGGACGAGCTAACAGGTTAGATGAAGCAATCAAACTAATAGAAGATATGCATTTTGAACCCGGACCCACAGTTTGGGGTTCCCTTCTTGGGTCTTGTAGGATTCACTGTAATGTTGAACTTGCGGAGAGAGCAAGTGCTATGCTTTTTGAGTTGGAGCCTAAGAATGCTGGAAATTATGTGCTTTTAGCCGATACTTATGCAGAAGCTAAGATGTGGAGTGAATCAAGGAGTGTAATGAAGCTACTGGAAGCTCGTGGCCTTCAAAAGCTTCCAGGTTGCAGCTGGATTGAAGTGAAAAGGAAGGTGTACTCGTTTGTCTCCGTTGACGAGCACAACCCACAAATTGAAGAGGTTCAGGCTTTGATAGTGAAGTTGTCAACTGAGATGAAAGAGCAGGGTTATGTCCCACATACAAATGTTGTTCTCTATGATCTTGATGAAGAAGAGAAGGAAAAAATTGTATTGGGACACAGCGAGAAGCTTGCAGTTGCATTTGGACTCATTAATACTGCAAAAGGCGAAACCATAAGGATCAGAAAAAACTTGAGATTGTGTGAAGACTGTCATGCTGTTACAAAATTTATTTCAAAATTTGCTAATAGAGAGATTCTTGTTAGAGATGTGAATCGCTTCCATCATTTTAGAGATGGAGTTTGTTCCTGTGGTGACTATTGGTAGTTTTTGCCAGAATACCACGCTGTTCAATGCTGCTATGGCTTCAAACACTATCAGTTCCAGTTCTGATGTAGATTTATTCTTTTTTAAATGAGCTGGAATAATTTTATTTAATATATCACAACCATTTAACTTCTAAAAACTGTGATAAAATCTTTTATACCATGTCAAAGAAATAATTTTTCCTAAAAGTTTATGCTATTTGTAAAGACACTTAATTTTATGGCATCTGTTAACATAGTGCTATTATTTATATCTACTGCTATAAATCGTGTCTGTAAGGACCACAAAGTAAGAAAAAACTCAAGAACTTCCTCGCCTTTGCCTCGAACACATATTTTAAGATTAAATTTCAGTTGATACTTATTGATACTGTGATAGGCAACACACTTTCAGAGTAACTGATATTAGAAAAAGAAAAGAAAACAACAAAGCGTGTAAGTTAGAATGTGATAATGCGTTTCAAATTTAAAACCGTTCAAAACGGCTTCGACAATTTAGCTCCCCATTAATAACGAATTACCCAACATACAGTAATAAAATAAAATATTAATATAGAGATAAAGATAAAATGAGAAAAAATATATACACCATAAAACAGTTACTAAGAATAATCATATTTATATATAGGTACAGTTATTATTCAATCACTATTTGTATCATTAAACTCAAAATTAAATTATATTCTTTTATAAAATTTAAATAAAAACACACAAAAAAATTACTCGAAGCTGAGATATCAATAATAATATAGTATGAAAGCTTTATAAAAAAAATTATAAAAAGCAATAGAAACCCTAGGGTCAAAGATCAAAACAAAAAACCCTGGGTAGCCTCCTCCGAAACGGAGAACCATATTCTCCGTCAACAGTGAAGCGATTCTTCGTTTGTTTTCGCCGTGTGCTTCCGACGAAGGATGGAGGTTGTTTTGGCGTCGTCGTCTGTTGACGGCGGAATAGGGTGCTGGGACCTTCACACCGGCGCGGAGCAGCTCCGCTACAAATCTTGCTTGTCCCCTTCTCACGGCCTTGTCTCCGTCGGTTCTCGCTTCATCGCCTCCTCTCAGCTTCGAGAAACTTCAGCAACATCTGGTTCTGTTCTCTTCTGGTCCTGGTCCAAGGTTGTTCCCTTTTCTTCTTATTATTATTTAACATTTTCTTCTATGATGATAATTATTAATAATGAATGATTGAATGAATGAATTGATGATGACATTGTCATGCGTGTGCAGCCTCAAGTTGAAGTGAAGAGCTTTCCTGCTGAACCTATTAAGCCCCTTGCTTCTAATCACCCGGGAACCTTCATTGTTGGTGGAGCTTTGTCTGGTGATATTTACTTTTGGGAAGTAAGTTTTTTTTTTGGTGATCCATTATTTTTTTCAACTGTCTGGTTTTCTGATCAATAATTGGGATTACTTGCCTTACCCTTACTTAAGAAAAATCAATTATAGTATAAACATGTACTGAAGTTTTTGTGGTGTTAGGTTGTGGAGAATTATGAATTGAAAGTGGGAATTAATTTATGTCTGTTTCTGTTTACTGTACCGTGCTGAGTTGCTTGCATTGATTGTAAGGTTGAAACCGGTAGATTGCTTAAAAAGTGGCGTGCACATTTTAGGGCGGTTACTTGTATGGTTTTTTCTGAAGATGACTCGCTGTTGATATCTGGTTCTGAAGATGGAACCGTAAGAGTTTGGTCTCTCTTCATGTACTTTTCTCTCCCTTTTTCTATTTTTCTTTCCGTTGCAGTAGTGATTTTTCCTTTTGTGATAGTGTACGGCTTGGGTGCTAGCAGTGCTAACTATTGTAGTATTTGCTGCTCTTCATTTCGTGGTTCAGGATATTCGATGATTTCAGAGGGCAGCAGGCAAATAATCTTTATGAGTATAGTTTTTCAGGACACACCCTGCGCGTGACTGATGTTGTTATTGGTAATGGAGGGTGCAATGCAATTATTGTGTCAGCTTCAGAGGATCGAAC